>Ga0265798_10003149_pt1 | contig 23721 bp, 23 predicted proteins | sample P3T30metagenome_FD_192430 | JGI IMG/M metagenome (GOLD analysis project Ga0265798, IMG submission 192430) | Plant litter microbial communities from East Loma Ridge, Irvine, California - P3 T30 | ecosystem: Environmental > Terrestrial > Plant litter > Unclassified | place: USA: California... | reverse complement strand
GATGCCGTCGGCGGGGAGGTGCAGGCTGCGTCCGCCCTTGCGCCACCAGCCGCGCAGGTCGGCGAGCCATTTGGTGCCGGGCTCACCGCCGCTCTTCTTCACGTCGTACCAGAGCGCGAGCGTCCGCGCCGCGCCGCCGCCCGCGGGTTCGAGCCACACCGCGACATAGGGGCGATGATATTCGGCGACGGCGAGACGCGGCACCGTGACGCTGACGGTGCCCGCCGCAGCGGGGGTCGCCACGGTGCCGGCGGCGAGCACGAGCAGGGAAGGGCGCATGGCGAGGTCCTCTCAGTGGATCAGGAAGAGCGCGATCAGCGCCGGCACAGCGAGGCCGAGCGCGACTAGCGGCCAGGTGGCGCGGCGATGGCGCGCGTGGAGGTGCAGCAGCAGCAGCCCGGTCAGCGTGAACAGCACGCAGGCCAGGGCGAACAGGTCGATGAACCAGAACCAGGCGGCGCCGGCGTTGCGCCCCTTGTGCAGGTCGTTGAGGTAGGAGACCCAGCCGCGGTCGGTGATCTCCGCGGTAATCGACCCGGTCGAGCGATCGACGCTGACCCAGGCGTCGCCGCCGGGGCGCGGCAGCGCGACATAGACTTCGCCGTCGGACCATTCGGCGGGGCGAGCGGTCGGGTCGACGCCGACCGCGCGCGCGACCGCCTCGGCGACCGCGAGCGGCAGCGGCGCGTCCCTGGCGTGCGCACCGGCGAGCTGGTGGCGCAGTGGCGCGGGCAGCATCGCGGCGCGCTCGGTCACCGCGGGCGTGGCGGCGATGCTGGCGGCGTGGTTGAGCGTGATCCCGGTGAGGGCGAACAGCAGCATCGCCACCAGCGAGACCGCCGCGCTGACCCAGTGCCATGTGTGGAGCTGCTTTAGCCACCAGGAGCGCCAGCGTCTCGCGGCCGACTTGCGCCCGGCGACGCTCACGCGTCGGCCCAGCGGCGCAGCAGGTTGTGGTAGACGCCGGTGAGCTGCACCACCGCGCCGTCGCCGTGACCGCGGTCGGTCGCGACCACCTGGATGGCGCGATCGAGCTCGAACAGCGTGCGGCGCTCGCCGTCGTCGCGCACCATCGACTGGAGCCAGAAGAAGCTCGCCACGCGCTCGCCGCCCGTGACCGGGGTGACGCGGTGCAGGCTGGACGCGGGATAGAGCACGAGGTGCCCCGCCGGTAGCTTGACCGACTGCGGCCCGAACTGGTCCTCGATCACCAGCTCGCCTCCGTCGTAGGTCGCCGGATCCTCAAGGAAGAGCGTCGCCGACAGGTCCGAACGGAGGCGGAAGTCGGTCCCGCGCTTCATCCGGATGGCATTGTCGACGTGGAGCCCGAAGTCTTCGCCGCCGGCGTAGCGGTTGAACAGCGGCGGGAACACCTTGAGCGGCAGCGCCGCGGCGACGAACAGCGGCGTGCGCCCGAGCGCATCGAGGATCATCCCGCCGGCCTCGCGCGCGGCGGCCGAGTCCTCGGCGAGCTGACGGTTGCGCTTGGCGAGCGCCGACTGCGGGCCTGAGGTGACGTTGCCGTCGACCCACTCGCCCGCGTCGATGATCGCGCGGACGCGCGCGAGCGCGGCGGCGTCGAGCACGTCGGGGATGGCGATCAGCATGCGCGTGCTCCGTCCGAGACCGTCACCGTGCGGCCCTAAAAATTGGAGAAAATGCTGAGCACCGCCGAGCGCGCGTCACCGGGCACCGCCCAGCCGTTGTTGCGCACGCCCGTGTAATAGCGCTCGTTGCCGACGTTCTGGACGTTGAGCTGCGCGGTCAGCCCGCCCGCGAAGGTGTAGGCGAGATAAGCGCGGTGGATCAGATAATCGTCCACCAGCGGCTGTGCCGGTGCGGCGAGCGACGCGGCGGCGATGGCGAAGCCGCCCTGGTAGGTCAGGCCGTAGCCGAGCTCGAGCCCGAACGGGAGGCGATAGGTGGTGAACAGGCTGCCTGAGTGTTCGGGCGTCTGGGTCAGCCGGCTGCCGCGCTGCGGGTCGGGCACCGCGGCCGAGTTGCCGCACGCCACGCTCGGCGCGGCGAGGCAGCGGTCCGACACCGATTGGCGGATCGTGCCGTCGAGATAGGTGTAATTGGCGAAGATCGTCCAGGCCGGTGTGATCGCGCCCGAGGCGCCCAGCGCGATTCCGTCGACGCGGCTGCGACCGTCGAGCACCTGTGTCGACGAAGGCAGCGCGGGGTCGACCGAGGGGACGCGATAGTTGGTGCGCTCGTTGCGGAACACCGCGGCGGTGAGCTCGAGCCGCCCGAGCACGCTCGTCTTGATCCCGGCCTCGTAGTTGCGCGCGGTCTCGGGCGCGACCTGGCAGGGATCGTAGGTGACGGCGGCGCCGTCGATCACCTGCACCACCGGCGCGCCACAGCCGAGCCTGACCGTCGTGGAGGAGGGCGTCTTGGCATTGCCGTAGCTGGCATAGACGCTGACCTGCCGCAGGGGGTGCAGCACCACCCCGCCGCGATAGGAGAACAGGCGCTCGCGGCTCTGCTGCGGGCGCTGGGCAAGGTCAGTCACCTGCGTCGCGCCGGGCGGCACGACCGCGAGCGGCAGGTTGCGGAACGTCGCGTGCTGCGACTCCCAGCGCACGCCGCCGTTCAGCTCGACGAAGCGGCCGAGCTCGAGCGTGTCGAAGGCATAGACGGCGAGGTTGCGCGTCTCGCCGCGCGCCTGCGCAGTGACGATGCGGTGGATCGGCCCGCGCCACGTCGTGTCCGGGTTCGCGATCGACAGCACCGGCAGCGGCGTCACCGCCGAGCCGTCGGCGTTGCGCAGCAGCGAGGCGGTCGTGATCGCGTAATCCTCAATCGCGCCCGAGAGGCCAAGGTTGAGCGTGTTGCGGACGCCGCCCTCGGCACCCGTCACAACACGCAGGTCGGTCTGGTTGTAGAGCAGCTGCGCTTCCTGATCGCGGACCAGCCCGCGCGGTCCCGACGGCCGCCACTCGCCGGGCGCGAGGCCGGCGGGACAGGCGGCGCCGGTCGGCTGGAGCGCGATGCCGGCGAGGCAGAAGGTGCCCTGCGGGGCGCTGGTGACGCCGTTCTGCACGACGTGCTGCCAGCGCGTCAGATTGCGCACCGACACCGCCTCGCTGACCGCATGGCGGAAGGTGGCGGTCGCGCGGTCGAGCACCTGATCCTGCCTGTCGAGGTTGACGATGCCGTAATAGGCCGAGCGATCCGCACCTGGCAGACGCCCGTTCGACAGCGCGGTGCGAAAGAAGGGCACGCCATAGTAAGGCGTGTTCTCGTCCTCCTGGTGGACATAGGCGAGCGTCAGGCTGGTCAGCCCGTCGATCCCGATCGTGACTGCGGGCGCCACGCCCCAGCGTTCGAACTTCTCAACGTCGCGCCCGGGCACGTCGTTGTGGTGATAGGCGGCGTTCAGCCGCACCGCCACGTCGTCGCCGACGCGCTTGTTGGCGTCGATCGCGGCACGGTAATAATCGTCGGTGCCGATCGAGCCTTGGACGATGGTGAGGTCGCGCGGCGTCGGCACCTTCGACACCAGGTTGATCGTGCCGCCGACCGAGCCCGAGCCGTTGAAGACGCTGTTGGCCCCGTTGTAGACCTCGATCTGCTGAAGGTTGAACGGGTCGGTGCGGCTGTACTGGCCGCTGTCGCGCACACCGTCGACGGTGATGTCGTTGGTGGCGGAATAACCGCGCAGGTTGATGTTGTCGCCGTAGCCGCCGCCACCCTCGCCGGCCCCGAAGGTGATGCCGGGGATGGTCTGGAGCGCGTCGCGGAGCGTCTGGAGGTTCTGCTTGCGGATGGTCTGGTCGTTAAGGACCGTGACCGTTTGCGGCAGGTCGATCAGCGCCGAGGTAGACTTCGGGCTCTCGAGCTTCGCTCGCTCGGCCGCAGTCCCGTTGACGATGATGTCGTCGCGCCCATCGGGACGATCTTGCGTCACGGCGGGTGCGCTTAGGCCGGGATCCGCCGACGCGGGCGCAGAAGCGATGAATCCGACGCACGAAAGCGCCAGGAAGGTCGTTCCATTTTTCATCATTGTAGCCCCCTTTGTTGCGAGGCGATATTGCGACCTATTTGCACTGTCAAGGCTAATGAGAATCGTTCGCGCTTTGGTCGGTGGTCGGCGCGGCGAACGCGACGTTGCTCGACGTCCGCTTCGACGATTTTTTCACCGGCAACCCGGATCTTTCCGGCAACACGCCGCCAAATGTGCCCGAGCGCGCCGGGAACCTGTGGCTCACCTGGGAGAGCCGACGCGGCGTGCGCGCCCAGGCGGGATTGCGCCACGTGGGTGCGCGCTTCGTCGACCGCGCCAACAGCGCGCGTGTGCCCGCCTATACCGTCGCCGACAGCAGCCTCTCGTTCGCGATCACGCCGATGCTCGCAGCCGACGTGCGCGTCTACAACGTCTTCGATACCCGCTACGTGACCTCGACCTATGGCGCGGCGCAGTGGCTGCTCGGGCGGCCGCGCTCGCTCGACGTCGCACTACGCGCGGGGCTGTGAGATGACGCGCTGATCCTCCCACCGGCGGCGAGGCGTTGGCTGTACCTGAACCATTGCTGGATCGGCGTGGTCAGCCGCCTGCTCTTCCTGGTGTGGTTCCTGTCCGGGCTGGTAATGATCTACGTGCCCAATCCGGCGCTCACCGCTCGCGCGGCATTGCCCGGCCATTCGCCTATTGAGTGGCCCAAGGTGCACGTGCCGCCAAGAGGGGCCGAGCAGCTCGCTGACTTGCAGAAGCAGCCGCGTGCGACGCGGCTGCAGATGATGGCGGACCGATGTTCCAGGATTGGCAGCCGTGGCACCGCGCCATACGAAGCGCCTAGAGGCCCTCACGGTACCCGCCGTCGTCCGCTTTCGCCCATGGGACGACATCATCCTCGCCATAGCGGAGCGGGTCGCGCGTGCGCCCGATGGCAGCTGGACACGTCGCACTTCGACGCAGGAGCTCTGGGAGACGGACACCTCCGCAACCAAAAGGGTCTTTTGCTTGGCGGATTGCGCAGCGATGCTACGACGTCTTGTATGCCCGCCCGGACTGGATCAGGCGCTGACGAGCGGTGTTGCCGGGAACCGCTATATGGGTCGCCGGGTCGAACTCAACGCCGACACCAGGAGCGTCATTCGGTACCCAGAGCTCCACGACGGTGTTCGAGTAGCTCACCGGGAGGTACCGCACCCAATAGCCGTCCGGATGATGACTCCAGCGACCGCTCGGCACCTCCAGGCTGCCCTTGCCGGTGGGCGCTGCCCCGGCCAACACGGCGACGCGTTCGAGTTCGCCGAAGCTGGTGCCGGGTGTCATCAGCATGCGGCGCAAATCCGCTTCTGCCTGCATCGCCTGGCGTATCTCGCGCGGCAGATTCTCGGCGACCGGCCCCTGTGACACCAGGTCCAGTACAGACCGATTGAGCGCGGCGAGTTGACGCGGCGGCAGCAGTTGCGCGGCGATGGCTTTATGCTCCGTGGAGAGATCCTCCAGCCTCGCGCGGGCGACGATCGCCCAAAGAAGCGTCTGAATGTCGTGCTGCTCAATCTCAGGGTGCTGGACCGAGTTGCGCACGATCGTCATGACCGCGTCCTTGGCCGCACCGAGCGGCGGTGCGTAGAGATACCCGTCTCCGCCGCCGGGCCCATATGTGCCGGCATGTAGGCAGTAGCTCTGGTCGTGGAAGCTATAGTAGCCGGGCTGGAGAATGAAGCCGCCAGCAGGCGTGCGCTTTAGGTCGGCCAGCGCGTGCTTGGGCGCAGGAGGTGTGAAATCATCCTGTGTCGGGTCTGACCAACGGGCGTCGGTGAGGCTGGTGGAGATCGGCTCTTTGCGCAGCGTCGGAAGGTTGATGCCGCCAGGCACGAGCTTCTTCAGCATGCCGATTTGGCCACTCGCCGGCACCGAGAGTGTCGCAACCAAGGAGGCAGCCACGGCACCGAGCAGAAAAGCGCGCAATTTCAATCTCCCCCCGGGTTTTTCCCGGAGCGATCATTACGCTGCTGCAACGCTGAGGGGAAGAGGTCAGGCGCGGGAAGCCAAGAGCGATCGTACGCTAGCGCATCGTGGCTCGATCCGCCAGTTTGATCTTCCTCTGCGCCTCTGCATCGCCTGCGATCATCGCCTCATGCGGCGGTGCAACAGGGGAACACGCCCGGCAGAGCGCCAAGGGATCACCAGCCGCTTGGCCGAGGATGGTCGGCCCACTGCGATCGTGGTCGAGGCTGACCGCGCAGAGGTGGAACGGGCAAACCGATATGTTCGTGGCATCGGCACCGCTCCCTCCGCTGCCGCCGCGCTGAGCGACTGCCGCGGCTTCCCTCGCTGGGTGTGGCGCGATGAAGAGTCGGGAAGCTTCGTTGGTCGCGCAGCAGTGCGACGTGGTCCATCGTCAGCTCCTTTCGGCTCACGTGCCGCAGAAGGTCGCTGCCACCCGCTCGTGCGGTAGCGGCGGTGCGGCCAGTACCCTTGCGTCGGACTGATCCTTATAGGGCCGGGAGAGCACCTCCAGCATACGCCGGAAGGGCGCGAAGTCTTTCCGGTCGACTGCCGCCGCGATCATCGCCTCGACCTGGTGGTTGCGCGGAATGAAGGCGGGATTGACCCGGTCCATGGCTGAACGGAGGCTCTCCGCGTCCTTTCCCTCGCCCGCCAAACGCAGGCGCCATTCCGCCGCCCAGGCGTCAAAGGCAGTAGGATCGATGAAGAGTGCGCGTGCCGGCTCCTCCTCACCAAGCGCGGCTTGCCCAAGGGCGCGGAAGAACAGAGTGAAGTCGACCTGGTTTTCGGTCATCCTGGTCAGGAGCGTGTTGATGAGTTCGACGTCCCCATCTTCGTTCGACGTGAAGCCGACTTTGTGGCGCAGCCCGGCGAAGTAGGCCTGCTCGAACGACGGGCCAAAGGCGGTGAGCGCGTCCTGCGCCTGTTCGACGGCCGCGTCCTCGTTCTCGTCGAGGAGCGGAAGCAGTGCTTCGGCCAGCCGGGTGAGGTTCCAATGAGCAATCCGTGGCTGGTTGCCATAAGCGTAGCGGCCCATCCGATCAATCGAGCTGAATACCGTCGCGGGATCATAGGCGTCCATGAAGGCGCAGGGGCCGTAATCGATCGTCTCACCGGCTATCGACATGTTGTCCGTGTTCATGACTCCGTGAATGAAACCGACGAGCAGCCAGCGGGCAACGAGTTCCGATTGAGCAGCGATTATCGCGTCAAGAAGCGCCCTGTATGGCTGCTCCGCCCCGACGGCTTCGTGGTAGTGACGGCTGATGACATGGTCCGCGAGCAGCCGTAATGCTTCTACGTCACCTCGCGCCGCAAAATACTGAAAGGTGCCCACGCGGACATGGCTCGACGCCACACGGGTCAGAATGGCTCCGGGCAGGACTTCGTCGCGGACGACCGGCTCGCCTGTGGTGATCGCGGCAAGCGCACGGGTGGTTGGTATTCCCAATGCCGCCATGGCCTCGCTGACGAGATATTCGCGGAGCACAGGGCCAAGCGCCGCCCGTCCGTCCCCGCCACGAGAGAACGGGGTGCGGCCTCCACCCTTGAGCTGGATGTCTCGCCGGCGCCCATGCCGATCCACGACCTCGCCCAGCAGGATGGCGCGGCCGTCGCCGAGTTGGGGCACGAAGTTGCCGAACTGGTGCCCGGCATAAGCTTGAGCGAGCGGCTCGGACCCGTCGGCGATCGCGCGGCCGGAGAGCATATGCAAGCCCTCCGAGCTCCTCAGCCACGACGCATCGATCCCGAGCTCGGCCGCGAGCTGCTCGTTCACCTCGATCAGGGTCGGTGCGGGGCTTTGTAGCGGGCGGACGGGAGCGAAGAACCGTTCGGGTAAGCGGGCGTAGCTGTTGTCGAACCGGATCTGCATCTGCGTTCTAACTGCCTACAATCCTTGAAGTTTCCTTTATTCCACCCATATCCGCGCTCCTGTTCAACAACGGAAAGGAGGTGGTCGAATGTCTCATTGTCACAAGCCGCGAAAGGCAGATCGTCAGGACTCGACCGGCCTCGTAGCGGGTCGAAGCTTCTAACCGATCGGCCGTCAGCGGCTGGCAATGGAACGGCCGCTCCAGCCTTGGAGCGGCCGTTCGTGCGTCCGGATGAAGGGCTGGTCTGCTAAGTGGCGCTGTTGTCTCGCACGTAAGCTATCAAATCTGGGGTAATGTCGGGGTTTGTAGGGCGCGTGCCTCGCTCACCCAAGCTGTAGAGCCGATCCCGCTACATCAGTTAACGGTGTACGAGATCAGATTTCGGTCCACGCGTCGCCCGGCCGAGTTGCCGAGACCGAGGGGTGTGCTTGTCGGTTAGCCTCCCGCCGAGGCCTTTTGGAACAGCCTCGAGCGCGCACTGGTGCTCGGCGCCTTCTTCAAGCGCTTCGTCGGACTCGGCAGCAGCGAGTCGCGGCGGCTGTTCGGGACTTTCCAGGCGCATGCCACCTGGCGGGAGAACACCTGTCGGTGGGTGTGGCGTGAGGGTGATATCGCAATGTGGGCCAATCACGCGATGCAACATTATGCGATCACCGACGATGGCGATCAGCGCCGCATCGTCCGCCGCGCACCATCCACTGACGCATGCACGCTGCCGTCCTCTTCGATCTCGATGAGACGCTGCATGACCGGGCGGCGTCCTTGCGCGCGTTTCTGCTCGATCAGCACCGTCGATGGTTCGCAGGCCAGGTAGCGGTAGAAACGTTCGTCGAACGTCTCACGCGCCCCGACGCGCACGGTCCCCTGTCGAAGACGGTTCTCTACCCAAAGCTGTTCGCGGACCTGGGCATCGTTGAGTCTACAGGCGATGACCTGGCGACCAAGTATAGCCAGCGCTACCGTTAGTGCGCCACCCTGATGGCCGGCGCTGGAGACCTTTTTGCCGCGCTACGTCGGGGGCGATCTGGTTATGACGCGGCATACCGTGGCCGGGCCAGCGACCACCCGCGCCGCTTCACGTCGACCGGCTCGTCGACGTGGCTCGGCTGTTGCTCTGAAGCGTCGAGGTTTCTGGTTTAAAGGTCGAAGCGGAGCAGGCTGAAGCGCTGCAGTGCGGGCGCCGCAGGTCGTGGGGCAGGAAAGTGCGAGGCGATGCCGCGACGTCCGCTTCGTGGCCCGATCCGTCACGACCCGTTCGAGCGCCCGAGCGGCGAGTCATCGTAGCCCGCGAGCAAGGCGGCCACGTCATCGTAGATCGCCATCGCGCCGGCCCCGGTGAGGGCGTCATCAGCAAAGCCGCCCGACCGCACCGCTACTGCCCGCACGCCGCACTGAGCGGCCGCCTCCACATCGTACGGCGTGTCGCCCACCATCAACGCTTCTGCGGCCGCGACACCTGGGAGCTTGCCGAGCGCGACGCCGACGATGTCAGGTGCCGGCTTGGTCTTCTCGACGTCGTCGCCGCTCGTGGTCGCAGCAACGAAGTCGCGAGCGGCGAGCAGGTCAAGGTAATGGTCGAGCTCCCCGCCCGACGCCGATGAGGCGAGAACAACCTTTTGCCCGCGTTGGCTCACGTGCCGAAGCAACGCATGTGCCTGGGCGAATGGCACGACCTTTGCCAGGTGCTTCTCCTCGAAGATGGCGCCGTGCGTCTCGCCTAGTTTCTTCACGGCGTCGTCGTTCAGTCCCGGCAGAAGAGCGGGTACGAGCATGTCGGTACCCTTGCCGATCTGCTCGTGGATCTGCGCACGGTCGAACCGCTCGCCGACCGTGCCAAATGCCTCGTCCCAAGCATCCACGTGCAGCTCATTGCTGTCGACCAACGTGCCATCGATGTCGAAGAGGACGGCCTTGATAGGCATAGGCGGTTTCCTTGATCCTGGACGCTTCTCGAGCGTGGCCGGCAGTGGCGAAAGGTTCGTGATGATGCGATCCGCGGCAAGCCGAGGCGCACAGAGACAATCGGTCTAACACTACCGCTCGGCCCTCGTTCCGTGCCAGCATGAGCGCTAAACCGCAAAATGGGTGCCGTAGCTTGTTTGCGATCGAAGCTTCGACTTGGTTAGATACATCCAGCCTCGCCCTTCTGATCGCTTAAACTGAAGATCCGGCGAACTATAGGAGCACGTGGATGAAGCGGCGTTTCAGCACCGTCGAACATGCCCGTGCACCGCGAACAACTCTAGAGCGGCACCGGCGATCGAGAGACGCGATGTGAAACCAAGTGACGTGTTCACGGAAAGTAAGTCATTGATCGAGGTTGGCACCGTAGGTCGGTTGAGGCTCCGGGGAACCCGCAGGAAAAACAGTGCGTTAGCTGGGCCGACGACGGCTTCGGTCGTCTTTTGAGGAACATCAATGCTGGCGATGGACTATCGCGGGCCCTACCGGGTGCGCCTCTCCGAGAAGCCGATGCCGCGCATCCTTCACCCGCGCGACGCGATCGTGCGCGTCACGCGCTCCTGCATCTGCGGATCGGACCTGCATTTGTATCACGGAATGGTGCCGGACACGCGCGTCGGTAGCACGTTCGGTCACGAGTTCTGCGGCATCGTGGAGGAGGTCGGCGCAGAGGTGGAGAACCTCGCTCCGGGTGACCCTGTGCTAGTGCCGTTCAACATCGCCTGTGGCCACTGTCATTTCTGCCAGCAGGGTCTGTACGGCAACTGCCACGAATCGAACCCGCAGGCGACCGCGGTCGGCGGCATCTTCGGCTATTCGCACACTGCGGGCGGCTATGACGGAGGGCAGGCCGAATATGTCCGCGTGCCCTACGCCGACATCGGGCCGACCAAGATCCCCGACTGGATGGACCCGGACGACGCGGTGCTGCTCACCGATGTCGTGCCGACTGGCTATCAGGCAGCCGAGATGGGCGGAATTCAGAAGGGCGACACCGTCGTGATCTTCGGCGCCGGCCCGGTCGGCATCATGGCCGCGCGCGCCGCCTGGCTGTTCGGCGCGGGGCGCGTGATCGTGCTCGACATGTACGACTACCGGCTCGACTTCGTCCGCACCTATGGGCCGGCCGAGGTGTACAACTTCAAGGAGCTCGACGATGTCGTCGTGTTCCTCAAGAAGACCACCGACGGGCTCGGCGCGGATGTCGCGATCGATGCGGTCGGCGGCGACGCGCGCGGCAACGCGTGGCACTGGCTGTTCGGCACTAAGCTCAAGCTGGAGGCCGGCTCGGCGATCCCGCTGCACTGGGCGATCAATGCGGTCAAGAAGGGCGGGATCGTCTCGGTCGTCGGCGTCTACGGCCCGACCGGCAACATGGTCCCGATCGGCAACGTCGTGAACAAGGGCATCACGATCCGCGCCAACCAGGCCTCGGTCAAACGGCTGCTGCCTCGCCTGATCGAGCACGTCCGTGCCGGGCGGATCGACCCCAAGGCGCTGATCACGCATCGCGTGCCGCTGAGCGACGTAGCCGACGCCTATCACCTGTTCGCCAACAAATTGGACGGCTGCATCAAGCCGGTACTGGTGCCGCATGCCGGCTGAGGAGCACGCCATGGAGCGCACCACCAAGACGCTTAGCCCTGCGCTGGCGGACCCCGCGACCGTTACGGGCTGGGGCGTTGATGCCGACGCGCGCAATGACCCGACCTATCCCATGCGGGACCAGTCGCGCGATCACGGGCTGACGCGCCGGTGGGATCGTCCCCCGGTGCAGCAGCCCGATGTCGAGATCCTGCAGTCTGTTGAGCACATCCGTCAGCCAGCGGTGGTGGGCACCTCGGTTCCGCCGCGCGGGGTGAGCGGCGCGATGCGACGCTTGGCGTTCCGCTGGAGCGAGTCCAACTGGCTCCACTGGCTCATCCTGCTCGGCGCGGATCGCGTCGATGTGGTCGAGGGCGTGATCGAGGACCTGTCGCGCGGCACGTTGCCCAACGTGCCGGCGGAGATGGGCGCGGGCGCTGCGTGGCGGCACGATCGCGAGCGCTTCGTCGCAAGACTGGCTCTCGCGGCGGGAACGATTGCGGTGGGTGCCGCAATCGCTGCGAATGTACGGCGTGAGCGGGACGACGCGAAGCGGGTGGAGCTTCGTTCGCCATCGAAAGGCTGAGGCTCCAGCTCGCACAGGCGCAGTCTGGTTGAGGTGGCCGAACCGAAAGCGTCGTGCGCTTGTCGGACGAATTGCAGCTCAGCCGAACGGGAAAGCAGCATGGTGGCGACAGACCTCTCCCCGATGGAGGCGAAGCTGGTATCCGACCTGCCGGACGAGGCGGGCTGGCAGTTCGAACCCAAGTGGGACGGCTTTCGTGCCCTGATCTTCCGCCAGGGTGGCAGGGTCGAGATTATGTCGAAGTCCGGCAAGCCTCTTGGCCGCTACTTCCCCGAGATGGTGCGGACGATCCGGGATGTCGAATGTCCTGCGTTCGTGCTCGATGGTGAGCTCATCCTGCCGATCGGCGATGTGCTTTCGTTCGACGCGCTGCAGGCCCGCCTCCACCCGGCCGCCAGCCGCATCGAGCGTCTTTCGCGCGAGACGCCGGCTCGGGTCATGCTGTTCGACTGCCTGATGGTTGATGGCCAGGAGTTGCTCCAATGCCCACTCAGCGAGCGCCGGGCGCATCTGGAAGCCTTCCACCGTCTCCATGGCGGCCCGTCCATGCTGCTGTCGGATCAAACGCTCGACATCTCCATAGCACAGGGATGGCTTGCATTGGGGGGCGGGGCGTTGGACGGAGTCGTCGCGAAGCGGACCGACGAGCCATACCGAGCCGGTGAGCGCGCCATGCTAAAGGTGAAGCAGCATCGCACTGCCGACTGCGTCGTCGGCGGCTTCCGCCGCGCCAAGGAAGGCGAGGGCGTCGCCTCGCTGCTGCTGGGCCTCTACGATGACGCCGGCCTCCTGAACCATGTCGGCTTCACTTCCGGCATAGCCGCAGGCGACCGTCTCGATATGCTTCGCCGACTGGAGCCGCTCATCGAGGCGCCGGGCTTCACCGGCAAGGCGCCCGGTGGCCCCAGCAGGTGGAACAACAACAAGGAGAGTGAATGGGAGCCGCTCAGGAGCGAGCTGGTGGTCGAGGTGCTCTACGATCAGGTCACCGGCGACCGGTTCCGGCATGGCACCAGGCTGCTGAGATGGAGACCCGACAAGTCTCCGGGCCAGTGCGTCATGGAACAGCTAATCCACGAGGTGCGCCCAGCGGAGCTCGCAACGGTGAACCGCTCGTCGAAGTGAAAGGCAACGGCTTGCCTTAGCCGCGGGACCCCGTTCGAAATCGATGCACGGAGGGCAGCTCCTGGAGCGGGCTTTGGCTTTCATGGGTGAAGGCTTCTGGGCCTTTGTCATTGAGGTGATAGCTGGTTCTTAGGCGTCGCGGTGCAGGCCGGCGACAAACGCCGCGACATTGTCCCCTAGCTCGGCGGTGGCATAGCCGCCTTCCATCACCGTCACGATCGTCAGTCCGGTCGCCGCGAGCCGCGCACCCAATGCGGCGAAATCGTCGCGCGCGAAGGTGAAGTGCGAGATCGGGTCGCCCGCGTAGAGGTCTGCACCCAGTGACAGCACCAGCAGCCGCGCGCCGTAGCGCGCGATCGCGTCGAGGGCGCGGTCCAGCGCGGGTTCGTACGTCCCCCAGCCATTATCCCGGCACGAGCCGGACGCCGCGGCCGGCGCTGCTGTACGTGCATGGCGGCGGCTGGACGATGTTCAGCATCGACACGCACGACCAGCTGATGCGCGTATATGCCGCGCGCGCCGACGTGGTGGTGGTCGGGATCGACTATAGCCTGTCGCCCGAGGCGCGCTTTCCGATCGCGCTCGACGAAGTGGTCGCGGCCTATCGCGAGCTGCGCGACCAGGCGGCCGCGCACGGCATCGCCGCGGACCGGATCGCGGTGGGCGGCGACTCCGCCGGCGGCAATCTCGCGGTGGCGATGAGTCTGCGGCTGCGCGACCTGGGCGAGCCGCTGCCCGCCGCGCTGCTGCTCAACTACGGCGCCTTCGACCCCGCGCCGACGCCGAGCTACGCGCGCTACGACGGCCCGGCCTATATGCTGACGATCGCGGAGATGGACCAGTTCTGGCGCGACTATGCCGGCGAGCCCGCGACGCTCGACGACCCGCTGGTGGTCCCCGCGCGCGCCGACCTGACCGGCCTGCCGCCCGCCTTCGTGACCATCCCCGAGTGCGACATCCTCGCCGATGCCAACCGCGCCATGGCGGAGCGGCTCCATGCCGCCGGGGTCGCGGTCGAGGCCTGCGTCTACCCCGGCGCGACGCACAGCTTCCTCGAGGCCGTGTCGGTCTCGCCGCTGGCGGACGCCGCGTTCGAGGACGCCGCGCGATGGCTCGCGGCGGTGCTGGGGCACGCGCCGGCGTGAGCTTCGTCCCGCTCTCGCCGGAAAAGATCGGCGAGTCGATCCGCGATCACCCGCTCGCGTGGGTGGTGTCGGACGACTGCGACGCCACGCTGCTACCGCTCATCGTCGAGTGCGACGCGGCCGGCACGCCGGTGGCGCTGGTGGGCCATTATCCCGCCGCAACCCGCAGGTCGCCGCGTTCGAGCGCGACCCGCGGGCATTGATCCTGTTTCGCGGTCCGGAAGGCTATGTCTCGCCGCGGCTGGTGTCGAACCCGACCTGGGGCGCGACCTGGAACTATGCCGCGTTGCGGATCGTCGCCACGCTGGTCTTCGTGCCCGAGGAGACCGAGGACGCGCTGCGCCGCCTTGCCGCGCAGCTCGAACCCGCGGGCGGGTGGCGACCCGAGCAGATGGGGGCGCGCTTCGACGAGCTCGCGCGCCACGTCGTCGCCTTTCGCGCGCGGATCCTCTCGTGCGAGCCGCAGTTCAAGCTGGGCCAGGACGAGCAGGCGGCGACCTTCGCCGAGATCGTCGCCGGGCACACCGACGCGGCGCTGGTCGCGGCCATGCGGAGGAACCGTCCCGACGATGCGAGCTGACCGCGACCCTGCCTCGTCGAACGCGATCACGCCCGCGTGCTGAGCGGTTCCTCGGCGCGGATTCTCGCGGGGCTGGTGCTGGGGCTAGTCGCGGGCGCGCTGCTGGCGGGCAGCGCGGCGGCGCTCGCGGTCGCCGGTGTGGCCAAGCCGGTCGGCCGCTTGTGGCTCGATTCACTGACGATGACGGTGGTGCCGCTGGTCTTCTCGCTGCTCGTCACCGGGGTGATGCGCGCCGCTGAGCAGGCCGCGGGCGGGCGGCTTGCGGCGCGCGCGCTCGGCTGGTTCGCGGTGCTGCTGCTCGCGGCGGCACTGGTCGGCGCCGCCGCTACCGCGCTGCTGCTGCAGCTCGCGCCGCTGCCCGCGGCCGCGGCGGCGCTGCCCGCGGCGGTGAGCGGGCCCGGTCCAGCGGTGCCCGCCGCGTCCGACTGGCTTGGCAGCATCGTGCCGACCAACCCGGTGCGCGCCGCGGCCGAGAGCGCGATGGTGCCGTTGGTCGTGTTCGCGCTGCTGTTCGGCCTCGCCGCCAACGGGATCGAGCCCGGCCCGCGCGCCGCGCTCGCGCAGGTGTTCACCGGCGTGGCGCAGACGATGCTGCGGATCGTCGGCTGGGTGCTGTGGGTGGCGCCGCTCGGCGTCTTCGCGCTCGCGATCGGGGTCGGGCTGGTGCTGGGCGGGGGCGCCGCGGGCGTTCTGGCACATTATGTCGCGGTGATCGTCGGCGCCGCGCTCGCCTCGATCGCGCTCGCCTATGCCGCGGCGGCGCTGCTCGGCCGGATCAGCCCGCTCGCCTTCGCACGCGCCGCGCTGCCGGCACAGGTGATCGCGGTGAGCACGCAATCCTCGCTCGCCTCGCTGCCCGCGATGGTGGCGGCGGCGCCCGCGCTGCGGGTGCGCGACGAGGCCGCGGGGGTGGTGCTGCCGCTCGCGGTGTCGCTGTTCCGCGCCACCACCGCCGCCGCGAATGTCGCGGTGGCGACCTATCTCGCCGCGGTGCACGGCGTCGCGCTCGGTCCGGCGACATTGGGGCTTGGGGCGGTGGTCGCCGCGACGGTAAGCGTGGCCGCGGTCGGGCTGCCGGCGCAGGTGTCGTTCTTCGCGGTGATCGCGCCCGTCTGCCTCGCCATGGGGGTGCCGGTGACGCTGTTGCCGCTGCTGCTGGCGATCGAGACGCTGCCCGACATCTTCCGCACGCTGGGTAACGTCACCGCCGACCTGACGGTGCTGCGCATCGTCGGAGCGCGCGACCTTGGTGCGGGATCGTCGCCTTGAGATGAATGCTGCAACTCGGCGAAGCGATAGCATCGCTGGCTACAAACGTTCGCGACCAAACCGTTCGCTGAGGTCGCGCAGATGTTGGCCACGGGTTTGGTGGCCATAAGAAGTTCTGCCTGAAAGCGGCCGGCATGAGGATCGCCACCTCTAGGCTGGGTGGCGTGACCGTCCGCAGCGAGTTGAGGAAGGTAAGGCCGTCGCGGACGTCCGCATCGGCGACGAAGCTCACGTTCTCCTTACGATGTTCGCCGCCGAGCACCACAGCGGCCGCGCCGCCGGGAAGGTTCAAGAAGCCGCCCGAGTCGACGTTCACGAATGCGGTAGCATTGTACTGCTCCAGCCGGCCACTGCTGCCATCGTTGTTAACGATGTAGTTGCGAGCGGCGCTATTAGCGAGGCCGCCGAACGCATTGTAGGGAACGCAGGCGGCAATGTCGCCGGCCAGACGGGCGGCCGCGACCGAGTTGCCGTCGCGGTCGGCAACGATGTCGCGCGCGGTGGGATCGAACTTCAAGCGGCGCTGGATGCCAGCACCAGGATTGTTCGGGTCGATACCGGCATCCTGCGCCAACAGCAGTCGCTGAAGATTGACGTTGCCAAGGATTCGGATGCGCTGGTCGGCGCGAACGTAATGCCCGAGGCCTCAAAATTGACGTGATCGGTCACGTCACCGCAAACGCCGAGCACTAGGCGGTATACTTCGCGCGTGGAATCCTCGTCACGGATGCCGGAACATGGATCGGTAGCTCCCTGTTTCGCGCGCTTAGACGCTTTGTCAGCAATGGTGACGTTCAGCGCTCGGCCAGTAAACTCCGCTGAAACGCCTTCCGTTTCTTACAAAGCCGTGACGATCGCACAACACAAGGAAATTCGTCTCGTATTCGCCCCTCGTTCGACCTAGGGCTTTTGGCGAGCGAGACGCTCGAGCCGCTGTATACGGGGCCTGTCGCGGCACGTGCGGAGCAGGGCGCTCGAGGCGATCTGGCCGCCAGCAGCCATGAAGGGTAAGGTAGCGGGAGGTTCACCAAACCTTAGATCGTTCAGGTTAGGTCAGGCGGCTACGCTCAAGGATCGGCGAATGCTGGCGAATTTTCGTCTTCTTGAGGATCACGGCTGGGTCTGGCGAAAGTCGGCGATCGCGGTGCTTCTTCCTCTGACCGGCGTCCTTTGCCTCGGAGAGGCGCGGGCGGGGTGCATGCCCGCGCCAACGCCAGGTCTGCAGACGATGGCGGATGAGGCGGGGCGTGACCCACCCGCGCTGCTCCTCAAGACCAGTGGCGATCCACTTCGAACGGGCGGCGATCTCGCCTGGGGTTGGCGCATGGCCGCGCGGGCGGAGGCATATGATACGCTCTCCCAGCCTGCGAAGGCGAGGAGCACCGTCCGGCGGGTAAGCGAGGCCGCGGCGCCCGTTGACCTGCCGCTCCGCGTCGAGCTGCTGACCCGCGCCGCGATGAACGGGCTGAAGCTCGAGGAGGTCGATCGCATTGCGTCCTCGCTGTCGTCGGCCTTAGATCGGAACGTTCCCGACATTGTGTCGGTCGCCTGCCTCCAGATCGCTCGCGGAGAGGCTCGGCGTTTGTCGGGCGCGCCAGAGCGGGCCGTATCCCTACTCGCCTCGGCCTACCGGCTTACGAAGGGGGGAGGCCGCGAGCTGCCGCACGTCATCGCTACCGAGAAGCTGGCCAGGGTGTTGAATGCGGCTGGCGACCATCTCCAGGCGATCGCTCTTATCGAGGAGGTGATCGCCTGGGATACGACGCACGATCGGACGGTTGCGCTGGCCAACGACCTGTATTTCAGGGGGTTATTCCATCTCACGCGAGGAGCGTACGCGGCTGCGCTCGCCGACTTCGACCAATCTAGAATGCAGTCGCCCCGGGTGAGCGATCCAGTCGGCTCCGCCTACCTTGATCTCCAGACCTGCGCCGCGTTGATCGAGCTCCACCGTCTACCCGCCGCGGGACCGCTGTGCCGTCAGGCCCAGGCTGTCTTCGATGCATGGAAGGAGCCGGCCAGCGCGCAGGCGCAGCTTCTCAGGGCGAAAATGGAATGGTTGTCTGGGCGGTACGCGCGCGCGCTCGATTTGCTCGATCACCTGCTCGAGGACGCGGGCCGGCTCTCCTCCTTCGCCTCGGCCCCGCAGGCCTATCGACTTCGCGCAGACGTGAACCGCGCCATGGGCAGGACGGAGAGCGCCTACCGGGATCTGGAACGCTCCGTGCGCCTGGACGAGCGGAGGTCCGCCTACGAGCGGACGAAGCAGACCGCTGTGCTGCGCGCGAGCTTCGAGGCGGACAGGTCGGCAGCACGCACCGAGGAGCTCGCGCGCAGTCTTCGCTTCGCGCGCGAACGCGAGAGCGCGCAGGCGCAGCGCTATCGGCAACTCGCCTGGTCGGCGGCAGTCGGCCTCGTCATGGCGGGGACGATGCTCGTCATGGGCGTCAGCCACCGGCGCAAGCTGTCGCGTGTCGCAGATACGGATCCGCTCACCGGCTTGCTGAACCGCCGATGCCTCATCGGTCGTGAGCGAAGCCTGCTCCACCGCGAAGGGTTCGGCGTCGCGTCCACCGTAGCTCTGCTCGACGTGGACCACTTCAAGGCCATCAACGACAGGTACGGTCACAATGTTGGCGACGAGGTGCTCAAGCACTTCGCCGCGTTGCTTGCCTCCAGCGCCGGTAAGGACGACGTGGTCGCGCGGTGGGGAGGGGAGGAGTTCGTCCTGGTTTTCCGGCATCGGTCTGCAGCCCATGCGCTGGGGGTGCTCGAGAAGATCCGCAACAGGCTTCCTGAGCAGGTCGAGGCTAAGGTGTCGGGGATGCAAGTGCGCTTCAGCGCGGGCGTCACGTCCTCGACTGACGGCGAGCCGCTTCATACGGTCATCGCGAGGGCGGATCGGGCGCTGTACAGGGCCAAGGAGCTGGGACGGGATAGGTTCGAGGTCGAGAACGTGACCGCACCCACGTCGTCGGAGAGCTCGCCAGCGAGGATCAGCCTCGCACCAGCCGGTGCGAGCGTTGGCGGTGAGCCGAGCGCCCGAGTGGATGCGTCGGGATCTGTTTTCCACCAACCCTGCCTTGAGGCGGAGGGCTGAGAAAGCGCTTGCCCGATGGTCGCGGCAACAATCCCAAATAGGGGTCAAGCGAGAGGGTGCGGGAGCCCTGTGTGTCAACTTCGGGCAGCGTGTCGTTTAAAAGGAGCGGCGGGAGTTGGAAAGCGATCAGGAACCTCCGAATGACCGATTTCGGGTCAGTCGCCTCTTGGCAGTCCGCTAGAGATCTTTCGCCTGCAGCCGAGTCGCTCAAGGCCGTCGCTCGTCGTCTTGGCAGACATCGTTACCCGGTCCTCATTCGTGCTCGTCGCTTGATACAGGCGAAGGTTGGCGCGCCGGACGCGCCTGCGGAAGGCCACGCATGCACGCCAGCGCAATCATGACGGCAGCCGCCGTTCCCCAGCCGAGGCGATACCATCCTACGCCGTGCGCCCCGCTCAAGGCCGGCGGCAGTGGCGCGCCGGGGTAGGCTCCGTAGCGGTAGTGCGGGTCTTGCCAGCCGAGCTTGTTCAGCGCGAGCGAGCCGATCAGGTAGAAGACCATATATCCCCACCCCGCCAACTTGGTGGGCGCGAGCGATTGGAGGAAGAGCGCCAGCACGGCCAGCAGCAGCCAGTCACATGTCTGGGGAAGAACGTACCACATCAGGTACGCGCGTGGCGCGGGCGAGCGCCCCATGACGAACTCGGTTGCCGCTCCTGCTCCGGCGCTCGCCGCCGCCAGCGAAAGCAGCACCAGCGCCATTGCGAGGAATTTGGCGACAACCAACACCGCTCCGCAGACCGGAGACGCCGTGATGATCGGTTCGACCCTGTACTCTCGCTCGGCCCAGAACAACTCGCCAGCGAAAAACAGGGCGACCACCACCGGCACGAGGCGGAACGAGGTAATCAGTGTGGCGATCGTGGCCGGCGTTCCGTCGACCCGCGACGCCGCGGCCGCTGCCGCCGCCAGGCCCATCGTAAGCAGCGCTGCAAATGCGGGGGTCGCGACGATCTGGCGCGTCTCGAATCCGCTTCGCGCCGCGATCTGCGTCGCGATGATCGCCGCTCTAGAAGCCGATCGCAGCGAGGTGGGTGACGATTGCTTCCGGGTGGATCGTCCAGCACCGCCGCCCGGGCTGGTAGCGCTTGGGCGCCGCCGATGGCTACGAATGGCGCCCCGCGTCTGCAGCCATGTCCCGAGCCCGACCAAGGCTGCGGCGATCCCGAGCCACAGCACGCGATTCGCGAGCAGCTCACCGGCAAGCGCGGGCCAATCCGTGTCCCGCTGCGCGACGCTCCAGTCTCGGGTGGCGTCATTCATGGCGGCAAAGCCGAACGGCTCAACCACGCCAAGACTGGCACTCCCGCTCTCGCCCACGATGCCGTACAACGTCAGCAGCCCCGCCGCGCCGAGCAGGCACCCCGTCATTGATCGCGTCACCTCCGCCAACGCATAGAACAGCGCGGAGGCAAGGAGGAGGTTGGGAACCGCCAACGTGAAGAACGCGAACAGGTAACTCCCCACCGTACCGCTTCCCAAGCCGAGCGCCACGCCGCCGGCGATCATCGCGGTGGGAACCGATACGAAGCACAGCAGCACGGCCCCGAACGCGCCGAGGAAACGGCCCAGAGCATGGCTGCCCGAAGCGACGGGCGTCGCGCGAACAAGGTCCGCAAATCCGGTCAACTGATCACGCAGCGCCGCCTCGCCGACCAACGCCGCGGCGGTGAACAGAAAGAACAAGCTCCAGACAAGGTGCGTCCGAACGATCGCCGCCGCTCCGACTCGCCCACCTTCATCCGCCAAGCCGACCCGCAGCTCATCGATGCCCATGCCGCCCACCACCATCAGCACCGACACGATGAAGACGATCCAAAAGACGCGCCCGCCGACCTGCTGGCGAAATTCGTGCCATGCTAACCACGCGATCATTTTGCGGTCTTCTCTGCCCGGGCAAGCGCAGCGAAATACGCGTCTTCCAGCGTTGCGGGAACGGGCTCGAAGGCTGATCCCGGGCGCTCGTCGGCCAGCACGCGGGTGACTCGCCGCCCGTCCGTCAATCGCCGCGACAGCAGTACGGCGTTACCGCCGTACGCCTCGACCGGCCCGCGCCACACCCGCCCCGCGAGCGCCGTGGCGAGGGCGCTAGGGGCGCCTTCCGCCAGCACCCGTCCGCCCGCGAGCACGGCCACCTCCGCGCATAGATCGGCGACGTCCTCGACGATGTGAGTCGACACGATCACCGTCGCGCTCTCCCCAAGGCCGAACAGAAGCTCGTGGAAGCGATTGCGCTCCGCCGGGTCGAGGCCCGCTGTGGGTTCGTCGAGGATCAGCAGCTCCGGGTCGCCGATCAACGCCTGCGCCACGCCCCAGCGCTGGCGCATCCCGCCCGAGAAGCTGGAGACGGGCCGACCGCGCGCGTCCCAGAGATTGACCAGCCGTAGCAGCCGCTCGACGACGTCGCGCCGTTCACCCCGGCCGGTGATCCCTTTCAAGACAGCGATCTGATCAAGCAGCGCTCCGGCCGACACGCCTGGGTAAACGCCGAAATCCTGCGGCAAATAGCCTAGTCGTTGTCGCAGCGACCGAGCCTCAGCGGCCGCATCGATGCCGTTGAACAATATCCGCCCCGCCGAAGGCGACTGCAGCGTCGCTGCGACCCGCATCAGAGAGGACTTCCCGGCGCCGTTCGGACCCAGCAGCCCGAACAGCCCGCGGCTGATCGACAGCGTCACGCGATCCAGCGCCCGGGTCCCATCGGGGTAGATCTGCGATACAGCGTCGATCTCTAGCATGCGCCTCAGCTCGCCATGTGAGCCCCGAACGAACGAGGTCATCACTGGAGCCCCGATGCGTCAACCCACCCCTGAACAGAGATCGGATAATGGGCGGCGATGGGGTGCGGAGAACAGCATTCTGTAGGTTTTTGCTTGATGGCGAACCGGAAGTCCGCCGCGACGGAGTAGGCCGAGGTGGCGGCGCCGTCACCGCGGCAGTTCAGCCGCGCCGAGACCGGGCAGACGCCCGCGAAGGCGGCGGAGCAGCTGCGGCTAAGAGCCGCGCGGCTGGTGCTGGACCACACGCGCGACAGCGTGGAGGCGGTGGCGCGTGAGACCGGCTTTGTCGACCTGCGCCCAATGCGCGAGGCGTTCGTGCGCCACCATGGCCAGCCGCCCCAGGCCATGCGCCGGATGATACCCGCCGCCCAAGGCGACCGACATCAGTCGATGCGGCGCAGTCGCTCGATTGCGGGCGGTTCGGCGAGCAGCTCGTCGAAGCGAGCGGCGAGGCTGGTGAAGGCGGGGCCCCGGGCATGGACATCAAGCGCTGCCTGATCTGCCCACGCCTCCACCATCACGATCACGCCTTGCACGTCGCGACTCTCGTGAGCGTCGTAGACGAGGCATCCCGGCTCGCCTCGTACCTCCGTCAGGATCTCGCAGATGGCGCCAGCCAATGCCTCGGCTTTGCCTGGTCGCGGCACGAGGCGGGCGACGACCTGGATCACCGGGTCAGTCATGCTTGCTCCCCCATCCTGCCACGACGATCTTGCCGCGGGTGGTGGCGCTCTCGATGCGGCGGTGCGCCTCGGTCAGGTTGGCGGCGTTGATCGGCGACAACGTGTCGGTGACAGTGGTGCGGATGCGACCATCATCGACCAGCTCGGCAACCGCGTCGAGCAACCGGCCCTGTTCGCCGACGTCGGGCGTGTCGAACAGCGAGCGGGTGAACATCAGTTCCCAATGCACCGACACAGCCTTCCGTTTGAAGCCGATGATGTCGAGGCTGGCGGGATCGTCGATCAGTGCGAAGCGGCCCTGGGGCGCGATCAGCTCGGCGATGTCGGCGAGATGCCGATCGGTGTGGGTGGTCGAGAAGACGAAGGTCGGCGCGCCGAGCTCATGTCCGGCGATCTGCGGCGCCAGCGGCTGACGATGATCCAGCACATAATGCGCGCCGAGCTCGCGCACCCACGCCTGCGTCTCGGATCGGGAGGCGGTGGCAATGACCTTCAGGTTGGTCCGGGCGCGTGCGAGCTGGATCGCGGCCGAGCCGACGCCTCCGGCGCCACCGATGATCAGGATCGTGGGTGCGCCGCCCGCGGGCGGATCGGTGACACGCAAGCGGTCGAACAACGTCTCCCAGGCGGTGATCACGGTCAGCGGCAGCGCCGCGGCCTCCGCGGCGCCGATGCTGCGGGGCCGATGGCCGACGATCCGCTCGTCCACCAGCTGATATTCGGCGTTGCTGCCGTCGCGGGAGAGATCGCCCGCGTAGAAGACCGCATCGCCAACCTTGAAGCGGGTCACCTCGGGTCCGACTGCCTCGACAACGCCGGCCGCGTCCCAGCCAAGGATGCGCTCGGCGCGCCCCTGAAATGGCGAGACGGCGCCGCGAACCTTCGCATCGACCGGGTTTACGGACACGGCCTCGATCGCAACGAGGATGTCACGCCCGGTCGGTGCAGGTCGCGGCAGTTCGATGTCGACGAGGGCATCGGGCCGATCGATCGGCCCGGGTTTGCGGTAGGCGATGGCACGCATGGGTCTTGCTCCTTGTGCTGTCCGACGCGATATAGAAGCGG
>Ga0265798_10003147_pt1 | contig 23721 bp, 21 predicted proteins | sample P3T30metagenome_FD_192430 | JGI IMG/M metagenome (GOLD analysis project Ga0265798, IMG submission 192430) | Plant litter microbial communities from East Loma Ridge, Irvine, California - P3 T30 | ecosystem: Environmental > Terrestrial > Plant litter > Unclassified | place: USA: California... | reverse complement strand
GGCATCTCTCACCAAGAAGGAGCGTTCTCAGGCATCAAAGACGCAGAGGCAGCCCCCGACCCCGGAAGAGATGGATACACTCAAGATGAAGAAGGCGTGGGAGGTCGCCATCGCGCCCGCAAAGCAGCTGCCCATGAACGCTTTTGGTATGTCATCTGACAGGAGACTCTGTGAGCAGACGCTAACAACACCAGGCATGTACATGACAGGCAACACTCTGCAAATTTTCTCCGTCTTCATGGTCTTCACGCTCTTCAAAACTCCCGTTCTCGCTGTACTAGGTCTCCAACGCACCTTCGCTCCCTTTGAGACTCCCGGCACATCTGGTCGACTACTCGGTGTCAAGCTTGTCTACATTGCATGCAACATGCTGATGTTGGCGTTGGGTATATGGAAGGTTAATGGCATGGGACTCTTACCGACAACAAAATCAGATTGGCTGGCATGGGAAAGTGAGAGGATATGGTCTGAAAGGGCAGTACCGAAGGAGTGGTTGTAGACGCAGTCCTGGTTGGAGATACGTATTCTATGATTACAGTGACGGAATAGTTGCTAAGGCTTCATACAAGGCCATCATTCTGACCTCGTCCGTTCCGTCTTCGTCATCTCTAATCCTTTTCTCAGAACCCGTCTCGTGTTCTTGTTTTTGTCCTTCTCTCGCTCGTTCTCAACCAGAGAGTGGTGTTCAGATTGCCTCAGCCACTACGCGCCCATTCTTTGTCCTCGCCAAACTCCACATTTCCGTCTTCAATGATTCTCGTCTTGTCGCCCGTGGATTCAGGATTCACACCCCCATAGTCGCTTCCACCCACGGTCACAGACTCGTCTTCTGAAATTTCCCCTAATGTTTCTGTGTCGGCTGCTACCTCAATCACAGCTGGCTCTTGTACGGCGCGGTCGAGTTCAGCAGCCGTCGCCAGGTCGGCATGCAGCAATTTCATCAAGGCTTTTGGTATGAGATGTGGACCTTCGTGTCGCAAGTCCTCAGCTCCGTCACGGAGGTCGGAGACACTGTGGTACCCGTCGAAATGTCCACTGAGTGTCATTTCGACAGCTGCCAGTAGAGCGATGAGAGGGTCTCCGACTTCATCTGTGTCCAGGAAGGGGGCGACATCGCTCCATCTGGTGATGGTTTGCTCTATGACCTTGAGCATATCACGCTCATCCTTTTTTATGGCGTCTTCATTACTTGGACCGGTGGCTGAGAAGTCGATGAGCAGGATGTCTGGATAGCCGCGGTACCGATGGTGATGCACCGTAGGGTAGAGATTGAGCATGATGTTCGATGCCTCAACCTTCCCATGTACCAAACCCTCCTCGTGTAGGAACCATACAGCATCGATCAGGCCCACAATGATATGCGCAACGAACCAGCTGGGAATGCCGCCCTGATCATTCAGGATGTTCGCTTCGCCAAACTGCGCCAGCGTGGGACCGAAAATAGGGCGGAGACAATTGTACGAGGTGGGTGACGAGTCGACGTACTCAGCGCGTAGGACATATGAACCAATGAATAGCGAAGCTTTGTCCCTCTTACGGTGCTCATCGAACTGCGTTGCTTCATTGCGAAGCACGTCCGTGTCTTTCCTTGTCTTGACTACCACCAGCTGAGGCAGCATCCTCAAATATTGTTCCGACAGTGCAGATGTGCGGTTTTCCTGCATGCTCTTGTACAAGACGTCGCCCAGGTTCTTGTATGTCAGCAACGGCAGTTGCTGTTGGAGGCGCGCAAATCCAGACAAGGTCTTCCAAGCGTCGTGGTTCTCGATCGTGTCGTGATCAATATCTGGATCAATCTTATTTGACGGCTCGAATGGAGGGGGCAGCGCGCGCGGTAGGCAAAGGTACACTCCCGCGGAAGACTTCGGTGCTGAGAGGGTCTTGACCACGCGGAAGGAATCAGATGGGGGGCTGGGGACGGCGCCGGGGAGACGTTTTACAGAGAACGCCTGATCGAACGACGGAGCGGATGGGTCCATGTTTGTATAATAGTGGTAGAGATGTGGTAGAAGAGATGGTTGCAAAGTCGGTCGCAGAGCTGGCTGCAGAGCTGATTGCAGAGTTGACTGAGAAGACTGCCCAAATGGGAAATCACGGTGACTGTGCGCATGATCGTGTACCAGTCCAGCATACGACAGCCCCAGAGGGAAGTCATCACTGGCACTACGCGTGTGAAGGTGCTCGACGCGCTAACAACGTCACATCAGCTGGGAAACAGCGTATCATGATGAACCTCAGTGGGATATTGCGTGCACTGTTGACAGCCAGAAAGGGCACGTCGTCTGCCAATGTCTGCTTCCAAGTTCTCTCGTTAATGTGCTGCTCGTTGTATACTGCCAGGGAAGTCTCTGACCGACTCTTTCGCTAGACAAACAATGACAATGAAGATTGCAGTCAGCGTTTTCCGACGCGCGTGGAAAGGTGCGCATGGCATATATAGTGAAAGAGCTTTTTTTGGGGGTGAATACGATGAGCTGGGTTTGGGACGAAGATTGACATTCTTTGACCATGACTTCGAAAGCTACGATACTCAACATCATTTGATGTCTTGATACTCAGCACTGCTCTTCCAATTTTTCGGGTATCGCCTCGCAACGCGCCACTCCTCCGCCTTACTTCTTAACCTCTCGTACACGTTCTCTCGCCACCCACCATCACCATCTTGCTGGAAACTGAACGTCACTCCAAAAGGCCAGTACAACATGTTCTCGACTCGAGCTCCATCCTTGGACTCTAGCAGACCAATAGCGATATCGAAGATCTGCGGTCGTTTGCCAGTAGTGTAGAAGACAACTGCGGAACAGGTATTGCAGAAGTGGCGATAGACATCGGGCGAAGAGTTGTAGTACTTCAGCGTACCCACAATGGGGTCTTTCGCGTCGATGAGGGCGTTGAGGGCGTACATGTCTTTGGGGAAGTCTTTGCTACTATCCTTTCCAAAAGATATGTACTTCGTCTCTGCGTACGTCCAGTTGAAGACATCACTCCCACTTTGCAATCTGCAGCTGTCGCATCCACAGAAGCCGGCTTTGAGCTTCCTGCTGACAGGTTCGACGTTGGAGGGCAGCTCATCTACGGCCATGTGCTTGTAATCGCCACGGTGGAGGACCAGATCTACCCCGCCGCATTTGCAGCGTATCGGTACACTTTCTTCCTCTTTCACTTTGAGTTCCGGGAGAGTGGAGGATTGTGGCCAGTCTGCAGGCAACTCCTTCGCGCCAGGGCCACGACCGGCTACCACGCTTTCATAACGCTTCAGATCCTCCCCTTCGCCATTGAGAGCACAGAGCCATGGACTTGCACCTCCATCCTCCGTGTCGGCCACGAAACCCTGCCCACCGAACCTGATCAACTGGCGACCTCCAATATCCACGTTACCGAGCGCACCAGTGACCACTCCCAGATTCCTGGCCGGATCTTTGAAGGCACAGAAAACCGGGCTTGAACAGGTAGGGCAGAACAAGAGGTCGAAGCGCTCCCAGCAGCTGAACGTCTTGAGGCTGGAAATGTCGACGTTGGCGCGAGGCTCAGGCCATGATGTGAGCGAGGTGTGGAGCGAGCCGCACAGGTGCCGACAGGTCGTGCAGTGGCACACATGCCCTGGTAAGGGAAGAGCGGATGCAGGAAAGGTAGTACTGTAGTTGTGAGCGCCACAGAGACATGATGCCGTTAGATTTACGGTCTCAGTGGAAGGAGACATCGTAGGTCTCGAGATTGGAAACGATTCTGCAATCGTTGCAAGACACTCTGGCGATGATCCTGCTAGTTATAGGATATCTATAAGTTACTATCAGGATGGGTCTCCTTACTTGCTACGTTGCATGTGCTACGCCGCAAGCATGACGATGCAAAAGTGTGACCACATGCCGGCGCATGTCGAAGGGCGTGACGTTGGATTGGTCAGCGTACATATGTGGGGCTCGCATCTTCGCGTCGTACCTCGCATTCAGGCTTGGGTGCACAACGAGTTGTTGTTAGCGGCTTGGTTAATATTGACGTGGATCCTGCCGTCGGCTAGGTGACTTGAAGGATTTTTAAATCTTCACCACCCGCATGACGTCGAATAGGCCGGTCTTCTGCTTATCGGACATGCCTGCTTTCAGAAGACCAGTTGCATGTTCGCCCTCTCGACCCCGCTGGTTGCTCACGATCTTGTGTCGCCTCGCTTGAACTCAAATGTCCGGCCTGTCATACCCGAGATCCACATCTTCACGTTGCGAAAATGAGGGCCATGTAGCAGATTGGTCCCGTATGCTGATGCCCAAGGCGCATCCACGTGCCAGGAGTCCAAACAACCAGGTAGATCTGGCGCGAAAGACGTGACAACGACGATTTGTCGCTCATCTTTTGACGCTCCGAAACATTTCAGTGCTAACGCGCCACTCGGTGATGCATTGGGGCTGTTGACTGCATCCAAGAGCCACCTCAAGTCCCTTTTATGCTCCGAGTTGTGCTTGGCGACGTCCCACATCTCTATACCGGTATCCCTGTTGAATTCAGGCATCTTTCGCAGCACAGCAGGTGCGTCCGAATTCGGTATGTTACTCCACAGCGTGCAACCAAGCAGCGTAATGTTCGTACCCGGCACGTCGCTTCCCGTCTCGTATAGTATCTCCAATTTCCCCTTCAGAGAAGGCTCTCTCTCCATCTTGTGCGCCAACTGTAAGCCGTCCATCCAGCTAATGCCGTGGAACTCCAGAGGACCGAGAACCAGAAATACCTTCTCATGAAGACCACACCGTCGAATCAGAAACCACAGGTACAGCTCGTAGTCTATAAGCCTGCCAATGTTTCCAGCAAGTATCAGGAAGGGCGCCGCAGCGGGTACGTGGAACGTGAGGTATTGTGATTCGTAGTCTAAGTGGAGATCTGACAGGACCTGGAAGGAGGTCTTCGGGTTCGAGAACAGGCTAGATAGGCGTCGCAGTGTGCTCGGTAGCATCGTCGCGGTAGTGATTATATAGCAAACTAGGGGGAAATGGTGAGAATGAGCGTCGGGATGCACTCGACGACTAAAGCGCTGGTAAGGAGACTAGGAGGGCTGTCTGGATTAGAGAGAAGCTAATGAGATCACACGCATGAACGAAGCGACGGAGAGCCTGAGATACGGGAGAAAGAGCTCGTCTTGTTGTAAGGGCTGAGCGCAGCTGCGCCATGAGAACCGATCGCGGTCCGCAGCATTGCGGCGCCTGTGTTACTTTCCAACACCGTCGGAATCAAAGACGAAGAAAGTTGCGACTGTGCCCATCCTTCCAATCCTTTCGATCCCTGCGGAGATTTGCTATTGGGCGCGACGCGACTGTGCGGCGTTCTGGTGTTGGAGGTTGGTGGCTGTGAAGAGAGAGGGATCTCTAGTAGGGATTGAATTAGATTCCGTCTAGGCCGAGTCCGGATGGCGCGATTTCGGCCCGGCCCCACGTCATCTCCTTCATCCCCTTCTTACCCAGTAGCGCCAGCTTTCGCGACGGCGACGACGACGGCCTCTACAGCTCTCAATGCGTCACAATCGTCCTGCTGGTGTAGGCGCATCGTTTGTGTTCACATCTTCGGCAGCCCACAGCGCGCGGTTCTGCCTCTCAGCCTCAACCTTTCCGAGGTCCACTGGCGGATGACGGGCTTTCCTTCGCGCCATGAGCAGTCCACACCGCGACGACCACAGCTGTAACATGGAGGAACACACAAGCTGAGGTTCTCCATTTAGACAGTGCGACCTTTTACGGCGTTGTTCCTCAACGTATGCGCCAGCGCACGCCGGCTCCATCCAACCTCGCCCAGCCTCGCGGCCGATCACGTCGAGTGTTATCCGTTGCTTGAAGTAGCCCGGTACCGTCACAAGTACCGGTTGATCAGCATCCTATACCCTCGGCTGGTCATTCTGTACAATCGCATGCGATATATGCGTAGGAAGAAGTTCATGATCTCGGCTTTCATCACGCATGATGAACGATCGACATTACATCTCTGGCAGGAGGCACAGCAAACCACGTGTTTGGTATGCTGAACAAGACGCACATGCAAAGGCAGCCTCTTGCATTGGCATCAAACCATGGCTCGGTACGAAGAAGAAGCCGTTGAGTACTGTGTGTTATCCGGCTAAATGTTACTCGCCTGGCGGCGGCGCCCTGGCCTGCAGCTTACCGGTTCACTGCAGTTGTCTGCCACACGCATCACTACCTAGTCGCTCTAAAATTCATTCTCGCTCGACGCCTCTTCTCGTCTCGCTCTGCAGTGCCTTCCGCGGTGCGTCGAATACGATCGCCAGTGGTTCTGGGAGTATATGCCCAGATCTACTTTGATTGTGAGGCTGAAGCACTAATGTATCTCGGTTCCACCATCGACGGGTTGATATTGCGGTCGCAGGATCTACAGCCTGCAACCTGGGACCGACACACTGGCAGCTTCTAAGAATAGTCGTATTACCTGGAGACCATTCGACTGTTCCCTATACGAGCTCGGTATATTGCCTGCGTCTGGACTTGCCGGTCCTTTCGGCCGCCGTGTAATATCCCGCGTGTTCACTGTTATTGACAAAAGCATGAAAGCTGTTGAGAAGTAAGAGCGTACTGCGATCTACACAAAACAGCAGTATGCCGAAGCTGATGACCTTTGATACTGTGTAATTGATATGTGTTTCACAGAAGTATCCGCAAGAATAAGTATCAGTCTCAGCCCCTGCGTAGCCTAACTACTACACGAGAAAATTCCAGCTCTGCGTTCAGCTGCACGTGCAATATACTTCACGTATTACGGCAGCATTCCAAACCAATCTTCGCCTCCCGTGTTCGCGTACCCGGTAGCCAGGCACGTCTTTCTCACCACCTTGCTCAGTCTTAACCAATCATTTAGCCTCCGATCTTACCTCGTGGCTGTCAGCTCCTTCCCTTCTGGATTCTCGGCCTTTTAGATGGTCTTTCGACTTTACACCCGGATATAATACGATGAAGACGGGGTCAGAAGCTTTTGATCAGCGAGGTGAATGCCATATGGTATGACAGTATATGCAGGGTAAACAGCGGCCGTATCCATCTGCACCCTAATACCGGCGTTCTGGATGGTCAGTGGCAATTATGTCTCAATCTAAAGTATCACTGAAGCGAGATGTACATCTTAGGGTTACTCAGAGGAAGTCTATAAGAGTCTGAATCCACGCACGATCGTTTCACCCATATCAAGTCGTCCACTTTGTCACTCCATAGTTGTGCATCATCATCATCATCATCATCATCATCATCATCATCATCATCAAGCAAGATGAAAGGCTTCTCTTACTTCAGCTATGCTCTCCTGGCATGCATGCCCCTCACGGAAGCTCACCCAGGGATGGGCGATACCATGGCAGAGATGCGCCATCTCGCTGCCCGTGAAAAGCGACAAGCATCGAAAGAGCTCATCGGCGACCTGAAGACACTCGCAGACTCCAAGCTCACTGCCATCGGCAAAGACATCAAAGCGATCATCCTCGACCAGAAGTCTGCGGAGTCTGCTACCATTGATAGCTCCATCCCTGCTGGCAACATCGGTAGTGCCGCCTGCAAAGCCGACATGTGCTGTCATTGGAAGTGGCTCGCGTACGAGATGACGGCCAAGTTCAATGGTACTTCCGGTCGCTGCAGCAAGTTTGCTCGTCAAGCTGTTCGTCTGGGCTTCCATGACGCAGGCGTATGGTCTAAGAGCAGCAGCTATGGCGGTGCAGACGGCAGTATTCTCCTCAGCGACGAGATGTCGCGAACAGATAACAACGGTCTTTCTGCAATTGCCGACCAAACGAAGAAGTGGTACACCAAATACAACCAGTACGGAATGAGCATGGCGGACATCATCCAGTTTGGTGCCAACGTTGCCACTGTTGTATGTCCACTCGGACCCAGGGTCAGAACGTTCATTGGGCGTAAGGACAATAGCAAAGCTGGGCCTACCGGGCTTCTCCCTGGAGAAAAGGACACCGCGGATAAGCTCATCAAGCTCTTTCAAGACAAAACTATCGATGCACACGATCTAGTCGCGTTGGTCGGAGCGCACACTACATCGCAGCAACACTTCGTCGACACTAGCCGCGACGGCGACCCACAAGACTCGACTCCCGGTGTTTGGGACATGGCCTTCTACCCACAGACGACAAACCCCAATACACCTGTTCGTATCATCAAGTTTCAAAGCGACATCAACTTGAGCAAGGACTCGAGGACGAGCGCTTCTTGGGCGCAGTTTAGCGTTCGAGGTACTGCTCAGCCTCAATGGAATGCGGTATGACTCGCCAAACACCCGAGAAAAGGACTTAGCTAACATGTTTATGCAGGACTACGCTAAAGCCTACACACGTTTGTCTCTTCTTGGCGTCAACAACATCAACGATCTCAAAGAATGCACTAAAGTTCTGCCGGCAGAGCGCCCTACGTTTGTCAGTGAAGACCAGGTTTTGCTGGATAGATGGCTTGCGGGCGAATTCGATCAGCTCAACAATTTAGTGGACGACGCTATCCAGCTAACTGGCGTGATCTCGTCAAAGGACAAGAAGGCTTGAGTATATTTGAGTGCTCAAATCCTTCATCGGCGACTTCTACGGTCGATATAGTGTAGCAAATGCATGCCCTTACTTCTTTCATGTCTGTTCCTCATGCTTATCCTTAGTTCCTGATTCGTCACAATTTTCACGTTCACTGATGAAGTCTTGGTGAGCTTAAATGAGCCGCGCAGTCACCGCGTAAAGCTCGCCTATCAAAAGCTAGCCGGCACACGCACACACTCATAGGCCTTACTTTCCAAGGTTACTATCGAGTCTACATCATCTCCATTCTCGACACCGATACCCACATCAAGCTCATACGATGACATCCCTCCAATCCCTCAAGGACGCTCTCTTCCCCGACGGCCTCCCACCCTTCCTCGTCTGCAAGGTCTTCGCGGACCTCATCAACACACACAACATGGACCTCGAACCGAAGAACATCTGCCACGCAGATCTCAGCGCCAGCAACATCCTCCTATCACCTACAATGGAGCATGAGTTGCCTCAAGTACAGATCGTGCATCTCGAGGATGTCGCCGTCTGGGACGAGCAAGCCGTTGTCAAGCAGATCATGAATCTGCTTCAGTATCTCACAAACGGCGAATCACGCATCCCAGACGAGTTCCGCACCACCAAGAAAGGAGAGAAGCTCAAGGATAGCAAGGGAAGAAGTTTGAGGGATGGAGACAGATTGTACTCGTTCGTTGCGGGTTACGACCCACAGGGACAACTGTCGTGGAAAGACCTCAAGAGGAGGTGGAGGAATCTGGCGGATTGCTCGGCGAAGGAGCTATACGACAAGGGGAGATCGGCGGATGTCAGGGAGGCGCTTTGGAATGGAAAGGGTGCGGATGAGGAGTAGATGGGGGTGGTGGAGGACGGTGACATAGACGTCATTGTTGACGGAAGTCTGTAGATTAGTGGCGGCTGCAGAAGACATTGGTATGCATGGATAGCAATGGAAGCATGAAACCCGAGCGCGGTATACTTCAAGCTTGCCACAGACGTTATGAAGTTGCTCAATCATGTCGGCTGATGTGCTGCGAGGTCATTACCGCTGCCCATTTGTGTGATGGAGAAGTCTACAATGTGTTTGCTGAAGTCCAGATGACCAGTGCGGAATGTCCGTTTGCTTCCCACTAACCTATATGTAATCCGTACTCCCTCTTTTCAAGCGTCAGTATCTACGTTACAGAATGTCTGCTTCATCTTCCTACCAAACCATGATTCCTTACAGTGCCGACATCAAATACAAAACCCTCAAATTTTTGGGTGGAGGTATGGACGGCATTGCAGTTCTTGCAGTTCCCAAATCTGGTGAACAAAAGCTGGACTCGTGTATAGCCCTGAAGCTTTTGATTGACGACAAGACTACTTCCGTCTCCAAAGAACTGCTCATACAGCTGAAAGGTATGCAGAGCAAAGAAGACCACCTTATAGCCGCAGTGTATGACTACCAGCCCATCGAACATCCTGAATGGCACTGTATGGCATACATACCAGGTTGCAGTATCGAACAACTACTAAGGAGGGATGACTTTCAGGACGGAATGTCACCTACTGTTATACTCCACGTTCTTTCAGAGCTTATCCGCGTCCAAGAGCATCTGCGAGCGAACAAGCTAACCCACACCGATCTTGGTGCGGGTGGTAATGTCATGCTTAGCAACAACGGCAACGATGCATGGCCTTGTGTAACACTAGTCGACTTCAGCGGGATTTTGTCCTACAGCAAGCCCAAGGAAGCAAAGAATGTCTTCCAATTGGTCTCGAGCATGACAATGGACCAAGAAGCCGTTCCGGAGTGTTGGAAATTATCCACCTTTCAGGCCCACGATGTGACGACTGCAGACGAGGTGTACAAGGAATGTAATCGCCTGCAGTATTCATGGGACGAAGAGCTATTACAAGGGCTGTGGGAGTTCTGTCGCGAGAAAACCAAAGGTTTGAAGCAGCGCTTGAGAGATGATGTGGCACTTCAGAAACTGAGCAAGGTACTCGACACCGCAGGGACTACTGAGCAAGACGTGGAGAGACTGGTAAAGACACCTGAATACACAATGGAAGTGCAGCGATTCGATGCGACTTCAAAGTAGACAAGGAAAGAATCGACTGGCTCCGGCTAACTCTGAGAAACTTTAGTGTTGATACCACAGACACCCTTCATGTCAGCCATGTCCAAGTAGGTAGTAGAATGATCAAGCTGGCATCTTTATAATCGCGAACGGTTCCGCAGGTATCGGGTTTCATACGTACGTAGCGGATAAGAGCTCTTGAAGCTTTCCAGTATCGAGTCCAAGTCTGTGATCAGCGTCGTCGCCGTCCAGACTTTGTGTCATGTATTTGCATCCGCCTGACTTCGCAGCTATTCTGTGAGGCCTGTCTCTACCCCGGTATGCTGTTTCTCAGATTACTCGCACATACATCAGGGGCGCTATGAGCGGGCGGAGTTGTGAGCATGAGCGTTGAGTAATCGATATGAATATATTGTGACTGGACGGGTAATGCGAGGTTTCGGTGAGAAGCCATCGTTGCCTCGACGATCGTCTTTCACGGGCACCTCCGTTCTTCGCCGCGAGTACTCGATCCGCTTGCAAGATGCGGCCGATGTCGACTTGTCGAGGAACTTCGAGTACCACAAAGATCCGGAGGCGCAGCGGCTATTGTTGTGATTCGTTCCGCTCCGGTCGCGAGATCCAAGGTTGCCGTCAGCTGTAGCAGCAGCTCCTAGCCTCTATGCTACGGGGATGCGCATAGACGGAGAAGGCGCCACTCTGTATTGGGAGATGTAAGACGTGTCTGGCGAGATCCTGTTGAGTATGCATGCCTGTCGTAGGCGCTCGTGAAGTCCCGTCACCGCTGCTAGGGATGTCGTCGGCCCCGGGCTTTCTTTAGCCCTGCGGAGGTTTCCCAATCTGCATCTGGCAAACAGGCCGTCTCTGCGCTGATGACGTGGATCCAATACAGCTGAGGAGGGTCGTATGGGTAAGACGCAGCTTTGGGGGTGCCTCATGCAGCTCTGTGAGGGCGGTGGTGGTGTTGCTGGGCTGCTCGGGGAAGGCACCTCCAGCGCACGGACCGAATGAAGTTGGTTGCTTCAATTCTCGGCCCCTTCCTCAAGCCCACAGACTACCCCAACCCAATCACCCCAACACATCGAGGCTATAGTCTCGGACTGGCTTCTGGTGATGACACATTCCTCCTCTTACGGCAGAGCAGCTCCGCTCGCTCCTAACGTGCCGCCGTAGCATAGGACACGACCGAGAGCTTGACCGAAGCCGCCGAATCCACGCCATGGACCGCCCCGTCCACGATCGCGAGAGAGACCAACAAGATACCGAAGAGGCCCTCGAGCTCGTCGAGCTTCCCTCGGATGGCCTTGCGCTGTCGACGTGCGTTGTCAGGCGACGATGGCGCGGCTCCTTGATCCTCCGCCGGCGAGCATCCTGCGGCTCCTACCCCGCCTCACTCGCGGCCTCCTACACGACGATTAGCATACCTTTCTGAAGTTAGAACGCATACCGGGCGCTGGAAACTTTGGGCACAGTGCATCGGACTGAGAGAATTCGGCAAACAATCGATTGCCGCTCGCTACATCCACCACGCAGCCGGGCTTCCCACGAAGCATTGTGAGCCGCCGGGCTCGCACACCCGTCACCTTGTCTCCGCCTCGATACCGCAACGTCCACCTACCTCCGGGTCAGCACAGAGTCAATCATGTCTCTCAATGGTCTCTTACCTTCCTCCCCATCTCGTATCGCCACCGCTTCAACCTCCATCTTATATCTTACAATCTCTCTTCGCCTCCCACCCAGTTCGGCTACCTAAGTTGCGTCAGCTTCTCCTCATACAATATGGACACGGAGTACATACGCATATATGAACCAGGATGGAAAGAGGTTAGTGGCGTGCGTCCCGGCCTGTGTGGTTGAGTTGACAGACGGCGGCAGCTGGCCGACGCACATGGTGGTGCGTACTGCTCTCCGGTCCATCTCCGAGAAGATGCTTGACAAGGGAGTACGGAGGCAGGTTCAAACTCCCGCAAGCCATGTGTTCGGCAGTCCGACCAGCGGCATGTCTTGCTCCGAAATCTGTTTGGAACAGACAACGGTGTCCTATGCAACGTCATTGCTGACATGCAATCCTCAGACACCATCATTTTGCTACAGGCTCACGGCTTCGAGGCCGACGTCTCCTTCTCTGTGCCTCTTCGATATCCACCGCTTGCGGTCGAATTGAAAGCCGGGAGATAGGTGATAGATCGTTCGATTTCGTGCCTCTCCTACCTCGTCCGTCTCTTCGTTGCCCACACCCTCCACTTCCACTGCAGGCGACACGTAGCCGTTCTAGAGCTGTCAAGCATCGTCGCACAATGCAAAAGTCAAGCTTCTGCGCGCTTCAGTCTAGGAGATACGGGCCTATGCATCTCTTTGGAAGTGCTGAGTGGTGTGAGTGACATCGAGAAGTTCAAGGGAGGAGAGGGTTCTGCCCATAGTAGGTCGATGTGTTTTGAACTGAGCTCCACGACAACGGTATCCTCGATCCATCATGGCTCGCTCTCCACACCCGATTTCACTCCTCTTCAGCCCAGGAGTCTGAGAGACATTGTCACTATCGCGTTGTAGAAATGCGGACAAGGACGCATTCCACGACTAGAAACCTCAACGAAGTACGAGCCGTACCCCAGGCGAACGTGGACTTTAGCTGCTCGGACTAATAATCGGCGCTTCCGGAGACTCAGTCGACGACTATGATCCAAGTCAATCGAGGTCCAACCTGCTCTCTGGGAAGGCGTAGCACAGACGCGTACCGGCTTTGAGATTGGGTTCACGCAGCCTTGCGAGTAATGATCGACAGCGAGTCAGGCGTAGCTGCCCCAGGTTTGATGGTGTCGCCCTAATATCCCCGTTGGCATCTTGGAGGCCACTCGCATCGCCATGTACGGCGATTCTGCCGCAGAGGCATTAGGAGCTCGTGAGTATTGCGTTCAGTGCACAGAGTGTAGAGCGTGTCGCCGTCGCCAACGAGGTAGCAGACATGGTAACGCGGCCTGGCTGTGAACGAGATTTCTGCAAGTCTCGAGTGATGATACGACAGCGAATATGCCGAACTACTCTTGTGATGAGTTGGTCGTGCTAAGGGCTCGTTGACTTCTAGTCGAACAATACGTGCCAGGTACCATAGGATGGTGCCCTAACCGACGATAGCGATGACCGGTGCCAGATCACCCAAGATGCCCATGGCGCGGTAGCCTGTACCTGAGGAGGCTTTGAGAAGTCGCACGTCAGCGACGTCATACTCTGTCTTGAGATAACAAAGACATCTCTGCATACTGCCCGACGATGCCACGGCATCTGGTCATCGCATCGAGCTGGGGGCTGCAAGTATTGCTGCTCAGCTCCTTTTCGTGTTCGTCAGCAGCGCTGGCCGCGCCGGATGAAGACGGCCGGCCCCGCCATGGTAGCTTCCGACATTGCCACATGCGCGTCAAACCTCTTTCCATCTCTTTCTCAAGGATCCTCATCTTCTTCAACATCCAGCGTCATTGGTCACATCTTCCTATCTCTTTTTTCTGTTCCTGTCTAGTCTTCGGTATGCCTCAGGCTCTTTGCGGCGACTCAGGCTTGCTTGTCAGATCTCTTGCCAGATGGTCCATTCATCGTCATTTCATCTCGCGTCTCGCAGGCTATCAGGCAAGCAACCGCTGTTTCTTTCTCCGACATAAAAGACCCGGACTGCGGTTCGAGAAGAGCAGGGAGTTGGTAGCGGTTTGGTCGCAGAGCGCGAGGAGCGTTTCGAGAAAATTCCATCCCGGATGAAGACTGCGACACATTTGACCAGTCGCCGACACTGTGCCGCCTTAGCCCCGTCTTCGCAGCCGGTTGCGTTGCTGCAAGGAGCCTAGAGCAGGACTAATCCCATGGCCGCCATTACGGCACCGCATTCAAGCTTGGCCAGGTGTGTCTCGTACCCAGTCTGGTCGCCGTCTTATTGTCTTGCCCCCGTCTGACACGGCAATGAGATGAGGCGTCTTCAGTGCTTCCTTCCAAGGCTGCCTATCGTGTCCATCCGCCATTGCCACTGAAGACCGGCCAGCTGAACCTTACGGAGGATGATCTGCTATGCGTCCACCCGCCAAATCGCACCAAAAGCTTTCCCATTCGCAACGTGGGTTCCGCACGACGCTCTTGACTGCTGCCGAGTCTGTCATGTTTTGTTGTACCCTTGCATATCCGTACGCCAGAGACGTGTCTGGAATCCTCCTTGTACGTGAGAGGCGGCTGAGGCAAGCGATCGACGTTCGTTCGTATGCGAAGGGCGGCGCGTCCAAAGTTGTATGCCTGCGAAGGAGACAACGTTATAATGCGGTCGTCAGCGGAGGAAGCCCCTAGCTACCTGTCAGTGTGTATTCAAGATAACGGCGCTGCGTGAGGCGGGCACAGAACTTCATACCATGTTGAGACCAGCTTGAGCAAACATGCAGGCTGCCTTGAGCATGGTGTTCCTTATCCCGACGCATCCGGACCGATCGCCTGTTCTCCTGTCGCAAGGGTACTTGTGGCTCCGTCTTTCTCTGCGGGGAGCTCAGCTGCGGACGCAGGTCGGCGTTCGCGACGCAACGGCTTCCAATGCGAACAGTCTCAGTCATCGGCGGCCTGCTGTTACTAAGGCAAGAGGGATCTCTTTGCCTGCTGTCGCTCCAGTCGCTATGTCGCAGAAACTGTAGTCTGTTGCCTCCTTTGTCCTTTCTGGGAGCCAGCGGCTTTACGCTGCGCACTGCGACAACAGACAAGATCGAGACCTCCTGGGGTGCCACGCTACTTCGCAAGGATAAGGAGCTTGTGAGCTGTCCGACTTTGCCAGTCGCGACGGCCGCAGCATTCTCCAGAGGCGCCGCCTCCGCCGCTACCGTCGCCTGCCGGTGTGTGCGTATGTATAGCCACTTGCCGACAGGGCGACAGCCGTCAAGACCGCCTATCGGAGAGCGATGTGCGTCGAGTCGTTCCTCGTGTTCGTGGTGTTGGTGCGAGTGTGTTCGGTGTTGAGGGTGCGGTGCCGCGGAGGTGATGCAGACGTGAACCAGCCGCAGCGGCAGGCCAGCGATGGCCTGGATTGGCAGACTGAGTTGATGCGGCCCATCTCTGTCGCTGCCTCTAAAGAAAGAAGATGTCAGTTGTCTAGCAGCACAATGGGTCTGTTGAGATCTACCCCGCCGCCGACCAGGAGGCGTCAAAGCCGCGACTGAACGGTTCTCTCTCGATCCGCCACCTCCGCAGGAGGCAACAAGTAACACACCCAGGAGGAGATGAACTTACAGTGCTGCGATGAAAGGTGGTTCATGTATCGGTGCTTCCCTTGCGCGAGCGCTGGAGCGCAGACGGGAAAGTTGCTTCGCACCGCATGCCCTTCGTCGGCAGAGCGCCCTCAGGTGCAGTTTCCGCTATCCTGGATTCTCCAAGACTCATCACGACGTCGTCGCAAGCCATTCGGATGCTCATTTCGTCGTTTCGGGGTGATGTGGTTTGCGTCGTGGTGTTGGTTGCGGGGGTGGTGGCGGAATTGTCGATGAAGTTGCGGACATAGAGCTGAGGCCCCAACGCCCTCGCCTCAAGTTGCGAACATCAAATCGACCGACTGCGCACAGCGCCTATGTCTGCCCTCGCTAGGCACAGAGACGCTCGGCATTGCAGCACAGCTGGAATCATACCAAAGTCTACATCGGGGGACGTCTCAGTGCGCTTGCTAAAGGCTATCCCTTGTCTCAGACCGGATGATGACCGCAACGCATCAATAATCGTGGCTGGCCAAGTCGACATCCGTAACACGTTGACAAGGCTGCACTCAGCCTGCAAGTAAAGATTGCACCGACCGCATGTGCCGCTAAGTCTAGAAGGCTGCGGTCACCGGAGCAAGTCAAGCTTGAGACATGCACGTGTGATCATGATATGCTGTTGAATCTCCTTACATCCCAGCACAGAGTTCTGATGTCATTATCTGGCAGTACCAGTCTCGTTGGCTGCGTATTAACCCCTGAGTCGGGATTCATTCATGGAGGATGGACGCATGTCTGCAACCATGTTATACATTCTGCATCAGGATGAGCATTGCTCAGAAACGGTATTTAATATCGGCTCTGTGATCCTGTTGTTGAACAGACTAGAAGCTGGTGGATGGCACTACAAAGTCCAGAGATCGCAGTCGATCAGATGCCATCTGCACGAAGTCAAAGGAAGTCACGAAAAGGACACAATCATAAGGGCTAATAAGTCTCTTGCTCGTACATACCGCACATTCGACTGGAAGTATGTACAAGCCTCGCCGAAGCCATAAAGTGCGTTGTCTTATACTCGGTCATGGGTTGGAAGACGTCTAGCCAACACCCGTAACATTACCTTCTTGTCGGATGCTGGAGAACGAGAGTCGAGCGATCGACTCGCAGTTGACCCTGCTGGGTGAAGGAGCGCGATGTCCTGCGCCCGCCCAATCGCCCGCCCACCAACAGTGAAGCCACAAATCCAAAATCTACAAGGCACACGAACCAACTAAGGTCCGTTGGATATATAAATAAAGTAAATCGTCGTTATTCCACTGACTAGTGGTCACAGGAAAGGATGTAGGTGCCGCGGGCACCGAACCTTTTGTTGTTTCCGCATCCATATCTCGTTTTTTTGCTCCCGCGTTCGACTCTTCTTGGAGACAAACAATGAGTTAAAGGGCTCGCTTTTTGCCCGCCCTTCACCTCGGCTCCGCGGTTTCTGTTGTGCGCAGACGAATGTTTTCACCGCGTGTCACTGGCTTTGCGGACGTTGCGGTTCACTTCCTTTTTGTTCCGTGAAGAGCCCGTGAACGGGACTCCACGAATTCGGGTCAGCTTCTTATGTTGGACATGTCTCTCGCGACTTTGTTGGCTATATATTCGCAAATATTCGTCGTTATTCCACTAACTCGTGGCCTAGGAGAGATGTAGGTGCCCCCAATTGGGGGCACCGAACTCTTTGCTCCCGCGTTCGAATCAGCGCATGCTCGACATTAAGTCGGGTTTCTTTTTTTTTGCTCGTGGGGGCTAATTGAGCGCGACTGGCTGCATTGATACATACGTGCCGTGCCGCCTAGTACTGAAGCTTAAAAGCACATGAGCGATTTGGCGTGATCTAGATCTAGTATCAGAGATTCTCGGCAGAGACATAGTAAACATGCGGCACGGATAGTCTTGCAGAACGGCAGCGAGAAGACTCTTAAGGTTGTTGGCACCACCAATGGCACAGAAGACGTGCCGCATGCAGTAGACAAAACGTGATACAGTCGAGCAGCTATATTCGATGACGGTCATGGCAAGTATCGCAATGGCGGCAGCTGGCAAAAATGAAACAGCGGCATGCTGTGTACATCACGAGAAGGCAGGCCGTTCGAAGGACTTGAAGACTTGAGACGGCTGGAGTTGGTCAAGGACTTAATGTCCGCTTTCAGCCGCGATACTCCACGAGAGTCTCATTTTCTAGATACATACGCCTGTATCGCGCGACAAGTTCTGCCGGTAATGGACTGCGCAATCCGTACATGATGTCTGGAAGTTAAGATTCCACGAGATCATGGTGGGGCGAAATTGACCGATGTGGTGTTAGTACCACGCTAAGACTACTTCACCAAACCTCATCGCGGCGGAGAGAAGGTCGACGACTGCGATTAAAAGACATTTCGATTGAGACTATTGCATGGAAAGATGCTGGTTTCAAGAATCTGGCATCATTTTTCATGCCCCGACATGTTTTGGCCGAGCCTTTTCACTGGCTGCGGCTGCTAGTTCACTTCTACGGAATAAGTTGCGAGCCCGGATTTAACTGCGTCTTCCTTCGCTGTCCTTGCCTTCGACCACGTCAACACAATCTAAGAAGTCGTCCTCACACTTCCATGAACGAGGAACTCGATCTCTCAAGGCTCGCAGGAACCTCCTGTGGCCTGCGCCCATGCATCGATCAGCCACCGCCTGATACCTGTTAATATCTCCAGAGCTTCCTTCTTCTGTGTCTGGAGGCGGGATATGGTCGAGGAAATATAGCTCTCCAGCAACTTTGAGAAGATCTAACCGAGCTTGAGTGGCCATTAGCTCCAATGTGGCTTCAAAGTTTGTAGGCGACATGTCGAAGAGCTCTGCGCGCCCCCCGACTTCCTCGACGACCTTGTGTATTGCATTGTCCAGTGTTCGAATATATGCCTCCGTTTCTAGAGCGCGAACCGGTGCACGTCCAACGTCCTCCTCCTCGTCCGATTGACATTCGTAGTAATGGTAGCCGAGGCTCGTGAAGGATAGTGTCTTGGATTCCGGGCTAAGGGTATGATAGACACCTGCATCCCTGAGCCCTTGGTCACGACCGTACTGAGCCGCTGTGGGGTCAAGGTACGTTCCGGTACCGTTCAAACGGGCGGGCTTCTCTGGGCGACAGAGGTTGTGTTCGTCGGTCGGTGTGATCCTGAACATGGAGTGCCAAGCGGCGACGGGTAGTGTGAGCATAGCCGTTTCCGAGTATTCCTCCTGCCAGTAGGTGACCTCTACCTCTTGGTCGGGCTCGACGTGATCGATATGGGCTTCGTGTACTTCTATCGAGGGGGTAAGACCTGAAGATGTTAGCCTTAGTTTGGGTCTCGCTGGATGTAATGGCGGACACAAACCTTCGGTGAAGAAAGCCACTGTCGGGGCAAAGGCCTTCAGAACAAGGACACACTTGTTGTGTGACAGATACGCATGCCTTGCCTTGAGGGAAATGGATTGGTTCTCCAGTACTGATACCTTGCCTGGATGGCCTTCGATATTGCGCACTCCTATCCAGAGTGAACTTCCGCTCTCGTCGGCAACCTCAGACATGACCGACAAGCGGTTTGTCGTGTCGCTGAATTCGAGAAACAGGCGGTTGACGATGCGGTCGACGCGATACAGATCCCGCTCCGCCCTCTCCTGGACGTGAGTGCGGACGCTGCGGTATCCGCCATCTTCGAAGCAGACAGGAACCCCTGGATGGTCTGCCATTGTGGCTTGCGGTTTGGAGTAGGTTTCGAGCGTGCGAGAGCGCATAGATTGACGGCGGCCGGAATGTGTTATGGGTGTCACGGAGGTGAGAGATATCGCGCGATCTGAGAAGGGAATAGCGGGGTTTGTGTCCAAAATGTCGTTCAGAGGAGACGGTGCACGAGCGGAGCGAAAAGAAGGGTCCAACTGTCTCACTTTATCACTCCTGTCACTGTCACCGCCGACGACTTGTCCGCACAGAACCAATCCCTGAACAACGTCGACGATGTCCTCTTCCAGCGCACCTTCAACAGCCGGACTCACGATCAAAGAGAGTCTCGAACTCTTCCTCATCGCATTCAACGCCGCCGTGGCCGCATTTCGCCCATTCTCTGTCACTTCCTTTGGCGCCAGCAATCTTGGCGACGACCATATACTGGTGACACGCGATCGCCAAAGCCACGGCCAAGTGCCCGTAGGGACCTCAGAAGCGCTCAAGATCTCTTACAAGAAGCTGAACCTGTGCGACACCTTTTGCACGATCTTCTACGAGGCGGTCGAGACGCGACTACATTGTAAACTCCCTGATCGTAGCTTCCTCGCCGGGCCCCAGTAATTAACATTATCCCTACAGCATACGACGCCGACGTCGAGTATGCTGTAATCGAGAATCCAAGGCCGACCCAAGTCCTCCACATCCGCAACGAAAAGACCTCGATGCCCCATTCGGTCCTTCTCATCCGCAAGCAAGACGAATCCGAGATCATCTTCGATGGCACAGCAGAGCAATTGGGGTGGCCAGTAACAAACGCGATTATAAACGGCGACAAGTTTTGGCATGATTACACCCATGATGGGCAATACAAACTCGACTTGTACCACAGAGATATGAGTCTGGAAGACCACAAAGAGCTTTGCCAGGGATATTGGCACAAAATCGGGATCAGCTTGCGCCAGATGCTGCAGAGCTTCGACTGGGCGATGCTGGAGGGCATGGCGACTAGCGATCGAGAAGACTATGTACGTGGGAAAGCGACGGAAAGGGCCCGGGTTGTTGCTCAAGCTTGTTGGGGATAGAGAAGATACATAGTCCTTGGCTAGCTGTCCTATCAGTTGCTTGCCGGCTTGTACGTAGGCAATCTGTACTCTGCAGAGGACAATACATGCCGGGTTTCATGCTGCGGAAGCTCATCGTCAGCCTCAGAAGCTGTTTCATCTAGATGATATCAGTGTACTGCGTGAATAGTATACGAGAACCGCTGTTTTGGGCGTACATATGTTCAATCATCGGGTAAGCCAAGGCTGGAAATTCAGCCAGAAAGACATCTCAACATTGCGTAGCTGGAATCACGCAAAATAATTTGGAGGATACTTGGATTAGATGAGCTTGTAGAATCCATGAATGGTGATTGTAAACACGGGGCAATGAGTTGCGGTGTAATGATTAAATTGGTCTTTGCCCGCGCGCAAAGAAGCTACCTAAGAAAGTTGATGCCGCGTCACCTCGAGTCCCGACGCTCGCTCCAAAGACTCCATGACCTTCGCATGACCGGTACCCATGCAGGATTTAGCCAGGGCTTTCCAGTGTGTGTTCCTGTCGAGATTGCCCGGGATGTACTTGTTGTCGAGGTAGCTCGCCAGGACGTCGAGATCCGTCTTGACGGAGCTCAGGATATCATGCTCCAGAGCACCCCACTTGTCATCATTGCCGCTCCTGATGACGTCTTTCCATGCGCAGCCAGTCATCTTCTGATATACCCGATTGTTGACCGTTCGCACGATCGCTTCGGTTCGGAATTCTATGCGCAGGGTGCGGGAACGTGACGAACTGGCTTCGTTCTCGTGAACGCTGTTGAGGTGTTGGGAGTAATTGTATCCCAAGGAGAAGAACTCTATCGGCACTCTCACTTCCTCGTCCGGGTATGCAGGGTATCCCCTGACGGGGTATACGCCCGCGGGTCGTAGGTACTGGGGCGCTGACGGGTCGATGTAGACGCCCTCTCCGTGGTCGTTGGGGAGGTGATTTTGAACACCGTGTGTTTTTGGGCGATCCGCCTTCTCCTGCCCGTGGAGCTTTCGACGCAGACTACGGGCCTGATCTCGTAGACCCCGTGTATCTCCACCTCTTCGACATTGATTGGAAGGCGTAGTTCTGCGTCATAGTTTGTTAGCGGTGAGAATCTCTTGTAAACAATCGAAATACCACTCACCCTCGACTAGCCAAGCCAAAAGACCCGTTAGGAGCTTGCACGCAAAGACGCAGTAGTTGTGCGACTTGAATGCTTTGAAGCTCTCATCTGTCACGGACCTTCGCTCTCGAGCGAGAATTCCGGGACTGATATCCCATTTGGGGCGGAAGCGCAGATGTAGCTGACCGCCCACTTCCCTCGCGCTCAGAAGCTTGTGCTGATCGACCGCTTCTGTGGTCATGGAGAATATGTTGACCATGAGCGCTGTTGTACGAGCGAAGCTCGGGTCTGGCTGTCGCGCTTGCTGGATGTTCATGTTGGCCTGGATTTGCTTGTCGTGTGCGGGTACGACGGGGAAGGTATTGATGAAAAGGCTTTTGGAGATGAAGTGCTCGGGACAGAGAGTAATTCTGAAGACGGGGTGAGGGCGGGGTGGGCGGCGCTCGTCAGTGGTGAAGCAGAGATATCGAGCCTGGTGTTTTGGTCTCGCGCTAGCCCCCCGACGCTCCTCCGCCGGACTGACAAACGCACCAATGACTATCTCTGCGCTCGCATCACTGCATCCTGATCCAATATTGATAGCACATGAATAGAGACTTTACGTTAGGAGTCACTTCAGGGGCGCCGTAAGCGTTCATCTGAATAGTCGAACGTGCAGGCTTTGAGGAGGTCAAAAGCTCTATCAAAGAGCATCGCCAGCTCAGCTGTTACATGATGGTGCAGTCCAGGAGCGCAGATACAGCGCTGTCTACATTCATATCTTTACGTTGCTCCGTGCCTGCCTTCATGTATGCGCAGAAGGAGACAGTGCTGACAGCCAACACTCTCCTCGGCTCGCAGTACTGATACGATGCTCTCATACTGCTCAAACAAGTCTCATTGCGAAGGGAATCATTATGCGAGCCCAAAAAGGAAGGCAGGCCAGGGCAGGAGTTGCAAGATGTCCCCTGGGCTACGTTGCGTCACAAAGCTAGCAATGCTGGAGCAGATAGTCTGCATTCTAGGAATGGAAATGAAGCAAAAGTCGACGCTGAAAAGACACAACGCGCTCGTCGCGATCAGATCTGGTTAATGCCGATTACTATCGCCAGCGAACAGCTGGGAGCTCTTTGTCGGCGCTTTACAGCAGCAGGACGGATGAATGTAGAGGAGATGCTGCAGGCCACAGATACCCTTGTAAGATTAGAGTAGAGGGCATCTCGTAAGCGTTCTGACTGAGCAGACGCGGAGTGATGCGCAGCAAAGGCAGTGAAGTGCAACTTCGGGAGATGGTGTCACCGAGCAAAAACGTTGGTACAAGACTCAGACAAACACCACGAGACTGCTTGAAAGCCACAGTAGAACGTTCAGGTGCTCGTTTGGGTGTTATACGAGCAGATTGAGCCAATGTTGCGATGGGGAACGCGTCATTCTCCGCACTGTCACCTAGCCAATCTCCGCACCCCCGCCGCACTTTGTCAGGGAAAAGACAGAACCAAAAAGAACAGTTCGCCTCAATCAGTTTGCTACTCTAGAGAATCGAATCAGCAAAAAAACCTGTATTCATAACTTTATAGTGCCTGGACACTGTCGTGTGGAAGACCTGGATATGTTAGCGGAAGTCTTGAAGGTAAACAGAAGAAGCAACTATCTACCTGCACCATCCTAATGATGGTGGGCCTAACTACGGTACAAAGTACACATCCTTGCCCCGGATGGTGAAATGTAGATCCATTAGATGTATTATATGGTCAAGTGGTATCTGCGGGTATAGTGGGGCAGAAGATTTCATGGCCAGTCTCGCGGGGGTGAAGGACTGGCCAGAGCGGGCACAAACATTGAGCTCGTGCCCCTTCTGAGTCCCTCACTCGCTTGGTAAGCCCCGTCACTTGTTTTGATGAGGCTGCGATGGTCGTGCCACCGGCTACTGGTGTTTGACGCGTCACTGAGGATGGCTTCCAGCTTGTCAGCGCTTTTTGACCTGACGATGGCTTTGACTTCATCAATGAGCCTTTCCCGCGCTTAAGCATGCTCTGAGCAATCTC
>Ga0265798_10003146_pt1 | contig 23731 bp, 21 predicted proteins | sample P3T30metagenome_FD_192430 | JGI IMG/M metagenome (GOLD analysis project Ga0265798, IMG submission 192430) | Plant litter microbial communities from East Loma Ridge, Irvine, California - P3 T30 | ecosystem: Environmental > Terrestrial > Plant litter > Unclassified | place: USA: California... | reverse complement strand
CTCAGGGGTGCAACGGGCCGCCTATAGTCGTGAGCACGACCCGGGAAGTCAATTGGGTTGAGGCCTCACCGGCGCTACAGCTTCTCCAGCCCCACGAACGGGCAGGCCGCCAAAAGCTCGCGCAGGCTGCGGCCATCGGCCAGTACGAATGCCTCGTCCACCAGCTCGGCCAACGGATACAGCACGAAGGCGCGTGCCTGCAGATGGTAGTGCGGCACCTTCAGGCGAGGCTCGTCTATGACTTGATCGGCGTAGGTGATGACATCCAGATCCAGAGTCCGCGGCCCCCAGCGCTCGCCACGCTCACGGCCCTGATCGTTCTCGATCGTCTGCAGCGCATCGAGCAGCGCCAGCGGGGCCAGCTCGGTGTCCAGGGCCGCCACGGCATTGGTATAGCGCGGCTGGCCAGGCAGCAGGGAATCGCTGGTATAGAACGAGGAGGCTTCAACCAGACGGGTGCCCGGCAGCGCAGCCAGGGCCTGCAGCGCATCGCGCAGCTGCCGTTGCGGGCTGTCCAGATTGCTGCCTAGCCCAACATGCACGCGCACCATGCTTATTCGTCGGCCTCGCCACGCTTGCTGCGCTTGGCACCGGTACGACGACGCTTGCGTGGTGCGCCCGATTCATCCTTGCCGCCCAGGTCGGCGATCATTTCACGGCGTTCACTGTCGTTGCAGTCCTGATAGTCGGTCCACCATTCGCCCAGGCCGTCGGTCTCTTCGCCGGCCTTTTCGCGCAGCAGCAGGAAGTCGTAGCCAGCGCGGAAGCGCGGGTTGTCGAGCAACAGGTCGGCACGCTTGCCACTGCGGCGCGGCAGGCGTTCCTGCATGTCCCAGATCTCGCGGATCGGAATGGTGAAACGCTTGGGAATGGCGACACGTTGGCACTGCTCGGCAATCAGCTCGTGGGCCGCTTCCTGCATGGCAGGGATTGGTGGCATGCCACGGCTTTGCAGGCGCAACACGCGTGCTGGCAAGGCTGGCCAGAGCAGGGCTGCAAACAGGAAGGCGGGGGTGACCGGCTTGCCCTGCTTGATGCGCAGGTCAGTGTTGCGCAGCGCTTCGCTGATCAACGTATGGGTGTAGGTCGGCGTGTCTTCCAAGGCCTGCGTGGTGGCCGGAAACAACGAGTCGAACAGGTGCAGGTCGACCAGCATCTCGAAAGTGTCGGCCGCATGGCCGGACAGGAACAGCTTGAGCACTTCTTCGAACAAGCGTGCCGACGGTATCTCGCGCAGCATTGGCGCCAGCTCGCGAATCGGTGCAGCGGTGTGCTTTTCGATGCCGAAATCCAGCTTGGCGGCGAAGCGCACGGCGCGCAGCATCCGCACCGGGTCTTCCTGGTAGCGCTGGGTCGGATCGCCAATCAAGCGGATCAGACGGTTGCGCACATCGTGCACACCGTTGGCATAGTCCAGGATACGTTCGCTGACCGGATCGTAGTACAGCGCATTGATGGTCAGGTCGCGGCGCTGGGCGTCGTCTTCCAGGGTGCCATAAACGTTGTCGCGCAGAATGCGTCCGCTTTCGCTGCTCGAGGAGCGATGCACATCCTGTTCGTCATCTTCTTCCGGATGGTTGGCACGGAAGGTCGCGACCTCGATGATTTCGCGGCCGAAATGGATGTGGACCAGCTTGAAGCGCCGGCCAATCACTCGCGCGTTGCGAAATTCAGCACGGACCTGCTCGGGCGTGGCGCTGGTGGCCACGTCGAAATCCTTGGGCACGATGCCCAGCATGAGGTCTCGTACGCAACCGCCTACCAGGTAGGCCTGGTAACCGGCGGTCTGCAGGCGTTCGACGATGCCCACGGCGTGGCGGCTGAACTGGCTGCGCTGCAGCGAGTGTTGGCCAGCATTGAGCACTTCGGGCGTGGTGCGCCGGTGCTGCGGATGACGCGCGGGAGTATTCAAAGACTTGAACAGCTTCTTCAGCATGGGATGCACTGTTTGAAGGGATTTTCGGCCATATACGAAGAACGACCGCATGATGGTCGGGGATTCTAGCATTTAGTCGAGGGATGGTGTAGGAGGCAGCGCGGTTGGCGCACTGGGGCAGGACGAAAGCTGGAAACTACAAGGGGAGCCGAAGCTCCCCAAGAAGTAGTTGCATGCTCTGTTTTTATTTTTTGTCGGGCTTTTTGTTTTTGTTGAGTGCCCTGTCCGCCGAACCTTGGTTCGGGGATGTCTCCCTATTCGGGAGCAAGAGCAAACGGATTGCTTTGGTCGCTGTGCTGTGATGATCGCTGTGATCCAACCAGTTCTGGCTTCTGCTTCAAAGCAGTTGTTGTAGTTCTCTGCCTGGCTGCGGGTTTCCCCAAAAACAACGCCTCTCCAAAAGAATCAGTTAGCTGCGCCTCCGCCGTGTTGTTCTTGTTATGCGTGAGTCGATTCGTCTTGTTCTTGTTATGAGTTTGCTTGCTTGTTGTTGTTCTTGTACCAGAGATGTAGCAGGTCCCATGCCAACTTTTGCAAACCCCTCAAGAACGGGGCTTTGCGAGGAGGAGGGCGGTGATCGAGGGCTGAAATTGACCCTGTATTCGTTACCGATGGAACCGTGTCTTGTTACGTCGCAGGCCTAGGGTAACAGTTTGTCACGGCTACCCGTCAACCCGCGCAAACCCGCGGGCTAGAGCTGAAACGTATCAGCTTTCGCTGGCCACGCTCGACTTGCGCCGTGGAATCCCCAGGCGCTGGCGACGCTCCCACAGGCACTTGCGACTGACGCCCAATTTGCGCGCCAATTCGGTCTCGGTCATGTGGTCTTGATGCTCCAGCACGAAGTGCTGGAAATAGTCTTCCAGGGAAAGATCTTCGGTAGGATCGTGGGCCGTGTTGTTCGCCCCGTTCTGCTGGGATGGCAGGCCGACGAAGTCATCGGTGTCCTGCAGGTCGGCAAGTTCGATGTCGATGCCCAGCAGTTCGGCCGATATCTCGGTGCTCTCGGTCAGGATCACCGAGCGCTCGACGGCGTTCTCCAGTTCCCGCACATTGCCGGGCCAGGAATACTGGCGGATGGCCTGTTCGGCATCGGCGGCAAAGCGCAGGTCGGTCCGCCCGATCCGTGAGCTCTGGCGAATCAGGAACGCCTTGGCAATTTCGCCGACATCGGCGCCGCGCTCGCGCAGGGGGGGCAACTTCAAGGCAATCACGTGCAGCCGGTAGTAGAGGTCTTCGCGGAACTGCCCCAGCTTGGCCAGGCTTTTCAGGTCCCGGTGGGTTGCGGCAATCAGGCGAACGTCGACTTTCTGCGACTGCACCGAGCCTACGCGGCGAATCTCGCCTTCCTGCAGCACCCTGAGCAAGCGCGCCTGGGCCTCGAGAGGCAACTCGCCGATCTCGTCGAGAAACAGCGTTCCGCCATCGGCAGCCTCAACCAGCCCGGCGCGCCCGGCGCTGGCGCCGGTGAAGGCACCTTTCTCGTGACCGAACAGTTCGGATTCGATCAGGGTTTCCGGGATCGCCGCACAGTTCACCGAGATCATCGGTGCCTTCGCGCGCCGGGACAGGTTGTGCAGTGCCCGCGCCACCAGCTCCTTGCCGGTGCCGGACTCACCCTGGATCAGTACGTTGGAATCGGTCGGGGCGACCTTGCGGATCTTGCTGTAGAGGTCCTGCATGGGCGGGCAGGAACCAATGATACCGATATCGCCATTGGCATTCTGCGCAGCGGGTTTTTCCGCACCGGCCTTGTTCGCCGGGCGCTCCACCGCTGCCGCGGGTGCGTTGTGGCGATCGCGCAGGATGCGCGCGGCGGCCTGGAGCATTTCATCGTGGTCGAAGGGCTTGGCGATATAGTCGACCGCGCCCATTTTCATCGAGTCCACTGCCGAGCGCAGGCTGGCATAGCTGGTCATGATGAGCACCGGGGTGCCCTCGCCCAGCTTGATCAATTCGGTGCCCGGTGCACCCGGCAGGCGCAGGTCGCTGATGATCAGGTCGAACGATGCGATGCTGAACCGCTCCTGCGCTTCCTGCACGGAGCCGGCCTCACTGACCTGATACTGGTTGCGTTCGAGCAGGCGACGCAGGGCAGATCGAATGATGGTTTCGTCTTCGACGATCAAAATATGCGGCATTGATTCAATTCTCTCGACGGTCTCAGTTCACAGCGGACGTCGCTTCGACATGACGCGGCAATGTCACCCGAATTCGGGTACCGCGCTGGCTCAGGGGATCGGCCGGGCTGTCGATGGTGATCTGTCCATAATGCTCTTCAACGATGGAATAGACCAGAGCGAGCCCCAGTCCGGTTCCTTCGCCCGGGTCCTTGGTAGTGAAGAACGGTTCGAATAACCGATCCATGATGTTCTTGGGAATACCGCTGCCTTCGTCCTCGACGATGAGGTCGACGGTGTGTTCGCACGCTTCGGTCTTGACCCGCACCGCGCCTCCCGCCACCGAGGCATCTCGGGCGTTGGACAACAGGTTGATCAGCACCTGGGCCAGGCGTTGTGGGTCACCCACGGCCCAGTGCTCCGGATCGCACAGGTTGTAGAACTGGATCTCGAAGTTGCGCCTGTTCAGCGCCAACAGGCCGATGGCATCCTGCGCTACCTGAGCCAGGTTGACCGGCTCGTCACTGTGCTGGTGGCCGCCGGCATGGGCAAAACTCATCAGCGACTGGACGATGCGCGACACGCGTTTGGTCTGCTCGAGAATCTGGCTGCTCAGTTCGGTGATCTCGCTGTCTTCCTCGCGCTCCTCGCGCAGGTTCTGCGCCAGGCAGGCGATGCCGGTGATCGGGTTGCCGATCTCGTGGGCGACCCCGGCCGCCAGCCTGCCGATGCTCGCCAGCCGCTCGGAATGCACCAGCTTGTCTTCGAGCATCTGCGTTTCGGTCAGGTCCTCGACCAACACCACCAGCCCGCTGTTGCCGGGCGCGAGCGGCTCGTCGATGGCGGCCTTGTGCAGGTTCAGCCAGCGTGTCTGCCCATCCAGGGCCAGGCGTTGCTTGTGCAGGTGCTCGTCGGGCACGTTGATGAAGTCGATCAGCAGGCTGCGCCATGGCTGGCTGATGGTTACCAGGCGCGAGCCGACCACATGCTGCGCGGGCACGCCGGTCAGGTCTTCCATGGCCTTGTTCCACATCAGGATCTCCTGGTCCTTGGCCAGCGAGCAAACGCCCATGGGCAGCTCCTGCAGGGTCTGTCGATGATAGCGGCGCAAGGCATCGAGCTCGGCGGCAAGGCCGGTCAGGCGCGAGTGATAGTCTTCCAGCCGGCTTTCGATGAAGTGGATGTCCTCGGTGACATAGTTCTCGCTGCCTGATTTATAGGGCAGGAACGTTTCCACCATGTCCTGCGCCACGCTGGGGCCCATCAGCCCGGACAGATTGGCTTCGATCCGGTCCCGCAGGCGCCGCAATGCGTAGGGCCTGCGCTCGTCGAAGGGCAGGTAGAGGTCACGCAGGGCCTGCTCCACCTCGCGCTGGGCGGCTTTGGCGCCCAGCGGTTTGGCCAGTTGCGTGGCGAACTCCTGGGGGGATGCGGCATGCAGTTCGCGCCGCTGCGGGCGCCGCACGTTATCCACGGCACAGGCTTCGGCAGCACTGACTTCTTCGCTGCTGGCAGCGGTGAACAGCGAGATCAGCGTGAACAGCAATACGTTGGCAGCCAGGGAAGCGATGGCTGCCATGTGCCAGCTGGTATCGTCGAGCACGTAGATCATGTTCAGGCGCGGGATGTAGAAGCCTTGCAGGTTGCCGATCAGCGGCAGCAGCATGGTCACCAGCCAGACGGCCATGCCGGCCAGCAGGCCGGCGATGAATCCGCGTCGATTGGCGGTGGGCCAGTACAGCACCGACAGCACGCCCGGCAGAAACTGCAGCGTGGCGACAAAGGCGACGATCCCCAGGTGTGCAAGGTCCTGCTTGGCGCCCAGCAGCAGGTAGAAGGCATAGCCGGCCATGATGATGGCCACGATCAGCGCCCGCCGTGTCCACTTCAGCCAGCGGTAGATGTTGCCTTCGGCCGGCGGCTGGTACAGCGGCAACACCAGATGGTTGAGCATCATGCCCGACAGCGCCAGGGTGGTGACGATGATCAGCCCGCAGGACGCGGAAAGTCCGCCTACATAAGCCAGCAGCGCCAGTGACTTGCTGTTGGCGGCAATACCGATGCCCAGTGTGAAGAACTCGGGGCTGGTCGTCGCGCCCAGGCGCAGGCCGGCCCACAGGATCAGCGGCACCGCCAGGCTCATCAGCAGCAGGAACAGCGGCAGCCCCCAACTGGCACTGACCAGCGCACGCGGATTGAGGTTTTCGGTGAAGACCATGTGGTACATGTGCGGCATGACGATCGCCGAGGCGAAGAACACCAGCAGCAGCGTGCGCCAGGGTCCCTCTTGCAGCGGCGCATGCAGCGAAGCGAGGGCCGTCTGGTTCTGCAGCAGCCATTGCTCCAGATCGTGCGGGCCGTCGAACACCCCGTACAGGGCATACAGGCCAATCCCGCCCAGGGCGATCAGTTTGATCACGGATTCGAAGGCGATGGCAAATACCAGGCCTTCATGCTTCTCGCGGGTGGCGATGTGGCGTGAGCCGAAGAAGATCGTGAACAGCGTGATCAGCACGCAAAAACTCAACGCCACGTGGTTCTGCACCGGTTCGCGAGTCATGATGCCAATGGAGTCGGCCACCGCCTGGATCTGCAACGCGAGCAGGGGCAGTACGCCGACCAGCATGAACACCGTGGTCAGCGCGCCGGCCCAGGTGCTGCGAAAACGAAACGCGAAAAGGTCTGCCAACGACGACAATTGGTAGGTACGGGTGACCTTGAGTATCGGATACAGCAACACCGGCGCCAGCAGGAACGCGCCGGAAACCCCCAGGTAGCAAGCCAGGAAACCATAGCCGTATTGATAGGCCAGGCCCACGGTGCCATAGAACGCCCAGGCGCTGGCATAGACACCCAGCGACAAGGTGTAGGTCAGCGGATGGCGGATGATCGCCCGCGCGATCATGCCGCGCTCGCTGACCCAGGCCACGGCGAACAGCACCAGCAGGTACGCGGCGCTGACCAGCAGCATCTGGGTAAGGCTAAAGCTCATCGGCATCACGCTGGCTCTGCAGGATAAAGGTCACCACGATCAGAAACAGCAGGTAAGGTCGATACCACGCGCCCGTGGGCTCGATCCACCAGTCCATGATGGCGGGAGAGAACAGGTATATCCCCACCACCAGAAGCAGGACCAAACGATAGATATACATGCTGGCCTCGGGGTAGGGTAAGTGTGCGAAAACAGTGCGGCGATGGTAGCGGATCGGCGTGTCCCTGCGAAGAGCCGGGCACCAGCCGATCGCTACTCCAGCTGCGCTTCCGCCACCGTGCGCACCGGGGGAATCGCACCACTGTCCCAATGCTCCACACCCCAGCGCAACACATCGTCCACACTGCCGTGCGCCAGGTCCGCCTCGGGGCGCTGGCCCAGCGCCCGCAGGGCACGCACCAGCAGTGGCGCAGCCTGGTCCGCATCCAGGGGCGGCGATCGGTAGCTTTTGCCCAGCTTGTTGCCGTCTGGCTGGGTGATCAAGGGAACATGCAGGTATCGCGGCTGCGGCAACCCGAGCAGCTCCTGCAGATACAGATGGCGCGGCGTCGAATCGAGCAGGTCGGCACCGCGCACGATGTCGGTCACTCCCTGCCACGCATCGTCCAGCACCACGGCCAGTTGATAGGCATACAGACCGTCGCGACGACGAATGACGAAATCCCCCGACTCGCTGCCCAAATGTTGTGCATACGTTCCCTGGACACGGTCCTCGAAGCGATACCGCAGTTCCGGGACGCGCAGGCGGATGGCTGCATCCTGCGTGGAATGTCCGGCATTGCGGCACGTGCCGGGATAGATCCCCTGGTAGGGTTCCAACTGCTTGCGTGAGCAGGTGCACGCATAGGCCAGCCCCTGCGCCAACAGGCGGTCGATCACCTGTTGATAGGCCGCATGCCGCTGGCTCTGGTAGACCACCTCGCCATCCCACTGCAACCCGTAGCGCTCAAGGGTCTTGAGGATCGCTGCCGGTGCGCCGGCGACTTCCCTGGGCGGGTCCAGGTCTTCCATGCGCAGCAACCAGCGGCCACCTGCGGCGCGTGCGTCCAGCCATGAGGCCAGAGCGGCCACCAGGGAGCCGAAATGCAGGTAGCCGCTCGGGGTCGGAGCAAAGCGACCTATATAAGGAAGGGTAGTCATGGGTGTGGGATTCTACGGGCAATACAGAAACAAAAGGGCGCCGTGGCGCCCCTTTGTCGACAGGTCACTTGCCGACCTGTTTTTCCTTGATTTCCGCCAAGGTCTTGCAGTCGATGCACAGATCGGCGGTCGGACGTGCCTCGAGACGACGAATGCCGATCTCGATGCCGCAGGATTCGCACCAGCCGTACTCTTCGTCTTCGATCAACTGCAGGGTCTTGTCGATCTTCTTGATCAGCTTGCGCTCGCGATCGCGCGCGCGCAGTTCGAGGCTGAATTCCTCTTCCTGGCTGGCCCGATCGGCCGGGTCTGGAAAGTTGGCGGCTTCATCCTTCATGTGGTCGACGGTGCGATCCACTTCCTGCATCAAGTCTTGTTTCCACTTGTTCAGGATCTTGGTGAAATGAGCACGCATCGGCGCGCCCATGTATTCCTCGCCCTTCGTCGCAACGTAGGGAGCGAAGCCGGAAAAGTTGCCAGTACTTTGTTGCTTTTCATTGGTGGGCATGAATCAACCGCCTCTCGCTCTACTAATCCATTGCGCAGGATGATCCCTCTCCGACACCCGCCGGCCCTGCGACTGCAAGCCGGCGAACTTACCAGATCGAACCAGCACGCGCTACTCCCGGTTGTCGTGCCCGGAACGCCTGCGTCGCAGGCACGATGTGGTGGGTTTCGATCGCACGTTCGGCGAAACGTTCGATGCAAAGGTTGGGTAGAATCGGCTTTTTTCCTCGTCCCAAGGAATACCCATGGCTTCGCTCTACAGCGCACGCAGTCGCGCCATCGAACCTTTTCACGTGATGGCGCTGTTGGCCCGTGCCAATGAACTGCAGAGCCAGGGTCACGACGTGATCCACCTGGAAATCGGCGAACCAGACTTCACCACGGCGGCCCCCATCGTTGCCGCCGGGCAGGCCGCATTGGCCGCTGGCCATACCCGCTACACCGCAGCGCGAGGCCTGCCGGCGCTGCGCGAGGCGATCGCCGGTTTCTATCAGCAGCGCTACGGCCTGGACATCGACCCGCAGCGCATCATGATCACGCCGGGCGGCTCGGGAGCCTTGCTGCTGGCCGCCAGCCTGCTGGTCGATCCGGGCAAGCACTGGCTCCTGGCAGACCCCGGCTACCCGTGCAATAGGCACTTTCTGCGCCTGGTCGAGGGCGCCGCGCATCTGGTGCCGGTAGGCCCCGAACAGCGCTACCAGCTCAACGCCCAACTGGTGGAGCAGCACTGGGACGAGCACAGCGTCGGCGCCTTGGTGGCATCGCCTGCCAACCCTACCGGCACACTGTTGAACAAGGACGAACTGAGCGCATTGAGCCAGGCCGTCAAGGCGCGCCAGGGGCATCTGGTGGTCGACGAGATCTACCACGGCTTGACCTATGGCACGACGGCCGCCAGCGTGCTTGAAGTGGACGACGACGCATTCGTCCTGAATAGTTTTTCCAAGTATTTCGGAATGACCGGATGGCGACTTGGCTGGCTGGTCGCGCCGCCCCAAGCCATTCCTGAGCTGGAAAAGCTGGCGCAGAATCTGTACATCAGTGCGCCGAGCATGGCGCAACATGCAGCATTGGCCTGCTTCGAACCGGCTACGCTGGAGATCTTCGAGCAGCGCCGTGAAGCCTTCGGTCACCGCCGTGACTATCTGCTGCCCGCCTTGCGTGCCTTGGGCTTTGCGATTGCGGTCGAGCCTGAGGGTGCGTTCTACCTGTATGCCGATATCAGTGCATTCAGCGACGATGCCTTCGCGTTCTGCCAGCATTTCCTGGAAACCGAGCACGTCGCTTTCACGCCCGGCCTGGATTTCGGCCGCTACAAGGCCAGCCACCATGTGCGCTTCGCCTATACCCAAAGCCTTCCCAGGTTGGAGCAGGCTGTGGCGCGCATTACCCGTGGCCTGCAGAGCTGGCGGGCGCGATGATTTTTTCGCCGGCCCTGGAGCAGGGGCGCCTGATCCAGCGCTACAAGCGGTTTCTGGCCGACATCGAACTTGAAAGCGGTGAGCGGATGACCATTCACTGCCCCAATACCGGCTCGATGCTCAACTGCATGATGCCCGGTGGCCGCGTGTGGTTCACCCGCTCCAGCGACCCCAAGCGCAAGCTTCCCGGCACGTGGGAGATCAGCGAAACACCGCAAGGTCGGCTGGCATGCATCAATACCGCGCGGGCCAACGCCTTGGTCGAGGAGGCATTGCACGCAGGTCGCATACCGGAGCTTGCCGGCTTCGTTGCGCTCAAGCGCGAAGTGCCCTATGGCCAGGAGCGCAGCCGTATCGACTTCAGGCTGGACTATCCCGGCGCGTCTGCATGGGTCGAAGTAAAGAGTGTGACCCTGGGCTTTGCCGGCAGTCGCATTGCAGCGTTTCCCGACGCTGTCACCCAGCGCGGCGCGAAGCACTTGCGCGAGCTGGCCGTACTGGCGCGCAGCGGAGTGCGGGCCGTGCAGTTGTACTGCGTCAACCTCGACGGTGTGGATGCTGTACGCCCCGCCACCGAGATAGACGCAGGCTACGCATTGGCATTGCGCCAGGCAGTGGAGGCTGGTGTTGAAGTGCTGGCTTATGGGGTGCATCTGGATACGCACGAGATTGTCATCGACCATCGCTTGCCGGTGATCCTGCAAGGCTGAGTGGGCGAGGTGCTGCAAAAGTCGAGGCAAAAAAAGACCCGGCAAAGTGCCGGGTCAATAACCGTGATTAGCCTGATGAGGAGACATCTGAAAGTCCGAACCAAGGGCCTTCCAGAGATCACCAGTCTCGCGACTGGATGTGATAATCATAACGATTCTCATTTAAGAGTCAAGTGCTACGTGCAATTATTTAATCCACCTGCGGACCCTCGGTCTAGAGCCTGCGAGCGGGCGACAGGGCTTCGACCTGGCTATTGAGACTGTTTTTCCGTTCGCACGACAGCTCACTCCAATGCACATTGCGCAACGCCCCTTCGATGGCATAGAGAAGCACTTTCGAGGCGCGGAAGCCGCGCTGCCTCACCGCGCAGTACGCCTGCACGGCACCTGCCCGGCGCAAGTCGGAAGCACTGTGGATGCCGACGGCATGCAGCCACTGCGCGGATGTCTTGCCCAGATTCTTCAGGGCCAGAAGTTCATCGGTCATCAAACCTCCTGGCCTCGGCCAAGGAATGAGCGGGGGGCGATGAAGCAGGTGCCAATCTGGCAGTGTAGCGGTGGCAGAGCGGCCTGCCGAATGGCCGATCTGCCTTCCGGGTCTGGCTGTATGTTACAGCCCTGGCAGGCGTTGCCGGATCTGCTTGACCAGCTTGTCCAGGCTGCCGCTTTCGTTGGTTTCCACGCGGCGAGTCTGCAGCAGCTCGGCTTCGCTCAACGGCTCGCGGCCGGCCTGCTGAGCGTCGATCACTGCCTGGGTAGCATCCGAAGGATCGTCGGCCTGTGCCTGGCGCTGCTGCAGCCAGCTGGATATCACGGCTGCGGGCGCGTTGCAGTCCAGGATCAGGAACGGCACTCCGGTGGATTCGGCGATTCGAGCCGCTGCCGCCCGTTGGTCAGCCTTGAGATAGGTCGCGTCGATCACCACCGGCAGGCCGGCGCGCAGTACGTGCTCGGCCAATGCGTGCAGGTGCAGGTAGGTCGCTTCGCTGGTGCTGGCGTCATACAGGCCCGTTTCGGCGGTCTGGGCACCGAACAGGCGTTTGCGCTCCACGTCCGAGCGCAGGCGGATGGCACCCAGCGCTTCGACCAGGCGCAGCGCGACGTGGCTCTTGCCTACGGCCGACACACCGCTGGTAACGGCCAGAAAGCGCGAAGGAATGGCGCTGTAGCTTTCCGCCAGGTTCGCGTAATTGCGGTACTGGCGCAGCGTCGTTGCACGCTGCACTCCACTGGCGTCGGGCGACATGCTGAACAGGGCCACCTTGGCCCGTACCAATGCGCGGTAGGCCTTGTAGAAGTTGAGCAGCTCCAGCCCTTGGTAATCCCCGGTCAGCTCCAGGTACTGGCTGACGAAGCGCCGCGCCAGGCTTTTCAGCCCGCGGTCTTCGAGGTCCATGGCGAGGAAGGCGATATCGGCATACACATCGGTGAAACGGAAAGGCTCGTTGAACTCGATGCAGTCGAAGATCACCACTTCGCCATCAATGACGGTGGCGTTGCCCAGGTGTATGTCGCCATGGCACTCGCGGATGAACCCTTCCTGCTTGCGCAGCGCCAGCAGCGGCTCCAGGCGCACGTAGCTGCTTTGGGCCCAGGCCTGCAAGGCATCCAGCTGGGCCAGATCATCCTTTTCGGTAAGGAACGGGCGAATCTGTTCGAAGTTCTGCTCGACCGGGGCCATCGCCGCCTTCGGCGTGCCGGCCTCGTGCGCCTCCGGCACCACTGGCGCGGCCCGGTGGAAATCGGCAATCTGCCGCGCCAGCGAATCCACGTGCTCCTGGGTCAGCTCACCATTGGCCTGCAGGGTGCTCAGCAAATTGCCGCCTTCGAATTGGCGCATCTGCAAGGCATACTCGATGGGGGCGCCTTCGCCGCCCAGCTGAGGCGTTTGCACGCTGCCGGTGATCGGCAGAACCTGCAGATACAGGTCGGTGGTCAGGCGCTGGTTCAGTCGCAGCTCCTCGGCGCAGAAGTGGGAGCGGGCGGACAGTTCGGTGAAGTCCAGAAAGCCGAAATTCATCGGTTTCTTGATCTTGTAAGCGTAAGGCCCGGTCAGTATCACCCAGGAGATATGCGTCTCGATGACCTGGAACCCTTCTACCGGATGCGGGTACAGGGCCGGGTTTTGCAGGGCGGCGATCAGGGTCTGGCTCACAGGCGATCCTTCATTGGCAGAGGTGATTTCAAGGCGGTCATTATGGCCACTGCCACCGATGATGCAAACCGCCGACGGTCCCTGCCCGCGACAATTCAAAGTGCGTATAATCCGCCGCCATGACTCGAACCCGATCTTCCCGTACCCCCAAAAAACCTCCTTCCGGCGGCTTGCGCACCTGGCTTGGCTGGGGCCTCAAGCTGGGTCTGGTAGGCCTGGTGATCCTGGCCGGCTTTGCCGTCTACCTGGACGCCGTTGTCCAGGAAAAATTCTCTGGCAAGCGCTGGACCATTCCCGCCAAGGTCTACGCACGCCCGCTCGAGCTGTTCGTCGGTCAGAAACTGGCAAAGAATGATTTTCTCACCGAGCTCGATGCGCTCGGCTACCGTCGGCAAACGACCGTCGACGGTCCCGGCACCGCCTCGGTCAGTGGCAACACGGTCGACCTCAATACACGCGGCTTCCAGTTCTACGAAGGGCTCGAGCAGCCGCAGGCGGTGCGCGTGAAGTTTTCCGGCGACTACGTCTCCGAACTGGGTGGCGGCGCAGGCAAGAAGGTCGCGGTGGTGCGTCTGGAGCCGTTGCTGATCGGCGGCCTGTACCCGAAAAACCTCGAAGACCGCATCCTCATCAAGCTCGACCAGGTGCCGCCGTACCTGCTCGACACACTGGTCACCGTCGAAGATCGCGACTTCTACCACCACTTTGGCGTCTCGCCCAAGTCGATCGCACGCGCCATCTGGGTCAACACGTCCTCGGGCGCCATGCGCCAGGGCGGCAGTACCCTGACTCAGCAGTTGGTCAAGAACTTCTACCTGACCAACGAGCGCAGCCTGACCCGCAAGCTGACCGAAGCGATGATGGCGGTGTTGCTGGAGCTGCACTACGACAAGGGTGAAATCCTCGAGGCCTACCTCAACGAGGTCTTCGTTGGTCAGGACGGCCAGCGCGCCGTGCATGGCTTCGGTCTTGCCAGCCAGTTCTTCTTCAGCCAACCCTTGTCCGAACTCAAGCTGCATCAGGTGGCCTTGCTGGTGGGGATGGTCAAGGGACCGTCTTCCTACAACCCGCGGCGCAATCCGGAACGGGCGATGGAACGCCGCAACCTGGTACTCGATCTGCTGGCCCAGCAGGGCGTGGCGACGCAGGAGGCGGTCGATGCGGCCAAGAAGATGCCATTGGGCGTGACCAAGCGCGGCAGCCTGGCGGACAGCTCGTTCCCTGGCTTCCTCGACCTGGTCAAGCGCCAGTTGCGCGACGACTACCGCGACGAGGACTTGACCGAAGAAGGCCTGCGCATCTTCACCAGTTTCGACCCTATCCTGCAGACCAAAGCCGAATCGTCCGTGACCGATACCTTCAAGCGCCTGGCCGGGCGCAAGGGCTCGGACGAGGTCGAGGCGGCCATGGTCGTCACCAACCCTGAAAGCGGTGAGGTCCAGGCGCTGGTCGGCAGCCGCGTACCGGGTTTCGCCGGCTTCAACCGCGCGCTCGACGCCGTACGCCCGATCGGCTCGCTGATCAAGCCTGCGGTGTACCTGACCGCGCTGGAGCAGCCGAGCAAATACACCCTGACCAGTTGGGTGCAGGACGTACCGTTCTCGGTCAAGGGTGCGGACGGCCAGATCTGGAAGCCACAGAACTACGAACGTACCTCCAATGGCACGGTGTTCCTGTATCAAGGCCTGGCCCATTCCTACAACCTGTCGACGGCTCGATTGGGTCTGGAACTGGGCGTGCCCAATGTGCTCAAGACCCTCGGCGAACTGGGCGTGCAGGTCGACTGGCCAGCCTACCCGTCGATGTTGCTCGGTGCCGGTGGCTTGTCGCCCATGCAAGTAGCAACCATGTACCAAACCCTGGCCAACGGCGGTTTCAACACGCCTATGCGTGGCATTCGCAGTGTCCTCACGGCCGAAGGCGAACCGCTCAAGCGCTACCCGTTCCAGATTCAGCAGCGCTTCGATCCTGCCTCCATCTACCTGATCCAGAACGCCATGCAGCGCGTGATGCGCGAGGGTACCGGACGTTCGGTCTACAACGTGCTGCCGAGCAGCCTGAACCTGGCCGGCAAGACCGGCACCAGCAACGACTCGCGCGACAGCTGGTTCGCCGGCTTCAGCCAGGACGTGCTGGCCGTGGTCTGGCTGGGCCGTGACGACAATGGCAAGACGCCGTTCACCGGTGCCACCGGTGCGCTGCAGGTCTGGACCAGCTTCATGAAGAAAGCCGATCCCTTGCCTTTGGATACGCCGGTGCCGGAAAACGTGGTGCAGGCCTGGATCGACGCCAAGACCGGACAGGGCTCGGATGCCAGCTGCCCCAACGCTGTGCAGATGCCGTATATTCGTGGCAGCGAACCGACGCCAGGCACCGCATGCGGCGGTGCCAATCCGGCGGCCGACGATTCGGTGATGGACTGGGTCAAAGGCTGGTTGAACTAAGCAAAGGGGAATGAAGTGAACAAGTGGTGGTTTCCTGCCTTGACGGCATTGGCTTTGCTCAACGGTTGTGCCAGCGTGGAGCGTGGCTCCATTCCAGTGGTCGATTCCGGCTCTGCGGTCACCAATGGCGAACGCGTGTCGCGTACCGGCGGCTTCCGCCAGACCACCGTGGTCCGGCCCAAGGCGCAGGCCCAGGCGATCACCGAAGATTCCGGCGTGGTGGTCATGGTTCCGCAGGGTGCAGGCTCGCAGCCGATCCAGAGCTTTCCGGCGCCGGGCAACAGCGCGCCGATCAGCACCGGCCCGATCACCCCAGGCCCGATCGTCCCCGGTCCGAGCAGCTCGGCCCCGGCCTATGCCCCGCCGGCGCCCAGCACGACCTACAACATGCCGGCCAATGCTCCTAGCGGGATTCCGCGAGCCAGCGGCAACAGCGCCGGCCTGTCCGCCGATGAGCAGTTGGACGGGCCGGTGCTTGCCCTGTTGACCACCGCCCAGCAACAGCAGGGCGGTGGCGACTTGAACGGTGCGTCATCGAGCCTGGAGCGTGCGCAGCGGATCGCACCGCGCGAACCGCAGGTTCTGTACAAGCTGGCTCAGGTGCGCCTGGCCCAGGGTGATGCGGCCCAGGCCGAGCAACTGGCCCGTCGGGCGCTGACCTATGCCAATGGCCGTCCGGATCTGCAGGCGAGCCTGTGGAACACCATTGCCCAGTCGCGCGACAAGCAGGGTGATGCCGCCGGGGCCAATCTGGCCCGTCAGAAAGCCAAGAGCGCGTCTTGATGGATAATCGTTTTCTGGCGATTGCCGAACACTTGCTGTTGATCGAACGCGAGCTGCGCCAGCAGGGTTGGTGGCAGGACGTGCCACCCAGCGCCGAAGCGCTGGCCAGTGTCGAACCATTCAGCGTGGACACCCTGGATTTCGATCAGTGGCTGCAGTGGATCTTTCTGCCGCGCATGAAAACCATCATCGAGCAGGACCTGCCATTGCCCAATGCGTCGGGCATCCTGGCCATGGCCGAAATGGTCTATGCCGATCGCGCCGAGCAGAGCCGCGGCCTGCGCGCCAGCCTGGCGCGTTTCGACGAGTTGATCGGCCAGGTGCGCTAGCCCTTCAGCTGCACTGCTCGTCGATCACCTTGCGCACTTCCTCGATCCTCGCCTGACGCTCCTGCTCTGTCAGGCGCTTGACCTCGCCGTTGACCTGTTGAAGCACCCGCGGATTGTTCTTCAGCTGCGCCAGGTTGGTCCTGACGCCGGTACAGAATTCGTTGCGTCGCGCTGCCTCGTCGGCAACCTGCGATTTCACTTTGCGGTCGATCCTGCGTTGCTCGGCTTCGCCACTGGCTTTCATCACCGCTTCGTTGGAGATCGGCTCGGGCGGGGTCACCGGTTTCACGCCTTCGACGGCTGTCGCCTCGACGCCATTGGGCGGTCGTGCATCAAAATGCGTCACGCCTTGGCTATCGACCCATTTGTAGATTTGTCCCGCCATCACCAGTGGCGACAGGGCAAGCAGGAGGAAACTTGCGGCAACGGTTGAACGCATGGCGCCTTCTCTGAGGGTGGGTTACGCATGAAACTACCATAGCCTGACGACTCGGCAGGGTTTATTGCGCCGTTTGGGTGCAGGTGCGCAATAAAATGCACACATCGCTTGACTTGCAGCAGACGAATCACAACAATCGAAAGTCCGCTGTACAGGGACTGCCAGAAGCAGACCCACACAGCAGAGCACAGGCGCACACCAGCGCCGACCCGTAATACCCGCAACGCGTTACCTCGCGCTGGGTGGGAAAAACCCGTGACACTTGGGTACTCCCAATACTTGCTCAGTCAGTGCTGACGTACGTCGGCGACCACCGTCGCTCATGCTCTGCTGGCAGTAAACCTATTAAGACCCGTTCCCATGGAACGGTATTCTGGCGTTTTAGAGGTGAACAACGTGGAGCTTTTATCTGGCGCTGAAATGGTCGTCCGCTTCTTGCGCGACGAAGGCGTTAAGCACATCTACGGGTACCCCGGCGGTGCCCTCCTGCATGTATACGATGCCCTGTTCAAGGAGCCTGCTGTCGAGCACGTGCTGGTCCGTCACGAGCAGGCAGCCACCCACATGGCCGACGGCTATGCCCGTGCCACCGGCAAGGCCGGTGTCGTGCTGGTGACCTCCGGTCCGGGTGCCACCAACGCCATCACCGGTATCGCCACTGCCTACATGGACTCCATCCCGATGGTGATCCTCTCCGGGCAGGTGGCCAGCACGCTGGTGGGTACCGACGCGTTCCAGGAAACCGACATGATCGGCATCTCCCGGCCCATCGTGAAGCACAGCTTCATGATCAAGCACGCCTCGGAGATCCCCGAAGTCCTGAAAAAGGCCTTCTACCTGGCGCAGTCAGGTCGGCCCGGCCCGGTCGTGGTCGATATTCCCAAGGACATGACCAACCCGGCCGACAAATTCGAATACGTCTATCCCAAGAAGGCCAAGCTGCGTTCCTACAGTCCGGCGGTCCGTGGCCATTCCGGGCAGATCCGCAAGGCTGTCGAAATGCTCCTGGCGGCCAAGCGCCCGGTCATGTACGCCGGTGGCGGTGTCATCCTCGGTGGAGCTTCCGCTGCCTTGACCGAGCTGGCCCAGATCCTCGACCTGCCGGTCACCAACACCCTGATGGGGCTGGGTGCCTACCCGGGCATGGATCGCCAGTTCGTCGGCATGCTGGGCATGCACGGCAGCTACACGGCCAACCTGGCCATGCACCACGCCGATGTGATCCTGGCCGTGGGCGCACGCTTCGACGATCGCGTGATCAACGGCGCCGCCAAATTCTGCCCCAACGCCAAGATCATCCACATTGACATCGACCCCGCGTCGATCTCCAAGACCATCAAGGCGGACGTGCCCATTGTCGGTCCGGTGGACAGCGTTCTGACCGAAATGCTCGCCACCCTCAAGGACATCGGTGAAACCCCGAACAAGGACACCGTTGCCAGTTGGTGGAAGCAGGTCGAGGAGTGGCGTGGCGAAAACGGCCTGTTCCCCTACGACAAGGGCGATGGCTCCAAGATCAAGCCGCAGAAGGTCATCGAGACGCTGTGCGAGGTCACCCAGGGCGACGCCTACGTCACCTCGGACGTCGGCCAGCACCAGATGTTCGCGGCTCAGTACTACCTGTTCAACAAGCCCAATCGCTGGATCAACTCCGGTGGCCTGGGCACCATGGGCTTCGGTTTCCCAGCGGCCATGGGCGTCAAGATGAGCTTCCCCGAGGCCCACGTTGCCTGCGTGACCGGGGAGGGCAGCATCCAGATGAACATCCAGGAGCTGTCTACCTGCCTGCAGTACGGCCTGCCGGTCAAGATCATCCTGCTCAACAACGGCGTGCTCGGCATGGTGCGCCAATGGCAGGACATGAGCTACGGAGGTCGCCATTCGCATTCCTACGTCGAATCCCTGCCTGACTTCGTCAAGCTGGTCGAAGCGTATGGCCACGTCGGCATGCGCATCACCGATCTCAAGGATCTCAAGCCGAAAATGGAAGAAGCCTTCGCCATGACCGACCGCCTGGTGTTCCTCGACATTCAGGTCGACGTCGGCGAGCACGTCTATCCGATGCAGATCAAGGACGGCTCGATGCGCGACATGTGGCTCAGCAAGACGGAGCGGACCTAATCATGCGGCACATCATTTCGCTTTTGCTCGAGAACGAACCCGGCGCCTTGTCGCGCGTGGTAGGGCTGTTCTCGCAGCGCAACTACAACATCGAAAGCCTGACCGTGGCGCCTACCGAAGACCCGACCCTGTCGCGCCTGACGTTGACCACGGTAGGGCAGGATGAAGTGATCGAACAGATCACGAAAAACCTCAACAAGTTGATCGAGGTGGTCAAGCTGGTAGACCTGTCGGAAAGCGCGCACATCGAACGCGAGCTGATGCTGGTCAAGGTCAAGGCCACTGGCGCCCAACGCGCCGAGATCAAACGCACCACGGACATCTTCCGCGGGCAGATCGTTGATGTCAGCAGTAGCGTCTACACCGTTCAGCTGACGGGCACCAGCGACAAGCTGGATAGCTTCCTGCAGTCTATCGGCACCGCCTCGATCCTCGAAACCGTGCGCAGTGGCGTGACCGGTATCGCTCGTGGCTACAAAGTGCTGAGCATCTAACTCAATTAGCGACCGGCCGAAACGGCCTAGATAACAGGTGATATTCAATGAAAGTTTACTACGACAAAGATTGCGACCTCTCGATCATCCAGGGCAAGAAAGTAGCCATCATCGGTTACGGCTCCCAGGGCCACGCCCAGGCGTGCAACCTGAAGGATTCGGGCGTCGACGTCACCGTGGGCCTGCGCAAGGGCTCGGCTACTGTCGCCAAGGCCGAGGCCCATGGCTTGAAAGTAGCCGACGTCGCCACTGCCGTTGCCGGTGCCGACCTGGTCATGATCCTGACCCCGGATGAGTTCCAGTCCCACCTGTACAAGAACGAAGTCGAGCCCAACATCAAGCAGGGCGCAACCCTGGCTTTCTCCCACGGCTTCGCCATTCACTACAACCAGGTCGTGCCGCGCGCCGACCTGGACGTGATCATGATCGCGCCCAAGGCGCCGGGTCACACCGTACGTACCGAATTCGTCAAGGGCGGCGGTATTCCTGACCTGATCGCCATCTACCAGGATGCCTCGGGCAACGCCAAGAACGTCGCGCTGTCCTACGCTTCCGGTGTGGGCGGCGGCCGTACCGGCATCATCGAAACCACCTTCAAGGACGAGACCGAAACCGACCTGTTCGGCGAGCAGGCCGTTCTCTGTGGCGGCACCGTGGAACTGGTCAAGGCCGGTTTCGAAACCCTGGTCGAAGCCGGCTATGCGCCTGAAATGGCCTACTTCGAGTGCTTGCACGAACTCAAGCTGATCGTCGACCTCATGTACGAAGGCGGTATCGCCAACATGAACTACTCGATCTCCAACAACGCCGAATACGGCGAGTACGTGACCGGCCCTGAAGTCATCAACGCCGAATCGCGCCAGGCCATGCGCAATGCACTCAAGCGCATCCAGGATGGCGAGTACGCCAAGATGTTCATCAACGAAGGCGCTACCAACTACCCTTCGATGACCGCCAAGCGTCGCAACAATGCCGCCCACGGCATCGAAGTCATCGGCGAGCAGCTGCGTTCCATGATGCCCTGGATCGCCGCCAACAAGATCGTCGACAAAGCCAAGAACTGATACAGTTTCAGGCGACAAAAAACGCGGCCATGGCCGCGTTTTTTCGTTATGGTGGCAAGCTTCTGGTATAAAGCTGCAACGTTTTGCGGTCGAACCCTCGACCCAGACGCCTGTCGAAACTTTCCACACCGTTGCAAGGTATTGTCCATGAGCGAACGTCCCGAAGAGCCAAACAAGGCTCCTGACGCCGAAAGCCTCCTGCCGATCGATGAGCATGTCGAAGAAGGGCATGACGCCGAAGGACGTAAAGTCCGGCACCGCGGCATCTATCTCCTGCCCAACCTGTTCACCACGGCAAACCTGTTTGCGGGTTTCTACTCGATCATCAACTCGATCAGTGCCCAGAGCGCCGGCAATGCTGCCGAAGCCAGCAAGTATTTTGCATACGCTGCCATCGCCATCTTCGTGGCCATGGTGCTCGATAGTCTGGACGGTCGCGTTGCGCGCATGACCAATACCCAGAGCGCCTTCGGTGCGGAATACGACTCCTTGTCCGACATGGTCGCATTCGGTGTCGCACCCGCGCTGCTGGCCTTTGGCTGGGCACTGGGTGACATGGGCAAGGTCGGCTGGATGGTGGCCTTCATCTACGTCGCAGGTGCGGCACTGCGCCTGGCGCGGTTCAACACCCAGGTCGGCACCGCCGACAAGCGCTACTTCATCGGCCTGGCCAGTCCGGCTGCCGCCGGTGTGGTCGCAGGCCTTGTGTGGGCGTTCAGCGACTACGGCATCCAGGGCTCGAAGATGTCCTTCCTGGTCGCCCTGCTGGTGGCGGCAGCAGGCATGCTGATGGTCAGCAACATCAAGTACAACAGCTTCAAGGAGCTGGATCTCAAGGGTCGAGTGCCTTTCGTAGCCATCCTGGCGGTCGTCCTGGTGTTCGCCGTGGTGTTCAGCGATCCACCCCGCATCCTGCTGCTGATCTTCCTCGCCTATGCCGCTTCCGGCCCGATACAGTATTTGTTACGCATGCGTCGTCACAAAAAAGCAGAGTAAATTCAATTTCACGCATAATCCGTAGTCTCTTGGTATGTTGAACACAGCCAAGGCTACGGAGGCACCATGCTTATCAAGCTATCGCGTGCTTCGGACTGCAAAGAGTCCGAAGTCACCCCCGAATCGATCTATCTCTCGCGCCGCTCGCTCATGGGCGCCACCGCAACAGCCTTGGCCGTTTCGGCACTTCCCTCCTGGGCATCCGCTGCCGACCCATCGCGCTACGAAGGCGTCGACCCCGGCGCTGCGCCCGCCTGGTTGAACGACAAGCTGGGTCAAACCCGCTGGGGTGCGGTCACCGTGCAAGGCGAGGCGATCACGCCTTTCAAGGATGCTACCCACTACAACAACTTCTATGAGTTCGGCACCGGCAAGGGCGATCCGGCAGCCAATGCCGGCACCTTGAAGACCGAACCCTGGTCGGTGGTCATAGACGGTGAAGTGGCCAAGCCTGGGCGCTATGCCCTCGAAGACTTCATGAAGCCTTATCAGCTCGAAGAGCGGATCTATCGGCTGCGCTGCGTCGAGGCATGGTCCATGGTCATCCCCTGGATCGGCTTTCCCATCTCGGCCTTGCTCAAGCAGGTCGAGCCCACCTCGAAAGCCAAGTACATCCGCTTCGAAACCTTGCAGGATCCCAAGAGCATGCCCGGTCAGCGCTCCGGCTTTGCCCTGATCAACTGGCCGTATGTAGAAGGCTTGCGCCTGGACGAGGCAATGAATCCGCTGGCAATCCTTGGGGTAGGCATGTACGGCCGCGAGTTGCCCAACCAGAACGGCGCACCCTTACGCCTGGTAGTGCCGTGGAAGTACGGGTTCAAAAGCGTCAAATCCATCGTGCGTATCAGCCTGGTCAGCGAACGGCCAGAGACGACCTGGGAAAACATCGCTCCCAGCGAGTACGGCTTCTATGCCAACGTGAACCCGGAAGTCGACCATCCGCGCTGGACACAGGCGCGTGAACGGCGTCTGCCCAGCGGGCTGTTCAGCCCCAACGTGCGTGAGACCGCGATGTTCAATGGTTACGCGGAGGAGGTTGCTTCCCTCTATACCGGCATGGATCTGCGGAAGAACTACTGATGCGTTATCCGTTATGGCGTCTGAGTGTGTTCGTGGTGGCGTGCGTATGGCCTTTGTTATGGCTGTACCAGGCCTGGATATTTGCCTTGGGGCCTGATCCAGGCAAGGTGCTGGTCGATCGGCTGGGGTTGGGCACCCTGATACTGGTGATGATCACGCTGTGCATGACGCCCCTGCAGAAGTTGTCTGGCTGGGCCGGCTGGATAGCAGTGCGCCGGCAGTTGGGCCTGTGGTGCTTTGCCTATGTATGCCTGCACCTGGCGGCCTATCTGTTCTTCGTTCTAGGGCTGGACTGGAGTCAGCTTGGGGTCGAGCTGATCAAGCGTCCCTACATCATCGTCGGCAGCCTTGCGTTCCTTTGCCTGCTTGCACTGGCCGTGACGTCCAACCGGTACAGCCAGCGTCGGCTGGGTCGGCGCTGGAAGCAGCTGCATCGCCTCATCTATGTGGTGTTGGGCCTGGGGTTGCTGCACTTCCTCTGGATCGTCCGCGCCGATCTGGAGGAATGGTCGATCTACGCTGCCGCGGGTGCATTGCTCCTGCTGCTTCGCGTTCCTGCCATCGCTCGGCGGATTCCCCGTGTAATGGAGCGAAAACCGCCCATTGTGAAAAAGACCTGAATTAACGGTTGACGGGCTCGCCAATCGCTCTATAATTCGCCCCACTTCCGGCGCAGCCGAAACGATAAACTCCTTGTTAATCAACGAGTTGGCCGTTTCAGAAGGTTCGGATGGGTTTCGATCGTCAAGGTCGGAAGCGGTGAAAAAGGCAGTTGACAGCGGTTTGAAACGCTGTAGAATTCGCCTCCCGCTGACGAGTGATCGAAGCGAGTCAAGTGTTTGAAGTTGTTCAGGTTTCTGGCTAAATACTTCGAAATAAACGCTTGACAGGATGTGAGGCTAGCGTAGAATGCGCGCCTCGGTTGAGACGAAAGAATCAACCCACCGCTCTTTAACAATTGAATCAAGCAATTCGTGTGGGTGCTTGTGAGTTAAGACTG
>Ga0265798_10003144_pt1 | contig 23752 bp, 22 predicted proteins | sample P3T30metagenome_FD_192430 | JGI IMG/M metagenome (GOLD analysis project Ga0265798, IMG submission 192430) | Plant litter microbial communities from East Loma Ridge, Irvine, California - P3 T30 | ecosystem: Environmental > Terrestrial > Plant litter > Unclassified | place: USA: California... | reverse complement strand
TCCGGACGATAACGCGGGCGCGCTCGTCGCTGTCGGCGGTGACGGACAAGGCCGCGTTCCTGGCGGCCGGGCTGGATCTGTTGATGGCGCAACTGCCGGTGCCCGACGGGGTGCGGCTGCTGGGGCTGACGCTGTCGGGGATCGTCGGCGACGAGGACGAGGTACAGCCGAGCTTGCTGTGATGTGATCCCTCTCCGCTGGCGCGAGGGTCGGAAGAATCTGCTCCCTCTCCCCCTTGGGGAGAGGGTTGGGGTGAGGGGCTGTTCCTGGCGGAGCATTGCTGGGCGGGGGGGGGGCCCCCCCCCCTCACCCCGACCCTCTCCCCGGAGGGGAGAGGGAGCAGAGGATGATCGCGCTTTCGCGTGGACGACGCCGGTCACCGCGTTTACCCTTGCACTAACAAGACACGGGGGAACCGCGATCGCACTCTGGTTCTTCATCGCAATCGGTTTCAGTGCGGCGGGCTACGCGCTCTATCTCGCGGGGCTGCAACGCCATCTGGTCGAGCCCAATCGCGCGTCTTGGCTGATCTGGAGCGCCGCGACCGGGGTCGAGGCGACCACCTACGCCGCGGTCAATCCGCACGCTCCGCAAAGCCTCGTCTTCGGCGGGTCGGCGATCGCCTGCGTCGTCGTCACGTTGGTCATGTGGCGGCGATCGCGGTGGCGCGCGCCGACCCCGAGCGAAACCTTGTGCATGGCGTTCGCGTTCGCCGCGATCCTGCTGTGGGTCGCGTTTCACGAAACCTTCTGGGCGCACATGCTGGTCGTCGCCGCGGTACCGATCAGCTTCTGGCCGACTTGGCAGAGCATCCGGGAGGATCGCACGCGCGAACGATCGCCCGCCTGGGGCTTGTGGACGTTCGGCGATCTGGCGACGCTGTTGCTGGCGACGCGGACGCAAGGCTCCGGGGTCGGCGAATACGGCTATATCGTGGTCGAGCTACTCTGCCACGCGAGCGTGTGGCTGATGGTTGGACTGTCGACGATCAATCCGGCGCGATCGTTCGGGCTGCGGCTTGGCCGGTTCTTCGTCCTCGATTCCTACCGCTCGACGATCAACTTGTTCGCGGTCGGCGAGACGCATCTCGGCAAGACCGTCTATGCCGCCGCGGGGTTCGCCGCAGGCGAGACGGTCATCCGCTTTTCCGGGCGAAGGATCGCCGCGCACCGCGTTCCCGCGGCGATGCACGGGACCGCCGATCGCTTCATGCAGGTGGCCGCAGGCAGTTTCATGGGACCGTCGGGGCGGATCGACGACCTGATCAATCACAGTTGCTCGCCCAACACCGGGCTGCGGTTCGTCGGCGACAATGTCTTCCTGGTGGCGATCCGCGATATCGCGGTCGGCGAGGAGATCGCGTGGGATTATTCGACCACGCTCGCCGATCCCGCCTGGCAGATGCCGTGTGCCTGCGGGAACGCGTCGTGTCGCGGGATCATCGGCGGGTTCGGCACGCTGCCGATCGCGCGCCAGCGCTGGTTTCTCGACCAGGAGATGGTCGCACCGTATCTCCGCCCGGCGATTGAAGGCGCGCGCGCCGCCTGACCGGGCGCGCCGCCTGACCGGGCGCGCACCCAGACCGCAGCGGCCTACGCCGCCTTGGCCATCCCCGCCGCCGCGCGGTGCAGCGACAGGATCGCCACCGCGCCCAATCCGGGCCCGTCGCTTTCCAGCCGCAACGATCCTTCCATCGCGGTCATCGAGTTGGCGCACCAGTGCAACCCGAGACCGCCGGACTTGTGATGCCGCGTCGAAAATCCGCGTTGGAACAGGTTTGGCGCGAGGTCGGGAGCGAATCCCTCGCCATCGTCGCGGATCACGATCGTGACCCGGTCGCCTTGCTCGACGATCGAGGTCATGATCGATCCGCTGCTGAGCCCGCGCGCGACGATCGATTCGGATGCGTTGCCGAACAGGTTGCCGATCACCTGGCTTAGGATCACGCGGCTGGCCATCACGGGAATCGGCCCGGCGGGAAAGCTGAACGCGATCGAGACATTCTGCGAATAGCGCGCGATCGTCGCGTTGCGCGCGATGATGTCGGCGACGTCGCACTGTTCCAGCGTCGGCCGTTCGTGCGCGGCCTTCTGTTGCTGGCCGATGATCTCGAGGACATGCGCCATCGCTTCGCGCCCGACCGCGAGTTCGCGGCGCGTTGCCTCGCGGTTGGCCGACTCCGCCTCGACCGCGGCGGCGACGAACGCGACCAGTTTGCGGCGGCGCGCCTCGGGAACGTCGGTGCGGACGAGTTCGGCCAGCGCGCGGTCGACCGTGGTGCGCTCGATCGGCGGGGCCTGCGCGATGCCCTGGCTGAGGATCGTGCTGATCGGGTTCAGCGCATTGCGGACGTTATGCATCACCGCGACCGCGCTTTCACTGCGCCCGAGATCGAAGGACTGCACCTCGATCTGCTCGCGCAGATCCTTCAGCTGCCGCAGCATCGCGTTGAAGCTGCGACCGAGCGAACCGATCTCGTCGCGACGTCCATGCTCGCTCAACAGCGCCAGCGAGCCCGATGCGCGCACCCGCTCCATATGGCTTTCGACGCGGTGCAGCGGACGCAGCACGAGCCGGGTGATCGTCCGTCGCAGGACAGCCAGGACGAGCAACAGCAGGACGGTCGACCCGACGACCGCGAGCAGCAGCATGCGGCGGCCGAGTAGGGATACGTCGCGTCTCACGCTAAACCGCGTGCTCGCGACGCCGCGGCCGTCGGCGCCTTTCATCGGCACCGCGATCGTCAGGATACCGGTGCGAGGCGTCACGGTCTCGGCGATCCCCGCGGCGTTCAGATCGATCCGGGCGTCGAGCTGGAGCAGGTCGGAAATCTGCTGCGAAGTGATGACCCGCGCCATCAGCACATAGCCGCGCGGCGCGCCGCTGCCGTCCGAGCGGCGAACGCGGGCGATCCCGACCGCCGCGACGCTGTCACCGATCCGCGCGTAGAACCGCCCCGAACTCCGCCCCTGCAGCGCCCGCACGATATCCGTCCTGGCGATCGTCGCGATCAGTTGGCGACGCATCGCCGGCCGCTCGACGCCGCTGACCGGATCGCGCCAGCGGGCGATGACGATCCGCCCGTCGGGGGCGACATAGGCCATGCCATCGACACCGATGTTGCTCATCGCCAGCGGCGAGAAGCTGTCGTTCTCGAAGCGGGCGTGTGCGCCCCCCACGCGCCGAGGTGTCGCGTCGGGATCCACCATATAGGCGTAGCTGTCGTTCCAGTCGCCATAGTCGCGCACTGCGCTTTCGACCTTGGCCTCGTATTCGGACAGTGCTGCGCGGGTCCGCTCGATATGCCCGGCGATCGCCTTGTCCTCGAGCTGGGTGAAGCTCGGCGTGATGATACCGGCGAGCAGCATCGTGATCGCGATCGCGGCGCACAGCCCGACCGCGGTCATGATCAGCACGAGCTTGGCGCCGAGCGATGCCGGACCGCGGACCCGCCTGAACCGAGTCCCGAACCGCCGCACCAGGCCGACGGGGAGTGACGCCATCAGCCGCGCGTCCCGTTGCCCGACCTGCGATACACCATCGGACCATCGCCCGCGGTGTCGTCGCTGCCGCCGACGATCCGCGCATTGGCCATGTCCAGCGCGACCTCCGCGCTGACCGGACGCGAGAAGAAATAGCCCTGGAGATGGCTGGCACCGGCGAGGCGGAGCGCCTGGACCTGCGCTTCGGTCTCGACCCCCTCCGCGATCACGCCGAGTCCGAGCGCACGCCCGAGATGGATGATCGAATGGACGATGGCTGCGCTTTCGCGTTCGCGGCCCATGCCGTCGATGAAAGACTTGTCGATCTTGAGGCAGTCGAGCGCGAACTTGCGGATGTTGTAGAGGCTCGAATAGCCCGTCCCGAAATCGTCGAGCGCGATCCGGAAGCCCATCTGGCGGAGCTTGTAGAGCGTGTCGGCGGCGCGTTCGGCATCGTCGAAGATCGCGGTTTCGGTGATCTCGATCTGCAGGCGCGCGGGCTCGATCCCGGCGCGCTGGACGCTCTGCATGATGTGCCCGACGAAATTCTGGCGGCGGAACTGGCGCGGGCTGAAATTGACCGAGACATATTGCCCGGGCCATTGCTTCAGGACCTGGAGCGCCTCGCCGAGCACCCAGTCGCCGAGTTCGTGGATGAGGTTCGATTCCTCCGCGATCGGGATGAAGGTGGCCGGGCTCATCGACCCGTATTCCCCGGTGTTCCAGCGGATGAGCGCTTCGAACCCGATCACCTCGATCGCGCTTCCCGAGACGATCGGTTGATAGACCAGGCTGAGTTCGCCCTTGGCGATAGCCTGACTGAGACCGCCTTCGACGCGGCGGCGAAAGCGGATGCCTTCGTCCATGCTCTCGTCGAACAGCCGGACGATGCCGCGACCGCCGCGCTTGGCGTCGTTGAGCGCGAGGTCGGCGCGGCGCATGACGTCGACCGGGTCGCCGCCCTGCCCGCCTTCGGTGACGACCAGCCCCGCCGATGCGCCGGCCTGGACCGAGTTGCCGAACACCTGGACGCTGACCGAACAGGCCGCGATGACCCGCTCGCACGCCATCACCGCCGCAGCCTCGCCGGAGGTTTCGAACAGGATACTGAATTCGTCGCCGCCGAGCCGTGCCACCAGCGCGCCCTCGGGCGACGCGCGATTGAGGATCGCGCACATCTCGCGGATCAGTTCATCACCCGCCAGATGGCCGAGCGTGTCGTTGATGAGCTTGAACCGGTCGAGGTCGACCATCACGGTCGCGAACGCGCCCTGCGTCTTGGTGCGCTCGGCCAGCGCGCGAAGGAAGGCGAGACGGTTGGGCGCTTCGGTCAGCGAGTCATGCGTGGCGATGTGGATCGCGCGGCTTTCGTTCGCCGCCAGCTCGGCACCCTGCTCCTTGAGCTGGATGACCTGCGCCGCGAGCTGATCGCGTGCCGCCACCAGCTCGCGGTCGTTCTCCCAGCGCTTGGCGAGCGCGGTCGCGGTCTGCGTGATCTCGGCGACTTCGAATGGCTTGGCGATGTAGAAGATCTTGTCGGCGGGCCCGGCGACCTTGCTGATCTCGACCGGCGAGAAATCGGAAAATCCGGTGACGATGACCAGGTTTATCGCCGGATCGATCGCGCGGATCCGCATCGCGGTTTCGCGGCCGTCGATCCCCGGCGGCATGCGAACGTCGATAAAGGCGACCGTGAATGGATCGCCGTCGGCGCTGGCACGCTCGACCGCCGCAACCGCATCAAGGCCCTGGTCGCAGTGCGTCAACGCGAACGCAGGGATCGCATCGGCGGTATCGCGCGCATCGTCAGCTAGCGCGTCGCCGAACAGCTCGGCCGCCATCGCACCCAGCGTGTCGGCGCCGATCGGATGCTGTCCGGCGAAGCTGCGCCGATAGCTGTCGTGCATCGCCGGCTCGTCGTCCACGATCAGAATACGCATCGATGTACCGCTCCATGTCGCACTTAGCAGGCCAAGCGTAACAGGCCGCCACTAAACGGTACTGCGCGATGCCCTTCTCTATTGACGCAAGCGGTAACGGAACGCGGTTAAGACGGTGTAAACGACGATGCTAGTTGTTGGCCAAGTGCTTGAGCTCCCAGCACGATCGCGCCGAGCGGACCGGCATTGTTACCGAGCGCGGGCGGCACGATGAAGGTGTCGGTCAGCGCGACCTCGGGCAGCGTGATGTACCCGCCAAGGCTTCGCGTCATCGCCGCCCGGACGCGCGGGAACAGATGCGTCGCGCCCATCACGCCGCCGCCCATGACGATCCGTCGCGGGATGCCGGTCAGCACCAGCGTATGGCAGAGTTGACCGAGCGCATCGGCGACGCCGTCCCACACGGGATCTTCCGCCGGTGCCTGGTCGGCAGGTTTGCCGATGCGCGCGGCGATGGCGGGGCCCGATACGAGCCCCTCCAGGCAGGCACCGTGGAACGGGCAATTGCCGACCCAGTCGTCGCCGCGGAATCGGACCGGACGGATATGGCCGAGTTCGGAATGCGTCAGCCCGTCGATCGGGCGGTGATTCGCGATCATACCGACACCGACCCCGGTCCCGACCGTGACATAGGCGATATCGGGTAGCCCGGTGGCGGCGCCCCAGCGCGCTTCGGCCAGCGCAGCCGCGACGACGTCGGTATGGAAGCCGGTCGGCACGCCGTAGCGGCGATGCAACCGGCCGGCGATATCCGTCCCCGCCCAGCCCGGCTTCGGCGTCGAGGTGATGTGACCGTAATCGCCGGCATGACGATCGATCGACACCGGCCCGAAACTGGCGATGCCAATCGCGACGAACCCGCTCCACCGGTCGAGCACGGCCTCGATCGCCGCCAGCGTTTCCTCCGGGCGGGTGGTCGGGATGCGGACGGTCTCCTCGATCTGATCGGGGCCGCGCGCGAGGATGCAGATGCATTTGGTGCCGCCGAGTTCGATCCCTGCGACCAAAGGTGCTTCCGTCATCCTGAACTCCCTACGCATGTACCGGCGCCCGCTTCCTTTGCCGGCGTCGTCCAGTCAAGAGGCTCGGCCGACCGCACTGTCCGGAACGACCGAAAACACCGATCACGCTCAACGATGTTTTCGTTTGCTATCGATCCGCGTGGTCGTGCGTTAGGGTAGCTCTCTTCCGCTTGCAGACAGGAATTTCCCGATGGCCAAGAAACCCCTCAAGATGCCGAAGGTCGATACGTCGGTCGAAGCACAGCCACAGTACAAGGTCGAGTATCGCGAGATCCAGCCTTACGGAACGCTGAAGCGCCTGCCGATCGCACTCGAGGACAACGCCCGTGCGCAGAGCGTGTCGATCCTCAACCAGGTTCTCGCCGATACGATGACCTTGCGCGACATGTACAAGAAGCATCACTGGCAGATGTCGGGCGCGACCTTCTATCAACTGCACCTTCTGCTCGACAAGCATTACGAAGAACAGGCTGCACTGGTCGATCTCGTTGCGGAGCGGATCATGGCGCTGGGCGGTATCTCGATCGCGATGGCGCATGACGTCGCCGAAATGACGACGATCCCCCGCCCGCCCAAGGGTCGCGAAGACGTGCCGACGCAGCTTGCCCGGCTGCTCGAGGCGCACGAGATCATCCTGCGCCAGGCGCATGAGGGTGCCGAAGCGGCAGACGAGTCCGGCGACGACGGCACCAACGATCTGCTCGTGAGCAACATCGTCCGCACGCACGAGCCGCAGGTCTGGTTCCTGGCGGAGCATCTCGCCGAGACCGAACTGGTCCGCAGCGACAAGTAAACGAAACGGGGTCCGATTGCCTGGCAATCGGACCCCGTATTCATCGCGTCACTGTTTCGACCGGCGATCAGCGGGTCGCGTTGTACTTCAATTGATCGTCGGTGAGCTGGAAGCCGACCAACGCCTCGAAGCTCGCCCGCAGGACCGCCTGCCGGACTTCGGGGGTGCTCAGCGGATCGACCGCAGCATCCTGGTCGCCCGCCTTGCGCTTGCGCGTCAGCTTCTCACGAACATCGTCAGGCAGTGTCGCTGCGGCGCGCGAGATCGTCGACGATGCAGTCGCCGAGGTCGAGGCAAGCGCCTGACCGGCGGCGAAATGCAACGTCACGCGGCCGACGCGCTTGGCGACGACGGCGCTGCCGCCGCGGACCACAGTGATGAAATAGGGCAGCGTCACGTCGCGCGCACCCTCGGTACGGGTGCGGCGGGCGCGGATATCGAACGTGACGTTGGTGACGACCTGATCGGTCGCGTCGGCGCATGTCGAGCGGACGTTGGTCATCAGCGCGGCGACGTCGATCGCCGACTGGTCGCGGCTGGTCGTCGGATCGAACAGCGTGACGTCGCCGGTCGCGGCGGGGATCGCCACGGCTGGGCAGACCGAACGGACCGCGGAGATACCGCCGGTCGCGTCGACTTCGCCCTTGCCGGCGCATCCTCCTAAAAGAACAGCAACGGCCGATACGGCGAGGATGGGGGCTTTCACGGCGACGCTTACCTTCTCGAACGAGCGAAAGGGCCACCGCATGTCGCAAGCAGCCCCTGTCGCCGCGCACCATAGGAACCGGCTATCGTCCAGGCAAGCAATCGCGTAGAGGCAGCCGCATCATGAGCCCAATCGACAAGCCGCCGCTCGACCTGCTGATCGCAGCACCCCGAGGCTTTTGCGCCGGCGTCGACCGCGCGATCCGGATCGTCGAACTGGCGATCGAGAAACACGGCGCGCCGGTCTACGTCCGTCACGAGATCGTCCACAACAAGTTCGTCGTCGACACGCTGAAGGCGCAGGGCGCGATCTTCGTCGAGGAACTGGACCAGGTGCCGGACGGCGCGCCGGTCGTATTCTCGGCGCACGGCGTACCGAAATCGGTGCCGCTCGACGCACAGAATCGTGGCCTCGAATATCTCGATGCGACCTGCCCGCTGGTGTCGAAGGTGCACCGCCAGGCCGAACGCCTGGTCGGCGCAGGTCGGCATATCGTGTTCATCGGCCATGCCGGGCATCCCGAGGTGATCGGGACGTTCGGCCAGGTGCCCGAGGGCGCGATGTCGCTGATCGAGACCGTCGAGGATGCCGAGGCGTTCGCGCCCGCCGATCCGAACAACCTCGCCTTCCTGACGCAGACCACGCTGTCGGTCGACGATACCGCCGCGGTGGTGGCGACGTTGCAGCGGCGCTTCCCCGCGATGCTGCCGCCGCGGGGCGAGGACATCTGCTACGCGACGTCGAACCGCCAGACCGCGGTCAAGGCGATCGCGCATGATTGCGAAGCGATGCTGGTGATCGGTGCGCCCAATTCGTCCAACTCGGTCCGTCTCGTCGAGGTCGCCGAGCGCGAGGGAACGCGGGCCCGGCTGATCCAGCGCGCGAGCGAACTCGACTGGGATTTCCTGGCAGGCGTCCGCACGCTGGGGATCACCGCCGGTGCCTCAGCCCCCGAACTGCTGGTGCGCGAACTGGTCGAACGATTGTCGGAACGCTTCACCGTGACGGAGCGCGAGGTCGAGACGACCCGCGAGACGATCGCGTTCAAGTTGCCGCGTGGCCTGGAAGCCGCTGCTTAGGATGGGCGCCTAGCATGGCGGTCTATACGCACGTCTCGGCCGAAGCGCTCGCGAGCTTCCTCGCCGGCTTCGATCACGGCGAACTGGTCTCGTTCAAGGGGATCGCCGAGGGCGTCGAGAACAGCAATTATCTGGTCGACACTACGGCCGGGCGGTTCATCCTGACGCTGTATGAGAAGCGCGTGTCGGCGGGCGATCTGCCGTTCTTCATGGCGATGCTCGAGCATCTCGCCACCGACGGCAACCCGGTGCCGCGAGCCTTGGCGAACCGCGACGGCGTGCTGATCCATGAATTATGCGGCCGCCCCGCCTGCCTGATCGAGTTCCTGCACGGTGTGTCGGTATCGCATCCGACCGCCGCGCAGGCCTATGCCGCCGGTGGGGCGATGGGGGCGATGCACGACAGCCTGGCCGGGTTCGCGCTCGATCGGCCGAACACGCTGGGGCCGGCGGGATGGCAGGCGTTGCTGGCGCAGTGCGGCGACGATCTCGACACGATCGCGCCCGGCTTGTTCGATCGCGTGTCGGCGGCGCTGGACGGCGTCGTCTCGGTCTGGCCCGATAGGCTACCTCGCGCGGTAATCCATGCCGATCTGTTTCCGGACAACGTGCTGATGCGGGGCGATACGGTCGGCGGACTGATCGATTTCTATTTCGCGTGCACCGATATCCGTGCCTATGATCTGGCGATCATGCACAGCGCATGGAGCTTCGACGACCGTGGCGAGCGCTATGACGCGGCGGTGGGCGATGCGCTGGTCCAGGGCTATGCGGACCGGCATCCGCTATCGGACGACGAACGCGCCGCATTGCCGATCCTGGCGCAGGGCGCGTGTCTGCGGTTCCTGCTGACGCGGGCGTGGGACTGGCTGAATACGCCGGCGGGCGCACTGGTGACGCGGAAGGATCCGCTAGCCTATTGGCGACGCTACGAAGCTTACGCAAAGGACGATATGTTCGCATGACTGACGGCGAGATGACGAAGGTGGAGATCTTCACCGACGGCGCGTGCAAGGGCAATCCCGGTCCCGGCGGCTGGGGCGCGGTGATCCGGATGGGCGCGCACGAGAAGGAATTGTCCGGCGGCGAAACCCCGACGACGAACAACCGCATGGAGATGACCGCGGCGATCGAGGCCCTCAATGCGCTGACCAGGCCGTGCGCGATCACGCTGTATACCGACAGCAAGTACGTCATGGATGGCCTCACCAAATGGGTGAAGGGGTGGCAGCGCAACGGCTGGAAGACCGCCGACAAGAAGCCGGTGAAGAACGCCGAACTGTGGCACGCGTTGCTGGCCGCGGTCGAGCGTCACAAGATCGAGTGGCAATGGGTCAAGGGCCATGCCGGTCACCCCGAGAACGAACGCGCCGACAAGCTGGCGAGCGACGCGGCGGTTGCGGCGGGACGGAGCTGACCCGCGTCGCCCGGTCCGGCGCGGTCATGCCCCGATCACGTCGCCGAACTGGGTATCCTGCATCGGCTGGTCGTCGCGCCATGACGCTGAGTCGCGTTTCAGCGTCAGATTGATGATGACGATCCCCGCGTAGGACGGCCGGGTCGGCTTCGGCAGATGCAGGACGCGGCGACCCGACCGGTACGTCGCAAGCGCCGCCGCCTTGATCCGCCGGGCGGCATCCGCGCCGTGCCAACCGACGACCGCGACAGCGACGTGCGTCGCGTCGGCGACCGTGACGACCGCGTCACGACCATGATCGCGCAATTGCTGCAACGACCGCGCGTACCATGACGGCTGGTCGAACGCCGAGACGTCTGTCGAACGCCACGCGACTCGCATCCCGTCGGGGACGGCGGTCCAGCTATCGGCCGGCGACGATTCGCTTGACGGGTCGCTCGACGGCCGGGCGGAGCGGATCAGGTCGTGTCGGCAGCGCTGGCACCGGCTGAACAGAAAGCCCTGGTTTTCCAGGACGAGCGGTGCGGCGACGTGCCCCGAGACGTGGCATAGCAGGTTCATGGCGATCCTCCTTGGTGATCGATGTATCGAGGTGCAGCGCGGCGAGGACGATCAGGTCGCTCGGTCCCTGTTCGAGCACCAGATCGAGATTCCAGACTTCGAAATGGCGGCCCATGCCGATCAGCAGCGCGCGCTGGCGGATGCCGCGTCGCGACCGCATCCAGGGCGCGATCCGGATACGCCCCTTGCCGTCCATCTGCGCGGGCGCGACGAACCCCAGCCGTCTTCGCAACAGCGCCTCGCGCGCCTCGCGCGCCTCGCGCTCCCACCCGCCGAGCAAGGTGTCCTGAGTATCGTGATGATGCACCGCGACGCTGTCGCGGTCGCAGACGATCATGCACGGGTGATCCGCATGAAGACCGACGAACAGATCGTCGCGGATCGCGCGCGATTGTATCGCCACGCAGAAATGATCGGGTAAAGTCAGCTCGCCTTTCGCGTTGATCGTCGAAATCGAGCTGCCAACGAAGAAATCAACCATGCGCTACACACCGAAAAAGCTGGCTGCACTCTGCCAGCCCCGGAATTATCTCGCGTTAACCATATCGCGTATTTAACCTCGATTAGTTTTTTGGGACTAACCCGATCCTGTCGATTTCCGCGAATGAAGATCGGAATTTTTTCCAATTGATTCGCGAATCTTCACATCACTTCGGTGTGCGAAAATAGCGATGCAGCCATATCGGACAGGATAAACCGCGTCGTTTTTACTGAAAGCGAGCGTTATCTGCAGAACGAAACGGGCCCGACTCGAGTCGAATTGCTCGATCGGAGACCTTCGACGGGGGCGATGGCACGGCTCACGGGGATCGAGTCGATTGCGTTTTTGGCGAACCTTTCAGCTACGCTACGGTTCCCCGTCGAACGCGCACCGAGGCTCGTTCAAAACCGGTGGGGCGAATAGCGCGCCGGATCGATCGCCGCGACCGCGGGGTCGGGCGCGGTGCCGAGCAGCAGGCTGGCGGCAAGCAACGCGGCAGCGGGCGCCGTCTGGATCCCGAACCCACCCTGCCCGGCGCACCAGAAGAACGCCGGGGTATCGGGGTCGAAACCGTAGATTGGCAGGCGGTCTGGAGCGAAGGTCCGCAACCCCGCCCAACGCCGCTCGATGGCCGCGACGCGCCAATCGACGACGCGTTCGAATCGGTCGACCGCGATCGCGATGTCGATTTCATCGGGCGCGGCGTCGCAGGGGGCGGTCGGCGTCTCGTCATGCGGGCTGAGCCAGAGGCGTCCGCCGGGTTCGGGCTTGAAATAGAACCGCCCCGCGATGTCGGCGATATGCGGCAAGCCTTCGGGTGCGCCGGGATCGGTACGCAGTTGCACCATCGTCCGGCGATAGGCTTGCAGACCAAGCGGGCGGACGCCGGCCTGCACCGCGACCGCGTCGGCCCACGCACCCGCCGCATCGACGATGACGCGAGCCTTGAACGCGCCGGCCTTGGTGTCGATCGTCCACACACCGTCGACGCGAGTCGCGCCCGAGAAAGCGGCATCGCTGACGAAATCGACGCCCGTGCGGCGTGCGGTGGCGATGCTTTCGGCATGAAGTGCTGCGACGTCGATATAGGCGCAGCTCGCCTCCTGCACGCCGAGCGTCCAGTCGGCGCGCAAGCCGGGCACGAACGCAGCGGGGTCGACCCGGTCGAGCGCGACGTCGCTGCCCGCGAACTCGGCCAGGAACGCGTCGATCGCCGCTTCGTCTTCGGCACGACCGATGTGGATCGAGCCGAGCGGCGCGAGATGCCCGCCCGCCTCGAGAAACGGACCCGACGCGGTCGTCAACGGCTGGATGCCGGGGCCGCCATAGGTTTCCGACCAGAACGCCGCCGAACGACCGGTGGCGTGATACCCGGGGGTGTCCTCCGCTTCGAGCACGAGCACGCGCGCATGCTGACCGAGCGCCGCCGCAAGGCTCGCACCGGCCATGCCTGCCCCAACGATCGCGATGTCGTAGACGGGCGCCATCAGTGGAGCGGCACGCACGCCGCGAGAAACGAATCGATCGCCGCCAGCGCCCGGTTGCGAACGCCGTCGGCCTCGCGCAGAATTTCGTGCGCGGATTCGCGACCGAACCGGACGACCTGCGCATCCGGCAAGCGTGCCGCCAGCCGGAGCGCGGCGCGCGGATCGACCAGCTTGTCGGCGTCGGCGATCAGCATCAACACGGGGATATCGATCGATTCGATGCGGGGATCCTTCGCCAGCGCCGCAGCGCCTGCGAACCCCTGCGCGAGCCACGCCCAGCTCGGTGGGCCGAGCACCAGCTCCGGACACTCCCGCTGCCACCAGAGCTCGTCCTCGTAGCGCGCGGCGTCATGCGTCAACAAAGTCTGCCGCGACGCGACCGATCCGGGCCGCTCGTTGGTCCGCCACGCCGCACGCGCCGGATCGCCGCGGGCCGCCATCCATTGTGTCACCTTGCTGGCAAAGCCCGTGCCGAACGGCGATTTCAGCCCGATCATCGGCGCCACGAGGATCGCCGCTGCCGGCTGGATCGACCGCGCTGCGAGCGCGCGCATCACCATCATGCCGCCCATCGAGTGGCCGAGCACCACGGTCGGCAGCGCCGCGTCCCGCGCATTCGCCGATCGCGCGTCCTCCGTACTCCAGTCCGCCCAGAACGCTGCGAGATCGCGGTCGTACACGCCGTAATCGCTGGCGTGGCCGACATGAGGATCGGCGGAAAGCCGCCCCGAACCACCCTGCCCGCGCCAGTCGAACGCGGTCACCGACCACCCCTGCGCGTGGAGATGCGCAAACGTTTCCAGATATTTCTCGAAGAAATCTCCGCGACCGGTCTGGAACAGGATACGCCCGCGCGGCGCCGCGGCTGGCCAGTCGAATCGACGCAGCTTCCAGCCGTCCGGCGCGGCCCAATAATCGATGCGGGCGCCGACCGGGATCGCCCGTCGCGCCGTACAAGCCTCGGTATCGCCGGTATTTTTGCGCGGCACGGTTACTTTTTCGAAAGCCATCTCCGTTAGGACTTAGCCGATGGGGTCCAACATTGCGCTTCCAATCTTGATTCTCGTGCTCGGGGGCCTGCTGGTCTCCGCCGGCATCGAGGACGTGCGGACACGCGAAATCGCCAACTGGAAGAACGCCGCCGTCGCGCTGCTCGCGCCGGTCTGGTGGTATGCCAACGGCCTGGATGTCTGGCCCGACATGGCGCTCCAGCTCGGCGTGGCCCTGGCCGTGTTCGCCGTGTTTCTGATCGCGTTCCATTTCGGGATGATGGGCGGCGGCGACGTCAAGCTCATCGTCGCGCTCGCGCTGTGGCTGCCGTTCCCGGCGTTCCTGTCGATGCTGATGATCATGTCGATCGCCGGCGGGATCGTCACGATCGTCATGATGATCGAGCGCACGATCAAGAAGAATACCGGACAAATCGAGGTTCCATATGGGGTCGCTATAGCATTCGCCGGTATTCTTGCACTCCGCGAACCACTCCTTAACCAGTTTCAGTGATGATTAACCTCGGAACGAACACCGGGCGCCTGAAAGGCACGATGTAGTCATGGACAGCCGCAAGATAATTCTGCTGGTAGGCGCGCTTATAGTCGCGGCCGTCACAGCCTTCTTTGCCAGAACGCTTGTGGCGGGAAGTTCGGCACCGCAAGCCGGTGCCTCCGCAATGGCCGCGCCGGCCGTCGACGGGCCCGAAGTGCTGGTCGCGACGCGCTCGCTGCCGGTCGGCACGATCCTCGACGCGACCGCGCTGAAGTATCAGCCCTGGCCCAAGGAACTGGTCGACAACGCCTATTATCTCAAGGACAAGACCAACCTCCAGTCGTTGCAGGGCACGGTGGTGCGCAGCATCATCACGGCGGGACAACCGGTCACGCAGGGTGCGCTGGTGAAGCCCGGCGACCGCGGATTTCTCGCCGCGGCGCTCGGGCCCGGCATGCGTGCGGTCTCCGTCCCCGTTTCGGCGCAGGCCGCGGTTGCAGGCTTCGTCTTTCCCGGCGACCGCATCGACCTCGTCCTGACGCAGAACGTCGCCGGTGGCGGCGATGGCCAGCCGCTCAAGGTGTCGGAAACGATCATGCGCAACATCCGCGTGCTCGCCACCGACCAGCGTACCGACAATCTGGTCGGCGAGGACGGCAAGACCAAGGTCCAGACCTTCTCGAACGTGACGATCGAAGCGACGCCCAAGATGGCGGAGCAGGTCGCGGTCGCGCAGACGCTCGGCACGCTGTCGCTGTCGCTGCGCTCGATCGCCGACAATTCCGCCGAACTCGAAGAGGCGATCGCCTCGGGCGCGGTGCACGTGCCCAACGGTAACGATCCGAAGGCGGAGAAGGCGATGATGGTCCGGCTCGCGAGCCAGCCATCGGCCGGTGCGGGAAGCTACCAGACCGGCGCCGACGTGTCGCGCTACCAGCGCAGCTCGGTCCCTGGAAAGCCGGCCGCAAGTGTCGGCGGACAAGGCGGAATGCCGATGATGCCGGTCGCAGGACCCACGACGGGTGCAGTCGCCGTGCAAGGGCCGATCGTGCGGGTGGCGCGCGGCAACGCAATGACCGTCGTTCCGGTCGGGGGGAAGAATTGAAATGCGCATTCCGTTGACGCCCCCCTTTGGCGCGGCTCGCCAGAAAACGACGTTGGGATGGCCGCTCGTGGTCGCCCTGGTCGCGGCGAGCGCCGCACCCTCGGTCCCCGCGATGGCGCAGCGCGGTCGTGGCGCCATCGCCCCCGCCGGATCGCCGGTCGTCCAGGTCAACACCGGCCGCGGTCGGTTGGTGACGCTCGCACGGCCGATGAGCGACCTGTTCGTCGCCGACGATGCGATCGCCGATGTCCAGGTCCGCTCGCCGACGCAGCTTTACATATTCGGCAAGAAGACCGGCGAGACGACGATCTCGGCGACCGCCAAGGGTGGCGCGGTGGTCTATTCGGCGACGATCCGCGTCGGCAACAATCTCGATTCGGTGCAGCAGATGCTCGGATTGGCGATGCCCGAAGCGCAGGTCATCGCGACGCCGATGAACGGCCTGATCCTGTTGACCGGTACGGTCGCCGCGCCCGAAGACGCCGCCGAGGCCGAGCGCCTCGTCCAGGCGTTCGTCGGCGACTCGACCAAGGTCCTGTCAAGGCTGAAGACCGCGACGCCGTTGCAGGTCAACCTGCAGGTACGGATCGCCGAGGTCAGTCGGAGTTTCGTCAAGAACATTGGCGTCAACCTGACAAGCCGCGGGTCGGGCAATTTCCTGTTCAATATCGCGCAGGGTCGCCAAGGTACGATTACGACGGTCCCGGGTGTCATCGGCGCGCCGAATGCGCCCGTCGACGTCAATGGTGCAGTGCCGGGCAATACCCTGTTCGGGTTCCCAGGCAAGGCAGCGCTCGGTTCGACCATCGGACTTGCCGGTCGATTGCTGGGACTGGACTTGCTGGCCGCGATCGATCTCGGCGAGACCACCGGCCAGGTGACGACGCTCGCCAATCCCAATCTCACCGCGCTGTCGGGCGAGACGGGGACGTTCCTCGCGGGTGGCGAAGTGCCGATCCCGATCGCGCAGGCGCTCGGCACCGTCACGGTCGACTACAAGCAATATGGCGTCAGCTTGGCGTACACGCCGACGGTTCTCTCGGATGGCCGCATCTCGCTGCGCGTCCGTCCCGAAGTGTCGCAGCTCGATTATTCGAACGCGGTCACGCTCAATGGGACGCGCGTACCCGGCCTGACGACGCGACGGACCGAAACCACCGTCGAACTCGGCTCGGGCCAGAGCATGATGATCAGCGGCCTGCTGTCGAACAGCCACAACAATTCGTACGACAAGACCCCCGGACTGGCGAACCTGCCGATCATCGGCGCGCTGTTCCGCTCGAACGCGTTCCAGCGCAACGAGACCGAACTGGTGATCGTGATCACGCCGTATCTGGTCAAGCCGGTCAACAACGCGAGCGACATCGCCCTGCCGACCGACGGCGCGCGCGCACCGTCCGATATCGATCGGGTGTTGCTCGGCACGCTGAGTGCGAGCGGCGGTGGCAAGCGGCCGGTGCCGACTGTGGCGCGTCCCGCCTATGTCCAGCCGTCCGTCGGTGCCACCGCGCCGGTCATGCCGGTGCCGCGGAGCGACATCCGCCGCAGCGAAGACGACGTCAGAGCGCCGGCTCCGATCGCCAACGGCACAGGCAAGAGCAGCAAGCCGGGCACGGCTGTCGTCCCCGCCCCCGGCTTCTCGAACTGATCGGATCGCAGTGACATGCCCCTGCACCCGACGTCTCAAGGATTTCCGATGATCAAGCAATCGATCCTAGCGTCCCTCCTCCCCGCGCTACTACTTGGCGGCTGTATGGGAACCGAGAATCGCGGCCTCGAATCGGTCCACCAGCCGGTCGTCAGCCGATCCGATTATGCGCTCGATCTGGGCGTGTCCGGGGGCGCGCTGGCCGGCGGCGAACAGCAGCGGCTGGCAGGCTGGATGACGACGATGCGGCTCGGCTATGGCGACCGCGTCACGATCGACGATCCCGCCGGCGAAGCACCGGGCGCGCGCGGCGACGTCGCCGCGGTCGTGGCGCAATACGGGCTGTTGCTCAGCGACGATGCGCCGGTGACGCCTGCCCCGCTCGCGCCCGGCACGATCCGCGTGGTCGTGACCAGGATGCATGCCGGGGTACCGCGTTGCCCCGACTGGTCGCGCGATGCGTCCAACGAGTTCCAGGCGAACACCTCGTCGAACTATGGCTGCGCCATCAACAGCAACCTCGCGGCGATGGTCGCCAATCCGGCCGATCTCGTCCGCGGGGCGCCCGGCGCCGAAACCACCGACACGGCGGTCGCGTACAAGGCGATCGACACGTACCGCAAAAAGGCGCCGACCGGTGCCGGTGGCCTATCCGCCACCACCACGGGAGGAAAGTGATGAACGCTCCGTGGAAGCCAGGCGGCATCGCGCACCGCGAACCGTTTACCGCCTATGTCTGCGACGAGGTGACGGCAGACGCGCTGCGGCCGATTGCCACCGAACTGGGCTGGTCGGTCGACAAGATCTTCAAGGGCGGCCTGCGCAACGCGGTCCAATCGCTGTCGGTGTCCGCCTCGCCGCAGATCCTGTTCGTCGATCTCGCCGAATCGGGTGATCCGCTCAACGACATCAACGCGCTCGCCGAAGTCTGCGAGCCGGGTACGGTCGTGATCGCGGCAGGCCAGGTCAACGACGTCCGGCTGTACCGCGACCTGGTCGCCAGCGGGATCCAGGACTATCTGCTGAAGCCGTTGCAGCCCGACATGCTGCGCGAGGCGTTCTCGCACGCGCAGACGATCCTGAATGCGCCCAAGCACGTCGAGGTATCGCCCGATCGTTCGCATTGCTCGGTCGCGGTGATCGGCACGCGTGGCGGGGTCGGCGCATCGACGATCGCGACTTCGGTCGCCTGGCTGCTCGCGGAGCATGAAGGGCGCGCGACCGCGTTGCTCGATCTCGACGTCCATTTCGGAACCGGCGCGCTCGCCCTCGATCTCGAACCGGGCCGCGGCCTGACCGACGCGATCGAGAATCCGAGCCGGATCGACGGGCTGTTCATCGAACGCGCGATGGTGAAGGCGTCGGAGAAACTCTCCGTGCTGTCGGCCGAGGCGCCGATCAACACACCGCTGATCACCGATGGCTCCGCCTTCTTCCAGTTGCAGGAGGAGATGCGGTTGGCGTTCGAATGCACCGTCGTCGACCTGCCGCGCGGCATGCTGATCCAGCACCCGCATCTGATCAGCGACGTGAAGCTTCTCGTCCTGGTCACCGACCTGACGCTGGCGGCAGCGCGCGATACGATCCGCATCCTGTCGTGGCTCAAGTCGAATGCCCAGCAGACGACGGTGTACGTGATCGCCAACCGCATGCACGCGGGCGGCCAGCTCGAGATCAACCGCAAGGATTTCGAAGGGTCGATCGAGCGCAAGATCGATTACATCGTGCCGTTCGACCAGAAACTGGCGGCGCAGGCGGCCAAGCTCGGCAAGCCGATCGTCGAGGTCGGCAAGACGTCGAAGACCATCGCGCCGATCCTGGCACTCGCCGCCGAGCTGGCCGCTGCATCGGTCGACACCGATCTCGGCGTCGTGAAGGGCGCGAAGGGCAAGTCGCTGATCGGCAAGTTCAGCAATCTGAAGGGCCTGATGCCGAAGCGCACGGTCAAGCCGGTACCGGCCAAGTAATGGATATGCTGCCGTTCCTTCTCGTGATGATCGGTTCCGCCCTGGCGCTGGGGATCGTGCTGTTCGCGTTCGCCGGTCCGTCGACCGGGCGCGCCCAATCGCGCCGGATCGCTGCCGTGCGCGAGCGTCACGGCGATGCGCTGGTGGTCGCCGAGGCGCAGTTGCGGCGCATCTCGATGACCCAAGATACCAAGATGGATCTCGCCTTCGGTCGTATCCTGCCGAACCCGGTACAGCTCGCCAAACGCCTCGCGATGACCGGCAAGGACTGGACCGTCGGCCAATACGGGCTGGCGACGGCGGGGATCGCGCTGGTCGTCGCCGCGCTGATGCTGTTGAAGGGCCTGCCGATCCTGCTCGCACTGCTGTTCGGCGCATTCGTCGGCGTCGGCCTGCCGCATTTCATCGTCGGCAAGACGATCCAGCGCCGGATCGGCAAGTTCACCGCCAAGTTTCCCGACGCGATCGACCTGCTGGTCCGCGGGCTTCGCTCGGGCCTGCCGATCAGCGAGACGATCGGCGTCGTCGGGCATGAGGTCGAGGGGCCGGTCGGCGAGGAATTCCGTGCGGTCAGCGACAAGATGAAGATCGGCCGGACGATGGATGCCGCGTTGCAGGATACCGCGGACCGGCTCGGCACGCCCGAATTCCAGTTCTTCGTAATCACCATCGCGATCCAGCGCGAGACCGGCGGCAATCTGGCCGAGACGCTGGCGAACCTGTCGCACGTGCTGCGCCAACGCGGCCAGATGAAGCTGAAGATCAAGGCGATGTCGTCGGAATCGAAGGCGTCCGCGTACATCATCGGCGCGCTGCCATTCATCGTGTTCGGGATGATCTGGGTGATCAACGGCCGGTACATGCAGAATTTCTTCATCGACGAACGGCTGATGGCGATCGGCATGGGCGGCATGGTGTGGATGGCGATCGGCGCCTTCATCATGTCCAAGATGATCAGCTTCGAGATTTAGGGACACGATGATGGGCGGAACCGCCGGACCTACCATTCTCGGGATCGACGTCCTGCTCGTCGCGACGATCCTGTCGGGCGTCGCGGCCTTCGCGGTGATGATCGCGATCTACGCGGCGACGACCGTCAGCGATCCGATGACCAAGCGCGTCAAGGCGCTCAACGATCGCCGCGAACAGCTGAAGGCGGGCATCACGGCCTCGACCAAGCGCCGCGCGAAGCTGGTCCAGCGCAACGACACCGCGGACAAGCTGCGCGGCATCCTGTCGTCGATGAAGGTGCTTCAGGACAGCCAGGTGAAGGCGGTCCAGCTGAAGCTGATGCAGGCCGGCGTCCGCTCGAAGGAATGGGCGCCGTCGGTGATCTTCGGTCGGCTCGTGCTGCCGATCGTGCTGGGCGGGGCGATGCTGTACTGGGTGTACGGCACCGACGGCTTCGCGACCTGGGGTCCGCTGAAGAAATACGGGCTCGTCGCGATGACGTTCATCATGAGCTACAAGGCACCTGACCTGTATCTCGACAACAAGATCAAGAAGCGCTCTGACGCGATCCGCAAGGGATTGCCGGATGCGCTCGATCTGCTCGTGATCTGCGCCGAGGCGGGACTGACCGTCGATGCCGCGTTCCACCGCGTCGCGCGGGAACTGGGGCGGGCATATCCGGAGCTGGGCGAGGAGTTCACGCTGACCGCGATCGAACTCGGGTTCCTGACCGACCGGCGATCGGCGTTCGAGAATTTGGCGCAGCGGGTGAAGCTGGATGCGGTGAAGGGCGTCGTCACGACGATGATCCAGACCGAGAAATACGGCACGCCGCTGGCGTCTGCGCTGCGCGTGCTGTCGGGCGAATTCCGCAACGAGCGGATGATGCGCGCAGAGGAGAAGGCGGCGCGGTTGCCGGCGATCATGACGATCCCGCTGATCCTGTTCATCCTGCCCGTGCTGTTCGTCGTCATCCTCGGGCCGGCGGCGTGTTCGATCTCCGACGCGCTGTTGAAGACCTGAGGCAACCGGCGGCGCGGCGGATCGTTGGGCTTCCGTAACAGGAGGGTTTCACGATGCCGTTGTTTTCTACACCTACGCAGTTTGCGGCGCTTGCGCTGGTCTTCGTCGCCGGCTGGCTGTTCGGATTGGCAAGCCATCCGGGCGGGAAGAAGTGGAAGGCGCGGTATCTCGCTGAGCGGGATGCGCATGCTGCGGTGAAGAAGGATGGCGATGTTCGGGCGGCGGCGGCGGAGAAGCGGGCGGTCGAGGCTGAGCGGGAGAATGCTCGGTTGGTGAAGGCGGCCGAGGCTGCGCAGGTTGCTCCGGCGGTTGTCGAGCGGGCGCCGGTTGTGGAGCGGGCGCCGATTGTGGATACTTCGCGGACTGGGGCGCTGTCTTCGGCGCGGCCGGGTTATGCTCGGCCGGCGTATAATGCCGATGGGACCAAGCGTGGTTGGTTCGATTTCGATCAGCGTCGGTGAGGGTTGGGGGCGGGCCTAGATCAGCCCCCTGCCCCCTTGTTCTCCCGCGAAGGCGGGAGCCCAGTCTGGGTCCCCGCCTTCGCGGGGAAACATTCTTCTCTTCTTCCACCCCGGCGGAGGCCGGGGCCCAGTTGGGGGCGCTGAGTAATTGGGGACGGTCCTTCGTTACTTTGGACGTTCCAACTGGGCCCCGGCCTTCGCCGGGGTGGTGCCCCTCACCCGGGTGGTGCTACTTTTGAGCGAGCGTTACTTCTTCGACAGCGCTGCCTGCGCTGCCGCCAGGCGCGCGATCGGGACGCGGTAGGGGCTGGCGGAGACGTAATCGAGGCCGACCTTTTCGCAGAACGCGATGCTTGCCGGGTCGCCGCCGTGTTCGCCGCAGATGCCGAGCTTGATGCCGGCGCGCGTTTTGCGGCCGCGTTCGGCGGCGATTTCGATCAGTTCGCCGACGCCTTCGACGTCGATGCTGACGAACGGGTCCTTCGCGTAGATGCCCTGCTCGACATAGGCGCCGAGGAAGCGCGAGGCGTCGTCTCGGCTGACACCCAAAGTGGTCTGCGTCAGGTCGTTGGTGCCGAACGAGAAGAACTCGCCGACTTCCGCGATCTCGCCGGCGCGGAGGGCTGCGCGGGGGAGTTCGATCATCGTGCCGACGAGATACTAGATCGTCCGGCCCTTCTCGGCGAACACGGCCTGTGCGGCCTTGTCGACGACGGCCTTCATCAATTCCAGCTCGCGGCGGGTGGCAACGAGCGGGATCATGACTTCGGGGATCGGGGCCGCGCCGGACTTCTCTGCGACGTCGACCGCCGCCTCGAAGATCGCGCGCGCCTGCATCTCGTAGATCTCGGGATAGGTCACACCGAGACGGCAGCCGCGATGGCCGAGCATCGGGTTGAACTCGTGCAACTCCGCCGCGCGGCGCTTGAGGGTGTCGACGTCGACGCCCGCCGCGGTCGCGACTTCGGCGAACTCCGATTCCTCGTGCGGGAGGAATTCGTGGAGCGGCGGGTCGAGCAGGCGGATCGTCACCGGCAGGCCGGCCATCACCTCGAGGATCTCGGTAAAATCCTTACGCTGTTCGGGGAGCAGCTTCTCCAAAGCGACGCGGCGGCCCTTTTCGTCGCTCGCCAGGATCATCTGGCGGACGTTGGTGATGCGGCTGCTCTCGAAGAACATGTGCTCGGTGCGGCAGAGGCCGACGCCCTCGGCGCCGAACTCGCGCGCGACGCGGCAATCCTCAGGCGTTTCGGCGTTGGCGCGGACCTTGAGGCGGCGGACCTCGTCGGCCCAGACCATCAGCGTCGCGAAATCGCCCGACAGCTCGGGCTGCACGGTCGCGACCGCGCCGATCATCACTTCGCCGGTGGTGCCGTCGATGGTGAGCAGGTCGCCCTCCTTCACCTCGCGGCCGCCGCAGCGCATGATCTTCGCCTTGGCGTCGATGGAGAGCGTGCCGGCGCCCGAAACGCAGGGGCGTCCCATGCCGCGCGCCACGACCGCCGCGTGGCTCGTCATCCCGCCGCGTGCGGTGAGGATGCCCTTGGCGGCGTGCATGCCGTGGATGTCGTCGGGCGAGGTCTCGGTGCGGACGAGGATCACGGCGACGCCATCGGCGGCCTTCTTCTCGGCGGCATCGGCGTCGAACACGACCGCACCCGAGGCTGCACCCGGCGATGCGGGGAGGCCCTTGGTCAGCACGTCGCGGTGCGCCTTGGGGTCGAGCGTCGGGTGGAGCAGCTGGTCGAGCGCCATCGGCTCGATGCGCAGGATCGCTTCCTCGCGGGTGATCAGACCCTCGTTGGCCATGTCGACCGCGATCTTGAGCGCGGCCTTCGCGGTGCGCTTGCCGGCGCGCGTCTGGAGCATCCAGAGCTTGGTCTTCTCGACCGTGAACTCGATGTCCTGCATGTCGCGGTAGTGGTTTTCGAGCGTGTCGAACACGTCCGCGAGCTGGTGATACACCTCGGGCATCGCCTCTTCCATCGAGGCGGGCTTGGCGCCGGCGTCTTCGCGCTCGGTCTTGGTCAGGTATTGCGGGGTGCGGATGCCGGCGACGACGTCCTCGCCCTGCGCATTGATCAGGAATTCGCCGTAATAGGCGCGGTCGCCCTTCGACGGGTCGCGCGTGAACGCGACGCCGG
>Ga0265798_10003143_pt1 | contig 23768 bp, 22 predicted proteins | sample P3T30metagenome_FD_192430 | JGI IMG/M metagenome (GOLD analysis project Ga0265798, IMG submission 192430) | Plant litter microbial communities from East Loma Ridge, Irvine, California - P3 T30 | ecosystem: Environmental > Terrestrial > Plant litter > Unclassified | place: USA: California... | reverse complement strand
CTGCGGCCCGGATAGATGTGCAGTTCCAGGTGCCGGTCGATGGCTTCGCCCCGGTCCAGCACGCGCCGGTCCTGCGCCAGGTACGACTCCGCCAGCGCGCGCGGGAACAGCTCCAGCGCCGTCTTGCCGACGACGTCCTTCTTGTGGCGCACACCGCAGCGGCGCACCATCGTGCGGTTGATGCTGAGATAGCGCCCCTGCGTATCCTTGATGAAGAACGCGATGTCGTTCAACCCGTCGAACATCGTTTCGACCGTATCGATACCGATTGCCGCCAGGTCGTCCAGGCCATTCAACTCGATCATGTCTCCCTCCCCAGCATGAATATAGGGGCTCGCGCGGGGCTTGGCAAACGCAAAATGGCGCTTGGCGCCGACACGCAACGACTGTGCCGATTTCGGCCTGGTTCGGGCCCGCTGCGCGCAAGACCGCTGCAACCGGGAGCCGTAGCATGGGACCTTTCAAATGCCCAAGGCGAAGGAGAGGTACAGTCATGTGGAACGGAGTTCTTCCAGCGGTTACCACCAAATTCACGGACGACGGCGAACTGGATCGCGACGAGATGCTGCGCTGCTTCCAGCTGCAGATGGATGCCGGCGTCGACGGCCTGATCGCCTGCGGCTCGCTGGGCGAAGGCCCGATGCTGTCGCACGACGAACGGATCGAGGTCCTGCGCCTGTGCAAGCGGGCCAGCGGCAGCAAACCGGCGCTGCTGACGATTGCCGAAGCGGCCACGAAAGAGGCCTGCGCGCTGGCCCGCAAGGCCGCCCGTGCCGGCGCCGACGGCCTGATGGTGGTGCCCAGCACGATCTACCACACCGACCCGCGCGAGACGGTAGCCACCTTGACGGCGATCGCCGCGGCCAGCGAACTGCCGATCATGATCTACTCGAACCGCCTCGCCTACCGGGTCGACGTGACGATTCCGATCATGGAAGAACTGGCGAAGATCGACCAGTTCGTGGCCGTCAAGGAGTCCTCCGACGACATCCGCCGCAGCACGGACATCATCAACCATTTCGGCGACCGCTTCGCGCTGCTGACAGGCGTGGACAATCTCGCCTTCGAAGCGCTGGCGGTGGGCGCCACCGGCTGGGTCGCGGGGCTGTGCCTGGCGTTCCCCGCCGAGACGGTGGCGATCTACCGCCTGATGCGGGCGGGCCGGGACGCCGAAGCGCTGGCGATCTATCGCTGGTTCCGTCCCCTGCTCGACCTGGACGTTTCCACTTACCTGGTGCAGAACATCAAACTGGCCGAGCAACTGGCGATCGGTTCCAACGACCGCGTGCGGGCGCCCCGGCTGCCGCTGGCGGGCGAGCGCCGCGCCCAGGTGGAACGGACGATCCGGACGGCCATCGACTGCCGCCCCGTCCTGCCCACGTTCGCGTGACCCGGCCTGACACGATCGTCATCGGTGCCGGCATCGTCGGTGCCGCCTGCGCCGTCGAACTGCAGGCGCGCGGCAGAAGCGTGCTGCTGGTCGACCGGGCGCACCCGGGCGCGGGCGCGACGGCGGCGGGCATGGGCCACCTCGTCGCGCTGGACGAAACCGACGACGAACTCGATCTGTGCCTGTACTCGCTGCGGCACTGGGACCGTTATCTCGCGGAGCACGGCGCGCTGGCCGAACATGCCCGCTGCGGCACGCTGTGGGTGGCGGAAAACGACGCGCAACTGGCCGAAGCGGGACATCGCGCGGAACGGCTGGCGCGGCGCGGCTGGTCAGCCACCCTGCTGACGGCGGCGCAGCTCGCTGCGATCGAGCCGGCGTTGCGGCCCGGGCTGGCCGGTGGCGTCCGGGTCGCGGCCGACAGCGTCGTCTACCCGCCGGCCGTCGCCGCGCACCTGGCGGCGCAGCTCGCAACGATGGGCGGCGCGACACTTCTCGACAGCGCCGTCGCCGCCATCGGCGACGGCTTCGTCCAGCTGCAGAGCGGCCAGCGCATCGAGGCTGGCGACGTCGTGGTGGCCGCGGGCTGCGCCCTGCCGACGCTGCTGCCCGGCATGCCGGTGTTTCCGCGCAAGGGCCACCTCGCCATCACCGACCGCTATCCGGGCCGCCTGACCCACCAGGTAGTCAGCATGGGCTATGGCCAGACGGCGGCCGGCGCGGACGGCCTCGCGGTCGCCGCCAACGTGCAGCCCCGCCCGACGGGACAGTGGCTGGTCGGCTCATGCCGCCAGGACGGCATCGACGATACTGCCGTCGACCCGCACGTACTGGCCGCCGTGCTGCGCAGCGCCATCGCCCTGCTGCCGGGCCTTGCGACCATGCGCATCCTGCGCAGCTGGACCGGCATGCGTCCCGCCAGCCCGGACGGTCGCCCCATCATCGGCCGCCATCCGACCCGCGCGCGCACGTGGCTGGCGGCGGGCCATGAAGGCCTGGGCGTGACGACGGCGTTCGGCACCGCCCACCTGCTGGCGGACCTGATGGCCGGCCAGGCGCCCGCCATCGACGCCGCTCCGTATTCCCCTTCGAGGTTTCATCATGACTGAACTCACTTGCAGCATCACGGTGGACGGCATCGCCGTCACTGTCGCGCCGGGCGCCAGCGTCGTTGCCGCCCTCGTCATCGCCGGCAACCAGTGCACCCGCGTTTCCCTGACGGGTCAACCCCGCTTCGCGCTGTGCGGCATGGGACGCTGCCAGGAATGCCGCGTAACGGTCGATGGCCGCCCGCACGTGCTGGCGTGTCGCACCGTTTGCGCGGACGGCATGCAGGTGCTGACAGGGGGGCGGGCATGATGCTGCACATCGTCGGCAGCGGACCCGCCGGCCTGGCCGCCGCGCATGCGGCCATCGCGGCAGGCGCCCATGCCTGCCTGATCGACGAGAACCATGCGCCCGGCGGGCAGGTCTGGCGCGGCGGCCCCGCCGCGTGGAGCGATGGTCCCGCGCCGGCATTGTGGCGCGCATTGCAGGACCATTCCCGCTTCACGCACATGCAGGGTGCGGCCATCGTCGGCTGTGTCGATGCCCATACGCTGCTGATGGAAAGCGATGCCGGCGGCACGTGCGTTCCCTTCGAGCGGCTGGTCCTGTGCACCGGCGCACGCGAGCGCTTTGTGCCGTTCCCCGGCTGGACGCTGCCGGGTGTCATGGGCGCCGGCGGGCTGCAGGCCCTCGTCAAGGGCGGCATGCCGCTGCGGGGGCGCCGGGTCGTGGTGGCCGGCACCGGACCGCTGCTGCTCGCGGCCGCGGCGACGGCGCTGCAGGCCGACGCCGACGTCGCGGCCATCGTCGAACATCAGCCTGCATCCTCGCTGGCGCGCTTCGGCGCCGCGCTGGCTTTGCGCCACCGGGGCAAGCTGCGGCAGGCGGCCGGGCTGTTCTACCGGCTGAGGAAGGTGCCGTACCTGACGGATGCGCTGGTCATCGAGGCGACCGGCCAGGATGCGCTGCAGGGTGTCGTCGTCCAGGCCCGACATGGGCGCACCGAATACCACTGCGACGTTCTCGGCGCGGGCTTCGGCCTGTGTGCCAACACGGAGCTGGGGCAGGCGTTGGGATGCGTTACCGCAAATGACGCGTTGCAGGTCGATGCGCGCCAGCGCACCAGCGTGCCGCATGTGTGGGCCGCCGGCGAATGCACCGGCATCGGCGGCGTCGACAAGGCACTGACAGAAGGCCGCGTGGCGGCACTGGCGGCGCTGGGCCTGGAGCCGTCTCCACGCGAGTTGGCGGCAGTGCGCCGGCAGTACAGGTTTGCGGATCTGCTGGCGTGCCATTTCGCGTTGCGGCCGGCGTTGCGGGAGCTGTGCCGGGACGACACGATCGTCTGCCGCTGCGAGGATGTCACCGTGGCGCGCTTGCGGCCCTATCGCGACTGGCGGGAGGCGAAGCTGGCCACCCGCATAGGCATGGGGGCGTGTCAGGGCAGTACTTGCGGGGCTGCCTGCCAGATGCTGTTTGGCTGGGATATCGCCGCGGCGGGACGTTTGCCGCTGGCCCCTGCTTGCGCCGGGACGCTGGCACGGATCGAGCAAGAGGCTCCTGCCCGCACATGACTTCCGGCACATGCGTGCTGGTTGTCTCCTTCCTAGAATGGGCGCTCTGGCTGCCGATTGGCCGGAGCAGTATTTATCCATTCAAGGAAATCCATGACCAGACTGTTTATCTCTACCCTTCTTGCCGCCGCAGTTGCGCCTTCGCTGGCCTTTGCCGCGGATGCCTATCTGGGCGCTACCGCCACGCGGGGCGGCACGCTGACGTTCGTCAATCCCGTCAACGGCAAGTCCGCCTCTGCGGATGCCAGGGCCACGTATAAAGTGTACGGCGGCTATGCGCTGACCGACTACCTCGCTGTCGAAGGCGGCTTTGCGCATACGGGCGCTACGTATTACAGCAGGACCGACCTGGGGTTGGCGTCAGATCCGACCTTCCGCATGCAGTCGTACTATGTTGCCGCGTGGCTGACGCATCGCTTCAATGAGGACTGGTCGGTGTTCGGCAAGGCGGGGGTGGCGCATAACCGGTTCGAATTGACGGACGGTGCGGGTGGGTCGGGCAGGGTGTCGTCCAGCAAGCCGCTGCTGGGGGTTGGCGTGGCTTACAACGTTACGCGGGCGGTGGCGGCTACGGTGGAGTTCGAGCATGTCGGGACTACGCGCGAGCCGGGCCTCGTCATCAAGCAGAACAAGCTGCAGTTGGGGGTGATGGTTGGGTTTTGAGGGGGCAGTGGTTGCGGTGCCGGGCCGCGGGGGCTTGGGGCGCTTCGCGTAGCGAGAGCCTTGCGCTTCGCGCTGGTCTCTCGTGATAGAGCACTCTTGCGGTGTTAGCGAGAGCCTTGCGCTTTGCGCTCGTCTCTCGGGGTTGGAGCGCTCGTGCGGTGTCAGCGAGAGCCTTGCGCTTCGCGCTCGTCTCTCGTTTATAGACGACGCATACGTCGCGCGCCCTCGGCGCGCGGCGCTGGCGCGGGGCGCCAGCAGATGGGCGATTCGGAGAGCCCCGCGCTGGTAAGCGCGGGTCTTCGAATCCACCCTCTTCCGTCCAGACAAAAAAAAATGACATCCCGCAGGGGATGTCATTTTCTTTTTGTTCTGGCGGAGAGGGTGGGATTCGAACCCACGGATGGGTTGCCCCATCGCTTGATTTCGAGTCAAGTACATTCGACCACTCTGCCACCTCTCCTTTCTCACATTGCTGCGAGAAGGCAAGATTATAGCAGCCCTTCAGCAAATGTGAAGGGCTTTTTTCGTCAGCCCTTCAAATGCGTCAGCCCGCCCATATAGGGACGCAGCACTGCCGGGATCTCGACGCTGCCGTCGGCCTGCTGGTAGTTCTCCAGCACGGCCACCAGCGTGCGACCGACGGCCAGGCCGGAGCCGTTCAGCGTGTGCACCAGTTCCGGCTTGCCCTGCGCGTTGCGGAAGCGGGCTTGCATGCGGCGGGCCTGGAAGGCTTCGCAGTTCGACAGCGACGAAATCTCGCGGTAGGTGTTCTGCGCCGGCAGCCACACTTCCAGGTCGTACGTCTTGGCGGCGCCGAAGCCCATGTCGCCCGTGCACAGCGACATCACGCGGTACGGCAGGCCCAGTTGCTGCAGGATCGTCTCGGCGTGACCGACCATCTCCTCCAGCGCTTCGTACGATTTTTCCGGGTGGACGACCTGGACCAGCTCGACCTTGTCGAACTGGTGCTGGCGGATCATGCCGCGCGTGTCGCGGCCGTAGCTGCCCGCTTCGGAGCGGAAGCATGGCGTGTGCGCCGTCATCTTCAACGGCAGCGCGTCGCCCGCGACGATCTCGTCGCGCACGGTGTTCGTCAGCGTCACTTCCGACGTCGGGATCAGGTAGAAGGTCTCGCCCTCGCCTTCGGCGCCGCCCTTCTTCACCGAGAACAGGTCGGCTTCGAATTTCGGCAGCTGGCCCGTGCCCAGCAGCGAGTCGGCGTTGACCATGTACGGCGTGTAGCACTCCGTGTAGCCATGCTTGTCGGTGTGCGTGTCGAGCATGAACTGCGCCAGCGCGCGGTGCAGGCGGGCGATGCCGCCTTTCAGGACGGCGAAGCGCGAGCCCGTCAGCTTGGTCGCGGTGTCGAAGTCCAGCCCCAGCGCCGCGCCCACGTCGACGTGGTCCTTCACATCGAACGCGAACGTGGGCGGCGTGCCGACCTTGCGCACTTCCACGTTGCCCGTTTCGTCCGCCCCTGCCGGCACGGATTCATGCGGCAGGTTCGGCACCGCCTGCATGAAGGCGCTCATCTTTTCCTGCACGGCGGCCAGCGCCGCTTCGTTCGACTTCAACTCGTCGCCGAGGCCCGCCACTTCCGCCATCACGGCCGAGGTGTCTTCCCCTTTACCCTTGAGCATGCCGATCTGCTTCGACAGCGAATTGCGCTTGCCCTGCAGTTCCTCGGTGCGCGTCTGGATCGCCTTGCGTTCCGCCTCCAGGGCGTTGAAGCTTGCCACGTCCAGCTGGAACTTGCGCGTCGCCAGCCGGGCGGCAACGGTGTCGATGTCTTTACGGAGAAGTTGGATGTCTATCATGGGAATTGCCGCGAATGTCGAAACCGCAATTGTACCAAGACGACGCCCCCTGCCCCGACTCAGATCAGCGCGGCTTTTTCGGCGGCCGTCAGGCGCTTCGCGGCGATCGTCACGACGGGCATCGGCACGTCATCTTGCGTGACGAAAGTGCGGTCGGCGGACACCGCCAGCGGCTGCGGCTCGGTCGTGGCAAACGTCACGGACAGCGCGACGGCGGCGACGACAACGAAGATGGCTTCCATGTGTTTGAGTGCGTTCATGATGTTCTCCCTGAGGTGTTGGTGACAACGTGTTCTGCGATGGTTGTACTGTACCTAAAGGCGCTATGCCGCTCCATCGGGTTCCGACGGAGCGTTGAAAACAGGGGATGAACTGCAAAAAAACGGCGCCGGAGCCGGCGCCTGGAAGATGTCAGCAGTGCCGTTTTTACCGGATCGGATTGCTGGCCAGCTCGCCGACGACCGTATGCCATTTGCGCACGGTCCAGTGCTTGACGAGGCCATTGAGCACGTAGGGATCGGCCTTCGCGAACGCTTCGGCAGCGGCCGGGGTATCGATGGTAAAGACGAGGATTGCGCTGTCGATGGGCTCACCGACGGCGCCGGCCATCAGCAGCTCGCCGCGCTCGACAGCCGCCCACGCCAGCTTCAGGTGCTCGGCGCGGAACTGCTCGCGGCGTTCCAGGTAATCGTCGGAATAGTCATAGCACAGCAGATGATGCATTCGGGGCCTCATTGGATGGTTGGGAAGCGAGCCAGCGCAGCACGATGGCGTTGAATTCGTCGGGACGGCGCAGCATGGGCCAGTGATCCGCATCCATGCCGATTGCCTGGCTGCCGGGACGCGCGTTCAGCATCGCCTCCCACTGCGGCGAATGGAACATGAACGGCTTGCGCTTGCCATAGATGAACAGCATCGGGCACGCGGGACGGAACGTCTTCGCGGCCTTGTACTTACCGGTCCACATGGAAAAGTATGGATAGTTCTTCGCGACGGTGATCGACTCGGGCGGCGTCGGCACGCCCATCTGCCGCGCCAGCCAGCGCGACATGTTCTCGCCCACGCCGCCGCCGATACGCCAGGCGCCGGCCAGCCAGAGCTGGTAGCTGACGATGCCCAGCAGTGCCGGAATCGACGTGGCCTTGCGGAAGTCGCGCGAGCTGGCGTCACCGATATCGACACCGATCACGCGCGACACCAGCGCCGGATGCCGCGTGGCGAACTGGTAGCCGAACAGGCAGCCCCAGTCGTGCACCATCAGGATCACGGGCTTGTCCGGGCTGACCTCGCGCACGACCGCTTCGCACAGGCCGATCAGCGCGTCGAGCGAGTGCTCCTGCTTGGCCGCGCCGGGCTCGAAGCCGGGCCACGTGAAACGCACGCAGCGGTATTGCGACTTGAACGCCGCAACCTGCGGCTCCCACAGCGCGCGCGTGTCGGGCCAGCCGTGCAGCATCAGGATCGTTTCCTCGCCTGTGCCTTCGATCAGGACTTCTGTGCCTTGGATGGTTTTGACTTGCACTTTGGCTCCGGGGTCTGGGAAGGTTGCTAAAACTATAGCAGATACGCCAGAGTCGGGGACAGGCACCTGTTTCAGGGTCTGCGACCCTGAAACAGGTGCCTGTCCCCAGCGGTATTACTCTTCCCCGGCCGCCCGATCCAGCTCGCGCAACCACGCCAGCTTGTCGGCTATCTTCGCCTCCATCCCCCGCGGCACAGGCTGATACCACCGCGGCTCGGCCATATCGTCGGGCAGATAGCGCTCGCCGGCGGCGTAGGCATTGGGCTCGTCATGGGCATAGCGATACTCGTGCCCATACCCCAGCTCCTTCATCAGCTTCGTGGGAGCATTGCGCAGGTGGACAGGGACTTCGCGCGACTTGTCCTTCTTGACGAACGCCATGGCGGCGTTGAAGGCGTTGTAGCCGGCGTTGCTTTTCGGGGCGATGGCGAGGTAGACGACGGCCTGGCCCAGCGCCAGCTCGCCTTCCGGTGAGCCCAGGCGCTCGTAGGTCTCGGCGGCGTCGTTGACCATCGTCAGCGCGCGCGGGTCGGCCAGGCCGATGTCTTCCCAGGCCATGCGGATGATGCGGCGGGCGAGATAGCGCGGGTCGGCGCCGCCGTCGATCATGCGGCAGAACCAGTACAGCGCGGCGTCGGGGTGCGAGCCGCGCACGGATTTGTGCAGCGCCGAGATCTGGTCGTAGAAATTATCGCCACCCTTGTCGAAGCGGCGCGCGTTCAGGGTCATCGCGTTCTCGACGAACTTCGCGTCGATCTTCGTCACGCCCGACGAACGGGCCGCCGTGTCGGCCTGCTCCAGCAGGTTCAGGAAGCGGCGCGCGTCGCCGTCAGCGAAGCCGACCAGGGTGTCGATGGCGACTTCATCAAACGACAGGTGCGGCAGTGCCGTCTTCTGCGCCTTGTCCAGCAGCTGGCGCATCTCGGCGTCGGTCAGCGACTTCAGCACGTAGACCTGGGCGCGCGACAGCAGCGCGGAGTTGACTTCGAAGCTGGGGTTTTCCGTCGTCGCGCCGATGAACGTGACCAAGCCCGATTCGACGAACGGCAGCAGCGCGTCCTGCTGCGCCTTGTTGAAGCGGTGGATCTCGTCGACGAACAGGATCGTGTGGCGGCCGTACTGGTCGAGGTTCTGCTGCGCCGTTTCCATCGCCGCGCGGATGTCCTTCACGCCCGCGAAGACGGCGGAGAGCGCGATGAACGCAGCGTCGAACGCGTTGGCCGTCAGGCGCGCCAGCGTCGTCTTGCCGACGCCGGGCGGGCCCCACAGGATCATCGAATGGGGCGTGCCGGACTGGAAGGCGAGCCGCAACGGCTTGCCTTCGGCCAGCAGGTGCCCCTGGCCGATCACTTCATCCAGGGTTTTCGGGCGCAGCGCCTCGGCCAGTGGCTGGCGCGGCTCGGTGGAGAACAGATCGGCCATGAATGCGTGTATTAACCCTTATTGATTGACGACGTCCGCACCCTTCGGCATCGCGAACCTGAACGACGTCGCCGTGAGGGCCGGATTCTTCTCGAACTTCTTGAACGACAGCAGCGACGTCTGGCCGAAGTTGTCGCGCAGTTCCATCGCTTCCGGCTGGCCGTTCTTCAGGCCGATGGCGATCTGCTCGAAGCTCGTGTCCTTTGCCTTCGGTACGGCCTTCAACCATTCCAGGCCCTCGCGCGTGCCCGCTTCCGACAGGGTGAAGTTCTTTTCCAGGTCGTTACTGCCGAACAGGATGGCGGCCGGGGACGAGCCCAGCGCATCGCCCAGTTTTTTTACGGTGACCTGGTTCAGGTCCTTGTCGTAGATGTAGAGCTGTTCGCCATCGGCCTGCAGCAGCTGTTCGTACGGCTTCTGGTACTGCCAGATGAATTTGCCGGGACGGGCAAACAGGAACGTGCCCGTGGACGGCGCCGACGTCTTCTTCGCGCCGTCGACGTTCTTCGTCAGCGTCTGCGTGAACTCGCCCCTGGCCGCCTTGGTCGAGGCGACAAAAGTCTTGAACTGGTCCAGCGCGGCGGCATGGACGGTGGATGCGCACAGCAGGGCCGCGGCGAAAGTAAAACCAAAACGATGCATATTATTTTTCCTTATTCCGCGGAAGCGGCGGGGACGAGGATGTCCCGGTTGCCGTTCGATTGCATGGCCGAGACCACGCCGCTCTGTTCCATTTGTTCCAGCAGGCGCGCCGCGCGGTTGTAGCCGATGCGCAGGTGGCGCTGCACCAGCGAGATCGATGCGCGGCGGTTCTTCAGCACCACCTGCACGGCCTGGTCGTACATCGGGTCGGCCTCGCCGCCGCCCTCGCCCGCCACGGCGCCTTCGCCGCCGCTGCCATCCTCCAGCGTGCCGCCTTCGAGGATGCCGTCGATGTAGTTCGGTTCGCCCTGCAGCTTCAGGTGGGCGACGACGCGGTGCACCTCTTCATCCGACACGAACGCGCCGTGCACGCGGATCGGCAGGCCCGTCCCGGGCGGCATGTACAGCATGTCGCCCATGCCCAGCAGCGTTTCGGCTCCCATCTGGTCCAGAATCGTGCGCGAGTCGATTTTTGAGGACACCTGGAACGCGATTCGCGTCGGGATATTCGCCTTGATCAGGCCCGTGATCACGTCCACAGATGGGCGCTGCGTCGCGAGAATCAAGTGCAGGCCGGCCGCTCGCGCCTTCTGGGCGATACGGGCGATCAGTTCCTCGACCTTCTTCCCGACCACCATCATCAGGTCCGCCAGCTCGTCGATGATGATGACGATGGTTGGCAGCTTCTCCAGTGGCTCCGGCGAGTCCGGCGTGATGCTGAACGGGTTCGGGATGTGTTCCTCGCGCTTCTTCGCCTCGGCGATCTTCGCGTTGTAGCCGGCCAGGTTACGCACGCCCAGCTTCGACATCAGCTTGTAACGCCGCTCCATCTCGTTGACGGCCCAGTTCAGCGCATGACCGGCCTGGCGCATGTCCGTGACGACGGGCGCCAGCAGGTGCGGAATGCCTTCGTACACCGACATCTCCAGCATCTTCGGATCGATCAGGATCATGCGCACGTCGTGCGGATCGGACTTGTACAGCAGCGACAGGATCGTCGCGTTGATGCCGACGGATTTACCGGAGCCCGTCGTACCCGCGACTAGAAGGTGGGGCATCTTCGCCAGGTCGGCGACAACCGGCTTGCCGGCGATGTCCTTGCCCAGGGCGACGGTCAGCGCCGAGGCGTTGTCCGCATACACCTTCGAGCCGACGATCTCGGAGAGCCGCACGATCTGCCGTTTCGCGTTCGGCAGCTCCAGCGCCATGTAGTTCTTGCCGGGGATCGTCTCGACGACGCGGATCGACGTCAGCGACAGCGAACGCGCCAAATCGCGCGCCAGGTTGACGATCTGGCTGCCCTTGACGCCCGTTGCCGGCTCGATTTCGTAGCGCGTGACGACAGGGCCGGGATACGCCGCGACGACCTTCGCTTCGACGCCAAAGTCGGATAGCTTCTTCTCGATCAGGCGGCTGGTGAATTCCAGCGTCTCGACGGCCACCGTCTCCTGCGCCGGCGGCGCTTCGTCCAGCAGCGCCAGCGGCGGCATGTCGGTGTCCTCGATGTCGCTGAACAGCGGCGCCTGTTTTTCCTTCTCGGCCCGTTCCGATTTCGGGATCGACACCATCTGCGGTTCGACGCGGATGATGGTCGGAGCCGCCGCCGATGCCGGCGCGGCGGCCGGTTCGGACTTGTCCTCACCCTTGACGGCCTTGACCGCCTTGGCCGCCAGCTTCTGCAGCAGCTCGGGATGACGCTCGACCTGCTTCTCGCGTTCCTTGACGACGACTTCCTCGCGCTTGACCGTGGCGGCCATGCCCTGGCGCCGGTCCTCGCGGTCCTGGTAGCGCATGATCACCCATTCGATCGACAGCTCGATCGTCTCGCCGATGCGCTCGGCCACGGCCATCCACGACACGTGGAAGAACAGCGAGAAGCCGACCGCGAACAGCAGCAGCAGCATCAGCGTGCCGCCGGTGGAGCCCAGCCCCACGTGGGCCGCGTTGCCGATTAGCTGACCCAGCACGCCGCCGGCCGCGCGCGGCAGCTCCACGTGCAGGGTGCGCAGGCGCAGGTATTCCAGGCCCATGCTGCCGATCAGCAGCAGTGCGAAACCGATCAGCCGGATGAAGCCTTCGTGGCTGTGCTCCGGATCTTCCTCGGGCGGCTGCTCCAGCAGGAACGTGCGCGTCAGGCGGCGGTAGCCGCGCCAGACATAGCGCACCAGGTACAGGCACCACCACCAGGCGGAGAAGCCGAAGATGAACAGCATCAGGTCGGACACCCACGCTCCAGCGCGGCCGCCCAGGTTCGACACCTTCGGCACCAGGCTCGCATGCGACCAGCCGGGATCGACCTTGTGGTAACTGGCCATGATCAGGATGAAATACAGGCACACCGCGGCCAGGGCGAACCAGCGCGCTTCGGACAGCAGCCGTACCAGCCGGTTCGGCAGCGGCTGGCGTTCGGTGGCCGTGCGCCGGTAGCTGCCACTGTTACTGTTACTGGTCGGTTGACTCGTTTTGCTCATGTTTGTTGCTTCGGGGGCGTAAGGCTCTGGGGTCAGGTCCGACATTCGGACATTTCGCGGACACAATGTCCGAATGTCGGACCTGACCCCGGTTTTGTTTTTTGTCGCACGGTAAAGTTGCTTCTACTGCGCATATTTTAAGGCATCCACGGGCCTGCCGGCCTTTCTGTTGCAGCCCGTTGCATATATATGTTCCCCTCTGGCGCGATTCCTTCGGGGGCGGCGGGGCACGGCGGGAACGGTTTATCGTCATTCCCTTTATAATCGCGGTTTGCCGCCGTGAATCGTCGGGCATGCGCAAGACGCCCCGGCTCTTGTTCTTCACGGCAATGCCCCAATTTTCGTTTCATCCCAATCTCGCGAGAAGAAGCTCCATGACCACTACCAAACACGCCCGCGTCCTGATTCTTGGCTCCGGCCCCGCCGGCTACAGCGCCGCCGTCTACGCCGCGCGCGCCAACCTGAAGCCGATGCTCGTGACCGGCGTCGAACAGGGCGGCCAGCTGATGACCACGACGGACGTCGAGAACTGGCCCGGCGACCCAATGGGCGTGCAGGGTCCGGAACTGATGCAGCGCCTGCTGCAGCATGCCGAGCGCTTCAACACCGAGATCGTGTTCGACCATATCCATACCGCCAAGCTGTCGGAAAAACCGTTCCGCCTGATCGGCGACGCCGGCGAATACACCTGCGACGCGCTGATCATCGCCACCGGCGCGTCGGCGCAGTACCTGGGCCTGCCGTCGGAAGAGGCATTCATGGGCCGCGGCGTGTCCGCCTGCGCCACCTGCGACGGCTTCTTCTACCGCGGCCAGGAAGTGGCCGTCATCGGCGGCGGCAATACGGCTGTCGAGGAAGCGCTGTACCTGTCGAACATTGCCAACAAGGTCACGCTGATCCACCGCCGCGACAAGTTCCGCGCCGAGCCGATCCTCGTCGACCGCCTGATGGCCAAGGTCGCCGAAGGCAAGATCGAGCTGAAGCTGAACAACAGCCTGCACGAAGTTACCGGCGACACCAGTGGCGTGACGGGCCTGACGTTGAAGTCGAACGACGGCGAACTGTCGAACATCTCCGTGCACGGCCTGTTCGTGGCGATCGGCCACAAGCCGAACACGGGCATCTTCGAAGGCCAGCTGGAGATGCACAACGGCTACCTGAAAACCCGCGCCGGCACGGAAGGCATGGCGACATCGACGTCGATCCCCGGTGTGTTCGCCGCCGGCGACGTGCAGGATCACATCTACCGCCAGGCCATCACCAGCGCCGGCACGGGCTGCATGGCCGCGCTGGACGCCCAGCGCTACCTGGAAGCGCAAGAGTAAATCGTCAACAAGGAGCCGGCAGATGGCGGGACTGAAAAGCTTTGCCGACCTGAAGGGCTTAGCCAAACAGCTGAAGGAAGAAGGCGAGGCGAAAGCGGCCGCGGAAGCGGAGCGCATCGCCCTCGAGAAGCAGCGCGCGGCCGAGGCGAACGTCTTCCGGGGCAGCCTGGGCGGCGTCAAGAAGCTGCCGGAATCGAACCGTTACGTGCCGCAGGCAACCAGGCCGATTGCGGTGGCTTCGGCGCCGAAGCGCAAGCTGAACGCGCTTGAACAGAAGGCAGACGACGCGGCCGTACTGCGCGAGGCCATGCTGTCCGACCTGTTCGAGGTCGACCACTACATGGAAGAGGACCCGGCGCTGAACTATCTGGCGCCGGGCGTCGGCAACGACGTCATGAAGCGCCTGCGCAAGGGTCACTGGCCCGTGCAGGACGAGCTCGACCTGCACGGCATGCGCCGTGACGATGCGCGCAACGCCATCGGCACGTTCCTGATGCACGCGCACCGCCGCGGCCACCGCTGCGTCTGCGTCATCCACGGCCGCGGCTTCGGCTCGAAGGGCCAGGAGCACGTGCTGAAGTCGATGGTGCACAGCTGGCTGGTGCAGACGGACGGCGTCATCGCCTTCAGCCAGGCCCGCGCCTCGGAAGGCGGCGAAGGCGCACTGATCGTGCTGCTGCGCTCTGCCCTGCGCCCGGAGCGCTGAAAAACGGTGTCAGGCACCGGTTTCAGTCCCACCCGCGAATAATTGCCGCAAAAATGGGGTCTGTCCCCATTTTGGCGGCAACATTTCCTCAAAACTGGGGTCTGTCCCGGGTTTTCGCCCTTTGCTGCCGTCGCCACGCATGTTAACCTGTGGGAACTAACCACTCACCGCGCGCCGCATGCAAATCGTTCCCCACGTTTCGCTCATCACCGTCATCGAAGTGGTGGCCATCATGGTCGGGGCTTTCTCGGGATTTGTCGAGGCGCGGCGCAAGCGGATGGATATCGTTGGCGTCATCATCGTGGCGTTCATCGCCGCATTCGGCGGCGGCACCTTGCGCGACATCCTGCTGGATAAACGCCCCCTGTTCTGGGTCGAGCACCAGGAATACACCATTCTGCTGTTCGTGCTGGCGCTGACGGTGGCGCCGTTCATGAAGCACCTGCGCCATATCGTCTCGGAGCGGCTGATTGTCGTGGCCGATGCCGTCGGCCTGGGGCTGTTTGCCGTGGCCGGCGTGTCGCAGGCGCAGGCGGCCGGCATGCCCGTGTTCATCGCCGCGATGATGGGCGTCATCACGGGCATTTTCGGCGGCGTGCTGCGCGATATCGTCTGCAACGAAGTGCCGATGGTCTTCCGCGACGGCAAGCCCTACGCCATCTGCGCCTTTATTGGCTGCTGGCTGTACATCCTGCTGCAGCACGTGGACGTGCCGAACGACTTCGCGCTGTGGCTCAGCGCCGCCACGATCTCGATGCTGCGCCTGCTGACGTGGAAGTTCGACATGCGCATCGGCCGGCCGTCATAACCCAGCCCGTGTCAACATCGGGGTCAGGCACCAGGGTTGACACGGGCTGGTCCGTCGTTACACGGCGTCCGTTACACGTCGTCCGTTACACGGCGTCCGTTACACGGCGTCCGCTCCCGTCTCGCCGGTACGGATCCGCACCACCTGCTCGACGTTCTGCACGAAGATCTTGCCGTCGCCGATCTTGCCCGTGCGGGCGGCCTTGATGATGGCGTCGACAACCTGCTCGGCCACGCCGTCGTCCACGACGACTTCCACCTTCACCTTCGGCAGGAAATCGACGACGTATTCGGCGCCGCGGTACAGCTCCGTGTGACCCTTCTGGCGGCCGAAGCCCTTCACTTCCGTGACGGTCAGGCCGGTGACGTTGACCTCGGCCAGCGCCTCGCGCACTTCGTCCAGCTTGAACGGCTTGATAACGGCGGTGATCTGTTTCATTGCATTCTCCTTATTGATGAATGGTGCGACAGCGACATCAGGCGTCCGGCACGGTCTTCAGGTTGTCCAGCCAGACGACCGACTCGGCATCACTCGGTGCGCGCCAGTCGCCGCGCGGCGACAGCGAGCCGCCGGAACCGACCTTCGGCGCATTCGGCACGCAGGTACGCTTGAACTGGCTCTGGAAAAAGCGGCGCATGAAGATGCCCAGATTGTGCTTGATGTCCTTGAGCGCATATTCGTTGCGCGCCACGTGCGCCTCTTCCGGCCACGCGCCGGCCGTGCGGTCCTTCCACGCGTGGTGCGCGAGGAACGCGATCTTGGCTGGCGTGAAGCCGAAGCGCAGCGTGTAGTACAGGTTGAAGTCCTGCAGTTCGTAAGGGCCGATGACGCTTTGCGTGCTTTGCGCGGGCGCCTTGTCGTCGTTGGCCTTGCCCGGCACCAGCTCGGGGCTGATCTCCGTGTTGACGACGTCCAGCAGCACCTGGGAATCATCGTCGCCGAACTGGCGGCTCTCGGCCACCCAGCGCACCAGGTGCGAGATCAAGGTCTTCGGCACGCTGGCGTTGACGTTGTAGTGCGACATATGGTCGCCCACGCCGTACGTGCACCAGCCCAGCGCCAGCTCGGACAGGTCGCCCGTGCCGATGACGATGCCGTTATGATGGTTCGCCAGCCGGAACAGGTGGCTGGTGCGCTCGCCCGCCTGCACGTTCTCGAACGTGACGTCGTATTCCTCGCGGCCTTCCGCGTACGGGTGGCCGATATCCTTGAGCATCTGGATGCAGCTGGGGCGGATGTCGATTTCCGCGGCGGTGCAGCCGACAAACGCCATCAGCCGGCGTGCCTGCTCCAAGGTGCGCGAGCTGGTGGCGAAGCCCGGCATCGTGTAGGCCATGATGTTGGAGCGCGGCAGCCCCAGATGATCCATCGCCTTGGCGCAGACCAGCAGCGCGTGCGTCGAATCGAGCCCGCCAGAGATGCCGATGACGGCCTTCTTGACGCCGCTGGCGGACAGGCGCTGCACCAGCGCGCTCACCTGGATGTTGTAGACCTCCATGCAGCGCTTGTCGCGCAGCTGCGGATTGGCCGGCACATAGGGGTAGCGCGCGACCTTGCGCTGCAGCGGCAGCACATCGCGGGCCGGCACTTCCAGCGCAAAGCTGACGGTGCGGAACGCCGCGATCTGCTCGGCGTGGCGCGCCATCGACTGGCCGAACGTGTTGGTGCGCATGCGGTCGCGCGACAGGCGTTCCAGGTCGACATCGCCGTAGATGATGTGCGACTCGTCCTGGAAGCGCTCCGCCTCGGCCAGCAGCTCGCCGTTTTCGTAGATCAGCGCCTGGCCGTCCCACGCCAGGTCGGTGCTGGACTCGCCCCGCCCTGCCGACGAATACAGATAGGCGGCCATGCAACGGCCCGACTGCTGCCCGACCAGCTGGTGGCGGTAGTCGGATTTGCCGACGACGATGTTCGACGCCGACAGGTTCACCAGCACCGTGGCGCCGGCCAGGGTCGCATACGACGACGGCGGAATCGGCACCCACAGGTCCTCGCACGTCTCGATATGGAACTTCATCAGCGGCAGGTTCGCCACCTGGAACAGCTGCTGCGCGCCGAACGGCACGCGCTGGCCCAGCAGTTCGATCTCCGTCGAGATGGCGTCGTCCGCGCTGCTGAACTGGCGCACCTCGTAGAACTCGTTGTAGTTCGGCAGGTAGATCTTCGGCACGACACCCTGCACCCGCCCGCCCGCGACGACGACGGCGCAATTGAAGAGCCGGTGATCGACGCGCAGCGGCACGCCGACGACCAACACGGCGGGAATCCGGATCGATGCCTCGACCACTTTCGCCAGTCCTTCCAGCACCGCTTCCTGCAACGCCCGCTGATGGAACAGATCGTCGCAGCTGTAGGACGACAGGCCCAGCTCGGGGAACGCCACCAGCAGTGCGCCCTTGGCGGCGGCCTGCTCGGCCAGCAGGATCGTCTGCTCGGCGTTATACGACGGATCGGCGACGCGGCAGCGCGGCACGCCCACGGCGACGCGGACGAAATCGTGCGAGTACAGATTGTGGAATGGTTGCGGCATGGGACTGGAGTCTTCTGGAAGGGACATGAATGGCGAAGATTTTAACATTGCCCTAACCATACCGTGCATCCGGCGCCCGTCCGCGAATTTGCGTACAATCTGGCGATGACTTACCGCACTGGCGTCTTTTCCTCCCTCGACGAAGCCGGCGATGCCGCATGGACCGCGCTGCTGGCGCGGCAGGCACCCGGCTTTGACCCCAATCCCTTCCTGTCGTATGCCTTTCTGCACGCGCTGCACGAATCGGGCAGCGCCAGCGCCGACACGGGCTGGCAGCCGCAGTATCTGGCGCTATGGGACGACACGGATGCGGGCAGCGAACTGGTGGCGGCGCTGCCGCTGTACGTCAAATCGCATTCGTATGGCGAATATGTGTTCGACTGGGCCTGGGCCGATGCGTATCACCGCAACGGCGTCGAGTACTACCCGAAGCTGCTGTCCGCGATTCCGTTTACGCCCGTGACGGGACCGCGCCTGCTGGCGAAGGACGACGCGGCGCGCGCGCTGCTGGTGCAGTACCTGGTCGCGCAGCAGGAGGCGGCCGGCATGTCGTCCACCCACGTGTTGTATCCGCCCGCGGAACAGGCGGCGCAGCTGCACGAGGCGGGCTTCATGCTGCGCTCGAACGTGCAGTTCCACTGGCTGAACCAGGGCTATGAGAACTTCGAGGCGTTCCTCGCCACCCTGGAACACAAGAAGAGAAAAAACATCCGCGCCGAACGGCGCAAGGTGGCGGAAGCCGGCGTAACGATGCGGCGCGTGCGCGGCGCCGATGCGACGGAAGCCGACTGGCGCTTCTTCAACCGCTGCTACAAGAACACGTACGCCGAGCACCACTCGTCACCTTACCTGAACCTGGACTTCTTCCGGCGTATCGGCAGCACGATGCCGCAGAATATCCTGCTCGTCATCGCCGAACGCGATGGCCGGCCGATCGCGGCGTCGCTCGTCATCCACACGGCCGACACGCTGTACGGCCGCTATTGGGGCGCCATCGAACACGTGCCCTGCCTGCACTTCGAGACGGCCTACTACCAGCCTCTCGAGTTCTGCATCGAACAGGGCATCGCCACGTTCGAAGGCGGCGCGCAGGGCGAACACAAGATGGCACGCGGCTTTCTGCCGACGAAAACCTGGTCGGCACACTGGCTCGCCCATCCCGCCTTTGCCGACGCCATCGAGCGCTTCCTGGCGCGCGAAAGCGGCGGCATCGAGGCGTACATGGACGAACTGAACGAACGCAATCCGTTCAAGCCGTGATTCACTTCAGCGCCACACCCCAGTTTTTCTCGACGCACTTGACGTAGTTCCCCGGCATCAGCGCGCTGTACGGCGTCTGGTAGCTGACCAGCTGGCACTGGTAGTCGCCGCCGCTGTTCCAGTTCTTCTCCCAGTAGATCGGGTATGCCGCGGAACTGGACGGCCCGAAGCGCTGCATGGTGGCGCAGGAGAGCTGTTCGCCGGCCACGTTCCAGCCCAGGTCGCGCGCAAACTCCTTGTAGTAATCGATGCGGTTCTGCGCCGCCGCCTTTTCCGTGCCCGTGCCGCATTCGGCGTTGATGATCATGATCGTCGTGGCGAAGTTGTTGCCCGCGCCGGCCGCCGTATCGGCCGCATTCGGCACCCACGTGCCGTCGATCACGTGCAGCATCGACGGCTTCGGCGGCTGCGGGTAGACAAAGAAGAACGTGGCCGAAGCGAGGTTGAGCCACGTCGAGGCGACCAGGTCGGGATTCTTCAGCAGCACGGACTGGTCGCCGTTGTGCATCGCCTGCGAGAACGGACCATAGTTATAGTTGTACGACAGCTGCTTGGCGCCGCGGCCGAAGTATTTTTTGTACGTGCCGTCCGCGTTCGTGCCGCAGGTCCAGACGGTATTGAAGACCGGATCGGCGCATTCGGCGTTGTAGCCGCAGTTCGTCCCCGTCTCGTCGCAGCCCATCTCGCGCAGGTACTTCAGGCCCTGGCGCCACTGCGGCAGCGGGATGCTGGCGTTGTGGTCCCCGGTCTCCTGCGCGAAGTGCGCGAACATCGTCGCCAGCGCGTGGCGGCAGATGGCGTCGGCGTTGCGACCGTCCGCGTAGTCGTCGCACACGGCCGGGAACTTCGCCACCGCCTGCAGGAAGCGGGTGTACGTGTAGCTGGCCTCGCGCGCCGCGAAGTAGTAGTCCCACTTCGCGGCCGGCAGCAGGCGCTCCACGCGGCGCACGTTGACGGGATTGGCGGCCGCGCCGGGCGCCACCGCTTCCACCGCGGCGTTATCGAGCGTGCGCACGGAAGCTTTTACTTTTCTGAAGAAGTCGTTGTCCGTCAGCTGCGCTTCGCGCGCTTCGGCCTGCGTCCGCGTCGGCACGTCGCCCGGCTGCGTTGGCGTTTCCGGATCGGGCACCGGGCCGGTGGCATCGCCGATGTACTTCCAGGCGCCGTACGGATCGGCCGTCGGTGCGCTACCCTGGTTCCACCATTTTGCCTCGTACTGCTTGCCCTGATATGTGGCGCACATGCCGGTCGTGTAGACCTGTCCCGCGCTCCACGCCGGGCAACTGGCGGTGACGCCACCTGCCAGCGTGCGCGAGGCCGGCGGCGTGGCGGGATCGCTGCCGCCGCAGGCGGTCAGCAGCAGCGCCAGCGACGGCGCGACGAGAATAAGTCTGGACATGCGGGTCTCCACGGTTGGGCGATGCGCCAACGATGGGCCGGCAGGAACCGAGCGTCAAGTGGTTTCAAAACTTCCATCTGGGTTAAGACCAGTTGCAGCGGCGCCGGCGGCTTCCCGTCAGCACGGCCCTGGTTGCGCCTCGTCGAGGGGGCGTCCCAAATGAGACAAACCGTTAAACGAACAGTACCGCTTTGCGGCGGCACCCAACTGGTATGGCCGGTCGGTTACAGATTCCTGGCAGGTTCCGGCCAGCCCAGCGCCCGCCCGATGGCGGAATCGACGCCCGGCTTCCCATCGGCGCTATGTGTGAAGTAATTGAAGTCCAGGTCGATCTTGTCCTGCAGGTCCGCGCCATAGTCGGCCGGGTACAGTGCCTGCTCGGTTTCCGGCAGTCCGTTGAAATGATCGAGGGCCGCCTTGAAGAAGTCGGTCAGCTTGCCGGTCTCGTGATACTCCTGCATGGCCTGCGCCACCACCTTCTCGCGCCACTTCTGCTCTTCGTCATACGCCTGGCGGTAGGCTGCGCGCTGCTCGTTGATCGTAAACGTCCCGCTTTCGTCGTTGACGATGGTCGAGAGCTGCTCGCGCGACAACCCGGCAAACGGATTGGGGCCGTGCGGATTGTCGACATAGGCGTTGGCGGCTTGCGCCGACGCGCTGGACGCGGCGTCATTCGGCTCCGGCAGTTGTTGTGCGGCGACCGCCTTGTGCTGCGCATCGAGCGGATAGTTGATGCGCTCGATATTCGCCCGCACCTTGTCGCCCAGCGCCCCGTGCGACAGCGCCTCGCCACGGGCGCCTTCGGCCCTGGACAGCCGCGATGCCAGCGACGAAATGGACACCCCGGTCGACACGCCGGCGGAAGGGACCACCGCCGATGGCGCGCCGGCCGCGGTGTCCGCGACGCTCACGCCGGCCGGCGTGACTGCCGCCTGTCCCGCAGGACGGAGTGGGTAGTTCGATGCAATGGTCGTCATGCTGCGGGTCCTCCGAAACGTTATCGGTCGATGCTAGCACGAGCGCGCGTTGCGCTGCTGCGCCCCGCGACCGATTCGATCACCTCCAGCAGCCATGCGAGCGCAGGGTCCTGCGCGCGCCGCGCGTGCCATGCGGCGCTGGCGACGAAACCGGGCAGCGCGAACGGTACCGGCGAATCCACCAGTTCGCGCCCTGCCCAGCGCTCAGCCAGCACGTCCGGTACCGTGGCGATGACGGGGCCTGCGCGCAGCAGTTCGGGCAGCGTGGCAAAGCGCGGCGTTGTGCAGCGCACGTCGCGCCGCAGGCCCTGCTCCGCCAGCATCGCGTCGGCCGCACTCTCGAACACGGCGCGATAGCTGACCAGCACGTGCGGATGGGCGACGTATTGGTCCAGTGTCAGCGCTGCGCCGCCGGTCAGGGCATGCCGATGCAGGCAGCGAAATGCCATCGCGCGCAGCCGGCGCGTCTGCATCCAGCGCGGTCCGTCCACCTGCGGCCCGATCGCCAGGTCGATCTGGCCGCCTTCCAGCATCTCGACAAATGAAAACGGGTCGCTTGCCCGGACGGCAATCCGGACACCGGGCGCCTGCACGCGCAGCCGTTCGAGCAGTTGCGGCAGCAGCCAGATCTCGACCCAGTCCGGCATGCCGACGGTAAACGTCTGCTGCGCGCTGGCCGGATCGAAACTGGCGGGAGCGAACAACGCAGCCTGCATCTGTTCGACCACCGGCGCCAGCGCCGCCTCGAGTGCCAGCGCGCGAGGCGTCGGCACCATGCCGGCCGGGGTGCGGACCAGCAGCTCGTCGCCGAACTGCTCGCGCAACCGGGCCAGTGCCGCGCTGGCGGCGGGCTGGCCGATGAACAGCTTCGCCGCGGCCCGCGACACGCTGCGTTCGCGCATCAGCACGAGGAACGTCACCAGCAAATTCAGGTCGATGCCGCGAAACTGGCGTTCGTTGAACATCGTCGCCCCATCATTTGTATCGATATTCGACATTTTACCAATCAATTTGGCTGATGCGCCTCGATCGGCAATGATGCTCCCAACCGCGCACATGAATGCGCTTCAGGGAGAAAACAGATGAAAAGAACGACAAACACGCTGGCAGCCGCCTGGCTGCTGGCCGGTGCGCTGACGGGCAGCTTCGCGGCATGCCCGGCCAGCGCGGCCGCGCCGCAAGTGCTGACGCAGGCCCCGGGCTATTACCGCATGCTGCTGGGTTCATTCGAAGTGACGGCGCTGTCCGACGGCACCGTCACCATTCCGCTGGACGAACTGCTGACGGGCACCTCGGCGCAGCACGTGCGCGCGACATTGGCCCGCAGCCATCTGGCACCGCGGGTCGAAACGTCGATCAACGCCTTCCTCGTCAACACCGGCAAGCACCTGGTGCTGGTCGATACCGGGGCCGGCGCGCTGTTCGGCCCCGATGCGGGCGGGAAGCTGCAGGACAGCATCCGCGCGGCCGGCTATAGCGCCGACCAGATCGACGCCGTACTGATCACGCACATCCATGGCGACCATTCGGGCGGGCTGTCCAGCGGCGGCAAGATGCTGTTCCCGAATGCCGCCATCTACGTCAACCGTCGCGACGCGCAGTTCTGGCTCGATATGGCCAACCGTGCCCGCGCGGCGGAAAGCCAGCGCGCGGGGTTCGACCAGGCGGCGACGCAGTTCGCGCCGTACCTGGCGGCCGACAAGGTGAAGACATTCGACGGCGCCACCGAGCTGCTGCCCGGGATCTGGACGTCACCGGCCGTGGGCCACACGCCGGGCCACACCGTCTACGTCGTCAAGAGCGGCGACAAGGAGCTGCACTTCTGGGGCGACATGCTGCACGCGCAGGACGTGCAGTTCGCCGAGCCGGACGTGACGATCCGGTTCGACGTCGACAGCCCTGCCGCCGCACGCCAGCGCAACGCGGCGCTGAAGGATGCCGCAGCCCGCGGCTACCTCGTGGCGGCTGCGCACGTGTCGTTCCCCGGTATCGGCTACGTGCGTAGGCAGGTCAAAGGGTTCGAATGGCTGCCGCTGCCATACAGCTCACTGCAGCGGCGGGCTCCGGATGCCGACGTCCCCGACAGAAACCGGTGACAGGCTCCTGTTTCCGGGAAACCGGAGCCTGTCACCGGTTTTGATCGCGCTGGCGGCGTGGCAAGCGCCGCTCAGTCGAGCTGCGGCCCGTACCGGTCCGCCTGCACCTTGCCCGTCAC
>Ga0265798_10003141_pt1 | contig 23787 bp, 24 predicted proteins | sample P3T30metagenome_FD_192430 | JGI IMG/M metagenome (GOLD analysis project Ga0265798, IMG submission 192430) | Plant litter microbial communities from East Loma Ridge, Irvine, California - P3 T30 | ecosystem: Environmental > Terrestrial > Plant litter > Unclassified | place: USA: California... | reverse complement strand
TCAACCGCGCCCGCGTCCAGTCGCTCGAGCACCAGTTCCGCATCAAGGAGCTCCGCGACATGTTCGGCCCGCTCGTGCTGAGCCCGCAGCTGCCCGAGCGCACGTCGCTCCAGCAGGCGCAGGGCGCGGCCAAGCCGCTGCACGTGTGGCCCGGCGAGAGTGCGCAGGAGATGGCGCGCAACTTCGACCAGCTGCTCGAGCGCATCATGCGCACGGCCAAGATCGGCGACTACGCGGAGAACCCCGCGCGCTGATCCCGCCCGCCCGACCCGCGCCGCTCCTCCTCGAGGGGCGGCGTCCGTCGTCTCGGGGGTCGGCGTCGCACCCCGTCGAGGAGGAGATGCCCGGCTCCGCGGGAGCGCGGGCGACGCCACGGACGCGGCGCGAGACCGGAGGGCCGCCCTCCTCGCCGACGCGGAGGTCGGCGACGGGAGCCAGCGGCGAGGGCTCTAGGAGGCCTTGACGGCGCGCCGCGCGGCGAGCTCGTCGGTGGGGTCGACGGTCTGGGTGTCGATCTCGACGAGCGAGTGCTCGACCTCGCGGAGGACCTTGCCGACGGCGATGCCGAAGACGCCCTGGCCGCGGCTCACGAGGTCGATGACCTCGTCGTTGCTGGTGCAGAGGTAGACGCTCGCGCCGTCGCTCATGAGCGTGGTCTGGGCGAGGTCGACGACGCCGGACTCGCGCAGCTGGTTCACGGCGGTGCGGATCTGCTGGAGCGAGATGCCGGTGTCGAGGAGGCGCTTGACGAGCTTGAGGACGAGGATGTCGCGGAAGCCGTAGAGGCGCTGCGTGCCGGAGCCGGAGGCGCCGCGGACCGTGGGCTCCACGAGCCCGGTGCGGGCCCAGTAGTCGAGCTGGCGGTAGGTGATGCCGGCCGCGCGGGCGGCGACGGCGCCGCGGTATCCGGCGCTGGCGTCCATCTCGGGGAGGCCGTCGGTGAAGAGCAGACCGAGGTCGTAGCGCCCGGAGTCCGGGGTGGAGTCGCTCATCGTTCTGCCTTCCACCCCCTCAGCGCGGGTCCCGGAGGGGATCGTGCGCGGATGCGGGTCGGTTCGTCGGGATCGTGTTCTCACGGTAGCGGGGCCCGCGGGCCCGATCAACGACATCCGGCCTGAGCGCCCGGCGTGTCGTCCTCGACCGCGGCGGCGCCCCCGGCAGGGGTGCCTCGCGACCGGTGCCGCCCGGATCCTCGCGCGTGCGCTCGGCCCCGTGCGGACACGTCAGTCTACGGGCCCGAGCCGTCGGCCCGAGCCGATCCGCGAGCCGATGCGGCGGCGCGGACGAGCCGCGGTCGGTGCCGGCCGAGGGCCGCCCGCGTCCGCTCAGGAGGAGAGGCGGCCGAGGGCGGAGCGGATCAGGCTGCTCCGCACGACCTCGAGCTGCGTCGCGATCTCGCGCGCGAGCTCCGCGGCGTGCGCCCGGCTCGACGCGTCGCGGCGCCGCGAGACGGGGACGAGCGCCGACTCGATCAGGCTCAGCTCGCGCTCCGCCGCCTGGCGGAAGCCGCGGAGGTGGCGCGGCTCGATGCCCGTGCGCTGCAGCTCGACGAGCGCGCGCATCACCTGCACGGCCTCCTCGCCGTAGACCTCCGCCGGCATGAGCACGCCCGCGGTGATGGCGTCGCCGAGGAGCGGCGCGGTGGCGCCGGACTCGCGCACGAGCTCCGCGCGGCTGTACCGGCGCTCCTGGTCGAGCATCGACGTGGGCGGCGTGGTGGCCGCGCCGGGGAGGGCGGGCGACAGGCCCGCGTCCAGGTCGCGCAGGTAGGAGCGGATGACCTTCAGCGGGAGGTAGTGGTCCCGCTGCATGCCGAGGACGGTGCGGAGGCGCTCGACGTCGGAGGGGCTGAACTTGCGGTAGCCGGACTCGGTGCGCGACGGCTGCACGAGCCCCTGCTCCTCGAGGAAGCGGAGCTTGCTGTTGGTGAGGTCGGGGAACTCGGGCGTGAGCCGCGCGAGCACCTGCCCGATGCTGAGCAGTCCGGGGGTGCGGGCGGGCGCCGACCGAGCGGCGGACGCCGGCACTACTCGATCGTCCGGCCGACGAGGTCGGTGCGCGAGGCGTAGAACGTGAGGCGGAACTTGCCGACCTGGACCTCCGCGCCGTCCTGCAGGAGGGCGGTGTCGATGCGGACGCCGTCGAAGTAGGTGCCGTTCAGCGAGCCGAGGTCCTTGACCTGGAACGACGTGCCCTGGCGGACGAACTCCGCGTGACGGCGGGAGACGGTGACGTCGTCGAGGAAGATGTCGGCGTCGGGGTGGCGCCCGGCCACGGTGACGTCGGCGTCGAGGAGGAAGCGGGCGCCCTGGTTCGGGCCGCGGCGGACGACGAGGAGCGCGGATCCGGACGGGAGCGCCGTGACGGCGTCCTTCTCGTCCGCGGAGACGCCTCCGTCGAGGCCGGCGAGGGCCGCGCCGAGCTCGTCTCGGAAGGTGGCCGTGGTGTCCGTGCTCGTGTACTGCTCGGGCACGCGCGTGGCGCCGTGACCGTCTTCGCGTCCATCCATGGTCGTACCTCCTGTGACCTCCCAGCGTAACGGATGGGACACGGCCGGGACCACGCCGGGATGACCCGGTCATGGCCCCGACCGGGTGTCACCGGGTGCTGCCGCGCGCGTCGTCGCCGAGGTCGCCCGACCGCGTCACGTCGGCCTCGAGGGCCTCGGCCGGGCCCGACTGCTCCGCGTGGCCGGTGCCCATGCTCTTCTCGTCGAAGGGGTCGCCGCCGCCGAGGACGAGGGCGACGCGGTCGGCGTCGATCCCGCGGGTCCACGTGCCGATGAGGAGCGTGGCGACCGCGTTGCCCGTGAAGTTCGTGAGCGCGCGCGCCTCCGACATGAAGCGGTCGATGCCGACGATGAGGCCGACGCCGTCCACGAGGTCCGGGCGGTGCGACTGGAGGCCGCCGGCGAGGGTCGCGAGCCCCGCGCCCGTGACGCCCGCGGCGCCCTTCGAGGCGATGATCATGAACACCAGCAGCGACACCTGCTCGCCGAGGGCCAGCGGGCTGCCCAGGGCGCGCGCGATGAACAGCGACGCCATCGTGAGGTAGATGGCCGTGCCGTCGAGGTTGAACGAGTAGCCGGTGGGGACGGTGATCCCGACGACGGGCTTCGAGACGCCCACGTGCTCCATCTTCGCGATGAGGCGGGGCAGCGCGACCTCGGAGGAGGACGTCGACACGATGAGCAGGTACTCACGGCCGAGGTAGCGCATGAGCGTGAAGATGCTGACGCGGGTGACGAACCACAGCAGCGAGCCGAGCACCACGACGATGAAGAGCGCGCACGTGATGTAGAAGCCGATCATGAGGGTCGCGAGGCTGATGACCGCCTGGAACCCGGTGGCGCCGACGACCGCCGCGATGGCGCCGAACGCGCCGACCGGGGCGACCCACATCACCATGCTGAGGATGCGGAACACGAGGACCTGGATGTTGCGGATCCCCTCGAGCACGGGCTCGCCGCGCTTCCCGAGCTGCTGCAGCGCGAAGCCCACGAGGAGCGCCACGAACAGCGTCTGCAGGATGCTGCCCGAGGTGAGGGACGACAGCAGGGAGGTGGGGATGATCGAGAGGAGGAAGTCCTTCTCGTCGGTCGCCTCGGTCGAGCCCTCCGGCGCGCGCAGGCCGCTGAGGTCGAGGCCGTCGCCCGGGTGGATGACGTTGCCGACCACGAGGCCGATCGCGAGCGCGAACGTCGACATGACGATGAAGTAGACGAGCGCGAGCCCTCCGACCCGGCCGACCGTGGCGGCCTTCGCGACGGATCCGACGCCGAGCACGATCGTGCAGAAGATGATGGGCGCGATCATCATCTTGATGAGCGCGACGAACGCGTCGCCGACGGGCTTGAGCGCGACGCCCGTCTCGGGGGCGACGAGACCCACCGTGACGCCGAGGAGCACCGCCACGATGACGGCGATGTAGAGGTAGTGCTGGCGGTCCAGTCGGCGGAGCGCGGCGATCGGGTTGGTCATGGGACGTCCTTGTCTCGTGAGCGGCGCCGGCGCACCAGGCGCGCGCGACGGTCCTCGCCAGGATGTCCCACGGGCGGGGACGGCCCGGCGTTGTGTTCATAATGTTCCTGCCGGGGTGACCGCCGCGGAGGCGAGGGGGCGGCATGGCGACACGCGCGCTCGCCCGACGACCGGGTCGGTCCCGGCGGCTCGCCCTCCCCCGCGGCATCGCGGCCCGGCTGCTCCTGGTCCAGCTCTCGGTGCTCCTCGTCGTCGCCGTGGCGGCGACCGCGGCGCTGTGGTCGGACTCCCGCCAGCGCGCCGAGCAGGCCGCCGCGGACAGGAGCCTCGCCGTCGCGACGACCGTGGCCGACTCGCCGCGGGTGGCGGAGGGGCTGGCGTCCGCGGATCCGACCGGGGCGCTCCTCGACTACTCCCGCGACGTGACGCGGGACACCGGCGTGGACTTCGTGACGATCATGGACCGCGACACGGTGCGCGTCACGCACCCCGACCCCGACGAGATCGGCCGACGGTACCTCGGCACGACCGGCCCCGCGCTCGCCGGCCGGACGCTGACCGAGACCTTCACCGGCACGCTCGGCCCGAGCGTGCGCGCCGTCGTGCCCGTGCGCGACGCCGCGGGCGGGATAGTCGGGCTCGTCGCCGCGGGCGTCACGGTCGAGCGCGTGTCCGAGGTGCTCGGGGCCCGGCTGCCCGGGCTCCTCGGCACGGTCGGCGCGCTCGCGCTGCTGCTCGCGGCCGGGGCGGTGCTGCTCAGCCGGTCGCTCGAGCGCTCCACCTGGGGTCTCGGCCCCGAGGAGATGGCCCGGATGCTCGCCTACTACGAGTCGGTGCTGCACAGCGTCGGCGAGGGCATCGTGCTGGTCGACCGCGACCGGCGGCTCGTGCTGCACAACGACCAGGCGGCCGAGCTGCTCGACCTCGACGTGGATCCGGCCGACGGGCCCGTCGCGATCGGCGCCCTCGGGCTGCCGCCGGCGCTGGAGCGCCTGCTCGCCGCGGGGACGACGGCGGACGAGGTGGTGCACCTGCCGTCGGGCCGGGTCCTCGTCGTGACCCAGCGGCCGGCGCTGCCCACCGGCCGCACCGGCAGCGCCGCGCGGCTCGGGACGGTGACGACGCTGCGGGACCGGACGGAGGTCCAGCGCCTGTCGGGCGAGGTCGCGACGCTGCGCACCCTCTCCGACGCGATGCGGGCGCAGACCCACGAGTTCGCGAACCGCCTGCACACGATCGTGTCGCTCATCGAGCTGGAGCGGCCGCGCGAGGCGCTCGCGCTCGCGGCATCGGAGCTGGAGACCGACCGGCGGGCCGCCGAGGGGGCGCTGGCGGAGGGCGCGGATCCCGTGGTCCAGGCGCTCGTGCGCGGCAAGACGGCGCAGGCGGCGGAGCGCGGCGTCGCGCTCGCCGTGCGCGTCGCGGAGGGCACGGGCGATCCGGGCGTCCCGCCCGCCGACCTCGTGACCATCGTGGGGAACCTCGTCGACAACGCCATCGACGCGGCGGCCGACCCGTCGCGCGCGACCGCCCGCGGGGACGACCGGGGGCGCGTGGAGCTCGCGATCGCGCGGGCGGCCGACGGCGCGCTCGTCATCGAGGTGGCCGACGACGGCCCGGGCATCGACCCCGACGTGCGCCCGCGCGTGCTGGAGTTCGGCGTCACGACCAAGCCGGACGCCGGGGCGCCCCGCGGAGTGGGCCTCGCCCTCGTCGCGCGCGCCGTCGAGCGGCTCGGGGGCGCGGTCGAGGTGGGCGACGCCGACGCGCGGCTGGGCGGCGCGCGGGTGCGCGCGGTGCTGCCCGCGCATCCGGGCCCCCGGGCAGGCGCCGATGCGGTGACCGGCGACGACGCCCGCGACCCCGAGGGCGGGGCGCGCGCGTGATCCGGGTCCTGGTCGTCGACGACGACGCGCTCACCGCCGAGGCGCACGCCGCCTACGCGGGCCGGCTCGACGGCTTCGAGGTCGTCGGCGTGGCGCACACGGGCGGCGAGGCCCTGCGCCTCATCGCGGAGGCCGGGCCCGACGGGATCGACCTCGTGCTCCTCGACATGACGCTGCCCGACATGCACGGGCTCGAGGTGTGCCGCCGACTGCGGGCCGCGGGTCGCGCGACCGACGTGGTGGCGGTGACCGCGGTGCGCGACCAGGCCGTCGTGCGCAGCTCCGTGACGGCCGGGATCGTGCAGTACCTGATCAAGCCGTTCACGTTCGCGGCCTTCGCGGAGAAGATGGCCGCCTACGTCGGCTACCGGGAGGGGATGGACGGCGGCAGCGGGAGCACGACGCAGCTGCAGGTCGACCGGGCCCTGGCGGCGCTGCGCTCCCCCGCCTCCGACGCCCGGCTCCCGAAGGGCATGTCGGCGGAGACGCTCGACCTCGTGCGCGGGATCGCCCGCGGCACCGGCGGATCCGACGCGACGCACGCCGACGCGGCCGCCGCGGACGGCGTCTCGGCGGCGGAGGTGTCCTCCGTGCTCGACGTCTCGCGCGTGACCGCCCGGCGCTACCTCGAGTACCTCGCCGACGTCGGCCAGGTGGAGCGCGTGCCGCGGTACGGGACGCCCGGCCGGCCGGAGCTCGGGTACCGCTGGACGAGGTGACGCACCGTACGGCACCCGGCCCCGTCGCGCGACCCCGACGGCGGATCCGCCCGGGCCCGTGACGATGTCGGCGCCCCGTGCGAGTCTCGGACCATGAGACGCACGATCCTCCCGCCGTACCTGCTGACCCGCCTCGCCGAGGCGGACCCCGAGCGCCTGTCCGCCGCCCGCCAGGCCGCACGCCGCGCCCTCCGCGACCAGGGCCCGCTCATCCACGACCGGCGCGGGTCCGGCGTCGAGCCGGGACGGACGGCGCTCGCGGAGCGGGACCCGTCGGGCATCCACCGCACCATCTCCGACGCCGGGAACCGCGAGGTGCTGCCCGGCCGCACCGTGCGGGTCGAGGACGCACCGGACACGGGCGACAGGGAGGTCGACGAGGCGTACGCCGGGCTCGGCGCCACGTACTCCCTCTTCTCCGAGGTCTACGGCCGCGCGTCGCTCGACGACCGCGGACTGCCGCTCCTCGCGACCGTGCACTACGGCGAGGAGTACGACAACGCCTTCTGGGACGGCACGCGCATGGTCTTCGGCGACGGGGACGGGGAGGTGTTCGCGCCGTTCACGCGCTCGCTCACGGTCATCGGCCACGAGCTGACCCACGGGGTCACGGAGCTGACGCTCGGCCTCGTCTACCAGGGGCAGTCGGGCGCGCTCAACGAGTCCATCTCCGACGTGTTCGGCGTGCTGGTGGAGCAGCACGCGCTCGGGCAGACCGCGGGCGAGGCGACGTGGCTCGTCGGCGCCGAGCTGTTCCTCGACCGGTCGACCGGCGTCGCGCTCCGCTCGATGCGGGCGCCCGGCACGGCCTACGACGACGACGTGCTGGGGAAGGACCCGCAGCCCGGCCACCTGGACGACTACGTGGAGACCGAGGAGGACAACGGGGGCGTGCACATCAACTCCGGGATCCCGAACCGCGCCTTCTTCCTCGCGGCCACCGCCATCGGCGGCGCGGCTTGGGAGGGCGCCGGCCGCGTCTGGTACGACGTGCTCGAGTCCGGCGCCGTGCGGGCGGACGCCGACTTCGCGGCGTTCGCGCGGGCCACGATCCAGGCCGCGACGGCGCGGTACGGTGAGGGCGCGTCCGAGGTCGCCGCGGTCCAGGCGGCGTGGGAGGGCGTCGGGATCGAGGTCTAGGTGGAGATCGCCGTGTCGCGCACGGGCGGGGTGGCGGGCACGACCCGCACCTGGTCGGTGCGCGTGGACGACGGCGCCGACGAGCTGCCCGGCTGGAGCGCGCTCGTCGACGCGTGCCCGTGGGACGAGCCCGCGGCGCCGACCCCGGGCGCCGACCGCTTCGTGTACCTCGTGCGCGCGGGCGACCGCGAGGCGCGCCTCGGGGAGGCGGCCGTCGACGGCCCGTGGCGACGGCTCGTCGACCGGGTGCGCGACGCGTCCCGTGAGAACCTCGGAGGATGACCCCGCCTCCCTCCCCCGACGACCGCTACGGACAGGACGTGCTCGCCGCCGGCTGGCGCGGGCCCGCGAAGAAGCCCCCGCGGCCGCAGGACGCGACGCGCGACCTCGTGGTGGAGGAGCTGTCGACCGGGTTCTGCGGCGCCATCGTGCGGGTCGAGTCCGGCATGCTCGTGCTGGAGGACTACAAGCGGAGGCAGCGGACGTTCCCGCTCGGCGGGTCCTTCCTGCTCGAGGGCGAACCCGTGGCGCTGCGCGTCCCCCGCGCCGCGCCCGCCGGGCCAGCACGCACGGCGTCCGGCTCGCTCGCGGTCGCCGATCGGCAGGCCCGCGTGGCGCTCCCCAGCCGCATCTTCGTGGAGGGCCGGCACGACGCCGAGCTCGTGGAGAAGGTGTGGGGCGAGGACCTCCGCATCGAGGGCGTCGTCGTCGAGTACCTCGAGGGCGTCGACCACCTCGACGAGGAGCTCGACCGCTTCCGTCCCGGGAAGGGCCGCCGCGTCGGCGTGCTCGTCGACCACCTGGTGCCGGGATCGAAGGAGAGCCGCATCGCCGAGGCCGTCGCCCGCGGGCCGCACCGCGCGCACGCGCTCGTGGTCGGCCACCCCTACGTGGACGTCTGGCAGTCCGTGAAGCCCGGGCGGCTGGGCCTCCGCGAGTGGCCGGTGATCCCGCGGAACGTCGAGTGGAAGCACGGGATCTGCGCGGCGCTCGGGTGGCCGCACGCCGAGCAGGCGGACATCGCGCGGGCCTGGCAGCGGATCCTCGGCCAGGTGCGCTCGTACCAGGACCTCGAGCCCGCGCTCCTCGGCCGGGTCGAGCAGCTCATCGACTTCGTGACGGATCCCGCGGGGCGCTAGCGCCGACGGGACCCGCGCGGCTCACGCGGGCGCGGCCGCGGTGTCGCCCGTGCGCAGGCGGACCGGGAGCACCACGCTGGCGGCCGCGCGTCCCGCCAGCAGCTCGCCGACCATCCGTCCCGCGTGCACGCCGCGGTCGTGCAGCGGCTGCTCGACCGTGGTGAGGCGGCGACCGAGCCACGGCAGGTCGGCGCCGTCGAAGCCCGTGACCGTGAGGTCCTCCGGCACGCGGATGCCGCGGGCGGCGGCGGCCTGGAGCGCGCTCGCGGCGAGCATGTCGTTCTGGGCGAGGATGGCCGTCGGGGGCGAGGGGAGGTCGAGCAGCACGCCCGCGGCCGCCTCGCCCGCCTCGAGGTCGCGCCCGCCCGCCTCCACGCGCACGGCGTCGGGGAAGACGCTGCGGGCGGCGCGCAGCCGCTCGCGGATGGTGCGGTTGACGATGTCCTCGAGGCCCTGGCCGACGGGGACGACGGGGCCGGGCGGGCCGTCCTCCTCGATCCGGGTCGTGCGCATCAGCACGCCGACGCGGCGGTGGCCGAGCGCGCGCACGTGCCGGGCGAGCTCGCCCATCCCGCGGGCGTCGTCGATGTCGACCACGACGACGCCGTCGCCGTGCGGGCCCTCGACGCCGACGATGGGGATCCGACGCGCGCGCAGCCCGGGCAGGAGCGCGTCGACCTCCTCGCCGCGGGTGAGGAAGACGACGGCGTCGACGGGCATGCCCTCGAGCAGGGGCGCCGCGCCGGCGTGCGGCTCGCGGCGGCCCGGCAGCAGGAGCTGCCCCACGTCGAGCGCGTCGAGCGCCTCCGCGAGTCCGGCCATGGTCGCGAGGGCGACGGGGTTCTGGAACGCGCGGCGGATGCTCCCGGCCACGACGACGCCCACGATGCCCGAGCGGCCGCTCTTCAGCGAGCGGGCGGTGGGGTCCGGGCCCGCGTAGCCGATCTCGGCGGCGGCCCGCAGGATCCGGGCGCGGGTGGCCGGCGTGATCGACCCGGTGCTCCGGTACGCGAGCGACGCCGTGGACGTGGAGACGCCCGCGAGGGCCGCCACGTCGGCCAGGGTCACGGAGCTGCGCGGCGGGTTCCTCCTCATGCGGATCACCCTATTCACGGGCCGCTCCCGGGCGAGCACGTTCGCCCCCGGGGAGCCCGATCGCAACGTTCCGTTCATGTTCGAGCCACCGGCGGGCCGCACCATCGAAACGATGCGATCCGCATCGCCCCCCGAGCAGAAGGACACCCGACCCGTGATCCCCCGCCGTTCCCTCCTCACCCTCGCCGCGGTGGCCGCCGCCGCGGTCTCGCTGGCCGGCTGCGCGCCGACCACGAGCACCGCCGCCCAGGCCCAGAACCAGTCCGTCACCGACGCCTCGGGCACCGTCCGCCTCTTCATCTCCGGCGACACCAACATCCAGAGCCTCTGGAACGACGGGATCATCCCCGCCTTCGAGAAGGCGAACCCCGGCGCGTTGGTCACGACGACCCTCGACCTGCACGGCGAGCACGACGCGCAGACCATGGCCACGCTCACGAGCTCCGTGCAGGGGGGCTCCGACCCGGGCTACGACCTCATCGACTCGGGCTTCATCCAGGCGGCCGGCTCGGCCGGCCTCCTCGCGCCGGTCTCCTCCTCCACGATCCCCAACCTCGCGACCGTCCCGGACGCCACCGTCCAGGCCGGCAACGGCTTCGGCATCCCCTACCGCGCCTCCTCCGTGCTCCTCGCCTACGACTCCACCAAGGTGAGCACGCCGCCGAAGTCGCTCGACGAGCTGCTGCAGTGGATCACCGACAACCCCGGCCAGTTCGCCTACAACTCCCCCTCCACCGGCGGATCCGGCGCCGCCTTCGTCACGAGCGTGCTCGACAAGCACGTCGACCAGGGCACCCGCGACAAGATGACCACGGGCTACGACCAGTCGCTCGAGGGCGCGTGGGACGCGGGCTTCGACGAGCTGAAGAGCCTCGGCTCCTCCATGTACCAGGGCGGCGTCTACCCCAACGGCAACAACCAGGTGCTCGACCTCCTGGGCACGGGCGCCATCGAGATGGCCCCGGTCTGGAGCGACCAGGTCATCACCGCGCAGAAGACGGGCACGCTGCCGTCGACGGTGAAGTACACGCAGATCTCCAACCCGTCGTTCACGGGCAGCGCGTCCTACCTCGGCATCCCGAAGACGGCCACCCACCAGGACGTCGCGCAGAAGCTCGCCGACTACGTGCTCTCCGCCGAGGGACAGGCCGTCATCGCGAAGACGATCGCCGGCTACCCGGTCATCTCCCTCGACGACGTGCCCGGCGAGCTCAAGGACACCTTCGCCTCGGCCGACCCGTCGACCCTGCGCCCCGGGTACTACAGCAAGATGGGCCAGGACATGTCGAACCTCTGGGACCAGAAGGTCCCCGGCCAGTGACGGCCGTCCGGTCCGGGCTCCGCGCCCGGGCCGGTGCCGCGCGGCGGGTCTCCTCGGAGGCCCGCCGCGGTGGCATCGGCCTGGCGCTCGCGCTGCCGCCCGCCCTGCTGCTCGCGGTCTTCGTCGGGATCCCCGTCGTGCTCGCGATCGGCTTCAGCCTCGGCCACACCGGCGGGCTCAACAGCACCATCGCCTCCATCGGGCTCGGCACGCACACGGCGACCGACTGGTGGGGCACCTTCGACGCCTACGCGGACGTGTTCCGGGACCCGCGCTTCCTCCGCGACCTCGGCATGACGGTGGGCGTGACGGTGGTCTCCACGGTGATCGTGCTCGTCATGGCGGTCGCGATCGCCATCAACCTGCGGCTCCGCGGCGGCCGGCTCGCGACGCTGTTCGCCGGGCTCGCGGTGGTGCCGCTGTTCATCCCGGTCGTCATCGCCTCGTGGGCGATCCTCGCCTTCTACTCGGGCGACGGCTTCGTGCGCACGGTGTTCGCGCTCGTGGGCCTCGACGGGCCGACCTGGGGGTACACCACGGTCGCGGTGGTCATCGGATCCGTGTGGACGAGCCTCCCGTTCGCCACGCTCATGGCGACCTCCGGGGTGCAGTCCGTCCCCGACGCCATGATCGAGGCGGCGAGGGACGCGGGAGCGTCCACGCTCGCGATCATCACGCGGATCCTCGTGCCGCTCGCCGCCATCCCGCTCGTGATCGCCACCACCTTCACCGCCATCGGCGTGCTCGGCTCGTTCACCGTGCCGTACTTCACGGGAGCCAACGCGCCGAGCATGCTCGGCGTGGACATCTCTAAGTACTTCACGTCGTTCAACCAGCCGCAGCAGTCGGTCGTGATGGCCGTCGTGGTCTTCGCGCTGGCCTCCGGCATCGCGTTCCTCTACGTGCGCGCCAACTTCCGCTCCGCCAAGAAGGAGGGCCGCGTCTGATGCGCGCACTCGCCATCCCCCGCGCCGTGGTCACCGCCGCGCTGTTCGCCCTCGTCGCGGTCTTCATCCTCGGGCCGCTCGTCTGGCTGGGCGCGCACGCGTTCGCCGACTCGTGGGACTACCCGAGCCTCCTGCCCACGGGCTTCACGCTCAAGTGGTGGCTGCAGATGTTCCAGGACGCCCAGCTCGCGGCGGCCGTGCGGAACTCGCTGTACTTCGCGCCCCTCACGGTGCTGGTGTCGGCGATCGTGTGCCTGCCCGCCGCCTACGCGTTCTCGCGCTTCGAGTTCCCCGGCCGTCGGATCCTGCTGGTGGGCCTCTTCGCGACGAACGCGTTCCCCAAGATGGGGCTCTACGTCTCGATGGCGTCGCTCTTCTACGGGCTGCACCTGATGAACACGGTGACGGGCATCGTCATCGTCCAGCTCATCGGGACCGTCGTGTTCATGACGTGGATCCCCGCGGCCGCCTTCAGCGCCGTGCCGCGCTCCCTCGAGGAGGCCGCCCGCGACGCCGGCGCCGGACGCGCGCGCACGTTCCTGCGCGTGACGCTGCCGCTCGCGCTGCCGGGCATCCTCGTCGCGGTGCTCATGTCGTTCCTCGCCGCCTTCGACGAGGCCCAGGGCACCTACCTGGTGGGTGCGCCCGTCTACATGACCATGCCGACCGAGATGTACTCGCTCGTCCTCAACTACCCGATGCAGGTCGCCGCGGTGTTCTCGATCCTGCTCTCCCTCCCCTCCGTCGCCCTCCTCCTGTTCGCCCGCCGCTACATCATGGGCGGGCGTCTGGCCGAGGGCTTCCAGATCCGTTAGGACGGACATGACCTCCCCCACGATCACGGCCCCCGCGGCCTCCGCGACCGGCGCCCCCGCCGCGGCGGGCCTCTCCATCGCCGGCCTGTCCAAGGACCTCGGCGGCCGCACCATCGTCGACGACCTCCACCTCGACGTCGCGCGCGGCGAGCTCGTCGCGCTCCTCGGCCCGTCCGGCTGCGGCAAGACCACGACGCTGCGCATGATCGCCGGGTTCCTCGAGCCCGACCGCGGATCCGTGGTCATCGGCGGCCGCGACGTCACCGCGTCCGGCCCCGACAAGCGGCCGAGCGCGATGGTCTTCCAGAACTACGCGCTCTGGCCCCACCTCACGGTCTTCAAGAACGTGGCCTTCCCGCTGACGCTCAAGAGGCTGCCGAAGGACGAGGTCGCCCGCCGGGTGATGGCGGCCCTCGAGACCGTGAACCTCGCGCACCACGCGCACTCGCGCCCCGCGCACATCTCCGGAGGCGAGCAGCAGCGCGCCGCCCTCGCCCGCGCGATCGTGCAGGAGCCCGACCTGCTGCTCCTCGACGAGCCGCTGTCGAACCTCGACGCCAAGCTGCGCGTGAAGGTGCGCGAGGAGATCCGCGACATCCAGCAGCGGCTGGGGATCACGACCGTCATGGTCACCCACGACCAGGACGAGGCGCTCGCCATCTCCGACCGGGTCGCCGTGATGCACCAGGGCCGCATCGAGCAGGTGTCCGCGCCGACCGACCTGTACGCGCACCCCCGGACCCTCGTGGTCGCGTCGTTCATCGGGAGCATGAACCTGCTGCCCGCGCCGCGCCTCTCGGGCACCACGCCCGAGACAGTCGGCGCCGCCGCGCCCGTCGCGTTCGCGCCCACCTCGACCGACGTCGACGTGTGGGCCGTGCGCCCCGAGGACGTGGCCTTCGCGCCGCGCGGTCCGCGCGCGGAGGCGGACGCGACCTCCGTGGTGGTGCGACGCGTCCTCCCGCACGGCCACTTCCAGGAGCTCGTGCTCGACGCGGGCGGCGTGGAGGTGCGCGCGCTCACGACCGGCACCCCGCCGTCCGTGGGCGACGGCGGCACCGTGACGATGCGCGACGTGCGGCACTACCGGGACGGCCGGCTGCGGGCAGCGTCCGACGGGTCCGCGGGCGCGTCCCGGGGCTCGGCGACCGTCGCCGACGCGGCGGACGAGATCCGATGACGACCGCGACCGCCCATCGCGGCGACCCGTCCCGCCACCGCGAGAACACGCTGGCGGCGATCCGCTCGGCGGCGGAGTCCGGCGCGACGACCGTGGAGATCGACGTGCAGGTCACGCGCGACGGCGAGGTCGTCGTCGTGCACGACGCCACGCTCGAGCGGCTCTGGGGCCTCGACGCGCGCGTCGCGGACGTGGACGCGGCGGTCGTGCGGGAGCTCGGCGGCGGCGACCTGCGGATCCCGCTCCTCGCCGAGGCGCTCGCGGCGCTCGCGGGCACCGACGTGGAGCTCGTGATCGACATGGCGTCGCCGGATCCGGCCGCCGCCGCCCACGCGGTCGTCGCCCGGGCGCCGCGCTCGCCCCGCGTCGCGTGGTGCGGGCACCTCGAGGGCATGCGGGTGATCCGCTCCCTCGACGCCGACGCCGTGATCTGGCTGCCCTGGGCCGACGCCGTGCCGCCGACCGCGGACGAGCTCCGGGAGCTGCGGCCCGCCGTCGTCAACATGCCGCACCTCCTCGTGGGCCGCGCGCTCGTCGAGGCCGTGCACGCCGAGGGCGCCCGCGTCGCCGCGTGGACCGTCGACGCGCCCGAGCAGATGGCGTGGCTGGCCTCCATCGGGGTCGACGCCATCACCACGAACCGGCTGCCGCTCCTCCTCGAGGTGCTGGCGCGCGGGGAGGCCGGCGCCGAGGCGGCCGGCTCGCCCGCGGCCGAGCGGATCCGCGCCCGCGCCGTCGCGCGCGACCTCGCCGCGTGGGCCGTGCACCGCGTCCGCTCGCACGAGGTGGGCGAGGTGGCGACCAAGGCCAACCCCGCCGACCACGTGACCGAGATCGACCGGGCCGTCGAGCGCGACGTGCGGGCCGTGATCGGCGCGCAGTTCCCGCACCACGTGCTGGTCGGCGAGGAGTACGGCGGCGAGGCGGTGCCGGGCCGCCCCTGCTGGTACCTCGACCCCGTCGACGGCACCGCGAACCTCGCCAACGGCGTGCCCTGGACGAGCTTCTCGCTCGCGCTCGTCGTGGACGGCGCGCCCGTCGTGGGCGTGGTCGCCGACCCCTGGCGCGGCACGGTCGTCGAGGCGGCGGAGGGCGCGGGCGCGTGGTGCGACGGGCGACGGCTCGACCTCGCGGCCACGCCGCACGGGGTCGCGCCCGACGCGGATCCGCTGCGGGGCCGCATGGTCAGCACCGAGCTCGCGGGGCACGCGCCGTGGCCCGGGATGCTGCCGCTCCTCGCGTCGCTCGCCGACCGGTTCTGCACGATGCGGGTCATGGGATCCGGCACGCTCACGGTCGCGGGCATCGCGCTCGGGCACGGTGCGGGCGCGGTGATCGGGTCCTTCGGGCCGGTCGACCACCTCGCGGCGACGCTCATCGTGCGCGAGGCGGGCGGCGTCGTGCTCGACGCCGACGGCGACGACACCCTCTTCCCGGCGACCGGGGGCGTGCTGGCGGCGCGCGACCGGCCGACCGCGGAGGCGCTGCACGCGCTGTGGCGGGCCGGCGTCGCGGAGCCGCGGGCGGCGGCCCTGCCGGCGCCCGCCGGCGCGACGCCGGCCGCGTAGGAGCTAGCCGGCGTCGCGGTCCGCGCGCGCGTCGAGCAGCGCGCGGATCCGGCCGGGCCCCAGCACGCGGGCGCCGAGCTCCTCGACGCGCGCGACGAGTCCCCGGTCGGCCGTCACCACGACGACCTCGCGGCCGGCGTCGCGCGCGGCGCCCACGACCCGCACGATCTCGCCGTCGCCGTCCGCGGTGGCGGCGACCACGGCGACGCCGGGCGCGCGCAGGGTGGGCTCGCCCGGATCCGCGACCGGCGCGGCGGGGAGCGCCGCGTCCCGCGCCTCCCCCTCCACGACCGCGACGACGTCCGGCCACCGCACGGCGCCCGGCAGGCCGACGTCGGCCGCGGGCAGGCCGTCGCGCGCCAGCAGGTCGAGCTCCGCGAGGAGGCGGGCCGTGGATCCGGCGCGGTCGCGCCACCAGCCGTCCGGACGGGATCCGAGGAGGTTCGCCGTGTCGACCACCAGCGTCACGTGCCGCGCCAGCTCGTCGCGCAGCGTCGGCCAGGATCCGCCGAAGCCCGGGTGCAGCGGCAGGGCGTCGACCTCGTCGACGGGAACCCAGCGCAGCTCGATGCTCTCCGCGTCGGCGACGCGGGGCTCGAAGGGGCGCAGCACGCGCGCGGTGACGGTCGTGTAGCTCCAGAAGCCGAGGTCGAGGACGGTGGCGACGAGCGGCCGGATCCCCGCGGGCGGCACCCCCGCCTCCTCGGCCGACTCGCGCGCGGCCCCGTCGACCGCGGACTCGCCCGCGTGGCGGGCGCCGCCGGGCAGACCCCACGTGCCGCCGTGGTGGCTCCACGCGACGCGGTGCTGCAGGAGGACGCCACGGTCCGGGTCGTGCACGAGCAGGCCGGCCGCCCCGAACGCGCCCCAGAAGCGCTGGCCCTGGGGGCTCTCCACCCAGGCGTCGCCGCTGTCTCGGGGCGCCCCGCGCGGGGGCTCGGGCGGGCGCTCGGCGGTCATGGACCCACCATCTCACGGGCTCCTTCGATAGCGTCGGGGCATGTCGTGCATCAGGTTCACCACCGCCGCGCAGCTCGAGGCCCTGCATCGGACCGCGCCCGCCGTCCTCACCGCCGAGCAGGCTGCGGCGCTGCATCCCGCGCCCGAGGTCACCCCCAGCAAGATCCGCCGCCTCCACCTGCTCGCCGAGCACCGCGACCCCAAGGTCCGCGAGAGCGTCGCGAGCAGCCGGCACGCGCCGCTCGACGTGCAGCACGCGCTCGCGCACGACGCCGACGAGGGCGTCCGCGCGTGCCTCGCGCGGAACCCGGTCGCACCGCCCGAGGTGCTGACGGTGCTCGTGGGCGACACCTCGGAGCGCGTGCGCTCCTGGCTCGCCGTCAACGACGCGACGCCGCCGGCCGCGGTGGCCCTGCTGGAGTGCGACGAGTCACCCGCCGTGCGCGACCTGCTGCTGTGGCGCGACGCGCACATCGAGCGCCCCGCGGAGCCCGCGCCCGCCGAGGTCGTCGCCGGCTGACGACACCCGTCCCGCGGCGCTCCCGCACCGGAGCGCCGGGTGGCCGTGCCGCGACCGGCGGCGTCACCCGGCTCCGCGGGATCCGGGCCGCGGGATCCGGGCCGCGGGATCCGCGTCAGGCGCGCCCCTCCGCCACGTCGCGCGCCTTCGCCGTGCTGCGCCGGTCGCCCGGGTAGTGCACGGGCCGCATGCCGAGCACGATCTTGCCGCGCGCGTGCCGGCGCTCGAGGTCGTCGAACGCGTCCTGCACCTCCGCGAGCGGGTAGAAGCCGGACACCAGCACGTCGACCTCGCGCTTGGCGGCGAGCTCCGCGACGGTGGCGAGCGTCCGCGAGCGGTGCACGTCGTCCTCCTCGACGGGCGGCAGCACGGCCTCCAGCTCGAGCTCGCGCCGGTCGTCGCTCGAGCTGAAGCGCGTGCCCTGCACGCCCAGCTCCTCCGCGACCGCCTCGCCGCCGCCGAAGTTGTCGACGAAGCCCTGCACGCCGTTCGGGGCGGCCTTCCGGATCCGGTCGGCGAGCCCGTCGCCGTAGACGACGGGCGTGACGCCGATCTGACGCAGGTAGTCGAAGTTGCGCTCGCCGCACGTGCCGATGACCCGGGCCCCGCGCCGCATCGCGAGCTGCGCCTGGATGCTGCCGACGCCTCCGGCCGCCGCCGTGACGACGAGGGTGTCGCCCTCGCCCGCCTTCACGGCGTGCAGCACGTCGTGCGCGACGAGCCCGGCGAGGAAGAGCCCGCCCGCGACCTCCCACGGGAGCTGCGCGGGCTTCAGGACGACGTTGCCCGCGGGCACGACTACGTGCGTCGCGTGCGCGGCCATGACGGTGTGCCCGAGGACGTCCTGCCCCTTCTTGAAGCGGGTCACGCCCTCGCCGACGGCCGCGATGCAGCCGGCGAAGTCGCTGCCCTGCCCGTTCGGGAACGCGGTCGGCACCTCGTCGGGGAACCTCCCCTGCCGGATGTAGGCCTCGATGTGGTTGATGCCCGCGGCGAAGACCTCGACGAGGACCTCGCCGGGCCCGGGCGACGGCCGCGGGACGTCGACGACCTCGAGGACGTCGACGCCGCCGAATGACCCGAACTGCACCTGCTGGCTGGTGGATCTCGATGAAGGGCTCATGGGCGTCATCCTGCCGTTCCCGCCCGCGGCGCGCGAGGGGGCGGAGGCGATCGTGAGACTCCCGTTCGTAGACTGGACGCGGCCGGTCCCCCGAGTCGGCCGCGATCGGAGTGCCGTGCGGAGGATCCTCGGTGCCGTGCGCCTGGTCGCCGCGGTGGTCGGCGCGATCGCGCTCGCCGGGGACCTCGACTACGTGCAGGGCTTCACGAGCTTCGCGACGGCCAACTGGTTCAGCTACTTCACGACGCAGAGCGGCATGGCGGGCGTCGTCGTGCTCGCCTCCTCGGGCGCGCAGGCCGTCCGCGGACGCGACGAGCCGCGGCTCATGGCCGCGGTCCGGGCCGTCGTGACGAGCTACGTGGTGGTCTCCGGCGTGGTCTTCGGGCTCATCGTGCTCGAGTCGAGCTCCCAGGCGTACTACGTCGAGGTGCCGTGGTCCAGCCGCCTCCTCCACTTCGTGCTGCCCGCCTACGCCCTGCTCGACTGGACGCTCGCGCCGGGCCGCCCCCGCGTCCCCTGGCACGCGGTCGGCTGGGCGATGGCGTTCCCCGTCGCCTGGTGCGCGTTCACGGAGGTCCGCGGCCCGCGCGTCGGCTGGTACCCCTACTTCTTCATGGACCCGGCGCAGGTCGGCGTGCCCCTCGGCATCGCGGCGTGGCTGGCGCTCGTCGCGGGTGTGCTGGCGGGGATCACGGCGGTGGTCGTGGCGCTCAGCCGGATCCGGCCGGCCGACGTCGGAGCGGGGGACGACGGGCGCGGGCGGCGGGGCCGCCGCGGCGCGACCGGGACCGCGGCGGCGCCCGATCCGGCGGATGCCGCCGTCGCGACCGGCACCGACGACCGGGCGACGACGCGCGAGACGGCGGCCGCGGAGCGCTGACCCGCGGGGCCGCGCGCGGATCCGGGCGCGTGCGGCGGCGCGTCCGGCGGCGCATGCGAGCATCGGGACATGGGCACCCACGACGACCCCCGCTCCCCCGACCCCGACGGCGCCGCCGGCGGCCCGCGCGCCGCGCTCGAGCTACGGTGGCCGGACCTCATGACCCGGGACGGCGACCCCGCCGCCGCGGTCGTCGACGTGGTCAACGTCGGCGACGCGCGGTGGATCCCCGCCGCGGGCGACGCCTTCCTCGCCTTCGGCGTGCTCACGGAGCCGGGCGCGCCCGCTCCCGGCATCCCCTTCGCCTTCGTCGGCGGCCCGCGCGGGGCCGTGACGCTCGATCCGGGCGAGCGCACGCGCCTCGCCGTCTCGATCTCGACGAGCGCGTGGGCGGAGACGCGGCCGGGCCCGCACGACCTCCACGTCGCGCTCATCGGGCCGTCGGCGCGGACGGCGGTGCCCCTCCGCGTGGATCTCACCGCCGAGACGATCGCGCGCGCCACGGGGAGCGGTGCGCGCCCGGGCCCCGATGCCGCGGAGCTGCGCGCGTCGTACGCGGCGCGCATCGCGTGGCTCCGGGTCCGCCTCGCCGCCGGCGACGCGCTCGTCCCGCTCGCCGAGCGGCTCGCGGGCGCCGCGTCCGACGCGGAGGCCGTCGCCCGGATCCGCGCGCTGCTCGACGTCGACGACGACCACGCGCGGCGCGTTCTGCAGTCCCCGCTGCGCGAGTTCCTGCCGCCCGCCGCGGACGCGACGCGGCGCGAGGTCGCGGAGGCCGTGCGCCGGCGGGACGAGCTCCCCGCGACGCGGGGCGCGGACGGTCGGGCGGAGGCGGATCCGGCCTAGGGCGTCGTGGTGGGCGTCGTCGTGGGCCCGGGCGTCGCGGAGGCCGTGCCGTCGCCGACGAGCGTCGGATCCGCGAACGGCTCGAGCGTGCGCAGCGCCGCCTCCCGGAGGGTCGCGTCGTCCATGGCCGCGACGCGCTCCGCCGCCGCCGCGCCCACCTCGGCCATGAGGACCGGCTCGCCCGTGATGGGCATGAGGTTGTACCAGCGCGTGTGGCTGCCGCCCGCGTCGTGGCTGGTCCAGACGGTCGCGGTCGTCGACCAGAACGGCTCCCGGAAGCGCATCCACACGCGGTCGGCGCGGCCGGTGCCGAGCGCCCGGACGGCCGTGTCGTGGGCGGCGGGCAGCGCCGGGTCGAACGCGATCGCGCCCGCCTGCAGCACGGCGAGCGGCACCGTGACGACGACACGGTCGACGGAGAGCGACTCGCCGGACCCCAGCCGGATCCCCACGCGCCCGTTCCCGTAGGAGATGCGGGAGACGGTCGACTCGCGGAGCACGTCGATCTGCTGGTCGCGGAGGAGGTGCTGCACGAGGCCCGCGAAGCCGCCCGTGACGGCGACGTTCGCGACGGGCGCGGGCTCGTCGAGACCATGGGCCGCCGACAGGTCGCCGGGCACGGCGCCGTGCGCGATGGCGACGTCGGTGGCGAGGAGGCCCGCGAGGCGGGAGGCGGGCGAGACGGCGCCGTCGTCGGCGGAGAGCGCGTCGCCGCCGGTGGCGAGGAGGGCGGCCTCGATGCTGGCGTCGGTCGACCGCGCGCGGGCCCAGGAGCGCGCGGCGGAGAGGGCGTCGGATGCGGCGGACGAGGGAGGGAGGACGGCGCCGTCCGGGCCGCGGTCCTCCGCCACGAGCGCGAGGCCGTAGCGCGAGAGGCCGGCGTCCTCGATCGCGTCGCGGAGGCGGTCGTCGCCGTCGGCGGCGATCCACAGGGCGCCGAGCTCGGCGGGCTGCGGCCAGTCGGGGCCGCTGACCGCGCGGATCCGCCCGCCGAGGTCCGCGCGCGCCTCGACGAGGACGACGTCGTGCCCCGCGTCGCGCAGCGCCCGCGCCGCCGCCGTGCCCGCGATGCCGGCGCCGACGACGGCGATGCGCTCGGATCCGGCGCCCGCCCGGTCGACCTCGTCGGCGGCGCGGAGGCCGGACGCGTACGCCCCGGCGACCGTGCCGGGGCGGTCGGCGCTCGTGGCCTCGCCCGCGAAGAAGACGCGGTCGGCGACGGGACGCGCCAGCGCCTCCCGGTCGGCCGAGGTCGCGCCCGGGCGGAGGTAGCTGCCGGCGCCGCGCGCGAAGGGGTCGCCCGACCAGTCGGACCGGGCGAAGGCGATCGGCTCGGGCACGCCCGCGGCGGTGACGGTCGGCGTCGGGCTCGGCGTCGGCGTGCCGGGGACCGTGGCCGTGGGCGTCGCGGGGGCGGGCGTCGTCCGGGTGCAGGCCGCGAGCCCGAGGAGGGAGAGTCCCGACGCGGACGCGGCGAGGAGGGTGCGGCGGGAGATCGACATGCTCCGGTCAGCGTAGCGGGGAGGCGTCGCCTAGGGTCGGGGCATGCCCATCGACGACGCGCCGGCCCCCGCCCCCGGCGGGCAGGCGGCCGTCCGGGTCGACAGCTGGCTGTGGGCCGTCCGCGTCTACAAGACCCGGTCGCAGGCCACCGCGGCCTGCCGCGCGGGCCACGTGCGCGTCGCGGACGAGCGCGCCAAGGCGTCGCAGGCGGTGCGGCCCGGCGACGAGGTGCGGGTGCGCGTGGCGGGCGCCGAGCGGATCCTCGTGGTGCGCCGCACCCTCGTGAAGCGGGTCGGGCCGGCCGTCGCCGCCGAGGCGATGACCGACCTCACTCCCCCGCCGCCGCCGCGCGACGCCGCGCCCGCGACCGTCGTCCGCGACCGCGGCGCCGGGCGTCCCACGAAGCGCGACCGGCGCGAGATCGAGCGGCTCCGCGACCCCGAGGGGATGCGCGGGCGCTGACCGCGGTGCGCCGCCGCGCCGCGGCCGCGTGGCCCGGACGGGCGGCGGTCCGCGCCGGCGGGAGCTCCCGCATCAGAGCCCGGCGGCCGCGACGCGACGCGCGTGCGCGAGCTCGACGAGGATCCGCTCCCGCAGCCCGTTCGACTGCTCGGCGAACCCGCGCTGCTCGGCCGCGTAGCGCGCCTTGCCCGCGGGCTCCTCGATCCGCACGGCCTCGAGCCCGAGCCCGGAGACGTCGTACGGGCTCGCGCGCATGTCGAGCGAGCGGATGTCGCGGGCCAGCTCGAACGCGTCGAGCAGCAGCTCGCCGGGCACGAGCGGCCCGAGCTTCGTCGCCCACTTGTAGACGTCCATGCCGGCGTGCAGGCAGCCGGGCTGCTCGAGGTCGGACTGCGTCTCGCGCGTCGGCGCGAGCGCGTTGCGCGGCACGGCCTCGGGCGTGAAGAAGCGGAACGCGTCGATGTGCGTGCACGCCAGCCTGTGCGTCTCGACGACCTCGTCGGTGGCGGCGGATCCGAGGCGCAGCGGCAGCCTCTCGTGCCGCTGCTCCCCCGGCCCCACCCGGTAGACCATCGCCCACTCGTGCAGGCCGAAGCAGGAGAAGCGACCGGGGCGCGCGGCGGTGCGGGAGAGGATCCGCTCGACGAAGGACGCCGTGGACCCGCGCGCGGAGAGGTGGGCGGACGCGTCGACGCGGATCCCGCCCGTCGCCCGCTCCGCGTCGGCGACGTACCAGCGCCAGCCGGCGCGATCCTCGCCCGCGGCGTCCGCGAGCACGACGCCCGCGCCCGGGTGCCAGCGACGCAGCAGCGACGGCTTGTGCGGGTAGTAGGTGAAGAGGAAGTCGTCGACCTCGTGCGTGCGTCCGGCGAGGCGGCGCTCGCGGAAGCCCGCGGAGAAGGCGTCGGCGCGCGCCGCGTGGCGGTCGGCGCGGTCGCGCCAGGCGTCGTGATCGAGGACCGTGGGCTCCCCCGCGCCCGCCGTCGGATCCGCCGCGCGCGCGGGGAGCAGGTCGGCGTCGGGGATCACCCGTCGAGGCTACCCGCGGCGGTCGGGATCCCCGGCACGGGAGGGAGGCGGATCCCGCCCGCCGGGGAGCCGCGGATGGATAGCATTGGCGCATGGATGACGACTCCCCCCTCACGCCTCCCGGCGTCGCCGGCTACACGATCACCGAGATCGTCGAGAACGAGTCGGGCGGGGAGCCGCTCTTCATCTCCGCGATCCTCCTCGACGGCGAGCACGTGGCCAACTGGATCTCGACCGACCTCGACGAGGACGACGGCATCGTCGCCGACCTCGACCACGCGTTAGGCGGCCCGGCCACCGACCGCATGTTCCGCCAGGCCGCGGCGATCTTCCCGGACGCCGTGCTCTCGGAGATCCTCCCCGAGCTCGTCAGCTTCCTCTGGGTCGTGGCCGACGTCGCGGGCGTCGCCGACGACCAGGACCTCGACTTCGAGGCCGCCATCCGCATCGTCGCGGCCGAAGGCGACCTCGACGCGCAGGACCGCGACCTCCTCGGCCGCCTCGAGGGCCTCCCCCGCATCGACTGATCGACGACCTCCGAGCGCGCCGTCCGCATCGCGGGCGGCGCGCTCGCGCGTGGGCCGCGGGTGTGGACGGGACGGGCGCCACCGGTGGCGCGAGCCCTAGCGTGGGCCTCCCGTCCCGATCCGGCCGGCGGCCCCGCCCGCGGCCTC
>Ga0265798_10003140_pt1 | contig 23787 bp, 20 predicted proteins | sample P3T30metagenome_FD_192430 | JGI IMG/M metagenome (GOLD analysis project Ga0265798, IMG submission 192430) | Plant litter microbial communities from East Loma Ridge, Irvine, California - P3 T30 | ecosystem: Environmental > Terrestrial > Plant litter > Unclassified | place: USA: California... | reverse complement strand
GCTTTGGCAGCGTTGCCGGATCAATCTTGACGACCGGACCCACCAGGACGATTTGCCATTCAGGGTGCGCATCGGCCATGCTCGAGACCAGGTCGACGTCGAAGCGCTCGTCGATCACGCCATAGAAACCCAGGCGCGGATGGGCGATATGGTTCTGGTCAGGATGCGAAATCGCGGCATCCTGTGCCTGGCGGAAGTGGCCGGCGTCGACGCTGCTCGAGAAGCAGTGCGCGTTGGCGTGACGGTCGCGCTTGGACTGGTACAGGCTCGGGCCGCCGGTGAAGACCACGTCGGCGATATTGAGCAAGGCGCTTTCGCGCTGCAGCAGCTGCTTCGGCGCGTTCTTGAACATCGCCAGTTCGTCCATGCAGTCGTAGATCACCTTCGATGGCTTCAGGCCTTGCAGCAGTGGCAGCGCCATCGGGGTGTAGAACCAGACGATTGGCTCTTCGCCGGCAGGCACCAGGTCGGCCAGCAGGTTTTGCAGCGTTGGCAGCTGGTCATCGTGGAAACCCCACTGATGAATCGGCGTGTGCGGACGGCAGACGGTGATGTTGTCGGCAACTTCCATCTTTTCCAGGCGCGCTTCGCCATCCGTGTGCATCGGCTCTTCGACGAAGAGAATCTTGTAGTGTTGAGCCAGACGTGTCATCAGGTGCTGGGGGCGTTGAAACACGAAATCCCAGCGGAGATGGCAGAACACGATGAGGGTCGGCATGTGAATTTTCCTTTCGCCTTGGTGGCGCTATAGTTGTTGGTAATTGTGCAGCCGGACGGTTCTTCTCTCTCTACTCGGGACCACCGCAGCTTGCGCGCGGGAACCTGGCCGGACGAGTGGATCGTAACATGCAATTTTCTTAATTTTTTGATTTGTGCATAGCAATATTTCAGGAAATGTAACAGGACTGTTGATGGTTCTTGTCGCGTCTCATAGGGAGAAGCGGTTTTTGACATGATTTCCTGTCAGTGGCGTCCTACAGCGCGACAAGAAGTTCCACTACGAATACAAGTGAAAAACTTGACGAAACTCACCAAAAGTCACGCCGTAAAATGGGGGATAAAAGCAGGTCGCGCCGCACCACGGGTCGGCAATTCCAGTACCGCCAACGTGTTCAGGCGCGCCTGGCAGCGCGCCGTCCAGGAGGGCGACGCTCAGCCCGGGTGATACGGCTCGGCGCCCTCAGCGTGGCCATCGTCGCTGAAGCCTACGGCGATCGACACACCTTCCAGACCAAGCGACAGCAGCGCGTCGCACAGTTCATCGACTTCAAGCACCAGATCGGCGGCCAGGTCGACCGGCTTCTCGACGCTGCCCCACGGCTGGCCACCATCCAGCGCGTACAGGTTCGCGCGCAGCAGGATGTGTTCGCCCATATCGATCGGCGCGACGGCCGCATGCACGGCATCCGGCGCCAGGTCCTTGGCCTGCAGCAGGCCCTTGATGTCGGCCAGCACGCCAAGCGTTGCCAGCTCGGCCACGCCCTGCTCCTTGGCGCCGTAGAACAGGTCCTGGTATAAAAAGTTCAGGTCGAGCCGTGCGGGGTCGGCCGCCAGGCAGCGCGCGACCAATGGCGCCGCCGCCACGGTCCAGTCGCGGTAGCGGTCCATGCGGGCGGTGAAATAGGCATCGCTGCCGGCCTCGTCCTTTGGAATCCGGTAGAACGCATCGTCGCTGCGCTTGAACGAAAAGCCGAGCAGGAAACGCAGCTCGAGCGCCGTTTCGTCGGGTGCGACCGGCTCGCCGGTCCAGCCGCGCATGCTTGCTGCGATGGTCGGGGCCGGCTGCAGTTTCTTTTCGGTCAGCGAGGCGGCTGCTTCGCGCAGCATCTCGTGCAGCGTGCCATAGGCGATATGGTCGATCTCGCCCAGGTCGAACGCGTGCTGGAGCAGGATCACGCGCGCATCCGGACTGTCGAGGCCCCCATCCTGGAAGCTGGCCACGAGCGCCTCGAACGCCGCTTCGTCCTGGAACAATTCCTGCGCCACCAGCCCGCCCTCGCTGCGCACGAACAGCGGCACCATGAAGGCGTCGATCTCGTGTTCCGGGCCGCCTTCGCGCCCCACGCGCAGCGTCGCTGCTTCTTCTTCGATGCACCCGCGCAGCACGCGGCAGGCCAGCGGATCGGTATAGCGGGCCAGTTCGATCGCCTCGTACAGGACTTCGTCGCGCTTCTTGCGCACGGCCTTGCGCACCGCCAGCACGAGCTGGTCGCGGCGCACAGTGTCGGGTTCGCCCGTTTCCAGGTCTTCGCGCTCGGCGATTTCGAGCGCCAGATCGGCCATTTCCTGGGCCTGGGCATTGGTGTCCGGTTCGCGTGTGTTGTTCGAGGTGCGGGGCACCGGACGCTTGTTTTTTGGCATGGCTGAAATAGGGAATGAGGGTGAAAGAATGATCGTGCCCGCATGGTAACACCCCCGGCATGGACCCTGACAGTTGCCATCCGTCGCCGCTGCGCCGACGCGCAATGCTATGCTTCGCCCTACCGTAATCTGCAGGATCACCATGCTCGACCGTTTCTTTCAACTCAGCGCCAACAACACCACCGTCCGCACAGAACTCATGGCGGGCCTGACCACGTTCCTGACGATGGTCTACATCATTTTTGTCAATCCATCGATTCTGGGCGACGCCGGCATGCCAAAGGCGTCCGTGTTTGTCGCAACCTGCCTGATCGCCGCTGGCGGCACCGCGCTGATGGGCCTGTACGCCAATTACCCGATTGCGATGGCGCCCGGCATGGGCCTGAACGCCTACTTCGCCTATGCTGTCGTGCTGGGCATGGGCATCCCGTGGCAGGCGGCGCTGGGCGCCGTGTTCATCTCCGGGTGCCTGTTCATCCTTGTCACGATGGTTGGCCTGCGGGCGATGATCGTCGACGGCATTCCGCGCTCGATGCGGGTCGGCATCACGGTGGGACTGGGCATGTTTCTGGCCCTGATCGCCCTCAAGAACGCCGGCATCGTCGTCGCCAGCGACGCCACGCTCGTCAAGGCGGGCGACCTGCACCAGCCGGCCGCTCTGATGGCCGTGCTGGGCTTCTTCGTGATCGTCGCGCTGGACCGGCTGCGGGTACGCGGCGCGATCCTGATCGGCATCGTGCTGGTGACCGTGCTCAGCTTTTTCTTCGGCGGCAATACTTACCAGGGCGTGTTCTCGCTGCCGCCACCCATCTCGCCGACGCTGTTCGCGCTGGATATCCCGGGCGCGCTGGCGGCTGGCATCCTCAATGTCGTGCTGGTGTTCTTCCTGGTCGAGCTGTTCGATGCGACGGGCACGCTGATGGGCGTGGCGCGCCGCGCAGGCCTTCTGGTCGAAGGCAAGATGGAGCGCCTGAACAAGGCGCTGCTGGTCGACAGCGGCGCCATCGTCGCTGGCAGCGTGCTGGGCACGTCGAGCACGACCGCGTACATCGAAAGTGCAGCCGGCGTGCAGGTCGGTGGCCGTACGGGCCTGACGGCGCTGACTGTCGCCGCGCTGTTCCTGGCGTGCCTGTTCATCGCGCCACTGGCCTCGGTCGTACCGCCCTACGCGACCGCGCCGGCGCTGTTGTTCGTCGCCTGCCTGATGCTGGCCGACCTGGGCGAAGTCGACTGGAGCGACACCACCGAAAGCATCCCGGCGGCCGTTACCGCGCTGGGCATGCCATTCACATACTCGATCGCCGAGGGCATTGCGTTCGGCTTCATCAGCTACGCCGTGCTCAAGCTGCTGACGGGCGGCGCGCGCGGCGTGAAACCGGTCGTCTGGGTGATCGCCGCATTGTTCGCGTTCAAGATCGCCTACGTCGGGACGTGAATGCCAGTGCGGGGCGCGATCCGGGTGTTCTAGCACGCCGCATCGCGCAGCCTATGCGTTACAATATCGGCCAACTCGCGGCAACCTGTTTGCCTCGCACGATTCATGAACGATTCACGAACGATGGGCCGGTTGCCCTGCGCAGGTCTGGTGCAGTGCGGCCCATGCTTCTCAACGGATGCTGATGAAACTATCCCCGATCCTGGCGCTGCTCGTTGTCAGCGTCCACGGCGCGGCCAATGCGGCCCCCGATCTTCCTCAGGTTGGCGACGTCCATGCGCCGCTCAAAGTCATGATGCCGACCATTCCCGATGGTGGCTGGTTCACCTCGGCCGAGCTCGGCGCGATCAACACGTCCGGCAACACGAGCGGCACGTCAGTGACGGGCAAGATCGACGCCCGCCACGAAACGTCGGACTGGAGCCATGAATTCATTGCCAGCGGCTACTTCAAGGAAGACGAGTACGAGAACGAAGAAGGTGAGCTGCAGCGTACGCGCTCGGCCGAGCGCTGGGCGACGTCGGCCAAGGCCTCCTTCAAGCTGCTGGGCGACGGGCGCCGCGCGTTCATCCTCGGCTCGCATGTGAACGACAAGTTCGGCGCCTACGTGCGCTATTCGTCGCTGTCGGTCGGTTACGGCTCGCGCTGGTACACGGCGCCGGACAAGACGCTCGACGTCGAGATCGGTCCGGGCTACTTCAACGGCAAGCGCGAGACGGACGAAGAAGAAGACGGCCTGACCGTGCGCGGCGCGGCGCAGTTCCGCTGGCAGGTCAGCCCGTCAGCGTACTTTTCGCAGACGCTCGCCGTCGAGAAAGGTACGTCCAATACCCACTCGGTGGCCGAGACGTCGCTGTCGACCAAGATCAACGGCAGCATGCAGATGAAGGCGGGCTTCAGCGTCCGCAACGACAGCAGCGTACCCGAAGACAAGAAGAACACGGATACCCAGACCTCGCTGACGATGGTCTATTCGTTCTAGACGTTCTCGACGTTCAGCGCCAGGCCAGCTCCAGCGTCGCGCCGTCGTCCTGCACGACGGCAAAGCCGCATGACGCGTACAGCGCGCGTGCGGCACTATTCTCACAGCGCACACGCAACGTCATCGTGCACTGACCCAGGCAGGCGTCCTGCAACGCTCCCAGCACCGTGCGCGCGATGCCACGGCGGCGGGCGTGGGGCGCCACCGCCAGGTCGACCACGCGCAGCGAGTCGCTCGTCCAGTCCAGTATCACCCGTCCCAGCGCCTCTTTGCCATCGGTCAGCAGCCACGTCTCGGCAGCGGGATAGCGCTGCGCGTACTCGTCGACCTGCAGTTGCTGCTGGTGGCGCGCGATGCCCTCGATCACGCTGCGCGGCACCGGCAACGCGCCCAGGTCGGGCCGCGTCGCCAGGTACAGCGCCGCCAAAAACGACGTGTCGGTTGCGTGCGGCGCACGGCCCGTCAGCGCGCCGAAGCGGCGTACATTCACGCCTTCGCCGTGTGCGGTATCAGGCTACGGGCAAGAATCAGCGCCACCAAGCTGATCAGCGCCGCGCCGCTCAGGTAATAGCCGACATACTCGAGCCCGTAGTTCGTGCCCAGCCACAGCGCGATATACGGCGCGACCGACGCGCCCAGGATGCTGGCGAAGTTGAAGGTCAGCGACGCGCCCGTATAGCGCACCTCGGCCGGAAACAGTTCGGCCAGCAGTGTGCCCAACGGCCCGTAGGTAAAGCCGACCAGACACATGCCCAGCACCATGAAGGCGCCAACCGACCACGCGCCACCCGCCCCGAACAGTGGCCCATATAGCAGGCCGAAGAGAGCGATCGCGCCGCTGACCAGCATCATCGCCGTGCGCCGCCCGCGCCGGTCGGCCAGCAGCGCTGACAGTGGAATGGTCAGTGCAAAGAACAGCACCGCGAACAACTGCAGCAACAGGAATTGCTGGCGCGTGTAACCGAGCTGCGCGGTTCCCCAGCTCAGCGCGAACACCGTCATCAGGTAGAAGATGACGAAGGTGGCCAGCGCGATGAACGTGCCGAGCACCAGCGCGCGGCGATGGTCGCGCATGACGATCACGAACGGCACCTTGACCCGCGCCTTGCTGTCCAACACCTTCTGGAAGTCCGGCGTCTCGGTGATTTTCAGGCGAATGTACAGGCCCACGCCCACCAGCACGGCGCTGGCCAGGAATGGAATGCGCCAGCCCCAGGCAAAGAAGTCGGCATCGGTCATCACTTCGCCCAGCAGCAGGAACACGCCGCCCGACAGGAAGAAGCCGATCGGCGCGCCCAGCTGGGGGAACATGCCGTACCAGGCGCGCTTGCCCGGCGGCGCGTTTTCGGTGGCGAGCAGGACCGCCCCGCCCCATTCACCACCCAGGCCCAGACCCTGGCCGAAGCGGCACAGCGCCAGCAGCAGCGGCGCGGCCACGCCGATCTGGGCATAGGTGGGCAAGAGGCCGATCAGGATAGTCGACAGGCCCATCGTCAGCAGCGCGGCAACCAGGGTCGCCTTGCGGCCCACGCGATCACCGAAGTGGCCGAACACGGCCGAGCCTACCGGGCGCGCGAAGAACGCAATGGCGAATGTCGCCAGCGACTGCAGCATCGCGGCGCCCGGATCGGCCGTCGGGAAGAACAGCCGCGGAAACACCAGCACGGCGGCCGTCGCGTAGATATAGAAATCGTAGAACTCGATCGTCGTGCCGATCAGGCTGGCAAACAGGACGGTACGGGGCTTGTTGGCCGTGACGACGCTCATGCAGCCGCCCGGGCCAGCGCTTCGGTCACGGCGCCGGCATCGGCCGGACGCACCACGCGCGCGACTTCCTGGCCCTCCTTGAGCACCACCACCGTCGGCCACAGCTTGACGCGGAATGACCGGCCCAGCGGCCGGCCGGGGCCATCCTCGACCTTGACGTGCCTTGCAGCCGGTTGCCCGGCGACGGCCTGGGCGATGGCCGGCGCGGCCGCGCGGCAATAGCCGCACCAGTCGGTGCCGAAGTCGAGGACGAGAATGCCGGGTGCCGAATCGATTTCGGCGCGCTCGGGCTGGTGGGTTGCGTAGGCTGTGGACATGCGGGTCTCCTGGTATAGCCATTCTTGGCCTTGTCAATAGCATAAGCCTACCCGAAAACGGGGTTGCGGCCTATCGTGGTTGCTACTGAAACATGGTCGTCCCTGGGTGTGTCACCTAACCGACCGCAGCGGATGACACTGTCACCCTGACGTCTCATGCAGTCAGCTCTCGAGTCAGCTCTCAATACAGTCAGCTCAAGTCGGCTCCCCCTCAGCCCTGAACTCTGAAAGGATCCACCGATGAACATGCCATCCCAACAACAAACACCACCGGGCAGCGAAGCTGCCCTGCATCCCAAAGCCGATCACGGCGAAACATCGTATCGCGGCTCCGGCCGCCTGCAGGACAAGGCCACCGTGATTACCGGCGGCGACAGCGGCATCGGCCGCGCCGTGGCGCTGGCGTACGCGCGCGAAGGCGCCGACGTCCTGATCTCGTACCTGAACGAACACGACGACGCCAAGGAAACGGCGCGCCTGGTCGAAGAAGCCGGTCGCCGCGCGATCCTGGTGCCGGGCGACCTGGCCGATCCGGCGCATTGCCGCGCGGTCATCGAACGCGCCGTGAACGAATTCGGCCGCATCGACGTGCTGGTCAACAATGCCGCCTTCCAGATGAGCCATGAGTCCATCGAAGACATCCCGGACGACGAATGGGACTACACGTTCCAGGTGAATATCACCGCCATGTTCCATCTCTGCAAAGCTGCGGTGAAGCACATGCCGAGCGGCTCGTCGATCATCAACACGACGTCGATCAATTCGGACAAGCCGAAGCCAACGCTGCTGGCCTACGCCACCACGAAGGGCGCCATCGCCAACTTCACGGGTGGCCTGTCGCAGCTGCTGGCGGACAAGGGCATCCGCGTCAACTCGGTCGCGCCGGGTCCGATCTGGACGCCGCTGATCCCGTCGACCATGCCGGCGGACGAAGTGGAAAGCTTCGGTGACGAAACACCGATGAAGCGCCCGGGCCAGCCGAAGGAAGTGGCGCCTGTGTTCGTGATGCTGGCCTCGGACGAAGCCAGCTATATCTCCGGCGCGCGGATCGCCGTAACCGGCGGCACGCCGATTCTCTGATTACCTTTCGGTGTGCGCGTGCAGGCAGGGCTGGCAAGCCCGGCCTGCACGCGCACGTCACGCCGACCCATCCAACTATTAACTTAAGTACAATACGCGCTTACCCGGCACGGCGCGCAGCATCTGCTGCATTCCGCCTTCTTGTCGCGCCCGTCGCCGACTATCGATGAAAACCCGCACTTACCTGTTCCTGATGGCAGGGGCGATCTTGTTACCCGTAGCAATCGCCTCATGGATCGGCCTGTCCATGCTGCTTGACTGGGAACGCGAATCGCGCCTGCGCAGCGTGCGCGAGATGGCCCGCGCCACCGCCTTCCAGATCGACCGCGAGATCGCCGCCGCCGAAGCGTCGCTGCGCGCCGTCGCCTATTCGGAAGGCATGCGCCAGCACGACTATGCGCGCCTGCATCGCTGGACGTCGAGCACGAACGCCAACAATGCCCAATCCTGGACCGTGGTGTACGACAGCAAAGGGCGCGAGCTGTTCACCACACAAGCGCCGGCCGGCACCAAGCTGCTATCGACAACCCGCGATTGGGCGAGCCAGGTGTCACTCGCCGGCGGCACCCTCGTGTCGGGCTACTTCGTCGACGAATATTCGGGACTCCCGACCGTCGCGGTGAGCGTGCCGGCGCCGCTCGAGGATGGCCAGTACAACATCGTCAGCCAGATCTTCGACGTGCGCTTTTTCGAGCGCATCCTGCGCCATGACGCCATCGGCGCCGACTGGAAGGTCGGGATTTTCGATCGCAACGGACTGGCCATCATGCGCAACCGCGGATCGGACACGCTCGGCCAGCCAATGAATGCGGACTTCCTGGCTGCCACGCGCGCCGCGAACCACGGCGTGTTTCGCCACGTGACGCAGGATGGGCGCGATGTCTACGGCGTGTTCACGCGTTCAAAAAGCAGCGACTGGACCATCGTGATCGGCGTGCCGGTAGCGCAGATCGAGGCGGCCGCGCGCACCGCAACCTGGTATGCGGCGCTCGTGCTGGTGCTGCTGCTGGGCCTGGCCGTGGCCATTGTCTTGTACCTCGGGCGGACCCTCGAGCGGGCGCTGAGCCAGGCGGCGGCAGCCGTCACGCTGCTGGCCGACGGCGCCATCGCCCTGCCCGCCCGCACCCGGGTCGAGGAAGTCGATGCGCTGGTCGAAGGCCTGGCCCGCACCAGCGAAGCGCTGTCCAGCGAAAGCCAGGTGCGCAAGTCGCTGCAGGATGAACGCGAGCAGTTGCTGGTCAGCGAGCAGCGCGCGCGCCGCCTTGCCGAGGCCCAGAGCCGGGCCAAGGATGATTTCCTCGCCATGCTGGGTCACGAACTGCGCAATCCGCTGGCGGCGATCTCGGGCGCGATGTCGGTGCTGGACATGCCCAACCTCAAGCCGCAGGTCGCGGCCAATGCGCGCGACATCAGCCGGCGCCAGATGCGCCACCTGACCTGCATCGTGGACGACCTGCTCGACGTGCAGCGCATCCTGTCGGGCAAGATCGTGCTGCACCGTGCCCGCATCGATGTCGCGCAGATCGTGCGCAGCAGCGCCGAAGCCAAGGCGCTGGTCGATGCCGGCGCCCACGCCTGGACCATCGAGACAGAACCCGACGCCTGGGTCGATGGCGACCGCACGCGCCTGGAACAGGTGGTCGACAACCTGCTGCACAACGCCATCAAGTACACGCCGAAAGGCGGCCGTGTCGACGTGCGCGTCTGGCGCGACGGGAATCAGGTAGCAATCAGCGTCAGCGACAGCGGCGTGGGCATTGCGCCCGAGTTGCACCCACTGATCTTCGACGTGCTGGTGCAGGGGCCGACGAGCATCGACCGCGGCCAGGGCGGCCTGGGCCTCGGCCTGGCCCTGGTCAAGCAACTCACCGCCCTGCACGGCGGCACCGTCGCCGTCCACAGCGACGGGCCCGGCAAAGGCAGTTGCTTCGTCGTGCGCGTGCCGGCTACGGCGTAATGCGTTCCCACACATAGACACCGGCGTCGGCCGGTAAACCTGTGTGCAGGCGATTGTCCTGCAGGCGCCAGGTGCGCAGCGCCGGCAGATCCTGCGCCAGGCGCGAACCCACCGCGTCGGGCGGACACATTGCGCGGGTCGTCGCCACCGGCCCCAGGCTCAAGGTGCCGCCCGTCGCATCGGTGGCCACGGCCTGCCACGGACCGTTGCCGCGATTGCAATCGAGCTTGACGGCCAGGCGGCCATCCTGGCCGAACGACAGCGTGAAGCCATCCGGCGAACCGGGCCGCAGTGGCTGGCTGCCATCGTCGTTCGCCTGGAACGACGCCAGGCGCCAGCTCGTGCCGGCCAGCGAGGGTGTTGCGACGGCCGTCGCGGGTGCGGTCGAGGGAGAATTTGCAGGTGCAGTTGAAGGCATGCTGGAGCAGGCGCCCAGGGCGAGGCTGATGGACAGGAGACAAAGGCTTGCGCGCATAGTGGTTCTTTCCAGAGATAGTAGGCGCCCAGAATATCGCATCTGCAAAGGATGACCCGCCCTGCAGGCTGGGAATCTGCCAAAGTGTCCCCACCTGATTGATATCACCTTGTCAATACGAGACCACCATGCGAATCTTCCTGCGCGCCCTCGTGGTTGCCGTCATCCTGATCCTGGGCTACGCCCTGCTGCAACCCACCATCGAACGGGCGCTGTACACGATGCGCCTGGCGTCGATGCCCAAACCTGTTGCGCTGCCAGTGCCCGTTGACGGCGTTGCGGTCCGCGCGCTGCGCGACACCTGGGGTGGCGCGCGCAGCGAAGGCCGCAAGCACGAGGGCATCGACATCTTCGCCAAGCGCGGCACGCCGGTGTTGTCGAGCACGGAAGGCATCGTGGCGCAGGTCGGCACCAACCGCCTTGGCGGCCTGGTGGTCTGGGTCACGGGGCCGGGCGGTCAGCGCCATTATTATGCGCACCTGGACCGGTATTCCGACGTCGAGGCCGGCATGCGCATCGAGGCCGGCCGCGTGCTGGGCTACGTCGGCAACACGGGCAATGCGAAAGGCACGCCGCCGCACCTGCACTATGGCATCTACGAGACGGGCGGCGCCATCAACCCGTACCCGTTGCTGCGCGCCGAACCGGCCGCCGAGACGACAGCTAAGGAATCGGCGCCGGCGGCACCTGGCCGCTAGATGCTGGCAGGATCTGCTCCTGCTGCTGCGGCTGCTGCGGCTCGGTGACCTCGATCGCTTCTTCCTGCTGAATCTGAACCGGCTGCTGCAGGAAATCGAGCTGATCGGCGCGCGATCCCGGTGCCAGTTCGATCGGCGCTTCCTCGAAGATCTCTTCCTCAGGCGCCTCTTCTTCGTAGCGGCGTGGCTCCGGCCGTTTACCACCCGGGAGCAAGGCTGCCGCATCGAGGCGTTTTGAATCGAATGCGCCGCGGAAGAAGTCGCCCACCAGCAGCGCCGCGTTATGGCCGCCCTGCCCCCAATAGGTACTGCGGATGGCCACGCGGTTGTCGTTGAACCCCACCCAGGCGCCCGCCACGAGGTTCGGATGCATCATGATGAACCAGCCATCCGTATTGTTCTGCGTGGTGCCGGTCTTGCCGGCGACGTCGCCATAGATGCCGAAGCGGCTGCGCACGCCGGCGCCCGTGCCGCGCGTGACGACGCCCCGCAGCATGTCGATCAGCGTCAGGGCCGACTGCTGCGACATCGCGCGCTCCGGCGCGCTGCCGCCGAAATCGGCAATCACGTTGCCGTCGCGGTCTTCGATGCGGCGGACAAAAATCGGCTTGCGGTATTCGCCCTGCGCCGCGATGGTCGCATAGCTGCTGACCATTTCCAGCAGCGTGACCGGACTGGTGCCCAGCGCCAGCGCCGGCACGGCTTCGAGCTTGCTCTGGCGGATGCCCAGGCGCTGCGCCAGGTCGATGATCGGCTGCAGGCCCACTTCCTGGCTCACCTGCGCGGTGATGGTGTTTTTGGAATAGATCAGACCATCGCGCATCGACATCGCGCGGCCCGTGTTGCCGCTCATGTCGGTCGGTTTCCAGACGCTGCCATTCGCGCCGCGGAAGGACTGCACCACGTCGCGGTACATCTGGTCCTGCGGGATGCCCCGCTCTAGCGCGGCGCCGTAGACGATCGGCTTGAAGGTCGAGCCCGGCTGGCGTGCGGCCTGGGCCACGTGGTCGAACTGGTCGCGCTCGAAGTCGCGGCTGCCGACCCAGGCTTTCACCTCGCCGGTGGCCGGATCGATCGCGACAAAGCCCGCTTCCAGGCGCGACTTGGCGCTTTTCAGGTCGGCCATGAAGCTGCGGTCGGCCTTGATGCGCTTGAGTGCATCGGCTGGCGCTTCGCCGCCTTCGACGGCATTGCGGTACGCGCCCGTCTCGCGCACGAACGCATCGAGCTCGCGCCCGTGCGTGATCCAGTAATACGAGAACGGATCGACGTTGCGCCGCATCGACGTGTACATGCCGCCCGACGTCGAGCGCGGGACATTCGGATTGGCCCATTCGACGTCGGCGATGGCCTGCAGCATGTCGGCCTGGCGTTTGACGGCGCGCTCGGCGTCCGCCTGCAGCGCCGTGTCGAGCGTGGTGCGCACGACCAGACCGTCGAGCTGCAGATTGACATCGTTTTCGTCGGCCCAGTCGAGCAGCCACTTGCGCACATAGGCGCTGAAGTGGTTGTCCTTGCCGCTGCGGTCCGGCTGGCGCGCAAAGCGCAGGCGCAGCGGGCGTTTGATCAGCGCCGCATAGCGCCGCTCGTCGAACGCGCCGTGCTTGCGCATCTGGCCCAGCACGACATTGCGGCGCGCCAGCGAGCGCACCGGATTGGCCACCGGGTTGTAGTAATGCGTGCCCTTGAGCATGCCCACCAGCGTGGCCGACTCGAGCACATCGAGTTTGGACGCCGGCTTGTTGAAATAGGTGCGCGCGGCCATTTCGATGCCGTAGGCGTTGTACAGGAACGGCACCGTGTTCAGGTAGGCCTCGAGAATCTGCGTCTTGCTGTAGGTGTTCTCGATCTTGATCGCGGTGATCAGTTCCTTCATCTTGCGATTGATGCTGCGCGCCCGGCCAATCTCCTGCGGGAACATATTGCGCGCCAGTTGCTGCGTGATCGTCGAGCCGCCCTGCGGGGTACCTTTCACGCTCGACCACAGGGCGCCACCCACACGCCGGAAATCGATGCCGTGGTGGTCGTAGAAACGGTGGTCTTCGGTCGAGATCAGCGCCTTGACGACATGGGGCGAGACCTGCGACAGCTTGACGCGCTCCTGCAGCCCCTGCTCGAAGGTGCCGAGCGACTTGCCGCCCGCATCGAGGATCACGGTCGGGCGCGCCTGGCTCGCCTGTTCGAGGTCGTCGATGCCGGGCGTCAGCGGTATCAGCACCAACAGCCAGGCGAAGATCGCCATCAGCCCGGCTGCCATCGTCCACAAGGCGATCAGCGCCAGCTTGACCGGCATCGGCCGCCCGTGCAGGCGCTGCTGCGCGCCGGACCTGAGCGCGCCGGCCCCGGTCCGGGCCCCGGTGAAACCACGCCGGACGAGGCGTTGCAAGCGTTGCTGGAAGGTCGGCGCAGGCGTGCTGCCCGTGTTGTCATCGTTCTGCTGTTGGTCCACGCGCTATCCCTGCCTGCTCAATCTGTCAATTCGGCAAGTATAGCCGACCGGTGGCCTGCACCTGGCGCGCCGTTGCACCAGGCGTCACGCGGTGCTGGTCCTCGGCTCGATGTGGCCGGCGCGCAGCAGCACCTCGATCCGCTCCCCCGTCTGCGGCCGGCTGTAGACGTGGCCCTGCACCGAGTCGCACCCGGCGCCGCGCAGAAAGTCGAGCTGCGCGAGCGTCTCGACGCCTTCGGCAATGACGTGCATGCGCAGGCCGTGGGCCAGCGAGATGATGGCGTCGACCAGCGCCGCGCCGTCGGCGCTGCCCACCATGTCCTGCACGAACGAGCGGTCGATCTTGAGCACGTCCACCGGCAGGCGCTTCAGGTATTGCAGGCTGGAGTAGCCGGTGCCGAAGTCGTCGATCGACAGTTTCACGCCCATGCGCTTGAAGCATGCCATCGTGTGGATCGCCGACTCGATGTCGCCCATCATCATGCTTTCGGTCAGCTCGATCTCGAGCGACGCCGGCGGCAGGCCGGTGTCCTGCAGCACGCGCTCGACGCTGTCGATCAGGCCGGGCTCGGCCAGCTGGCGCGCCGACAGGTTCACGGCGATGCGCAGCGGCCCCAGCCCGCTGCGTTGCCACTGCCGGTTCTGGCGGCACGCCGTCTGCAGCACCCAGGCGCCGATCGGCACGATCAGGCCCGTCTCTTCGGCCAGGCCGATGAAACGCTCCGGCTGGATCGTACCCAGCAGCGGGTGGCGCCAGCGGATCAGCGCCTCGGTGCCCACAACGCGGCCGGTGGCCAAGTCGATCTGCGGCTGGAAATGCAGCGTGAACTGCTGCTCGTGCAGCGCGCGCCGCAACGCGCTTTCCAGCGCCAGCCGGTCGAATGCCTGCGCATTCATGTGCGGCGCGTAGAACTGGACCCCGTTGCGCCCGTCCGACTTGGCGCGGTACATCGCGATTTCGGCATGCTTGACCAGCGTGTCGGCGTCGGCCCCGTCGGCCGGCCAGGCCGCCACGCCGGCGCTGCAGCCAAGCACCAGGTGCTGGCCGGCCAGTTGCAATGGTTCGGCCACGACCTCGCGCACCTGCGCGATGCGGGTGGCAGCCTGGCGTTCGTCGGCGCAGTCGCACAGTACGAGCACGAAGTCGTCGCCGCCGACCCGCGCCGCCGTGTCGAGCGGGCGCAGCGTGCGCCGGATGCGCGTAGCCAGCACGCGCAGCATCTCGTCGCCGGCACGCCGGCCCAGCGTGTCGTTGATCAGCTTGAAGTGGTCGACGTCGAGCAGCACGATCCACACCGGGGAATTGCCCGCAGCGGCAATCGCGCGCTCGATGCGGTCGGCCAGGAGCGCGCGATTGGCCAGGCCCGTGAGCGTGTCGTAACGGGCGTGGCGCTCGAGTTCAGCCTCGTAGTGCTTGGCGGTGGTGACATCGTAGACGGTCACGACGAACTGGCTGACCTTGCCGTCGGCGCCGCGCACGGGTGCGATGTAGACGTCGGTAATCAGCTCGGCGCCATCGCGCGTGTGCATGGTCACCAGCGCATGGTCTTCGCGCTGCCCGTGCAGCGATGCGCACAGCAACTGCACCGCCGGCTGGCCGGTGTCCGGGCCGAGGAGCAGCATCAGCGGCTGGCCGGCCAGTTCGTGGGGCGCATGGCCGAAGGTGCGCTCGCAGGCCGGATTGGCGTAGCCGATCGGATAGCCCGGTGCATGCGCATCGACCAGCAGGATCGGATTGGCGCTGGATGCCATCGCCCGTTCGTAGACCCGCAGCGAGCCGGTCGCACGGTTCAATGCAGCGGTCCGCTGCGCCACCAGCGCCTCGATGCGGCGCGTACGCGCCACGCGCTGCTGTACCAGGGTGGCAGCAAGGCCGCTCAGCACCAGACCAAGCGCAAGCGCGACCAGCTCGGCCGTGTGACGCCCGAATGCCGGCGGCTGTTGATCGACGACGACCTGCCACTGGCTGCCGGCGATATCGATGAATTCGACATGGCGCTGCAGGTTCCCGGCGTGCGCGGGGCCATGGCGGTACGCCGTCACCAGCTGCCCGGCTTCGTCCGGCCCCTGCAGCGACAAGCCGATGGCGGCGTCGTCAAGCAGGCGCACTGCATGCAGGCTGCCGCCCACCAGCAGTGCCACATCGATTACCACCCCGGTGTGACCGACCACCGCCGCGCGGCGCGCAAAGACATCCGCAGGACGCGCATTGCCCCGGTAGACGGGCACAGTGATCAGGATGCCCCGGCGCATGCCGCCGCCCTGCAGCAGCGTGACCAGGGGACTGGCAACGGGCTCGCCGGCATCGATCGCACTCTGGCTGAGGCGGCGCCGGGGTGGATCGGCCCATGCGTCGACCCCAAACGCGATGGCGTTGCCGAGAATGGGCGTAATGAAATCGTTGACCAGATACATGGGCCGCTCGCCGGCGCGCACCAGTGCGGCCCCACCGCCTTGTGCCCGCTCCCGGATCTGGAAATCTGGCCAGAACGCCCGGCGCTGAGCTTCGAACGCCGGGCGCTCGGCGGCGCTGACAAAGCGCTGGAATACGATCGCCTTCAGGTAACCGTGGTTCGCCACGAGCGGCAACGCAAAGGCATCGAACTCTTCGCGCGTGATGTGCTGCGACGCGTGAAACAGCAGATTGGCGGCGCGCGCGGCATCGACGGCTTCAGAGAAAGCGCGCGTGACCGCGGCCACGCGCACGCTGGCGCGCTGCGCGAATTCGGCATCGGCGCGCCTGGATTCCAGCGTGTGCACCAGGCCGCACAGGGCGCCAGTGAGCATCAGCCCGAGCAGACAGGTGGCCACCGCGGCCCTTGACAGGCCGCGTCCGGCAAGACGCCAGCGGCGGACAAATGCACTGTACATACAGAGGATGCTAACGCAGAACGGCGCGTTCGGGCGCAGCGCTGCCAGACCGCGCATGCAGAAGAATCTGCGATGCGATGATGTGTTTTGACAACGCTTGCATTATCATCTCGCGCATGTCGTCCGAACCCCAAGCCCCTCCCCAGCCCTTGCCGCCCGATGCGCCGCCCCAACGCGTGCTGCGTCAATTCCGTATCGTCTTCAATGCGGTCAAGACCCATTTTCGCCAGCTCGAACATGAATCCGGGCTGGGCGGCGCCCAGGTCTGGGCGCTGTCGGTGATCGACAGCCAGCCCGGCATCGGCGCAACCAGCCTGAGCCGCGCGCTCGATATTCACCAGTCCACTGCCAGCAATCTGGTGCGCGGCCTGGTCGAGCGCGGCTATGTGACTGCAGCGCGCGAAGGCACGGACCGGCGCAGCGTGGCGCTGCGCGTGCTGCCGGCTGGCCAGAAGGTGCTGCGCCGCGCCCCGGCGCCCCTTGCCGGCGTGCTGCCCAATGCCCTTGCCACGCTCGATGAATCGACACTGCTGCGGCTTGAACAGGACTTGGGGACATTGATCGCGCAACTCGATGCCGATGAGGCGGCGGGCAAGATTCCGCTCGGCCAGTCATAACAGGAACACTCGGGAGACACCGGGGGGAAAAAAAAGCCCCCCGACGAATGCGGGGGACGAAAAGAAGCGGCGCTGACCGCCTCTTCGCTGATCGGGGCAAGGTGGTCGGACGACCCACTTGCCACGCCCCTATATTGCCCCAAAAGTATAATCAAGGCAACCTTATTTGTGCCAATGGACACAGGAGGGCGCCGCACACCCGAACACGACAGGAACAGGTATGGAAATAGCAGGCTGGTTGCAGGCAGGTGGATGGGGATTGCTGGCAGGCGGCGCCCTGATGCTGGGCGCCGGGATCGGGGTGCGCTATGCCGTGCCCAAGCGCCTGGTCGCGGCCATCATGGCGTTCGGCAGCGGCGTGCTGATTTCGGCGCTGTCGTTCGAATTGATGGATGAAGCGCTCGAGACCGGTGGGCTTGCCTCGACGGCCGCCGGGTTCGTGGTCGGCGCGGGCATCTATACGGGCGCCAACTGGCTGCTGGCGCGCAAGGGCGCCAAGCACCGCAAACGCTCCACACCGCAGGAGGGCGCCGACCCCAAGGCCAAAGCCAGCGGCACGGCCATTGCCATCGGCGCCCTGTTGGACGGGATTCCCGAGTCGATCGTCATCGGCCTGTCGCTGCTGGGCGGCCAGGGCGTCAGCATGGCGATGGTGGCGGCGGTATTCCTGTCGAACCTGCCGGAAGGTTTATCCAGCGCTGCGGGCATGAAGCGCGCCGGCCATTCGACCGGGTACATCTTAGGCATCTGGGCGGCGATTGCCCTCGCCTCGGGCCTGGCAGCAACGGCGGGCTTCACGCTATTTCACCAGTTCTCGCCTGAAATGCTGGCGGCAACCACGGCGGTGGCGGCCGGGGGCGTGCTGGCGATGGTGGTCGATACGATGATCCCCGAGGCTTTTGACGAGACCCATGATTTTGCCGGCCTGATCGTCGCCGCGGGCTTTCTCGCTGCATTTACACTGAGTAAGCTTTCTTCCTGAGATTGCCATGCATTACTGTTTATAATCACTCTTTCAAGCGACGTCCCTTCCCCGGCGTCGCAACCCCGGCGTCGCAATCCCTACTTCATCCTGAATATGCAACCCCAGTTTTCCGGCGGCACCTGGCGTGACGGCGCGGCGCCGCTCGCACTGCGCTATCTGTTCGCGCTGTTCCTGTTCGTCGTGGCGCTGGCAGCCCGCTTCATGCTGGTGGACATCCTGCCGGCGCGCGGTTTTCCGTTCCTGTCGTTCTTCCCTGCGGTACTGCTGGCGGCCTACCTTGCCGGTCTCGGGCCAGGCCTGCTGACCGCGTTCCTGAGCACCTGGGCAGCCTGGGCATTCTTCATGGGCCCGCGCCTGGCGCCGGCCGCCATGGCGCACAGCGACCTGATCGCGCTGGTCTTTTTCGCGTCGATCCTGGTCGTCGACTGCCTCGTCATCGAACGCATGAATCTGGCCATGCGCAAGCTGCGCACGACCGGCACCCGGCTGCGCGAGAGCGAAGATGCGCTGGTGGCGCGCCAGGCCGAGCTGAGCGAAGCGAACCGGCAAAAAGACGTCTTCATCGCAATGCTGGCGCACGAGCTGCGCAATCCGCTGGCGCCGATCCTGTCGGCGGCACAGCTGATCGCCATGCGTGCAGGCAACGATAAACCCTTGGCCCGCGCTGCGGCCATCATCACGCGCCAGGGACTGCAACTGACGCGGCTGGTCGACGACCTGCTCGACGCGTCACGTATCCACTCGGCCAAGCTGACACTGCAGGTCGCGCCGGCCGACTTGCGTGACGTGATCGCCAGCGCGCTGGAAACGAGCGCACCGATGATCGAACAATCGGCCGCCAACTTCCAGCTGACGTTGCCGCCGCAACCGATTCCCGTGGACGTCGACAGCACGCGCATCGCCCAGTGCGTGTCGAACCTGCTGCACAATGCCTTCAAGTTCTCGGCCAATCAGGGCGACATCCATCTCTACATCAGCACCGGGGCGGACGGCATGGCCCGCATCCGGGTCACGGATACGGGCCGCGGTATTTCGCCGGACATGCTCCCCCGCCTGTTCGACATGTTTACGCAGGAAGGCCGCAGCGGCAGCGATGGCAACAGCGGCCTGGGCATCGGCCTGGCGCTGACGCGTGATCTGGTCCTGCGCCACGGCGGGAGGCTCACCGCGCACAGCGACGGCCATGGCCGGGGTGCGTCATTCGAGATCGCCCTGCCCCTGAGCACCGAAGTACACGCGACGGCCATCGCCGCGCCAATGCCGGCAACGGTCGAAGCGCCCCGGCAGACGCCGTCGGTGCTGGTCGTGGACGACAACGTGGATGCCGCCGAGCTGTTGCAGGCGCTGCTCGCACTGCACGGTTTCGACGTGCACATCGCCCATACCGGCGCCGCCGCCCTGGCTGCGCTGGCCCAGGATCGCTACCGCGTCTTGTTGCTCGATATTGGCTTACCCGACATGTCCGGCTACGAGGTCGCCATCGCTGCACGGGCGCAAGGCTTGCTGGATGACACGACCTTCATTGTCGCGCTGACGGGCTGGAGCGATGCCGAGTCGCGCCAGCGCTCGGTCGATGCGGGTATCGACCATCATCTGAACAAGCCGGTGCAGATGGAAGCGCTCTTGAACCTGTTCGATGCGCGAAGATTGTCGACCAATCTTACAGTTGTATGACACGAATCAAGGTCGATTGATTTAAGTACTTGTTGGTATTGAGGATTTTGAACAGGCACGGTACGTGCTTATAAGATATCGCAACAGCAATGTTCGGATTTCGATGTCACATGAATGTTCATCCATCCCTTAATAGAACGGAGTGCTCTGTGAAACTGATCAAAAGCTTGAGGAATGTCGCCCTTGCCACCATGCTGTTTTCGGCTGGCGTGGCCAATGCAGCCCTGTACCAGTTCCAGCTGACCGGAGATTACACTGCCAGCTGGCAATTGAATTCCACCGTCTCGCCGGATGCTGTCGGCGAAGGTGAAGGCTTTGTGCTGGAAGACGTGTTCGGCAATTTCCCGGGTTCGTTCCTGGACTACGCCGATCTCACCTTCTACAGCGAGGCCATCGGTGGCGGGATGGAGATCCTCGATTACTACGGCGATAACCTGTTGTTGAGTACCGATGGCTTCCAGCTCTACACGGGTTCGGAATTCAGCCCGACCTTCCGCCTGGGAACGTTCGCACTGACCGAATACCTGGGCAGTGGCAGATACTCGCTGACCGTCACGGATCTGGATGCAGTCCCAGAACCACCCGTCGACGTGCCGGAACCAGCCAGCGCTGCACTGCTGCTCGGCGGTCTGGGCGTCCTGCTGGCATCGCGCAAGCGGCGCCAGGCCAAGTAATCATCGTGCGACCGGCAAGGCTGCGCTGAACCAGCCTTGCTATCTTTTCGGCGCTGCCGACGCAGCGACCGCCCCCTGCGTGCGCAGATACGCCACAATATCGGACGCCTGCTTCTCGCTCATGAAGCTGAGAAAGCGCATCTTGTTACCGGGCACGACCTTTTCGCTGTCACGAATGAACGCGACCAGCTTCTGCTCGTTCCAGACAAAACCGGCCTGCTTCAAGGCCGGTGAGTAGGCATACGCAGGGGCGCTGCCCGCCTTGCGGCCCACGATCCCGTTCAGTTGCGGCCCGAAGCCATTGCGGGCGCCCGCGCCAACTTCATGACAGTTGGTACAGCGCGCGAACAGCCGGCGGCCGGCATCGACCTGGGCTTGAGCGGGTGCCGGCGCCGCCAGCGCCTCGACGCCCGGGCCAAGCAACAGCGCGACACCAATGATGAGCGCGCGCATGATCACTTCACCCGCTGCTTCTCGAGCTTGCGCGCGAGCGTGCGGCGATGCATGCCCAGCCGGCGCGCAGCCTCGGAAATATTGAAATCGGTCTCGGCCAGCACGGCGTGGATGCGCTCCCACTCCAGCGTCTTGATGGACGTCGAACGGTTGGTCACCTCGATTTCAGCGCTGCCGGCCACGTGCCCGAACGCCGCTTCGATATCGTCGGCATCCGACGGCTTGGCCAGGTACTGGACCGCGCCCAGCTTGATTGCCTCGACCGCCGTGGCGATGCTGGCAAAGCCCGTCAGCACCACGATGAGCATGTCCGGGTCGTGGTCATGCAGCAGTTGCACGCAGGCCAGGCCCGAGGTCTGGCCCTTGAGCTTCAAGTCGACCACGGCGTAGCCGGGATTGTGCTGCGCCAGAATGGCGGCAGCTTCATCATGGCCGGTTGCGGCCAGCACGCGGTAACCGCGCCGCTCGAACGAACGGCTCAGCGTGCGGGCGAAGGCTTCGTCGTCTTCGATGATGAGCAGCAGCGGCTCAGGGTTCGGCATCGTTCAGTTCCTCTTCCAGTTCAATGGCCGACATCGGCAACCGCAGCCTGACCACGGCGCCGCCCTCCGGCCGGTTGGTCGCCGTCACCGTGCCGCCGAGTTTGCGCACGACGTTCACGGCCAGAAACAACCCCAGACCACCGCCGGGTTTGCCCTTGGTGGACTGGTACGGTTTGCCGAATTGCGCCAGCATGCTGGGCGCAAAGCCGGGACCGCGGTCGAGCACGGACAGCACCAGCGTACGCTCGTCGATGTGCGCATCGAAGCAGACCCAGTCGGGCGAAGCTTCCAGCGCGTTGTCGAGCAGGTTGTCGACCGTCTGGCGCAGCGCCGAGTCGCTCGCCACCGGCCAGTCGTCGGCGATGCGGTTATTGTACGTGAAAGCACGCACGGGGCGGCTGGCCTGCCAGCGTTCGACCAGGCCATCGAGAAAGCCCCGCACCGTCGTGCGTTCGGCCGATTCGCCGCGCGCTTCGCCGGCCGAGAGCAGAATGCCGCTGACGATCGACTTGCAGCGCTTGAGCTGGGTCTGCATCTCGGTCAGTTCGCCCAGTAGCTCGGCGTCGTCGCGAAATGCGGGCATGCGCTTCCAGTCGCCCAGGATCACCGACACCGTCGACAGCGGCGTGCCCAGTTCATGCGCGGCGCCGCTGGCAAGCAGGCCCATGCGCACGATGTGTTCTTCTTCGGCCGCGCTCTGGCGCAGGGCGGCCAGCTGCGTGGCCTTGTCGCGCACATTGTCCGAAATGCGCGAGACGAACAGCACCAGCAGCCCGGCATTGAGCGCAAAGCAGACCAGCAAGCCCTGGACATACAGGCTGCCGATGCCGCGCTCATGGTCGAATGGCAGCGCAAGCGGCTCGGCAAACGCCGCCAGCCCTGCCATGCAGGTGATCGTGATGGCGACGATGCTCCAGGTCCACAGTACGTCGAGCAGCACGGCCGAGACGATCACCTGTAGCAGATAGAGGAATGCAAAGGGATTGGTGGTGCCGCCGGACAGATACAGCAGCACGGTCAGGCTCGAGACATCGACCAGGATGGCCATGAACATCTCGCCGTTCGAGACCGGCCGGCGTTCGTGCCAGCGCAGGTGGCTGGCGATATTGAAGGCGATCAGGCACGAGAGCACCTGCAGCATGTGCACCAGCGGCAGCGCGATCCCGAACAGCAGGATCGCGACGGCGATGGTGGTGACCTGGCCGATGACGGCGATCCAGCGCAGCTCGATCAGCTGCAGCATGTTCTTGTGGCCGGCGGCGAATTCCACGTTCGCAGCCGCCGCCGACGGCGACGTGCGCGCCGCCCGGGCGAAGAAATCCAGCGGAGATTGCATCGAAACCCGTCCGTTCAGTGCCCCGTGCGCGGCAACGCGGGCGGGACGTTAATCGTTGGCGTCGCGGGAACGCTTCGCCTCGTAGCGGGCCACCCACCACCAGGCTGCGGCCACCATGAGGGCGAGAGCATACCAAGTCAGCGCGTAGACGAGGTGATTATTTGGGAACGAGATGACGGTCAGGCCGCCGACGGCGCGCTCGGGGGCGCTTGCCGGATCCTGGTTCTTGCCGGCGTCGACGAAAAACGGCGCCGTGCGGGCCGCGTCGAAGCCGCGTGCGGCGGTCAAGGCGATGATGTCGCGCGAGTACCAGCGGTTGCCCGCCGGGTCGTTGTCGCGCAGGAAGCCACCTTTCGGTTCGCTGATACGCAGCAGACCGGTCAGCTCCACCGGCTCACCCGGGGCGGCGCAGGCGTCAGGCCCGGCCGTACGCGCCGGGAAGCGCGTGGCGATATCGCCCGATGACGGAATGAAGCCGCGATTGACAAACACGATGTGGCCCTCGTCCGCGCAGAACGGCGTGAGCAGCCAGAAGCCCGCGCCCAGCTCGGACAGCGCCTGGACGGGTGCAGTGTATTGGTAGAGATAGTGACCCGACAGGGCAACGGCCCGGTATTCGTCGGATTCTTTGGAAATCTGCGGCCACTGCGCTACCGGAGGAAGCGCAGCAGGCGCCGCATGAACACGCGCATCGACGCGTTCAATCAGGTCCAGTTTCCATTGCAGGCGAAACACCTGCCAGGTCCCCAGAACTGCAAACAGCACGAGCAGCAGCAAGGCCAGCACCGCCACCAGGCGTCGCACGAAAGGCGAGCGCCGTGGCGGGGGCTGATCCTGCGCCGACAGGGTCGGCGGCTGCTGCGCGTGCATCACCACGGTCAGGTCATGTCGGAGGTGTTTTCAGCACCCATACCCGGCATCATGTTGGTGTTCATGTGGTGCATGACCCAGATCGAGCCCGACATCACGATGACCAGCAGAACCAGCGTCAACACCAGCGCCATCATGTTCCAGCCGCCTTCAGCCTTCGAATTCAAGTGAAGGAAGTAGACCATCTGGACCACCAGCTGGACCGCGGCAAAGCCGAGGATGACCCAGCGGGTCGTTTCCGGGG
>Ga0265798_10003137_pt1 | contig 23791 bp, 16 predicted proteins | sample P3T30metagenome_FD_192430 | JGI IMG/M metagenome (GOLD analysis project Ga0265798, IMG submission 192430) | Plant litter microbial communities from East Loma Ridge, Irvine, California - P3 T30 | ecosystem: Environmental > Terrestrial > Plant litter > Unclassified | place: USA: California... | reverse complement strand
GCGCGACCACGTCGGCGTCAAGCCGATGTTCTATTCGCTGCTGCCCAGCGGCCTGTTCGTGTTCGGATCGGAACTGAAGTCGATCATGACCTTCCCCGAACTGTCGCGCGCCCTGAACCCGCGCGCCGTCGAGGATTATTTCGCCTACGGCTACGTGCCGGAACCGAACACGATCTTCCACAACGCCTATAAACTCAGCCCGGGCCACAGCATCCTGCTCAAGGTCGGCGACCGCGCCGCCAAACCGCAGCGCTGGTGGGACCTGTCCTTCAAGCCGGCGCCGCCACGTCCCGAGGCCGAAGTGGCCGAAGAACTGATCGCGCGCCTGCGCGAGACCGTCCACAGCCAGACCGAATCCGAGGTGCCGCTGGGCGCCTTCCTGTCCGGCGGAGTCGACTCGAGCGCGGTGGTGGCCATGATGGCGAGCGGCAGCGACGGCAAGGTGCGGGAAGGCGTGACCACCTGCTCGATCGGCTTCGACGACCCCGAGTACGACGAGACCAAATACGCCACCGAGGTGGCGCAGCGCTACCGCACCCACCACCACGCCCAGATCGTCGACAAGGACGACTACGGCCTGATCGACACCCTGGCCCATTTGTACGACGAGCCCTTCGCCGACAGCTCGGCGATCCCGACCTACCGCGTGTGCCAGCTGGCGCGCCGCCACGTGACGGTGGCGCTGTCGGGCGACGGCGGCGACGAGAACTTCGCCGGCTACCGCCGCTACCGCTTCGCGATGGCCGAGCACAGCGTGCGCTCGAAGCTGCCGGAAGCGATTCGCAAACCGCTGTTCGGCACCCTCGGCAGCATTTACCCGAAGGCCGACTGGGCGCCGCGCATGTTCCGCGCCAAGACCACCTTCGAGGCGCTGGCGCGCGACCTGGTGGAGGGTTACTTCCACGGCGTGTCGCGCCTGCCGGACCGCCAGCGCGAGCAGCTGTTCTCGGCCTCCTTCCGCACCGAGCTGCAGGACTACCGCGCGATCGACGTGATGCGCGCACACGCGGCCCAGGCGCCGACCGACGACCCGCTGGCGCTGATCCAGTACCTCGACTTCAAGACCTGGCTGCCCGGCGATATCCTGACCAAGGTCGACCGCGCCAGCATGGCCCATTCGCTCGAAGTGCGCGTGCCCCTGCTCGACCACACTTTCTGCGAATACGCCGCCAGCCTGCCGAACGAATTCAAACTGCGCGGCGGCGAAGGCAAGTACCTGCTCAAGAAGGCGCTCGAGCCGCACCTGCCGAACGACATCATGTACCGCGCCAAGAAAGGCTTCTCGATCCCGCTGGCGGCCTGGCTGCGCGGCCCGCTGCGCCAGGCCACGCGCGATGCGGTGCTGGGCGCGCGCCTGCTCGACACCGGCATCTTCGAGCGCGCCTACCTGGAGCAGCTGGTGACGCAGCACGAGAGCGGTAGCGCCGACCACAGCGTGGCCTTGTGGTCGCTGATGATGTTCGAGGCGTTCCTGCGGGTAAGCGTCGCGTCCTGATGCAGCACAATTGCAACAGTTTTTATGATTTTGCAACAAATAGGATAAGATGATGTCGAGTTCCTGGCGGAGGACGCGTACCGGCGTCCTCTTCCCGTCCGACCGAGCCCGCGCCGGCAGCATGGCGCGCCCGCCCGCGGTATCGGCATGCCGGACACCAGCTGCCCGGTACCGCTCCACGACGTTGTTGACAGAAGAATGCGCGCTCCCTTTTCCGCCCCGGTGCCGGTGCATCAGCCCGATCGGCGCAGTGTGAACCCCAATGCACGGCTGGCCATGCCGAAATTCACCGCCAGCCTCGTGCGTGCTGCCGGCGACCTGATCGCGCCGCGCGGCAAGGGTGCGGGACGCCTGTGCATCCTGAACTACCACCGCATCCTGGCCACGCCCGATCACCTGCTCGACAGCGATCCCGACGTCGAGACCTTCCGCTGGCAGATGCGTTTGCTTGCCGAGTGCTTCAATGTGATGCCGCTGCACGAGGCGATCGAGACGATGCGGACCGGGCGCATGCCGGCGCGTGCGGTCGCCATCACCTTCGACGACGGCTACAGCTCCTTCCATGACCTGGCCCTGCCGGTGCTGGCCGAATACGGCCTGCCGGCGACGGTATTCGTCACCACCGGCCACATGGATGCACGCAGCAGCATGTGGAACGACATGATTTTGGAAGCGGTCCGGCAATTGCCGCCGACCTCGCTCGACCTGCGCGAGCTGGGCATGGGCGAACTGCCGCTGAACGGCATCGAGCAGCGCCGCCGTACCGCCCGGATCCTGACCGAGCGCTGCAAGTATTTGCCGCTGCCCGAACGCGAAGCGTTTACCGCCCATCTGCAGCGCCTGGCCGGCGTCGCCCTGCAGCAGGACCTGATGCTCGATGCCGACATGCTGCGCGCGATGACCCACAAGCGCATCGAGATCGGCGGGCATACGGTCAGCCACCCGATCCTGGCGAAGATCGACGACGAATCGGCGCGCCGCGAGATCGTCGAGAACAAGCAGCAGCTCGAAGCCATCATCGGGCAACCGGTGCGCATGTTCGCCTACCCGAACGGCAAGCGCCGCGCCGACTACACGGCAGCGCACATCCGGATGCTCGAAGAAGCCGGCTACAGCGCCGCCTTCACCACCGAGATCGGCGCCGCCACCAGCGCCGATCCGCGCTTCGAGCTGCCGCGCGCCTGCCCCTGGGACGCAACCCCGTCGAAATTTGCCGTGCGCCTGCTGCGCTGGCTGGCCGGGGTGATGTGATGACCATGACGACAATCGCTTCCACCTCTTCCTTTTCGAACCCGGCACGCACCCGGCGCGCCTGCGCGATCGCGTTCTGCGAGAACGGCGCCGGCTATGGCGGCGCCGTGATCTCGCTCGAAGCCTTCCTCGAAAAGCTGCCGGCCGATTTCGCCGCCCATATCTACACCGGGCTCGCCATCGAGCCGTATCCGCGCCTGCAGCGGCTGGGACGCTGGCGTCACCTGCGCGCCATCAACACCCTGAGCCAGCAGGCGCTGCGGCGCTGGCGCGTGCCGTTCGCCTCGCACCTCGACAACCTGGCGAATGTCCTGCCGACCGCGCTGGCCTACTACTGGCGCTTCAAGCGCGACGGCATCGACCTGGTCTACCTGAACAACGATGCCAGCTGCAATATGGCGGCGGCGCTGGGAGCCCGTCTCGCCGGACTGCCGACGGTCCTGCATGCGCGCGGCTTCAATGCGGACACGCGCGGCAACCGCTGGGTGCTGGGCAAGCTGAGCCACGGGATCCCGGTCTCGACCGCGGTGCGCGCCGAACTGGTCCAGCTCGGCCTGCCCACCGATAAATGTACCGTCGTCGCGGAAGGCCTGGACCTGGATGCCTTCGCGCCGCGACCGCCCTCGGAAGCCCTGCGTGCCGAGCTCGGGATCGGCGCCGGCGAGCCGGTGGTCACCCTGGTCGGCGGCCTGGTCGACTGGAAAGGCCAGGACGTGCTGCTCGACGCCGCCCCGGCAATCCTGCGGCGCTATCCGCGCGCCCACCTGCTGCTGGTGGGCGGCGCCTACGGCAAGGACAGCAGTTTCGCCGACGAGATTGCCCGGCGCGCCCAGGCCCCCGCACTCGATGGCCGCGTGCGCCTGCTGGGCATGCGCGGGGACATTCCCGACATCCTGGCGCTGAGCACGGTCGTGCTGCACGCATCGACAAAACCGGAACCGTTCGGCCGCACCTTCCTCGAAGGCATGGCGCTTGGAAAAGCCGTGATCGCTTCCAACGAGGGCGGACCGCTCGACGTGATCGAGGATGGCGTCGATGGCCTCCTGATCCCGCCGCGCGACCCGCGCCTGCTGGCCGATGCGGTACTGCGCCTGCTCGACGATCCCGGCTTCGCCGCAACGCTCGCGGCGCGTGCCGTTGTCAAGGCGCGCGATTATTCGATCGAACGGCATGCCGAAGCGATTTGCCAGGTCTTGCGTCACATCGTCCCGGTCGGCGGCTGATGTCGACCAAGTGTAAGGGTGCGCACGAAACCTGGATTATTAACATTTATTCATCTAATACGGTAAGATTCTGATTCGAAAGATTGTTGGCAGCCAATGAAAACGGCGCGGCAAGTGAAGCGCGGGCATCCGCTAACTTTCCCATGCCGGCAAGCGCGCCAGCGCCGTTCGATTCCGGCCACCTTCACATAGGGCAGCACAGTGCGTATCCTCTATCATCACCGAACACGTTCCAAGGATGGGCAGTACGTCCACATCGAAGAAATGATCAATGCCCTGCGCGGGCTCGGCCACGAAGTCATCATCGTTGCGCCGCCCAGTGCCGAAACCGAATCGTTCGGCGCGGACGCCGGCATGGTGGCGGTCCTCAAGCGCTGGCTGCCGAAATGGTTCTACGAGCTCATGGAACTGGCTTATTCGCTGGTCGCCTACCACCGCCTGGCGAAGGCGGTGCGCGAGCACAAGCCGGACTGCCTGTACGAGCGCTACAACCTGTTCCTGCCGGCCGGCATCTGGCTGGCGCGGCGCTTCCGCCTGCCGATGCTGCTCGAAGTGAACGCTCCCATCCTCGAAGAGCGCAGCCGCTACGACGGCCTGTCGCTCAAGCGCCTGGCGCGCTGGTCGCAGTCCTATTGCTGGCGCAAGGCCGACCTGGTGCTGCCGGTGACCCAGGTGCTGGGCGACATCGTCGCTTCCTATGGCGTCGATCCAAAGAAGATCGTGGTGATCCCGAACGGCATCAATTCCGAACGCTTCCAGGCCAATCCCGACGTCGAGGCTGCCAAGCGCGCGCTCGGCCTGGACGACAGCCTGGTGCTCGGCTTCACCGGCTTCGTGCGCGACTGGCACGGCCTGGACAAGGTGATCGACATGATTGCCCAGGATCCGCCGGAATCGCGCCGCCACCTGCTGGTGGTGGGCGACGGCCCGGCGCGCGCCGCCCTGGAAGAGCAGGCGCGCCGGCTCGACATCGGCAACCGCGTGACCTTCACCGGCATCATCGGCCGCGACGATGTGGCACGCTACGTGGCCGCCTTCGACATCGCCCTGCAGCCGGCGGTAGTGGCGTATGCCTCGCCGCTGAAGCTGTTCGAATACCTGGCCCTGGGCAAGGCGATCGTCGCGCCGGACCAGCCGAACATCAAGGAAATCCTGACCGACGAGCATAACGCCGTCCTGTTCGATCCGCAGCAGAGCGGCAGCCTGGCGCTGGCCACCAGCCGCCTGTGCGCCGACGATTCCCTGCGCGCCAAGGTGGCGGCGAATGCGCGCCGCGCCATCACGGAGCAGAAACTGACCTGGAAGGCCAACGCCCAGCGCGTGGTCGAACTGTTCGGCAAGCTGGGATCCCATGCGTGACCTCGTCATCTTCGGCATCGTCTTCGGACTGTTGCCGTTCGTGTTCAAGCGGCCGGCGATCGGGGCGCTGCTGTTCACCTGGATCAGCCTGATGAACCCGCACCGCCTGGCATACGGCGCGGCGTATGCCTTCCCGTTCGCCGCGGCGATCGCGGGGGTGACGGCCGTCGCCACCCTGATGTCGAAGCAGCCCAGGCGCTTGCCGATGACGCCGGTCACCGTCACCCTGATCCTGTTCTTCTGCTGGATGAGCTTCACCAGCCTGTTCGCGCTCGAACCCGACCTCGTATGGAACGAGTGGGACCGGGTAGCGAAGACCTTCTTCATGGTGGCCATCACGATCATGGTCATCAATACCGAAAAAGACTTGAAGCTGTTCGTGTGGGTCGTGGCCCTGTCGCTGGGCATCTACGGCCTGAAAGGCGGCCTGTTCACGATCGCCTCGGGTGGCCACTTCCGCGTGTACGGTCCGGCCGGCAGCTATATCGCCGAGAACAACGGCATGGCGCTGGCGCTGGTGACGACGCTGCCGCTGATCTGGTACCTGCGCAGCCTGGTGACCAAGAAATGGATGTCGCTGGCGATTACCGGGGTCGTGATCTTCACCGCCGTCTCGGCGATGGGTTCGTACTCGCGCGGCGCGCTGCTGGGCGGCGGCGCGATGCTGCTGTTCTTGTGGATCAAGAGCCAGAAGAAGTTCCAGACCGCGCTGGCGGTGATCGTCATGGCCGTGCTGGTGGCCAGCGTCATGCCCGCGGCCTGGTTCGAACGGATGGACACGATCAACGATTACAAGGAAGACGGATCGGCGATGGGCCGGATCAACGCCTGGCAGTTCGCGGTGAACGTCGCCACCGCCAATCCGCTGGGCGGCGGCTTCAATGTCTTCACGCCGAACCAGTTCATGATCTATGCGCCCAACCCGCTCGACTTCCACGTCGCGCACAGCATCTATTTCCAGGTGCTGGGCGATCACGGCTTCCTCGGGCTGGCGATGTTCCTGATGCTGATGGTCTTCGCCTGGCGCACCGGTACCCGCGTGGTGCGCTTCTGCAAGGGCAAGCCCGACCTGAAATGGGCCGCGGACCTGGCCAATATGGCCCAGGTGAGCATCATCGGCTATGCCGTCAGCGGCGCCTTCCTGTCGCTGGCCTATTTCGACCTCTACTACGACATCATCATCATCCTCGTGCTGCTCGAGAAGGTGCTGGGGGTGAACGTAAAAACCCCGTTCTGGCAGCCGCGCGCCCAGGCCGTCGCCGCCGCGCCGGCGCCCGGGCTCCAGGATAAGCCGTCGGGCGTGCCGAGATAAGACACCATGCGACCCAGCCACACCAACGGAGATGCCGTGTCCACCCCGACGCTCAGCCTTGTCATTCCCAGCTATAACCGCGCCACGCTGATCGGCGCCACGCTCGACAGCGCACTCGGCCAGCGCCAGTCTTTCCTGGAAATCATCGTGGTCGACGATGGCTCGACCGACCACACGGCCGAGGTGCTGGCGCGCTACCAGGACCGGATCCGCGTGATCCGGCTCGCGAACGGCGGCGTGCAGAACGCGCGCAATACCGGCGTGGCCGCCGCCGCCGGCGACTACATCGTGCTGTGCGACTCCGACGACCTGCTGGAGCCCGACTACGCCGGCACCGTTGCGGCCTGGCTGGCCGCGCATCCCGGCTGCGACGCCGTCTACAGCAATTTCGTCACCTTCGACGAGCGCGGCGTCCATGCCGACAAATTCTCGCAGGCGCCGGCCGGCTTCTTCGCGGGCGCGCGCCAGGCCGAGGGCTTCTGGTACGACATTCCCGACCTGTACCTGCGTACCCTGTCGTACCAGCCGCTGTTCCCGTCGGGGAGCGCGATCCGCAAATCCGTGTACGAAGGCATCGGCGGCTACGACGTGCGCTTCAATGGCGTCGGCGCGGAGGACTGGGAATTCACGCTGCGCCTGATCGGCCAGGCACGCCTGGCCCTGTGCGCCACACCCCTGGTGCGGGTACGCAAGCATGGCGGCAACGATTCGGCGGACAACATCCGCACGGTGAGTGGCTGCGTGCATATCCTGGAGTTCGCGCTGGAGCAACACGCCTGCGCCCTGCCCTACCGCGACGCGATCCTGGACGGCATCGACGCGCGCCGCCTGGACGTGTTCAACGGCGCATTCGCGCGCGGCGCCTTCGACACCGCCGCCGAGATGCTGGCCCGCATGCGGCGCCGGCCCCAGGACCGCAAGTTCCGCCTGAAAGCCCTCATTACCGGGCTGCCCGGTCCCCTGCGCCAGCCGCTCTGGCAACTGACCCAGCGCGCCTGAGGCTTACACCAGCACTTCGGCCGGCGCCGGATGCCCGAGGAAAGCCGTCGGACTGGCCGACAGGCCGTAGGCGCCCGACTGGAACACCACCACCAGGTCGCCGATATCGGCCTGGGCCAGGTCCATGCGGTCCGCCAGCACGTCCAGCGGCGTGCACAGCGGGCCGACCACCGACACCGTCTCGCGCGCGCCGTCGCCCATGCGGTTGCCGATCGCGGCCGGGTAGTTCTTGCGGATCACCTGGCCGAAATTGCCGGAAGCTGCCAGGTGGTGGTGCAGGCCGCCGTCGGTGACCAGGAACACCTGGCCGCGCGAGACCTTGCGGTCGATCACGCGCGCCACGTACACGCCGGCCTCGCCAACCAGGTAGCGGCCCGATTCGAGCGACAGGCGCGCGCCCGGCAGCTCCTGCGCGAGGCGCGCGATCCAGGGTTCCAGCGCCGCACCGATCGGCGCCAGGTCGAGACGCTGCTCGCCCGGGAAATACGGGATGCCGAAGCCGGCGCCGAGATAAAGGCCGGAGATCGGCTGGCGCGCATCCACCGCCAGGCGCAGCGCCAGTTCGACGCTGCGCGCGTGGCTGTCGATGATGGCATCGGCCTTCAGGCTCTGCGAACCGCTGAAGATATGAAAACCCTGCAAGGGAATGCCGAGCGCGTCCAGCTGGCGCAGGCAGTCCGGCACCTGTTCCGCGTCGATGCCGAAGGGCTTGGCGCCGCCGCCCATGCGCATGCCCGAACCCTTCAGCTCGAAATCCGGATTGACCCGCACCACCACGCGCGGCGCGATCCCGAGTTCGTCGCCGATACGTGCGGCGGCGGCAATCTCGTTCGGCGATTCGACGTTCAGCGCCACCTCGGCGGCGATCGCCTGGCGCAACTCGGCCGCGGTCTTGCCGGGGCCGGCGAAGCTGATGTGGGCCGGATCGAAGCCGGTGTCGAGCGCCGTTTTCAGCTCGCCGGCGGAAGCGACGTCGAGCCCGTCGACCAGGCCGGCCATGTGCTGCACCAGCGCGGGCATCGGATTGGCCTTGACCGAGAAATGCAGGCGCAGCGCTTGCGGCAGGTGGGCGCGCATGTCGCGCACGCGCGCCGTCAGCAGCGCGCGCTCGTAGGCATAGAAGGGCGTGCGGCCGACGCGCGCGGCCAGCCGGGTCAGGGGAATGCCGCCGACCAGCAGCTCGCCGCCGGCGACGGCGAACTGGTCGAAGGGGGCATGGACGGGTTTGGCGGTACTCATGGGGGACTGCTTTCGAACAGGTTCAGGAAGGGCAGCGCCAGGCTCTTGCGGTCGATCTTGCCGTTCGGGTTGCGCGGGAACGGCTCGCTGCGCACCTCGACGTGAGAGGGCACCATGTAGGCCGGCAGGTGCCGCTGGCATTCCTTGCGTAGCGCGGCGGCGGCGGGCGCATCCTGGGCGGCGCTGGCCAGCAGCACGATCGCCTGGCCCAGCTCGGGATGCGGGACCCCGAAGGCGACCGCCTCGTCGACCGTGCCGAGGCCGTACACGGCGTCTTCCAGCTCGGTCGGGCTGATGCGGTAGCCGGATACCTTGATCAGGTCGTCGCTGCGGCCGATGTAGTACAGGTAGCCGTCGGCGTCGCGGCGCACGGTGTCGCCCGACCACACCGCCATCTCGGCCAGCGGCAGGGCCGGATCGTGGCCCGGCGCCGGGCGGAAGCGTTCGGCGGTCTTGGCCGGATCGTTCCAGTAGCCGAGCGCGACCAGCGCGCCGCGGTGTACCAGTTCTCCCGGCTCGTCGGCATCGCAGGCGCTGCCGTCGGGACGCACCACCAAGATCTCGGCGTTCGGGATGGCCCGCCCCATCGAGCCGGGACGACGCTCGATCTCGGACGGCGGCAGGTAAGTGGAGCGGAAGGCCTCGGTCAGGCCGTACATCAGGAAGGCTTGCGCCTGCGGCAGCGCACGGCGCAGGGCCGCCAGCGTCGCGCCGGGCATGGCGCCACCGGAATTGGTGACGTAGCGCAGCGTGCAGTCGCGCGGCCACTCCAGGCGCGCCAGCTGGTTCCACAGCGGCGGTACCGCACCCAGGCCGGTGATGCCGTGCGCGCTGACGGCGTCGACGACGTCGCGCGGGAACAGGTGGTTCAGCAGCACCGCGCTGGCGCCCGCGTGAAAGGCGCAGGTGAGCTGGCTCAAGCCGTAGTCGAAGCTGAGCGGCAGTACCGCCAGCAGGCGGTCGGCCGGACTCAGTTCGAGGTAGCTGGCGACGCTTTGCGCACCCGCCACCATGTTCCGGTGCGACAGCACCACGCCCTTGGGCTTGCCGGTGCTGCCCGAGGTGTACAGGATCGCGGCGACGTCGGCATCGATGCGTCGGTGCGGCGCCAGGGCGGCATCGGCGCCGTCAAGCGCGGCGTCCCACCCAGCCAGCGCAACACCGTCCGGCGCAGCAGCGCCAGCGGACGCGCCGGTCAGCAGCAGCTGGCGCAGGTCGGGACAGCGCGCCAGCTGCGGCCCCAGCTGCGCCAGGCGCTCGGGCGAGGTCACCAGGATGCGCACGTTGCAGTCGGCCAGGATGTGCGCCACCTGTTCCGGCTTGAGCAGCGGATTGACCGGCACGAACACGCCGCCGGCCAGCGCGGCGCCGAACATCGCCGCCACGTTCTCGACACGCTTTTCCAGGTAGATCGCGACGCGCTCGCCGCGCTGCAGTCCGCAACCGAGCAGCGCCTGGGCGGCGCGCCGCACGGCGTCGGCCAGCGCCGCGTAATCGAGCGTGAGCTTGCCGTGCACGAGGGCCGGCGCGGACGGCGCGCGGCGCGCCGAGTGAAAAATGAAATCGTGGATCAAGTCGCTCATCGGGACGGCGTGGACTAACAGCGTGAACAGGCTACGGGACGAACCCCGGAAACTCAGACTGCAATGTTACCATTCCACTTGCGCAACGTCCGCCACAACAAGCGGCGCGCATTCCGTCCAACACCATGAGCCGATCACGCCGATGACCGCTACGCCCTCCCCCGCCGCGCCAGCCATGCCGGGCAAGCCGCGCGTGCCGCTCGCGCCGGTGCTGTCGGGCGCCTCGTTCCGCGGCGCGCGCGGCGCTGCCCTCCCCTCGGTGCTGGACGCCGGCCAGGTGCGCCTGGTCACCAGCGGCCGCATCGCGCTGGGCCTGGCGCTGCGCGCGCTCGGCGTGGGCGCGGGCGACGTCGTGTTGTTGCCAGCCTACCACAGCCTGTCGATGGTGCCGCCGGTGCTGTGGCTGGGCGCCACCCCGCGCTTCTACCGCGTGGACGCGCAGGCGCGCGCCGACCTGGACGACATCGCGGCCCAGTGCGAGGGCGGCGCCAAGGTACTCGTCGCGACCCATTATTTCGGCTTCCCGCAAGACCTGGCAAGCCTGCGCGCGCTGTGCGACGCGCGCGGCTTCGCCCTCGTCGAGGATTGCGCGCACGCCTTCTTCGGCCGCTACCAGGGCCGCCCGCTGGGCGCCTGGGGCGACTATGCGATCGCCAGCAGCATGAAGTTCTTTCCGATGTACGAAGGCGGCGCGCTGGTATCGGCGCGCCATCCGCTCGACGCCATCCGCCTGCGCTCGGCCGGCAAGGGCTTCGAGGCCAAGGTGGTGCTGGCCACGCTCGAACACAGCTTCGCCTATGGCCGCCTGGCGCCGGTACGCGCCGCGCTGGCGCCGGCGCTGCGCCTGAAGGACCTGCTGTGGCGCCGCATCAAGGCGCGCCGCCCCGCCGATGTCTCCGCCGCCACGCTGGCGCCCGGCTCGTCCGACAGCGACGCCAGCTTCGATCCGCGCTGGCTCGACAAGCGTTCTTCCCTGTTCGCGCGCCTGCTGCTGGCGCGCCTGTCGGGCGCGCGCATCGTCGCCCTGCGCCGTCGCAATTACCAGCGCCTGCAACAGGCGCTGGCCGGGTTGCCCGGCTGCCGGCCACTGTTCGCGGCCCTGCCGGACGAGGTCTGCCCCTGGCTGTTCCCGCTGCTGGTGGACGATGCCGACGCGGTGTTCGAGCGCATCAGGCTGCGCGGCGTGCCGGTGGTGCGCTTCGCCGAGCGCCTGTGGCCCGGCGTCGACGCCGGCCGCTGCCCCGACAGCGTGCGGCTGTCGCGCCACGTGCTGTCCTTCCCCTGCCACCAGGAGCTGAGCGAGGCCGAATTCGACTGGATGTGCGCGCACATCGCCGGGGCGCTGGCGCCATGAACTGGCGCCTGCTGCCGGCCGCGCGCTTCGCCGAATTCGCTGCGCGCTGGGAAACGCTGCGCGCGGCGGGACCCGCGGCGCCGATGCTGGCCGCCGACTTCATGCTGCCCCTGCTGGCGGAATTCGGCGGCGGCCGCGAATTGCTGGCGCTGTGCGAGGACGGTCCTGATCTGCTGGCCGCGGCAGTGCTGGCGCCGGCCGGACGCGGCGCCTGGTCCACCTTCCAGCCGGCCCAGGCGCCGCTCGGTCCATGGCTGCAGGGCCCCGGCCTCGACACCGGCACACTGCTGGCCGGCCTGCTGCGCGCCCTGCCCGGCTTTCCCCTGCTGCTCGGCCTGAGCCAGTGCGATCCCTTCCTGCTGCCGCGGCCTGCGGATGGCGGGCATGCGCGCAGCAGCGACTATATCGACACCGCGCGCATCAGCATCGAGACCGACGCCGAAACCTGGTGGAATGGCCGCGGCAAGAACCTGCGCGCCAACCTCAAAAAGCAGCGTAACCGCCTGGCCGCCGCCGGCATCGGGACCACGCTGGAGGTGCTGCGCGCGCCGCAGCAGATGGCGCAGGCGATCGCGGACTATGGCCGTCTCGAGAGCACCGGCTGGAAGGGCCGCGCCGGCACCGCGGTCGCGGCCGACAACGACCAGGGCCGCTTCTACCGGCGCATGCTGGAAGCCTTTTGCGCGCGCGGCCAGGGCAGCGTCTATTGCTATCGCTTCGGCGCGGAGCTGGTGGCGATGGACCTGTGCATCGAGGAAGGCGATTGCATCGTCATCCTCAAGACGGCCTACGACGAAAGCGTGCCGAAGCACTATTCTCCCGCCCTGCTGATGCGCGAGGAAGCCTGCCGCCGCCTGTTCGAGGACGGGCGTCTGCGCCGCATCGAGTTCTACGGCAAGGTAATGGAATGGCACACGCGCTGGACCGACGAGGTGCGCACGCTCTACCACCTGAACCATTATCGCTGGCCGGCGCTGCGCCGGCTGCACGAAACGCTGCGGCGCGACGCCGCGGCCCTGGAGCTTCCTGCCGATTGAGCGTGCCGCTCAGTGCCGCTGCCGCGCCAGCAGCGGGTCCGGCGCCGCCGGCTGGACGGCCGGCGGTGCGCCGCACTGTGCGCGCAGCCAGTCCCGCAGCGCATGCGCGCCCAGCACCACGAAGCCGACGAACAGCAGGCTGAGGTTGCGCAGCTCTCCGGTGGCGCAGAAGGCCAGGAACAGCGGCAGGTTCAGGCAGGCCGCGAGCAGCATATGGCGGCGCACTGCGAGCGGACTGACACCCCAGCCGCGCAAGGCCACGATGGCGGCTACCAGCAGCGTGCCGGCGAACACGCCCGCCGGTCCGGCGATGCCGTAGGTGTTTTCGAACTGCAGGTAGGTCAGCGGATTCAGGTAGTTCAGGATATTGCGGAACAGCTTGAATTCCGCCGCCGCGCCGGGCGCGTCGAAGAACAGGAGTTTCATGGCGGCGTTTACCAGCCCCGAGGCCAGGATCGCGGTGGCGCAGCCGAGCAGCGCGCGCTTGCGGCCGACACGCTCGAACAGCAGCGGGAACAGCGCCGGCACGAAGAAAAAGAAGGCTTCCTTGTTCAGGGTCGCGATCATGCTGACGATCGCCAGCGGCACCAGCCGGCCGCGCAGCGCGGCCAGGTAGGCGAGCGCCAGGAAGCACAGCTCGACCTGGTCGTAGTAATAACCGCCGCCTGTTTGCAGATAGGGGAAGGCGAGCACGAAGATGGCCGGGACAGCCATGGCGATGCCTTTGCCGAGACCGTAATCGAGCAGGATCCGGCGCAGCGCGAACAGGCTGGCGAACAGCGCCAGGAAGGAGATGTAGTACACGCAGATGTAGCGGAAGCGGAATTCCGGCTTGGTCACGGACACGGTGCGCGCAAAGGTCCGCTCCGGCGCCGCGGCCGCGGAGATTGCCTCCTTCAGCGAGGATGGCAGCGTACGGTCAAGGAAATTCGCCAGCTGCGGCGAGAACTGGCGATACACATAGGGCTTCTTGGCGGAAGCGTCCAGCATGACCTCGATGCCGCCGCCGCGCGCGCCATCCGGCATGCCGTGCTTCTGTATGCCTCCGGAGAAACCGGCGGATGCCACGATCCAGAAGAAGGCGAACAGCAGGACGGCGGAAGCCCACGCGCGCCGGGCCTGATCTAGGAGCCGGACCTGCAGCGCGGCCAACCTGGGGAAGTCTGGCAAATTCATGATGAAGGACCTGGTGCGTTTGAAGCGGGCGTATGGACTAGAACAGGGTCGCGGCGCAGACCAGCAGCACCGACAGCAGGCCGATCACCTGGCTGGCGCGGTCCTTGACCGAATAGACGATCGGGTCGTCGTGCATCTCGCCGCGGCCGGCCTTGATCCACATCCGTCCGATCCAGTACATCAGCAGGGGGCACAGCAGCCACAGCACCGCGGGATTGCTGTAGTGCTCCTTGACGTCCGGACTATTGATATAGAAGGCCAGCACCACGATGGCGCCGTTACCGGCCGCCGCGCCGAAGCTGCTGAGCTGTCCGAAATCGGCGACGCGGTAGTCGCGCCCCTTCGCCGCCGGTTTGTTCTCGAGCTCCAGGCTCTTGAGTTCCGCGCAGCGCTTGACCAGGGCCAGGCTGGTGAACAGGAACATCGAAAAGGCGATCAGCCAGAACGAGGGCATGACCGCGACCGCCACCGCGCCGGCGATCACGCGCAGCGTGTACAGGGCGCCAAGCAGCATCACGTCGATCAGCACGTAGCGCTTGAGCCAGAGCGAATAGGCCGAGGTGGTCGCGACGTACACCAGCAGCATGCCGACGAAGGCCGGCGATACCGTGGCGGCCATGGCGATGCTTGCCGCCAGCAGCACGGCGGTGATGACGGCGGCATGCGTCAGCGCCAGGTCACCCGCGGCCAGGGGACGCTTCTTCTTGCGCGGATGGGCGCGGTCGGAATCGAGGTCGAGCGCGTCGTTGACGAGGTAGATCGCTGAAGCACTCATCGAAAACGCGACAAAGGCGAGCAGCGAATGCATGACCGCCGCGCCGTCGTTCCAGGCATGCGCGGCCAGCAGGGGCACGAACACCAGCAGGTTCTTGAGCCACTGGTGCACGCGGATCGCGCGTGCGACCAGCGCAATGCCGGTCTTGCGGTCGACATGGACCTGTTCGACGGCGGCGCACTGGCGCGCCTTGCGCTCGACCCCGCGGTCGGGATTGACGACGATCGCGTGGCGCGCATCCGGCCAGATGTGCAGGTCGGGCGCGGCATTGCCGGCATAGTCGAAGCCGCGGCTGCCGAAACGTTCGACCAGCATCTCCTTCTTGCGCCGCCCGCCGAGGTTCATACCCGGTTCGGTACCAAGCACCAGGGTGAAGATGCCGAGGTGGGCGGCAACCGCGTCGGCGAGGTCGCGGTGCGAGGCGGTGGCCAGCACCAGCATGCGGCCGGCGCCGTGCTGCGCGCGCAGCCAGGCCAGGAAGGGTTCGTTGAAGGGCAGCAGTCCGACGTCCAGGCTCACGCGCCTGGCCAGCTCGCACTTGAGCGCTGCCTTTCCTTTCAGGAGCCAGAACGGCAGCAGGAAAATATACAGCGGATTGCCGCGCAACAGCCGGACGACGGATTCCACCAGCAGGTCGGTCTTGATCAGGGTGCCGTCGAGGTCGACCACCATGGGAGGTTGCTGGCCAGGCGGCTGCGTCGCGTACGCGGTCGGAGCCGACGCATCGTCGCTCGCGATCGAAGAAACAGTGGAACTCGTCATAGAAGGTCGTCGGGGGTCAGTGTAGCGGGTAGCACGCAAGGTGGGCGTCGTTCGCAGCGCGTCGATGCCAGGCATGCCATGGCGCATGCAGATGTTGCCAGGAATTATTATAAGTGCAATTTTCCGTTCTCAACAGCTACTTATCCAATCGTGCGCCACGATGGAGCGATCGCCTCTGCCTGTCAATCATTTTCGACGCGGCATGCGCAGGCGGTCGCGCAATTCAGATACGGGCGGCCCGCCCCGCGCCCAGCTTGAGGCGAATGGCACTGATAAGGGCTTTCAGGTATCGACGCAGTACCGCTTCGCCCCAGCCGGAAATCGCGAGAGCGGCCACGCCGACGCCGGCCAGTGCGATGCAGAGCGCCAGCGGAAAAGCGAGCCGCAGCGGAGACAGCAGATGCAGCATGGCCCCGCCGACGACTTCATGCAGCAGATAGAAGGGATAGGTGATCAGTCCGGCGCCGCGCAGCCAGCCGCGCAGGCGGAGCGGCGGCATCAGTCGCTCCTTGTGCAGGACTGCCACATACAAGGCGCACAAGAGCAACAGGAACGATGCCAGGCCGCCAATGGCCAGGAAGGGCAGCGTCAAGCGCCCGTCCGGGCCGGTCGCGTAGAGGCCGACGGTTTCGCTGGCGCGCGCCAGGATCTCCAGGCCCGCAAGCACTAAAGCGGCCATGATGGCCAACCGGTCGCTCCTGCCCAAGGGCTGCTTTTGTTTCCTGAGCCAGATATACATGCCCAAGGCGAAATAGGGTCCGTGTCTCAGCAGCAGCGCGTTTTTCAGGCCGTAGCCGAAGTCCAGCCAGGGCTGGTCGATGAAACCGGCATCGTGCAGGAACAGCGCGATAGTGTACGGCAAGCTGATGGCGACCAGCAGCCTGGCGATATTCCGCAAGCTTGCAGCGCCACCGCGCAGCAGCGACACGGCGACCAGGAGGTAAAAGGCCAATTCGATCGGCAGGGTCCAGTAAGAACTGGCCAGGAAATAATCTGCAAATAAGACCAGCGAACGCAGAAAGGCGCCAAGCTGGGGAATGACATTGATTCCCATCTCCTGGTACACCGACCGCGGAAGCGCCAGCAGGATGGCGCCATTGATCAGTGCGGCGATCCAGGCCGCCGGATACAGGCGCAAAAACCTGCCGATCAAGAAATCCGCCGCGACGGCACGACTGGCGGAATTGGCAATGACGACGCCTGAGATAACGAAGAACAATTGAACACCAATCCATCCGAACGGCAGGAAATGAACGCCCTCGGCGTTACGGTAACTCAGGTGGAACACGGCGACGAAGAGTGCCGCCAAAAAACGCAGGGCATCGATGCCATACACGTACTGGTCGTTGTTATTCAATGCCGCCCCAGGAGGAAGTCACGGTAGAAAACACACGAGAAGGGGCCGCATCGGCAAGCGGCATACTCGACAAGAGGTTGCCTTACTATCAGGAACAATGAGAGAATAACTGTCTGTTAAGAAATAGGAAAGGTATTTACGCCATGGCCGCTCCTTTTCATTAAACTGTCGGCTTACTACCAACGGAATGTGTATCCGGTGCAGCGCACATGCGCTCGCCGCTAAGTAACCGTCGGTATTATTTCGCGACGCAATCCAATGCCTGCTTTCCTGGAGGGCGCGTAGGCTGAACGGGATCTTCCGACATCGGTGCGGCACGCCTATCCAGCCTTGTCGAGCGCCCTGTTCCATACCATCCGTCAATGGCGAACGGACATTCCTGGTCATTCACTTTGTGTAAGGGCTCGCGCTCCAACGCAGTTGCCTTCGCGCAAAAGCAATGCATTACTCATAAGTCATTTAATCCTAAACTGATACCTTTCATTTAATTTTTTAAAGCAGATAAGCTCAATCGATGTCAATTTATTTATCAATGAATATTGACGCCGCGCTAACAACTGGTATCAAAATAGGAACTTTCCGTTGTTTTTGAGTTGAATTTTTTAGTTTTTTGCGAAAGGCCGAACATTTTTTTTGTTGACGCAGGTAAAGTTCGATCTCACGAGAAATTTCCTATGGCAAACAAAGTTGCCCACAATCATGAAAACGAACACTCTCCTGCAAGTCCAAGACCTCCACGCTGCGCCCGCTAGCGTTCATGGCAATACTCAGATTGTGCGTTCCGCAGGCCGCACTTTTGTTGTTCGTACTGTTTTTGCAATGGCTGCGGCCGCAATGCTGGCCGCGTGCGGCGGTGGCAGCGCCGATGTCGGTGATACCGGGAACGTTACGACGGCCGGCATCATCGGCCGTGTAACTACCGGTTCCGCGCCGACCACCAGCAACCCGACCCAGCTGACCCCAGTCACCAGTTCCACCCCGACGCAGCCGAGTGACTCGGTCGGCACCGGCACCGTACTGACCGATGTGCGCCTGGAGAACACCGGCGCAGCCCAGACCAATGTTCCATTTACCTTCGGCCAGGTGTTTGCCGCCGGGGCACTGAAGCCGACCGAAGGCCTGGCTGCCAAGCTGGCCGACGGCACCGTGGTGCGCCTGCAGACTGACGTCAAGGCAACCCATGCCGACGGCTCGGTGCGTCATGCGATCATCTCGGGTGTGCTGCCTTCGCTGGCAGCGGGCCAGACCCAGAAGCTGCAACTGGCGAAGTCGACCATTGCCGCCGCAAGCGCTGTAACCCCACAGAGCCTGATCAACGCAGGCCTGAGCGGCAAGATCACCGTCAAGGTCGATGGTGTCCAGTACACCGCCTCGCTGGCCGATGCGCTGACCAAGAAGGCGCCGATCACCTGGCTGTCCGGTAACGTCGCCAACGAATGGATCGCCAGCGCCCCGCTGGTCGATGCCAAGGGCAATGCCCACCAATGGCTGGCCGCGCGTTTCGACGTGCGCTGGTATTCCGGCCTGTCGAAGCAGGCACGCGTCGAGTTTGTGCTCGAAAACGACAAGACCTTCATCAGCAACCGCAAGTTCACCTATGACGTCGACCTGGAACTGGGCGGCAAGTCGGTGTATTCGAAGACTGCGCTGACCCATTACAACCGTGCGCGCTGGCACCAGTACACCTGGTGGGATGCAAGCCGCCAGCCGAGTGTGAACGTGCAGCTGAATACCACTTACCTGATCGCCAGCAAGGCCGTGCCGAACTACGACCAGAGCTTCGCACCTTCGGAAGAAAACCTGGCCGGCCTGGCACAGTCGCTGACGCCTTCGAATACCGGCCCGATGACCATCGGCCCTGCAGTCGCCTACATGGGCACCACCGGCGGCCGCGGCGATATCGGCTCGTTGCCGAGCTGGTCGGTGATGTGGCTGCTGTCGATGGACAAGCGTGCGCGCGACGTCATGATGGCGACGGCGGACGGCTCGGGCGCCTGGTCGATGCACCTGCGCGACGAGAACACCGATTACCCGGTGCGTACCGACAACGACAAGAATTCCCGCATTTCGACCCACGGCAACCTGGCCTCGACCGGCCCGCTGGCGGTCCCGCGTTGCGTCAACAACGACTACAACCTGTGCTCATCGCCGTTCGTGAGCGATACCGCGCACCAACCGTCGTTCGCTTACCTGCCGTACATGGTGACTGGTGACTACTTCTACCTGGAAGAGCTGCAGTTCTGGGCCGTCGCGAATCCGCTGGACACCGATCCGGGCAACCACGGCTACGGCCAGGGCCTGGTTCGCTGGCAACAGCTGCGTGGCCAGGCATGGTCGCTGCGTACCCTCGGCCAAGTCGCTTACATCACCCCGGACGCACACCCGCTGAAGTCATACTTCAACAAGCAGGTCGACAACAACCTGAACTACTACAACACGACCTACGTCGTCGGCAATCCGAACAAACTGGGCGTGTATGACGGTTCCGGCGCCAATGCCTTCCCGGCCGACACCTCGGCGCCGTGGCAGGACGACTTCTTCACCTGGAGCTTCGGCTACTTGGCGGAACTGGGCTTCGACAAGGCACTGCCGATCCTGAAATGGAAATCGCAATACGCAGTCGGCCGCATGACCGACCCGGGCTTCTGCTGGGTCGCGGCGGCAAGCTATAACCTGAAGTACCTCGACAGCAACAACAAGGTGTTCGGTTCGTTCGCCGACCTGTACAAGGCAAACTACGGTGGCGACAGCATCCTGAACGATGACATCGTCGGCGTCTCGGCCATTCAGCAGGGCAAGCGCTTCTCCAACCTGGCCTGCGGCAGCCAGGAGCAGGCCAACTGGCTCGGTTCCGCCAACGGCTATGCCTGGGAAGCCGGGCGCATGATCGGCTACGCCGGTTCGGCCTACGGTTATCCGGCCAACCTGCAACCGGCGCTGGCAGCTGCCGTGTCGACAGGCGTGCCGAACGCGGCCAAGGCCTGGGCAGTGTTCTCCAACCGTTCCGCCAAGCCGGACTATCGCGGTGCTCCGCAGTGGGCCGTCAACCCGCGCTGATCGCTGAGGACGCATGATCCGAGAGCTGGGCTTCCGCAAGCGGAAGCCCAGCTTTTTTTATGCGTAGCCGGCCGGATGCGTTGATTGTTTATTTTTTAATACAGTAAAGAAACTATGCATTCGTGCGGGTCATGTTGCAGCATATAATGTAATTCGTTATAGGAAAGAAATCATGTGCTTCGGCTGCGCGCCTGTTCGTTCGAAGGCAAGCCGGTCCGGACACATCGTCGCAGACAGCTTTTGTCAGGCGCTCTAAGCAAGATGGGAGTCGGGATGTCGTTAGTTAACAGGGCAGTGCAACGGTTCAAGCGGGATTATTTCCGTTGGAAGTATCATCGGGTAGCCCGGGGGATCCTGGGAACCCGTCCGCTCACGCGCGGCGAGCTGCCATTTACGCTGTTGTCGATGGTGCACCAGCGCGACGTGTCGTCTTACCTGGTCGCAGTGAAGTCGTTTGCGCATTTCCTGAACCCAGTCCGCATCGTGGTGGTCTGCGATCCGTCGATCGGCCCGGAAGACCGGGCCACGCTGAAGCAGCACCTGCCCCATGTGGACTTGCGCGAAGCCCATGAGTTCGTGCACCCCGATATTCCCCGCGGCGGTACCTGGGAACGCCTGTTCGCCATCTCGGGCTATGCGCAAGACAGTTATGTCGTCCAGCTCGACGCCGATACCCTGACCGTACGTCCGGTGCCCGAAGTGCTCGAGTCGATCCGTGCGAATACCGGCTTCGTCCTTGGGGAAATGCCGCACACGCCAGTACGCTCGCTGGCGGAAACGCGCGCGAATGCCCTGCCCTGGGTGCAGGAAGACCCGGATCCGCACGTGCAGGCCCTGGCGGAAATCGAGATGGTGAACGTGGGCCTGCCTGCGGACGCCTGCTATATCCGCGGCTGTTCCGGCTTCACCGGCTTCCCGCGCTCGGACGCGATGCGCGACATGATGACCGATTTCTCGCGCCGCATGACCGGCAAGCTGGGCGGCGACTGGAAGCGCTGGGGCACCGAACAGGTCACCTCCAATTACCTGGTCAGCAATGCCGCGGGCACCCAGCCGCTGCCTTTCCCGAAGTACGGCACGCCCGACGTCGCTGACACCGACACGGCGTTCTACCACTTCATCGGCTCGATGCGCTTCATCAACAGCAAATACGAGACTACCTCGCGCCATGCCCTCCACCTGATCAACAAGGCGGTGGCGTAAGCGCACCTTTCTTTTTACTGTCTCACTCGTTTCGGTTTTATGGCAGATCTGCGTCGCTCGCTGGTCATTAACTTCTTCTCGTCGTCCGGTGCAGCCTTCCTGCAATTCGTGGTCAGCGTGGTGCTGGCGCGCATCCTGAGTCCGAGCGAGATCGGGGTGTATTCGATGACTGTGGTGTTCGTCAACCTCGCGCACGTGTTCCGCGATTTCGGCGTCACCTCCTATCTCCAGCGCGAAAAGGAACTTACGCCGGAAAAGATCCGCTCCGCCACCGGCGTGGTGTTCGCCACCTCCTGGCTGATCGGCGTGGTCCTGCTGCTGGCCAGTCCGTGGATGGGCCGCTGGTTCAACGAGCCGGAAATCGTGCCGGTCATGCGTGTACTGGCGATCGGCTTCTTCTTCATTCCCTTCGGCGCCATCACCAACTCCCTGTTGGCACGCAATTTTGACGCGGAGCGGGAAGCGATCCTGTATGCCGTCGGCACCATCAGCTATTGCATTACCTGCATTACGCTGGCCAAGCTCGGCTTCGGCGCAATGGCGCTCGCCTATGGCAACCTGGTCAACATCATTGCCTGCGGCCTGGCCTGCATCCCGATGCGCCCGAAGAACCTGCCCTGGCTGCCTTCGTTCCGCCACTGGCGCAGCGTGGCCCATTTTGGCCTCGGCTCGCTGCTGTCGAGCTGCGCTACGGCCATGAACAATGCGATTCCCGACACCCTGCTCGGGAAACTCGGCACCGCGCGCCATGTCGGCCTGCTGAGCCGCGCGAATTCGACCGTGACGATCTTCACCTACGTCGCCGGCTCCACTGTCAGCTATGGTGCGATCGCCTACCTGGCGCAGGCGCACCATCGCGGCGAATCGCTGGTGCCGGTGATGTCGCGCGCCACTGCGCTGCTGACCGGCGTCGGCTGGGCCGCGCTGGCGCTCACCGCCGTACTCGGACACGACATCGTGCTGGCGCTGTACGGCGCGCAGTGGCTCGAATCAGTGCCGGCGATCCTGCCGCTGTCCCTGGCCGCGGCGGTCGGCATGATGTTCCACTACGTGCCGATGGCGGTCACGGCGATCGGCCGCCCCTACCTGAGCGCGGTGCCGACCCTGATTTCCATGTTCGCCCGCATCGGTTTCGGCGTGCTGCTGTTCGACGGACGCCTGAGCCAGTTCGCCTGGGCGCTGTTATTCGCCACCGTCGCGACCGCCCCTGTCATCGGCATGCAGCAGCAGCGCCACCTGGGCTACACGCTGCCGGTCATGCTGCGCACGCTCGCGCCGAGTGCGATCGTGGCGCTGGGCACCGCCGGCGCCGCCGCGCTGCTGGCGGCCGTGCTGCCGGCTTCGCTGCCGCCGCTGGCGCGCCTGCTGATCATGGGCCTGCCCCTGGCTGCGCTCTGGTACGGGCTGCTGCGCCTCACGCGCCACGAACTGGTCGAAGAAGTGCACCGCCTGGCAGCGCCGATCAAGGCCAGGCTGGCGCTGCTGCTCCCGAATGTATAATCGCAGGACGCCAACCAAGATTCGACGCATATGTACCTCGAAGAAGTAAAGACCATCCTGATCGATGTGCTGGCCCTGGGCGATGCCGGCCGCACCCTGGATGCGGATTCTCCCCTGCTGGGCAGCCTGCCGGAACTCGACTCGATGGCCGTCGTCAGCCTGATCGGCGCACTCGAAGCGCATTTCGACATCGAGATTTCCGACGACGACCTCAGCGCCAGCACCTTCGAAACCCTCGGCAGCCTGGCCGCCTTCGTCGCCGAAAAACGCGCCGGATGACCACGCTGCCGGCCCGGCACGCGTCCTCGAGCGGAGTACGGGGCGAGCCCTTCTTCCTGGACGGCGCACCGGGCCGGCGCTTCTGCCTGTTTTATCCTCCCGCCGGCCATTGCCGCGGCGCCGTGCTGTACGTCCCCCCCTTTGCCGAAGAAATGAACCGGTCGCGCCGCATGGCCGCGCTGCAGGCGCGCGCGCTGGCGCAGCGCGGCTACGGGGTGCTCCAGCTCGACCTGTACGGCTGCGGCGACAGCAGCGGCGACTTCGGCGATGCACGCTGGGATATCTGGAAGGACGACCTGGCGCGCGCGGCTGCCTGGCTCGATGCGCGCCTCGGCCAACCGCTCACGCTGTGGGGCCTGCGCCTGGGCGCCCTGCTCGCGCTCGACTACGCGCGCGGCGCGCCACGTCCGCCGCATGCGGTGCTGCTGTGGCAGCCGGTGAGCAAGGGTTCGGCCTACCTGACCCAGTTCCTGCGCCTGCGCATGGCCGGCGCCCTGCTGGACGGCGGCGCGGCCCAGCAAGGCACGGCCGCCCTGCGCCAGGCACTGCAGGGCGGCGAGACCCTCGAGATCGCCGGCTACGACCTGGCGCCGCAACTGGCAGCCGCCATCGATGCGCTGGCCCCGCTCGAGGCGCTGGCGCCTTCCTGCCCGGTGCACTGGTTCGAGGCGCTGGGCGGCGCCGGACAGGCCCTGCCTGCGGGGGCGGCGCGGGTCGGCGCCGCCTGGCGCGAACGCGGCGTCGACCTGCGCCAGCACGGCATCGGCTGCCCGCCGTTCTGGACCACGCCGGAAATCACCGTGAGCCAGGACTGGCTGGACGCGAGCTCG
>Ga0265798_10003136_pt1 | contig 23792 bp, 26 predicted proteins | sample P3T30metagenome_FD_192430 | JGI IMG/M metagenome (GOLD analysis project Ga0265798, IMG submission 192430) | Plant litter microbial communities from East Loma Ridge, Irvine, California - P3 T30 | ecosystem: Environmental > Terrestrial > Plant litter > Unclassified | place: USA: California... | reverse complement strand
ACATCGCAGTAAAAGAAGCTCAAAAATTAAACATTCCGGTTTTCGCAATGGTAGATACAAACTCTGACCCAAGAGAGGTTGATTATGTAATACCTGCAAATGATGATGCTTCTAAATCTATAGACAAAATCTTATCTTTAGTTACAGGTGCCGTTATTGATGGCCTTGCTGACAGAAAATCTGATAAAGATGACTTCCAGGACCAGCCTGCCGGCGAAGAAGATGCTGTTGAAGCAGCTCCTGCTCAGGCTCCGGTTGCCGCTGTAGAAGCTCCGGCTGCTACAGAAGCTCCTGCTACTGAAGAATAAAGATAACATTACATTAAAGCCGTTGTGCCGGGTGATGTTTACTTTTGTGGCATTATCTACATAACGGCTTTACTTTTTTTAAAAAACTAAATAAAAACAACATAAGATGGCAAATATTACTGCTGCAGACGTAAATAAACTGAGAACTATTACCGGTGCCGGTATGATGGACTGCAAAAAAGCGCTTGTTGAAGCCGAAGGCGATTTTGACAAAGCTATTGAAAACCTACGTAAAAAAGGACAAAAAGTAGCTGCTAACAGGGCTGACCGTGAATCATCTGAAGGTGCGGTTCTTGCTGTTGTTAACGCTGACAAAACCGAAGGTGTTGTAATCTCTGTTAACTGTGAGACTGACTTTGTTGCTAAAAACGAATCTTACGTTAAACTGGCTACAGATATTGCTAACCTTGCCATTAACTACAAAACTAAAGAAGAGCTTCTTGCTGCTGACTACAATGGTGTTACTGTTGAAGAAAAGCTTATTGAGCAAACAGGTGTTATAGGTGAAAAAATCGAGATTGGTGCTTTTGAAAGACTTGAAGGTGCTTTTGTAGGTTCTTACATTCACGCAGGTAACAGGATCGCTACTCTTGTAGCTCTTTCTGCTAACGTATCTGGCGCTGATGAAGCTGCCCGTAACGTTGCTATGCAGGCTGCTGCGATGGCTCCTATAGCTCTTAACGAAGAAGGTGTAGATTCTGCAGTTATAGAAAAAGAAATAGAAATAGCTAAAGATTTACTTCGTCAGGAAGGCAAACCGGAAGCAATGCTTGATAATATCGCTAAAGGTAAATTAGGCCGTTTCTTTAAAGATAATACTCTTGTAAACCAGGATTATATTAAAGATGGTAAACTTAGCGTAAGCGAGTACATAAAATCAATAGATTCTTCTCTAACCGTAACAGGTTTTAAAAGGGTTGCTCTTGCATAAGTAAACGCAAATACATATTATTAAAACCTCGTAATATAATTACGGGGTTTTTTTATTACTTATCGTATATGTACTTTTCTATTAAGCCATGCCCAAGGTATATAACTGGTGTCATTACTATAGCTATGACCAGTTTGACTGCATAGCCTACCATTGCAGAAGTAAGGTATGTATGCAGGTTCATTTTACCGGTAGCATAAAAGGCGATGCCCAACACAATAAATGTATCGAAAAACTGCGAAATTACTGTAGAGCCAGTGCTGCGAAGCCATATCATTTTTGCTCCTGTCTTGTTACGCAAAAAGTGAAAAATGGTTACATCTATTGCCTGAGATATTATAAAGGCGACTATGCTTCCCACAATTATCCAAAGGCTTTGCCCAAACACGGCTGTAAACTGCGCATCGGTAACCAAACCGTCTCCCTTTACGGCAGGTATGCCCAGCGCAAAATACAACAGCACAAAACAATAAGTAATTAGCCCCGCCGTGATGATTGATAGCTTATGTACACCTTTTTGCCCAAAATATTCATTTATAAGATCGGTAGTTATAAACACCACCGGCCAGGGAATAATACCTACACTCATTACATACGGACCTATATAGATGAGCTTGCCACCTATAAGTTCAGCTACAACGGCATTGGTTATAAAAATTCCTGCAAGTATAAGATATAGCGTGCTTTTACGGGTCTCAAACATGTAAGTAATGTAAAAAGCAAAGGTACTAAGAAATGGATTACGATTATATTCGAATCATCTAAACCAAGCCCAGGGAATTAATTACCTAAACATCCTCTGATCAAAAGTAAACTTTTCAGTACTCACTATTTTTATATGCCTGAAGTCAGGATGGTTTGGATTAATCAGTAAATTATAATCGCCCTGTGTCACAGCAGATGGTATTTGTAATATACAATACTTATTGTTGTAGATGAACCCATCGCCTATCGCCTGTGTTTCGGGCGGGTGCGGAAAAGCATTCCAATTTAAAGGCAATGAAGAGGTATTTATTTTTTGGAGTGAGACGTCATCGGGAATATGCAGTTGCATTATTACATAGTCTGATGGCAACGTGGCTAAAGATAAATGCACAGCTACCTCTGCCATAGCAAGAGAGCGGTTTGTAGCAGTATAAATTAACTCCACTCCGACAGAGTTCCAGCGTGCGCCTTTAAGAGCAGCGCCTTTTCCCGAAAGTACAGCGGCAAATTTTTCGCGTGATAACCTGTAAGCCTCCATTAAACTAAAATACCATAGTTTATACGGGTAAGTTCGCTTATAACCATTTCTTTACCATAGGAGTCCATGAGCAGTTCCATGGGCTTAATACTGCCAAGTGCAAAATTTGGAGTATCAAGCCAAAGCTTAAATTTATCCATATCTCCAAAAACGTCCATGCCTACATTAGTAACCTCAGCCATTTCTATTATCTTTTCAGAATGGATGGGTTTAAAGTTTTTAGGAGATATCTTATAGCGCTGCAGGGTCTTTGTAGAGATATCTAAAAACTGAGACCAGTTCTCATCGGTAAAAGGAGTGAAATTTTGTATAAGTGAAAACAAAGAATAAGGAACACCTTCCCTTATAACCTGTATCATTAATAGCTTATTACTCAAAAAACTGGAATAGGTTACCCCTGTAGCAGGCACATGGTATTTTTTGATACCTGAATGCTTTATAACATTAGATATTTCTTTATCAAGTTCCTGCCTAAGGTTACGCTTAAGTGTTTTCATCTTTAAGACATTTGTCTGTAAATATAAGACAAATTTACCTTATAGTTTTTATATACATGTTAAAGTAAGTTATTACAAATAAAAATCCCAAAGCATAGCCTTGGGATTATATTAATTTGACCGTCCGTGTCAGCAGCCAATATGCATTACATCCTAAAAAGGAAGGTCGTCGTGCTCTTCGTCTTTATAATTCGTGGCCGGCTCAAAAGCATCACGAGATTGCGGAGCCTGCTGTTGCGGGTAATTACCACCCTGAGGCTGCTGTTGTTGGTAACCCTGTGGTGCTTGTTGGTAGCTTCCTTGTTGAGGCGCATCGCCACCTTTTTCTATTCTCCAGCCTTGTATAGAGTTAAAGTATTTTGTTTCTCCCTGCGGATTAACCCATTCCCTGCCTCTTAAGTTTATAGAAACTTTTACAGGCTCGCCTACGCGGTAGTTATTTAGAAGGTCGCATTTGTCCTGCGTAAACTCTATCATAATATGCTGCGGGTATTGTTCATCGGTAGTAACTACCAATTCCCTTTTCCTGAAACCATTTGCCCCAAAAGCCTTGGTTTCATCAATCATCTTAATTCTTCCTGAAACTTCCATAATCTGTCTTTATTTATATTTTCTACCAATTAGCGGTAGCGATCGTTTACACTTTATTTAAAATCTTTTTTTGCCAGCAATATTTTCCAGGCGTCATTTACACGGTTAGTATCGAGGTATTCTTTAGCCTTCAAGAATTTTGTCTCTTCATCATCGGCACTTAATACGCCCTTAACTTCAAAGCTCTCATTCACAAATATATCAATTTCTTCGGTTGTAGGCAACGTTTGCGTGTTACCAAGTTTACCAAGATCGTTTCCATCAAATATTTTACTCGCCTTTACAAACTTAGGTATGGCATCTACCCCAACGCCTAAAGTAGTCAACGGCTTTTCAACTTCAAATAAGCCATCGGTAGATCTGGAATACCAGTTACCACCAAGTCTTGAAACCAAATCTATTTTATGCTGATCTATATTTCTATTTTCGTCTAAAACGCTTTCATCTATATGCATTTTAAGCACTTCGCATAATACAAGATTTCCTGCTCCACCTTCGGCTCCAAGCGGAATAATATCATTAACACGGCACTCAAATTGCACCGGCGCTTCCTTTACCCTGAATGGCTTAACAATGTCACTGGCAAGCATTGTAAAACCGGCCTTTTCAAATTCGTTTACCCCTAAACCGTATTCTGTACTGCTTAAAGAGGTTTGCTGTACCATATTATAGTTCACAACATTTATAACCACTTCACGGTTAAGATCAGCATTTAACAAAGTGTGCTTAACAGTATTGTCGCGCACCCTTCTTGATGGTGAAAAAATAAGAATGGGCGGGTTACTGCTAAACAGGTTAAAGAAGCTAAAAGGTGACAAATTAGGCACTCCATTAGCATCTATAGTGCTCGCGAGGGCTATAGGGCGCGGCCCTACAGCACTTTGCAGGTAACCATGCAACTGTGGTGTAGTAAGTTCTTTAGGGTCTATGGTAAGCATGCATGCACTGGTTTATTACTACAAATATACCTTTATACGTCATGCTGTGCCCTATTGTTAATAAATTAAGTTGGCAATATTAAAGCCACTCCTAAGGTTTTAACTTTTACCTCCTAATATATGCCGGTACTACTGCGTTAGTAACGCTTTGACTTACTAATATAAACTTTAGTATCTTTAAACCTCAAAATTTTAATATGCAAATTACTGATAAAAGGAGCCTGACCCGCTGGATAATTATTGGAGCTTCATTTTTTATTGTGGTATTTATTTTATGGAATACCTATAACCTTTTCCTTATTTTTAAAAGTGAGGAACGTATGAAGATAGAGTTATGGGCTGATTCTCAGGTTACGCTAAATAATGCTAATGAATTTACCGATATTGAACTTCCTTATAAAATCATTACAACAAATACTACCATACCCATACTGCTTACCGAAATTATAAAGGGCAAAGACAGCATTGTAAAAAACGCAAATATAGATGAGCAAATTGTTAATGACACTGCCCTACTCTATGAGACACTCGCGGATCTTAAAAAGGAAAATGCTCCTATTAAATTCGAGATATCTAAAAACCACTCACAGTATTTGTATTATGGCAGTTCGCCCCTCCTCACAAAACTAAAATATTATCCCATAGCTCTTGTACTTATTATTGTTTTATTTGGGGCGGTAGTTTACAATTTTTACAGCGCTACTAAAATGGGTGCCCAAAACAGGCTTTGGGCGGGTATGGCTAAAGAAACCGCTCACCAGATAGGCACCCCACTATCTTCACTACTGGGATGGATTGAAATTATGCGGGTGGATGATGTAGACCCGGTGACCATTGCTGAGGTTGAAAAAGACGTAATGCGGCTGCAAACCATTGCCGAACGTTTTTCTAAAATAGGCAGTGAGCCCGTACTTGAGGAATTAGATATAGTAGCAGAGACTGAGCGCTCGTTCGAATATTTAAAATCGAGGGCATCTAAGCAGGTTGAATTCAGCTTTACTGCCCCTACACGCGCTATTAAAGTGATGCTTAACCCAGAGTTGCACAGCTGGACAATAGAAAACCTGGTAAAAAATGCCATTGATGCCATGAAAGGCAAAGGCAAACTGGATGTTGTTATAGAAGAAAAAGAAAATATAGTGCGTATAAAGGTATCTGATAGCGGAAAGGGAATACCAAAGGCTCAGTTCAGGAAAATATTTGAGCCCGGTTTTACAACTAAAAAACGTGGCTGGGGCTTGGGTTTATCTTTAACCCGCCGCATTGTAGAAGAATACCATAAAGGAAAGATAAAGGTATTATCATCTGAAGTTGGTAAAGGCACTACGATGCAGGCAAGTTTTAAGAGGGTACTAAAGAAAGCGGGAAATTAACTTCCCGCTTTTTATTATATCATTTATATATAGGATTTATAAATTGGCGGCAATTGCATTCGCCAATTCTTCAAATTCTTCTTTATTGAGCTTAACCTTGTTTACAAACCTCATCTCGTCCATTTCGTTTAGCGGGATTAAATGTACGTGTGCATGCGGTACTTCCAGTCCTACTACAGCCATACCCACCCTTTTACAGGGTACTGTCTTTTCGAGTGCTATAGCCACTTTACGGGCAAACTCCATAAGGCCGGTATATTGCTCTTCGGGCATATCAAACAGTTTATTTATTTCCTGCTTGGGTATGCATAATGTATGGCCTTTAGCATTAGGATTTACATCCAGAAAAGCAAGAAAATTTTCATCTTCGGCTATCTTATATGCAGGAATTTCGCCATTTATTATTTTTGTGAAAATAGTGCTCATAGCTGTAATATTAAGCGCGTGATAATTCTAAAACCTCAAATTTTAGTACGCCGTTTGGAACATTAATTTCAGCAATTTCGCCAACTGATTTTCCAAGAAGGCCTTTGCCTATCGGCGATGTAACCGATATTTTTCCGGTCTTAAGATCGGCTTCGCTTTCTGCAACCAGGGTATAGGTCATTTCCATGCCATTAGCCTGATTCTTAATCTTTACGGTAGATAGCACTAAAGCTTTAGACGTATCTAATTGTGATTCGTCTATTAGGCGCGCGTTAGATACTACTTCTTCCATCTTAGATATTTTTAGCTCTAAAAGGCCCTGTGCCTCCTTTGCCGCGTCATACTCTGCGTTCTCACTAAGATCTCCTTTGTCTCTTGCCTCTGCTATTGCCTGGCTCGCTTTTGGGCGTTCTATACTTTTAAGCTGATCCAGCTCGTCTCTTAATTTTTTTAACCCTTCTGCTGTGTAGTAAGATACTGTACTCATAACTTCATCGTTTATATAAATAGAAAAAATCCCATCGCGACGGGATTTCTTTGTATGCAAAGATACATATTATTGTTAAATCAATTTTTAAAGGTGCTTTAGCACATACCAAAGTTAATTAAATTAAATTTGTTTCATAATTTTTAGGTAGAAATTTAACCGCTATGAAAAAATATCTTGTCTTGTTTTTCGCTCTCTCATTACTATTAAGCTGTAGTAAAGAAGAAATTAGAAACAATAATCCCTATCTGCCCAGCTATAATTTTGATATCCCAATAGACATGAACCTGCCTGCTTACAACAACCTGATGTTTACTGCAAATCCTGTAGTGATAACTGTAGATGGCATAGGCATAAATGGTATTGTGGTTATGAATACGGGCAGTGGCTATGTAGCTTACGAAAACACCTGTCCTAATCAGGAAGTAACCACCTGTTCTGTTTTAGTACGCGATGGTATATTAATGCGCTGTCCGTGCGATGGTATTGAATATAGCCTTTTCGATGGTAGCCCTACAACTCCTGCACGCTTTGGACTAAGAGCTTACCGTGTACAAATTTTAAGCGCTACCTCTATAAGGGTTTATAACTAATGCCTGTTATAATTCTGCATACTCAAATTAATGCTCCCATTGGGATAGTGTTCGATCTTTCGCGAAGTATCGATTTGCATAAAATATCAACCGCGCATACTAACGAAGAAGCAATTGCCGGCGTTACGAGCGGACTTATTGGAATGGGTGAGAGCGTTACATGGCGTGCAAGACACCTGGGCATTACACAAGAACTTACCAGTAAAATTACTGCTTTTTCCATGCCCGAATATTTTGTTGATGAGATGGTAACCGGACCTTTTAAAAGCTTTAAACACGAGCATATTTTTAGTGAGGCAAATGGACTTACCACAATGGTTGATGTTTTTAATTATAAAAGCCCGCTGGGGGTTTTAGGAAGTTTGACAGACGTTCTGTTTCTTAAACGCTACATGGCTAACCTCCTAAAGGAACGCAATCGTATAATAAAACAGTTTGCCGAAGACCCAGCGTTATACAAAAAAGTCCTGCCGCAGTAACGCAACAGGACAATCAGGGTAATCTATGTAACTAAAACAATTAAAATTTAAGTGTAGCTCCCAACAGGAAGTTTACACCTGCCTGAGGAAAGTAATAAGGATCAGGGCCTCCATACATAGTACCGTTTGAGACATAACTGGTATCAAAAATATTATTTATAAGTCCGCTGAATATAACAGATTTAAATACCGGCAGGTTTTTAAGTTCGTAGGTAAAATTCAGGTCATTTACAAAATAGCTTTTTAGCTTATCATTGCCCATCTCGAAGTTATCGAGGTATTGCTCCCCAACATATTTAGAAAGCAAGGCCGCCTGAAAATTCTTAAACGGAATTACGATCAACTGGTTTCCTGCTATTACATTAGGAGAATAAGCAATTTGCGTGTTACCCAAATTTTGTGTACCATTTTCTGTCTCGGTTAAAAAATCTATGTTTTTACTGCTACTAACAGCAACATTAGGCCTCACTATAAAAGCATCAGTAATGTATATTGTAGCATCAACCTCAACACCCGCTCTATAACTGTCTCCACTATTAGCATAAATAGATGAGCCAACATCATTTAAATCGCCTGTTAAAACCAACTGGTCTTTATAGCGCATGTAATAACCATTAACGTTTAAAGTGCTCTTTCCCTGTTTAAATCTCCAGCCCAATTCAAAATCATTAAGGCTTTCAGGTTTTGGGTTGTTCTCCTCATAATCGGTTCGGCGTGGCTCTTTATTTGCCCTTGCGTAAGAAAAGTAGATACTACTGTTATCATTCACAGTATAAGTAAGTCCTGCTTTAGGGTTAAAGAAGTTAAATGTATCGTCTACAGGCTTTGGTGCAGCGTTGCTTTCGAGAACGTCTTCTGCATTATAACGAACCGTACGATATTGCATATCGCCAAACAAGCTTAAGTTACCCGTGATCTGATAATTCGCTTTTGCAAAAATATTGAAGTCGGTCTTTGTGGCATCGTTGTCATAATAACGGTCATTAGGGCGTACACTACCTGAATTTTGTGCCCATATTACTTCGCCGAAATGTTTACCGCTATATTTATTCCACGCACCGCCCAGGGTAGCATTGACTTTACCCTCTTTATAATTTGCAGAAAATGTAGTTCCGTAAAAATCGTTATCCAGCCACTTGCGGGTAACTATATCTGATACAGGAGTAAGTTCACCATAATAATCTATTTCTTTAGTAGCAATTATTCCCGGAAACCTGTCTACAGGGGTGTCGTCGCGGTAATTTTCATAATATCCCCTGCCTTTTGTAAGGTGAGCGGCAATATTTGTACTCCAGGCTTCGCTGATTCTTTCATTCCAATGCAACTGATAATGATCCTGCTGATAGTTATCGGTTTCATTTTTATAGTAATGAATATTTCCTTCATCATCATAATACACACCCGACGAATTAAACCTACGGTTTGTTCGTAGAGTTTCGGCATCTATACCGTTCCAGGCCTGGTATGTTTTTTCAGTCCCGCCAAAAGCCATTGCCTTTACAAGCGAGGTTTTGCCAACAAATGTACCCTGTAAAAAGTATGATCTTAAATTAGAGGAAGCCCTGTCTATATAGCCATCTGAAGCTATGTTAGATACACGCCCTGCAAGTTCAAAATTATTGTTTAACAGGCCTGTACTAAACTTTACCGTGTGTTTACGGGAGGCATAACTGCCAAAAGAATTTGATATCTCTCCGCTGGATTCTTTTTTATAGGCATCTGTCAGGAGGTTAAGGCTTGCTCCAAATGCGCCTGCGCCATTTGTAGATGTACCTACACCCCGCTGCAACTGGATATTCTCTACTGATGAAGCAAAATCTCCCATGTTCACGAAAAAGGTCCCCTGCGATTCGGCATCATTTAATGGTATACCGTTCAGCGTTACATTTACCCGGCTGGCATCGGCACCCCGTACGCGTATACCTGTGTAGCCTATACCATTACCTGCATCGGTAGTGGTTACAACAGAGGGCAGATAATTAAGTAGAATAGGTATATCCTGACCTAAGTTACGCCTGGCGATTTCTTCTTTTCCAATATTGCTAAAGGTAACAGGCGTATTACTGTTTACCCTTATTGCCTGTACAAGCACCTCATCCAGCTTGGTTACGGTATCCTGAGATACAGGTTGCTGTGCAAATGCGGTAACTCCAATAAAAGAAAATAAGAGGGTCTTGGAGTCTAAGGGCCTTAGCGACTTAGATTCTTTAAAAAGTTTGAATAAATTTTTCATTCGTAAAATTGTTTACGAATAAAAGGGGCAATTATTCTTTGCGTTAGTTTTAATTGTTACTGGCAACAGTTGCGGTGTGCACTCCGCTTGTTAGCCTTTATTTCCCTTGGCGGCATTACCCGCCCAGGTTCTTTGGGTATGATCTCAGCCCGATTATTTAGGGCACCCCTTTGAGACGGCGCAAATGTACTATATTTTTTGATTGATGGAGATTAGATCAAAAATTTATTTTCTGCTTCGCGTCACATGGATAAACATAGCATTCTGCACTTAACAAAGAGGTAATAATTTAAAAATACAGGCAATACAAACGGTCTCTATAAATCCTCTTTATTTGTAACTGTCGCGACACAGATTTGTAATTACATCCAATAATTTAATTTTTAATTACTGATTATCAACCAACAACTACAGATGAAAAATTACGCTTTAAAAATGCTGGCGCTTTTTGGCACCATGCTGTTCGTGCAATGTTCTACTTCCTCATTAGTAGACGAAACCGAAGACCTAGTGTCTGACAAATCAGGTTCTGCCCGTATCGCGGCTAACGTAAATCCGTTTTTAAATTGCGGATGTAACGAGAGCAGCACGAAAATTACCGGTAGCGACGCCTCTACCTGGGCTGCAAGATTTGCCCCACTTGTAAAATTTGACCGTGCCGCACCGGATTACCCAACATCTGTAGAAGATATTTGGGCAAGCTCTAACCCTTCGAGCATTGTTTGTAATGGTCAGTTGGCTCTTGTTAATTCAACGGCTCCTACCAGCCTTAATTTCCCTACTTATTATGATGTGCAACAGCATCCTACAAATAGCGATAAGGTTTTTATAGATTACTGGTTTACATATAAAAAACAGGAACCTTGCTCTGCCGGTCAGGGAGGACATGATTACGACTGGGAACACATTGTAGTGCAATTTAAAAAATCTACACAAAGAATTGTTACAGTTACTTACTATCAGCACGGCGGCTGGTACACAAAAGACTGGAGAAATGTGGCTGCTGGAACAAGGCTTGTTGCTTACGTGGGCAAATATGCGCATGGTATGTATAATAACAGCAACACCATAAGTTTTATAGGCTATGCATGTACATACTTTGGAGATTATCGTAACCCGGCCGATGCAAGCGACGAGGCTAATACCTGGAATAATCTTGTGCAGATGAGCTGCCAGAAATCAGAGTTTAATTTTAATGGCGGCTGGGGAACTACAGGCAAGGGCCCTTTACATCGTGACCGTCAGTATTGGAACTTTGCTGCCTGTAACGGCAGCGATGCTTTAGGAACAAATGGCTGCAGCGGATCTGACTTTGCTGTAGGAACAATAATAGGAAGCATCAATTAATATTTAGAATTTAGTTAAGTGCGGGGGCTGTCAATACTATGACAGCCCCTATTTTTTTTTACACTTATAAAAGTTTATATTAAAATAGTTAACATTGAGGAAATAATGGTAACTGCGTAACTTTATGGTTTAAGAAAAACCCCCGCTCATGGCGGGGTTTTATATTTTTTTGCATTTAAAGATCAGGCCTGCGCCTGTTCTGCTTTTTATCAGACAGTCTGCGCTTGCCCTCTATCCTTTTCTTTATTACAGATCTTGGTATTCTTGTTGGTTTCCTTATTTTATCAACCTTAAGAGCAGCATCCATTACCATGAAAAAACGCTTTATTACGATTTCCTTGTTACGCAGCTGGCTTCGATCTTCGTCACATTGCAATATAAGGATACCTTCATCCGTAAGGCGGCTTGCAAGACGGGCTTGAGCCAGCAGCTTCTCCTCTTCACTAATTGCATTAGATGCCGGCACGTTGAAACCAAGCACCACTTTGCTGGATACTTTATTTACATTTTGCCCGCCGGCGCCGCTGCTGCGCACAGCTTTAAAAGTTAGTTCTGAAATAATTTTTTCTCTATCCACTACTTATAATTATGCAGGCTGCTGATGTGCTGGCTTAAGCAGATCATTTACAGTTTTAACAGGGTTAAAGGTTTTAAGCGGCACCTCTACGAAAACAGTGATCCATCCGGCCATCGCCCCATTCCATAATCCGGGTAATTCATACGATTTAACGTCTTTTCCCATCCTGTTTTTGTAAACTATAAATCCTGTGTTAGGATCTACAAATTCGGTTAGTTCAAATTTGTTACCTTTAAAATCCTTAAGGCCGCATACAAGGTCTACCGGATTAAAATGGGTAGATTGCGAGAAGATATGGCTTTGTATCTTGTTTTCAAGGTCTATTTGCGAACTCTCAACAATTTGAAGCGACACCCTGCCCCTTTTTCCTTTTACCCAGAATGGGCCACCGCCCGGCTCACCTTCGTTCTTAACCATTCCGCAAATACGGATAGGCCTGTTTAAGCACTCTTTAACGTACTGAAACTTATTTTCTAAAGTAAATTTATCAAAATCAGGGGAGATATCCTGAGACAATTGAATAGCTGCGAAATCTACAATTTCGTCAAGCTCCTCTTCATCAACTTCATTATTTTCTATGTGATCCAGATAATGAAACACTTTTTCCTGAAGTTTTACAAGCATACCTGCAAGCGCCTTTTTATAGGTAGCAATGGTTTCCATCTTTGTATGCCTTACATTATCAATATTCTTAACGAACACAATATCTGCAGAAAGACGATTAAGATTTTCTATAAGCGCCCCATGTCCTCCCGGCCTGAAAAGCAGTTTGCCTTTTTCATCCCTAAAAGGTTTGTTATCCATATCTACAGCAAGGGTATCTGTCTCCTGGTGCTGGTAGGTAAAATTGAAATTAATTTTTATACCGGATTCTTCTTCGACCCTTGCCCTAACTTCGTTAATTGAATCCAAAAATCCGTCAAGATGATTTTCTGATATAGTAAAATGCACATGAGTTTGTCCCTGAGACCCGGCATATGCCACACTTTCCCTTAAATGCTCATATATTGGCGTGGCACTAAAATCGGGATATTTATGGAACGGAATAATCCCTTTTGGTTTATTGGCATAGTCGAAAAACTGCTCGCTCATCATAGTTTTTATAAAACTATAATTGCGCGCATCTTCCCGCACGTTCTCGTCATCACCGGCAGGGTATACAATATGCTTTTCGGCCTCAGCAGCGATTTCTTTGTAGAAAGGAAACTTCTCTAAGCCAAGTAAAAAAACTTCGAGAGAATTATCTTTTTTACGGTTTATATAACCGTTTATAGTCTCCTTCTCAGGATCATAATTAGAGATAAAATCATGTAAAAATTTAAACATACGGGTAGCCGCCCCAGATGCAGGAACAAACTTTTTAAGTTTGTAATTATCTTTTTTGCTATCAAAATACGCAGCAAATTCTGCGGCCTCATCTTTACTTAGTCCCACTACGCCATCGGTAAGTACAGCGGGGCGCTCAAGGGAAATTTTAGCAATCCCGTTTTTAAATATATCAAGTTGCTTTTCAACCTTATCTAAATGTATGTTACGGTTATACACCTGCACAAAATCTGTAACCGACAGCCCTAAAGAAACAGCTTGTTCTAACTGCGCTACAATTTGAGAAACTTTACTAAAAACATCATCAGTACCTTCAGTAATTCTAAGGCGGGGGTTGCTCTGCCTTCTAAGCATATCGGCAAGTTCATTTGCCTTTTTATTTTCTTCGGGAGCGATGACAAGAGCAAGGTCAGAAGATTTTGGTGTATTAACGGTATCAATATCCTTTGCTTTAAAAAACAACTGCTGGTTGTTCTTTTCTTCGGCAAATGGCTCTTTGTTTAATAAAGCAGCAGTAGCTTTGCTATCCTGCTCTGCGTAAACGGTTATTGTTACTGTGTTAATCTTCTGACGTGTAAAGTTCTCTTCCATGCTATATAGCCATATACGGCAATTATTGTTAAAAATAAATTTAAGATACAGGTAAGCGTGTAACCTTTAAGATAAAATAGTGGTATGGCAATTATATCTCCGGCTATAAGAAATAACCAGTTTTCAAGTTTGCGTTTCGCGAGTAACCATGTTCCTACAAACAATAACCCCGTCATAAATATGTCGGCATAAGCCCACCATTTATCAAACCTGTCTAACCAGATATAAATACCTGACACAAATATAATAGAAAAAACAAAAATGAGAATACAGGCCAGGACGTCATTATGTGAAATTATTGTTATTTTTAGAGAATCGCTGTGATTTTTATATTGTTTGTTCCACAATATCCATCCATAGATACTGACATAAAAGTAATACAGATTTATTATTAGGTCGCCATATAACTCCCAGTCATATAGCAGGTATATATATATTAGAGTGCTTGCTAAGCCTGTAGGATATAGCATTATGCTATTATTTTTCGAGTAGACCACGCTGACTATACCTAAGACGACAGCTATAAATTCAAGCCCTATTTGCAATGGTGTATAAGCTGCATACTGGCTAAAAAGCACTTCATAAATATTTTGCATAATGTTGATAGGGTTTTCTATTTGCCCAGGCAGTAAACCAGTGTAAAATCTTCAATATTTTCAAAGAAGAACGGATAGGCAGCATCGAGTTCGTTAAACTTTACGATAGCTCTTCCTGTAGCATCCTGCATATTAAATGGTAAAACTTCTATATGTTGCTTAAAGCTTAAGCCGGTACGGGAAATCATTTTATAGACAGCTTCCTTTACACCCCATATAACTATAAGCTGCTGCATATAACTTTCTAAATGAGTAGGATCTAGATAAGAAAATTCAGGAAGCAGAAATTTTTCGGCTATGGTAATTACCTTCTCACGTTGCAATTCCATGTCAATGCCTACTTTATTACTACTTACAATAATGGCCGAAAAAGCGTATGAATGTGTTATAGATATATTGTTGCCGTCTTTAAGGTGGGGCTTCCCGTCGGCGTCATAATAAAGGTCAAAATCAGTATAGCCTATTTCCTGCATAAGCATGCGCACGCCCAAAAAAGCTTTGCGGTGCAACTCTGATTTCATCTTAGCCATCTTATTAATGCACAAATCTTTAAGCATTACGGCCGCAGAGAGTTCTTCAAAGCTTTCAGTATTCTTCCATACAAGAAGCCTGGTCGTAGCATTAATGTTAATAGATTTGTATAAAGGCATTTATTACGCTTAAAATGGTATTGTTAAAAACCAAATCATTAAATTTGCAAAAACTTTTGCTAATACAAATATACAATATTCATGAGTACTACAACGATGCCATATGTGGCTTATAAAGTAAAGGATATTTCGCTTGCGGAATGGGGACGAAAAGAAATAGGGCTTGCAGAAGCAGAAATGCCGGGACTTATGGCTCTTCGTGAAGAGTTTGGCGCACAACAGCCCCTTAAAGGTGCACGCATTGCTGGATGCCTTCACATGACAATACAAACTGCGGTGCTTATTGAAACTCTTGTAGCACTTGGTGCAGAGGTTACATGGAGCTCTTGTAATATATTCTCTACACAAGACCATGCTGCTGCTGCAATTGCTGCTGCAGGGATTCAGGTTTATGCATGGAAGGGCCTTAACGAAGAAGATTTTGACTGGTGTATAGAGCAGACGTTATTTTTTGGCGAAGACCGCAAACCACTTAATATGATCCTGGATGATGGTGGCGACCTTACAAATATGGTATTTGACCGTTTCCCTGAGCTTGTTGCCGAAATTAAAGGCCTGAGCGAAGAAACTACTACGGGCGTACACCGTTTATATGAAAGAATGAAAAACGGAACGTTACTTGTTCCTGCTATAAATGTTAATGATAGTGTTACCAAATCTAAATTTGATAATAAATATGGCTGTAAAGAAAGCGCTGTAGATGCAGTGCGCCGTGCTACCGACCTTATGCTTGCCGGTAAACGTGTTATTGTATGCGGTTATGGTGATGTGGGTAAAGGTACTGCTGCTTCTTTCCGTGGGGCGGGATCTATAGTTACTGTTACAGAGATTGACCCAATATGTGCTTTACAGGCTGCGATGGACGGATATGAAGTGAAAAAACTTGATACCGTTATTGCAACTGCAGATATTATTATTACTACTACAGGTAATAAAGACATTGTGGTAGGAAGCCACTTTGAAAAAATGAAAGATAAAACTGTAGTTTGTAACATAGGCCACTTCGATAACGAAATTGATATGGCATGGCTTAATAAAAACCATGGTTCAAGCAAAATTGAGATCAAGCCTCAGGTTGATAAATATACTATTGCAGGTAAAGACATCCTTATTCTTGCCGAAGGCCGCCTTGTAAACCTTGGTTGTGCTACGGGCCACCCAAGCTTTGTAATGAGTAACTCATTTACTAACCAGACTCTTGCCCAGTTAGAGCTTTGGAACAATGGTGATAATTACGAGAACAAAGTATACATGCTGCCTAAGCACCTTGACGAAAAAGTGGCATCTCTTCACCTTGCTAAGCTTGGTGTAGAACTTGAAACGCTTAATGAAGGACAGGCTGCTTACATTGGTGTTGCAGTTGAAGGGCCGTTTAAACCGGAATACTACCGTTACTAAAAATAGATTTCGATTTCAAAAGGTAGATTTTAGATTTAGCTTACCAATTGTTGATTTTGAAATGGACTTTGTAAATAAAAAGCCCTCACATTTGTGGGGGCTTTTTATTGCAGTATGTTTATCGCTTGTTTTTAAATTTGTATAGAGTATTTTTTAAATTTGCTATTATGTATTTTTTATCACGCGAACTCTTCTTTCCACCTGTTAGCTATGCCTCTCCGGAAGGTATAATAGCTATAGGCGGCGACCTTTCGCCCGAAAGGTTATTGCTCGCTTACAGCAATGGCATTTTTCCGTGGTTTGAAGATGACGAGCCTATTTTGTGGTGGAGCCCCCCGGAGCGCATGGTGCTGTTTTTCGAGGATCTAAAAATATCCAAAAGCATGCGCAATATTCTCAACCGTAAAATGTTTAATGTAACTTTTAATACGTCTTTTAAGGAAGTGATTATAAATTGCAGGGACATAAAACGCAACGGACAGCCGGGAACCTGGATTACCGATGAAATGACCGAAGCGTACTGCAGGCTGCATGAAATGGGAAAGGCAAAATCAGTAGAAGTATGGCATGACGGGAAACTTGTGGGCGGATTATACGGCGTAGACATGGGCCAGGTGTTTTGCGGCGAAAGTATGTTTTCACTAATGCCCAATGCCAGTAAAGTGGCATTTATAGCGCTTGCTAAAAAACTGGAGCAGGAAAATTACCGTCTGCTTGACTGCCAGGTACACAACGACCATCTGGAAAGTCTTGGTGCGCGCGAAATTTTAAGGGCTGATTTTTTAGAGCTGCTTAAAGCATAGTTGCAGCAATACATATACTATCAGGTATTAATTCTTCGAAATCAGGTATTCTTCATAACCGCTATCCTTAAAAAATTGCTGCAAGGGCATTTTATAAATATCTTTCCATGAATCCTTACCATGATTTTTTACATACGTTTCTATGATTCGGAAACCCAGATAGTAGCCAAGATTATTTGCAACATCATCTGGCATACCCTCAATTTTAATAACGAATTCACAGTCATTGCTCCTGCCTGTATGCCTCAAAACGGGGCAGGCATCATCACCCTTTTTCATGAAGTAGGGCTTCAACGTATTGTAAATTAATTTCTCATTATCTGTCACCAGTTTAGTATACTCGCCATCGAGTGCTTCCTCCCGCGTTTGATTTAGGTAGATGTAAGTAAAGTATGTTGCAAGTCCCTCATCTATTATAGCGGCTAAAGCTGTTTCCTTATCCACGTCGTTTTTAAGAACTGAACTATATACCAGGTGTTCTAACTCATGCGCAAATACCCTATTGATAGAAGATGTAGTCCATTCCTTCCCAAACATATCTAGCACCATCGCATTATCATCGCAACCCCCGAATATTTGAAAGTCTTTAGGTCCAAAATATACCATCCAGCTACCCTTACCTTCATGCCCTGTTATTTCCTGAACTGCTTTAAGGTGCTGTGTAAAAAGCTTATTAATATTAATTGAATCCAGAACAGCCATCTTAGCACGTATCAAACTGTCATGGTCCTTAAACAAATCTCTATTCCAATCATAAATACCGGGAAGCATAAATTTTTTACCATTAGCGTCGCCAAAAATAATACTAAGGCAAGTCGTGAAGCAATAATTATTTGCCTTAAACACTTTGTCTTTAATAACAATGCTATCAAAATTTCCATTCCTATGGGCCAACAGCTGGTATTTAAATGCATTGCGTATTACCATTCCGCCTACCTGTATGCTATCGTCAACCTTGCTGACTTTTTCAAATAGATCATCGTTAGAAGGGCTTGATGCACTATTTTTAGATGCCTTGCAACTGCTTAATAAAGCAATAATAAATATACAGACGATAAATAGATGGTTTTTCATACAAGGAATTTAAATGCGCAATATAAATAATTTGGCTATATTAAAAGGTAGTATTAAAGTATATGTAAAATGCTTAAATCATTACTTAGCAATAGGTATCTTTATGTATAATAGAAAAATATAATTATAATGAATAGTTTATATACTGCTAAAGCAACAGCTACCGGAGGAAGAAACGGTAACGTAAAAAGTTCTGACGGAATTTTAGATCTTGAATTACGAACACCAAAAGCAATGGGTGGTGCTAATGACGACTACACTAACCCGGAACAACTATTTGCAGCCGGATATGCAGCATGTTTTGACAGTGCTCTTAGCCTTATGGCTAAAGCAAACAATACAGGTGCAGGAACAGCCACTGTAACAGCCGAAGTAAGCATTGGTAAAAATGATAAAGGCGGCTATGGGTTAGCGATAGTATTAAGAGTTAACATTGCCGGGGTAGCCATTGATGTAGCTCAGGATCTGGCAAATAAAGCGCATGAGGTATGCCCCTACTCAAATGCTATACGCGGTAATGTAGAGGTAGAACTCATTGTAACTAATGAGGTGTAATCAGCTGTAAAAAGCTAAATTACAAAGAAGCCTGCATATAAATGCAGGCTTCTTTGTTATAATCTAAAACAGTTCGATTAAAACATTTGTAGTTTAACTCCTAATGACAAGACAAGATAATCTTTAGGTTTTAAATAGCTGTTCTTTACTGCACTTAACAGATAAAGATCGTTAGTACTTACTTCATAGAAAAAGCTTGCCGACCTGAAAAAGTCGCGCTGCTTTTCAAAATTATAAGTTACCCGTTGGCCTGCAAATATGTTAATCCTTATTTTAGAAGAGAAAGCGTAGTAGCTGTTTGGGTATTTTTCAGGTTCCGCTACCCAAAAATCCCTTCCCCATATACTGTTTAGGTATAGGCCCGTTGTTAATGGTTCAATCGTAAACCGTGGTCCCGCATTAATCCTCCAGGGTATATAGTTTTGTTTTACTGTGAAAGTGATTTTGTTTTTTGACGTAGAGTAGTGTGGAAGAAAACCTATAAAAACATCAGTCTCCCAATGCTTATTTTTACCGTAATCCCATCCTCCGCCAACAGATATAAGCGCCATTGATCCAGCATATTGAATTTTAGCATATTCAGGGATAAGTACACCCCATCCGGCACGGTAGTTTTTCTCGCCGTTAGGTTTTATAGAGTCGGTTATTATAAGGACTGTATCCCTAATAACTCTTTGTGCAGATACTTTTGCGGTGCCAACTAATAACACAAAAAAAGCAAACAGGATTATTTTTGTGTTAGTAGTAAACAACTTCATAAGTATATTGATTATTTGGGGTAATGGTATAAACTATATAAGACTTTTTTTCTATGCTGGCAGAACCGTAGTACATAACACCATCATTAAAAAGGTCATCTTCCTGAATGTGGTGATCATGTCCGTTAATACAAAATTGTAAATTAGGGAAACCTTTAATAACACTCTGGAACACCCTTGCAATATTGTTATTAAACTGCTCTGAATAAGGACGAACGTGCATGGCAAACACTGTTTTACTCTGTCCGGGTTGCTGCCTGTCGCGTTCGTTTTCTATAAATTCAAAATCAGGTACAGGGTGCGAATAGTCAAACTCAAGCGCGTTTGTATTAAGGCATATAAAATTTACATCACCTGCCTTAAACGAAAAATTTTCGGGGCCAAATATGGTATGAAAAATATCCTGCCCGTTTGCAAGGCAATCATGGTTGCCCAATAAGGCAACATAAGGCACATCAAGGCCGTTCATGATATCACGCATCCACATAAATTCTTCTGTAGCGCCAAAGTCGGTCAAATCCCCTGCATGAATTACAAAATCTATATCATCCCTCTCATTAAGAGCATTTACAAATTCTTCGGTTTCATCATACCAGCGCTGAGAATCGCCCATAGACACAAATTTTATAGAAGTTTTGCCGGCGCAGGCAGCTTCTATACGTGCAATATTCTTGGCATTAATGCCTTTTTCGCCTGTAATTTGCCCGTCGTAAGGGTGGCTGTCAAACATATCGCAGCCTGCAAGAAGAGGGAGCAGCGCGAAACTTAATAGTAGTTTTCTTATCATAATAAATAGTAGTACAACTTAATTCTGCTCTTAAAGCAAAATGCAAAGATACCACCTTACTCTTATTTTAACGAGTATGCATAGCGTTAAAGAAAACACAAAGCAACTATAGTGAGTATAGGGGTGTCATTGCTTTTAATATTGTAGGCACAACAAAAAAAGGCGCATAATAATGCGCCTCTGAAATGAGTAAAGTAAGCTTTAATTCCTGCTAAACTCCATGCGGGGTCCGTCGTTGCTATTTCGCGTATCACGAAGCGTAAGTGTACCATTAGCAAAATCATACTCGTATTGCGACTCATAGCCATCTGCCACTATAGATAGGGCATCATCTGTAAGCATTACATTATAAGTACCGGATGCCAGCATATATGGATAAATATTCTGAACGGTATTGTTAACAACAAGGTTCGTACTCCCTTCGTTAAAAGTCCAGGTAATATCACCCTGTTCCAGCACCGGCAAAACATCTACAAATGCAATATAGCTGTTTAAATTCCAGCGGCCTTGTATGCTACTACTGCCTGGACTGATATTATTATTGCTGTCGTCGTTAGAGCATGCACACAGTACTATGTTGCATAATAAAAGCATAAGGACTTTTTTCATAGCTCTTCTTTTAAGTAAACTTAGGAAAAATCTTGAAGAGTTAAATTTTATTAAGGTGAATTTTTTTGGATTAAAGTACTGGCTATAAACGTTAATATAAATAAATATCAATATTATCAAAACAAAAAAAACCGCCCTTACATCAGTAAAGGCGGTTTTGTTATTCTGCGATAGCGTTTCCTTTGCTATCAAAAAAGTGGTATTCTAAATACGTGTAAGCGTCACGTGGTATAACGGTTACCCATTTTTTATGCTCTAAATACCATTTAGCGCGTATAGATGGGAACCCTTTAGTTAAGTATGCAGCCACAAAAGGGTGAGCATTTAGTGCTACTTTTTTATGGCTCTTTAATATTCTTTCAAGGTCGGCCGATATCCGGTCAATTACTAAAATAGGAGCTTCAATTTCCGAATTTTCGTTATTCGGGTCTTCTTCTCGTGTTTTAATGTTTACCTCGGGCCGTACCCGTTGCCGTGTAATTTGTACTAAGCCAAATTTACTCGGAGGCAGGATCTTGTGTTTTGCTTTATCGTCGCTCATTTCTTCCCTAAGGAAATCAAAAAGCTTCTTGCGGTTATCCGGGTTAGACATGTCTATAAAGTCTATGACAATTATACCGCCCATATCCCTTAACCGCAGCTGTCGCGCAATCTCTGCGGCAGCAATAAGGTTTACCTCCAGTGCAGTATCTTCCTGGCTAAGGGCCTTGTTAGAGCGGTTGCCACTATTCACGTCTATAACGTGCAGGGCTTCTGTATGCTCTATAATAAGGTAGGCACCTTTGCTCATAGATACCGTTTTGCCAAAAGAGGTTTTAATCTGCCTTTCTATATTGTATTTTTCAAATAGGGGCAGTTCTTTACTTTGGTAGTTTTTCACGATATTCGCTTTATGGGGAGCTATCTCCTGCAGATAGTCCTTGGTTTGGTAGTACAGGTCCTCATCATCTACGTAGATACCGGTAAAGGTATCGTTAAATACGTCGCGAAGTATAGAGGAAGCCTTGTTAACTTCGCCCAATACTTTACTGGGATGGTGGGCACTGGGTATGCGCTTGCACATTGCTGTCCATTTGTCCAGCAGGTTTTGCAGGTCGCGGTCCAGTTCTGCTACTTTTTTTCCTTCGGCAACTGTTCTCACAATAACACCGAAGCCTTTAGGCCTGATGGATTGTACCAGGCGTTTAAGGCGGTCCTTTTCTTCTTTAGATTCTATTTTTTGAGAAATAGAGATCCTGTCTGAAAAAGGAACCAGCACCACATACCGCCCGGCCAGCGAAAGCTCTGAGCTTATGCGGGGGCCCTTGGTACTAATGGGCTCTTTTACCACCTGAACGAGTATAGACTGGTTAGAGCTAAGCACATCGGCTATGGCTCCGTCTTTATCTATTTCTTTTTCAAACGGAAAAGCTTTTAGGGAGTAATCTTTTAATTTACCTGCGCTTACAAGTTTCATGAATTTCAGCAGGGTAGGAAGGTTTGGGCCAAGGTCGTGATAATGCAAAAATGCATCTTTCTCGAAGCCCACATTTACAAAGGCGGCGTTTAGGCCGGCCACGGGCTTGCGTATCTTGGCAATATAAATATCGCCTACGCTAAACTTGTTTATGTCTTCCTGCTCTTTGTGTAATTCTATTAGTTTTCCATCTTTTAATAAGGCAAAATCTACGGCGTCAGAACCAGACCTGATAATCAATTCTTTGTTCACACTGTACATTTTTATCCGCTTTTAAGGCTGTTGGTTGTTAGTTTTTAATGCCGGACACCTAAGTTCCAACCACTATCAACAAGTAACCAATAACCAAATTGCAGATGGATTAAATAATATTTACAGGTAGCTTTTTTTGTACCCGAAGGTTCTTTAAGTATTCAGTCGCAGTTCTCTGTATTCAGGTTGCTTCAACGCCCTATGCAGCACGTTTAAACAATCTAAAATCTAAAATCTGAAATCTAAAATCTTTTAAAACCAATTTCAATGAACGATTCACATTAAAAAGAAAAAAGTAGTTTACACTACTTTTTCTTTTTGTGACGGTTAGCTCTTGCACGTTTTTTACGTTTGTGCGTAGCTACTTTATGTCTTTTTCTTTTTTTACCACTTGGCATAACAGATAAGGGATTGGTGGTTAATAATTAATTTTCTTTTACTTCAGTGTTTGTTTTAACTCCGTCTACAAATATTTTTGCAGGCTTAAATGCCGGAATGTTGTGAGCAGGTATTTTAATGGTAGTATTTTTGGAAATATTTCTTCCTGTTTTTTCAGCACGCGTTTTGATGATAAAACTTCCGAAACCTCTTAGGTATACGTTATCTCCGGTTTCTAACGAAGTCTTTACTTCTTCCATGAAAGACTCAACTGTTGCTTGTACATCTCCTTTTTCAAGACCAAGTTTCTCCGAAATTTTCGCTACGATGTCTGCTTTCGTCATTTTCTTATAAATTAATGATTGTGTATTTTTTTTGAGTGTGCAAATATAACAATTAAAAAAACAATAATTCAAGGTAATCTATTAAAATTTAATAACATAAACTTTTACTTTTGCAAACCACAGCATAACAATGATATTTTCTAAGTCTTTAATTCAATGGTATTTGCAACACAAACGCGATTTACCATGGCG
>Ga0265798_10003135_pt1 | contig 23801 bp, 19 predicted proteins | sample P3T30metagenome_FD_192430 | JGI IMG/M metagenome (GOLD analysis project Ga0265798, IMG submission 192430) | Plant litter microbial communities from East Loma Ridge, Irvine, California - P3 T30 | ecosystem: Environmental > Terrestrial > Plant litter > Unclassified | place: USA: California... | reverse complement strand
CGGTCGACAGCGACCGCGCCCTGTACGACGCCGCCTTCCAGCCAACCAAGACCTTCGCGGTCCGCAATCATTGAGGACCGCCACAATGCGATTCCTGAACCCGCGCGCCGCCATCCTGGTCTTGCCATTGCTGCTGGGCGCCTGCGCGACCCAGCACCCCGAACCCGATTACACCGCAGTCTCGGCGAACGCCTTCGTTGCCGCCAACTACGGCGCCGCCGATGCGCTGGTGCTGCAGCTGCGCGGCAAGCTGGCGGACGACAAGCCGCTGATCATGGCCACCATCGTCAACATCGACGCACTGGAGCAGACCTCGATGCTGGGCCGCCTGGTGTCGGAGCAAGTGTCGACCCGGCTGGCCCAGGGTGGCCTGAAGATGCTGGAGATGAAGCTGCGCAACAGCGTCTACCTGAAGCGCAACCAGGGCGAACTGATGCTCACGCGCGAGATCGGCGACGTGGCGCATACCCACAATGCCCAGGCGGTGGTGGTCGGCTCCTATGCCGAGACCCGCGAAGCCGTGTTCGTCAACATCAAGGTGATCCAGCCGACTACCAACCTGGTGCTCGCCGGCCACGACTATGTGCTGGCGAAAGAGGTGACCGTACGCTCGATGCTGCAAGCCAACTGACGCCCGGCAGGGTGCAGCGCGCGCCGTCATTGACGCGTACAATGGCGTGTTCCGCTTTACTGCCCCATGCCGCCCCCATGAAAGTCGATCTCCACTGCCATTCCAGCGTCTCCGACGGCGTGCTCGCACCTGCCGCGGTGGCGGCCTACGCCCACAAGAGCGGCGTCGACATGTGGGCGCTCACTGACCACGACGAGGTCGGCGGCATCAAGGCCGCACGCCAGGCCGCCGGCGAGCTCGGCATGCGCTTCGTGGCCGGTGTCGAGATTTCCGTCACCTGGGCCAACGAGACCGTGCACATCGTCGGCCTGCAGATCGACGAAGACAACCCCGACCTGATCGCCGGCCTGGCCGTTACCCGCAACGGGCGCCAGGCGCGCGCCATGGAGATTTCAAGCCAGCTGGCGAGCGCCGGCATCCCCGGCGCCTACGAGGGCGCGCTGCGCTACGTCGGCAACCCCGACCTGATGTCGCGCACCCACTTCGCGCGCTACCTGGTCGAGATCGGCGTCTGCGCCACCCCGGCCGAGGTGTTCCGCAAATTCCTCACCGAAGGCAAGCCCGGCTACGTGCCGCACCGCTGGGCGCCGCTCGCGGACGCGGTCGGCTGGATCAGGAGCGCCGGCGGGATTCCCGTGATCGCGCATCCGGGGCGCTATCCGTTCAGCGATACCGCCGAAGGGGCGCTGTTCGACGAATTCCGCCAACTGGGCGGCAAGGCGATCGAGGTGGTGACCGGCAGCCACACGCCCGACCAGTACGGCGAGTATGCCGAGAAGGCGCGGCGCTACGGTTTCCTGGCCTCGCGCGGGACCGACTTCCATGCGCCAGGCGAATCGCGGGTGGAGTTTGCTGAATTGCCGCCCTTGCCGGGCAACCTGACGCCGGTCTGGCACGACTGGGTGTAAGCGCGCCGCGAAGTTCACTCTTGTATTTTCGCTATGCCAGCCCTATCTTGGCAGCCTGACATCGTTCCTGGCCGCCGAGAGGCGTGTTCATGAAGCGCACGGCACCTACAGAAAGAAGCTTGCAATGGCCCAGCATTTCCAGATCCACCCCGAAAATCCGCAGCAGCGCCTGCTCAAGCAGGCCGCCCAGATCATCAGCAGCGGCGGCATCGTCGCCGCGCCGACCGATTCGGCCTACGCGCTGGTCTGCCGCCTGGACGACAAGGGCGCGGTCGAGAAGCTGCGCCGCATCCGCGGCGTCGACGACAAGCACCACCTGACCTTGCTGGTGCGCGACCTGTCCGAGATCGCCCACTTCGCGCGCGTCGACAACACCCAGTACCGGCTGCTGAAGGCCGCCATGCCGGGCCCCTATACCGTGATCCTGGAAGCGACGCGCGAGGTGCCGCGGCGCCTGTCGCACCCGTCGCGCAAGACGATCGGCGTGCGGGTGCCGGAGAATCCGATCCTGCTGGGGCTGCTGGAAGAACTGGGCGAGCCGCTGATCGGCACCACCCTGCAACTGCCGGGAGACGACCACATGCTGTCCGACCCGGACGAGGTGCTGGAACGCCTCGGCAAGCAGATCGAGCTGGTGATCGACGGCGGCGCCGGCATGCTGGAGCCGACCACCGTCATCGACCTGAGCGGCGACGCCCCGGCGCTGGTGCGCGAGGGCAGGGGCGACCCGTCCGTGTTCGGGCTATAAAACAACAGGCTTAAGCTTGCCTGAAGGCACGGACTGTCGCCCGGCGGCCTCTGATAGAATCCGGTTATGGATGAAACGATACGCAACATCGCTGTTTACGCGCTGCCCGTTCTTTTTGCGATTACCCTGCACGAAGCCGCCCACGCCTACGTCGCCCGCTTTTTCGGCGACAACACCGCCTATGCCGCGGGGCGCATGACCCTCAATCCGCTGGTGCACATCGACATCTTCGGCACCATCATCATTCCGCTGGCCCTGTACCTGACCACCGGCTTTGTGTTCGGCTACGCCAAGCCGGTGCCGGTCGATTTCGGCCGCCTGCGCAATCCGAAGCGCGACATGGCCTGGGTGGCGCTGGCCGGACCCGGCGCGAACTTCATCATGGCGCTGGGCTGGCTGATCCTCGGCATCCTGCTGGTGGCCTTCAACGTCAACGAAGCCTTCCCGCACAAGGTGGCGCAGGCAGGCATCATCGCCAACCTGCTGATGTTCGCCTTCAACCTGCTGCCGATCCCGCCGCTGGATGGCGGCCGCGTGCTGACCAGCCTGCTGCCGAACCGCCTCGCTTACCAGTTCGCGCGCATCGAACCCTACGGTTTCTACATCGTGCTGGCGCTGCTGTTCTTTAATTTGCTGTCGTTCTGGGTGATGCCGGTGATGGAGCTGGGCCGGATCCTGATCCAGCTGTTCGCCACACCGTTCTCGATGCTGCTGCGGTGAACATGATGAACCTTCCGGTGTCGCCCTGGGTGCTGCGCTTCGCGCCGCTGGCGCCGCGCGGCGAGGCGCTCGACCTGGCCTGCGGCAGCGGGCGTCATGCGCGCTACCTGGCTGCCGCGCGCGGCATGCAGGTGGTGGCGCTGGACCGCAACGCCGACTTGCTTGCGCCGCTGGCCGGACCCGGGATCACGACGGTGCAGCACGACCTCGAAGCCGAGGGCGCCGTCTGGCCCTTCGAGGCGGGGCGCTTTTCTCTTATCGTGGTCACCAACTACCTGCACCGGCCGCTGTTCGCCGACCTGGCGCGTAGCCTGGCGCCGGGCGGCGTGCTGGTCTACGAAACCTTCGCCCAGGGTAACGAAATCTACGGCAAGCCCTCGAATCCGGACTTCCTGCTGGCGCCCGGCGAACTGTTGACGCTGGCGCAGAACGGTGGCCTGCAGGTGCTGGCCTATGAAGACGGCCACGTCGACGGGCCGCATCCGGCTCAGGTGCAGCGCCTGTGCGCGGCCGGCCCGGCCTACGACAAAACCGAGGCGAAGCTCGACCATAATGTGGCCGGGAATGAACCATAGTGGCGGGTGATCCGCTACAATCAGCGTTTTATGTATTTTCTTAACTTACTGGCAGCGTCACGCATATGATTAAGGGCAGCATCGTAGCAATCGTCACCCCGATGTTCGAGGACGGCAGTCTTGACCGCGATTCCCTGCGCAAGCTGCTCGACTGGCACATCGCCGAGGGGACCGATGGCATCGTCATCGTCGGCACCACGGGCGAATCGGCCACCGTTTCGCCGGAAGAGCACGGCGAACTGATCAAGATCGCGGTCGAGCACGTCGCCGGCCGCATCCCGGTGATCGCCGGCGCCGGCGCGAATTCCACCGTCGAAGCCATCGCACTGACACGTCACGCCAAGGAAGTCGGCGCCGACGCCACCCTGCAAGTGGTGCCGTACTACAACCGTCCGACCCAGGAAGGCATGTACCGCCACTTCCGCGCCATCGCCGAGGCGGTGGACCTGCCGGTGATCCTGTACAACGTGCCGGGGCGTACCGTGGCGGACATGGCCAACGAGACCGTCGTGCGCCTGGCGCAGGTCGACAACATCGTCGGCATCAAGGATGCAACCGGCAACGTCGGCCGCGGCATCGAACTGCTGCGCAGCGTCGATAAATCCTTCGCCGTGTACTCGGGCGACGATCCGACCGCGATGACGCTGATGTTCTGCGGCGCAGCCGGCAATATTTCCGTCACAGCCAATGTGGCCCCGCGCGCGATGCACGAATTGTGCGCTGCTGCGATGGCCGGCGACGTGGCCAGCGCGGTCGAGATCAACAACCGCGTGCTCGACCTGCACGCCAAGCTGTTCGTCGAGCCGAACCCGGTGCCTGTGAAATGGGCGCTGGCGGAAATGGGCAAGATGCCGGCCGGCCTGCGCCTGCCGCTGGCGCCGCTGTCTTCGTCCTGGCACGACACCGTGCGCGGCGCACTGGCCCAGGCGGGCCTTCTCTCTGCCTGAACCCGCGAGGGTTCCGGTCCTAAGCACCTGATATCGAACGACATGACAAAACGCACTAACACGACTACTGCCGCCGCGCGCGTGCTGACGCTGACCGCGATCGCGCTGAGCGTCACGGCCTGCACCACCATCTTCGAATCGGACAAGGTCGACTACCGCGGCGCCAAGAAGGCAGCCAACCTGGAAGTCCCGCCGGACCTGACCGCACTGCAACGCGATAACCGCTACGCCGTTCCTGATGGCAAGGGCGTCGCCACCGCCTCCGGCTACCAGCAATCGGTCGGCGGCCAGGCCGGTGCGCCGGTTGCCGGCGTGGTGGGCGGCGTCGGGCCGGTCGGTCCGATCTCGACCGACGCCGTGAGCATCCAGCGCAACGGCGACCAGCGCTGGCTGGTGGTCAAGCAGACCCCTGAACAGCTGTGGCCGCAACTGCGCCAGTTCTGGGAAAATCAGGGCTTCGCCGTCGAGACCGAATCGCTCACGACCGGCACCATGGAAACGAACTGGGTCGAGAACCGCTCGAAGATCCCGCAGGACTTCATCCGCAACGCGATCGGCAAGGTGTTCGACCGCGCCTACTCGACCGGCGAACGCGACAAGTTCCGCACCCGTCTCGAGCGCGCGCCGGATGGCTCGACCGAGATCTACGTCAGCCACCGCGGCGCCGAAGAAGTGCTGCAGGGTTCGCAGAAGGAAACCACGATCTGGACCGTGCGTCCGAACGACCCGGGCCTGGAATCGCAATTCCTGGGCCGCCTGGTGGCCCAGCTGACCGGCCAGAAGGAAACCAAGCCGGCCGAAGGCATGGTCGCCAACGCTCCAGTCGCCGCCCAGCAAGCCACCCTGGACGGCAATGCGATCAAGCTGGGCGAAGGCTTCGACCGCTCCTGGCGCCGCGTCGGCCTGGCGCTCGACCGCGTCGGCTTCACCGTCGAAGACCGCGACCGCGTGCAGGGCGTGTACTTCGTGCGCTACGTCGATCCGGACGCCGCCGACAAGGAAGGCTTCTTCAAGCGCCTGTTCACCTTCGGCTCGGACGAGAAGGCCAAGGAAGCGCAGCGTTACCGCGTGCTGGTCAAGGCGGAGCAGGGTGCGTCGACCAGTGATGTGACGGTGCAGACCAATGATGGCAAGTCGGAGACGGGTGCGACCGGTGCGAAGATCCTGCGTTTGTTGACGGATGAGTTGAAGTAATTCGGTTATTGCTTCGTGAAAAACCGGCCTTGTTGGCCGGTTTTTTTATGCGCTGGTGGTTTGCACGGGAACTTGGGTTCCGGCCTTCGCCGGAAGTCGTAGGCCCCAGTGGGGCGTACGACGGTCTTATAGCTAACTAACATAACCGCATCAACTCTGCGTTACCCTTAAAACCGTCATGCGCGCCACTGGCGCCCATGACTCCCGGCGAAGGCCGGGATCCAATTTCGTTCCGCAGCCACTAACCAAAACAGTACGGACGAAAAAAAACCGGCCCGAAGGCCGGTCTTTCGAATCAAGCTTGCGCTGATTACTTGGCAGCGTCAGCAGCTTGCGAAGCAGCGGTCGAAGCGGCAGCAGCAGCGTCGGCAGCGGTCGAAGCAGCAGCCGAAGCGGCAGCAGCAGCGTCAGCAGGAGCGGTGGTCATTGCAGCGTCAGCAGCGACTGGGGTGGTAGCAGCAGCGTCGGTGGTGGTTGCAGCTGGTGCTTCGACAGCAGCAGGAGCGACAGGAGCAGCTTCTTCTTTCTTGCTGCAAGCAGCCAGAGCGACGGCCATCAGGGAAACGATCAGCAGGGATTTTTTCATGATTTTCCTTAATATCTTAAAAGTAAGTACTGCTTGTTTGAATAATAATTACCGGTAATTATTGCTCAGAGGAATTCTCGCTTACACAAGCAGCAATGCTGCTACTTCCATAACGGAATCTCCTGACCTGATATTATAGCCAAATTTACAGATTCGCAACAGGAAACTCATGCTCTGGCGAAAGTAAATGATGGCTAAACAAGCTTAATCTTGTTACAAGATGCAACTGCAGCAAATTCACGTGTAACTCAGCCTATAACGCGCCGCGCTCTGGTTCGGTTGACAATCAAAGACCAGTTTTTGTTGGCTGCAAAGCTGGACGCGCTTCGAGCCAGATCGCCTCGAAGCGATGCAGCGGGACGTCGACGCTGGCTGGCGCATCGAGTGCCATTTCGCCGCGCATGTGGTCGCTATGGAAGCGGCGCAGCACGTGGCGTCCGTCGACGATGCAAAAGGAATCCGTCAAGTTGTGCAGCGCCCTGGGCGTGACGCGGCACTCGACGGCGTGGCTGTAGTCGCGCAGCAGGCGCAGCAGGCGTGGGTAATGGCGCTCGACGTGGGCCGGTGAATGCAGCGCCAGCCGCAGCGCGCCGCCGCGCGCCAGGAAGGCACGCAGCAGGGTGTCGGTATCGCTCGAGCCAAGCGGGAACACGGCGCAGTCCGGGTCGAACAGCGCCAGCGTGTGCTCGGCGGCGAGCAGGCAGTCGCGAAAGTGGGTCTCGAATTCCGCGCGGGTGTCGAAACGCGTGCTGCTCGGCTCCTCCATGATGGCCCCCTTTTAACGACAATCAGCCCAGTTCCAGCCAGCCGTCCTGGTACCAGGTATAGAGCGCTTCCAGCACGTCGTCGGTCGCATCGGCCAGGGCCGCGCCATCGAGGCGGCGCTCGTTGGCCAGCACGTCCAGCACCGCCTTGTCGGCGCGGCCGACGGCGAACGATTCGCCGTTGATGAAGACGTTCTTGCCGCGGTACAGCATCAGGGTCTTGCTGGACAGCTTCAGGCCGCGTTTGTTTGCTGCCTCCATGAACTTGCCGAGCACCAGGGGCTTGGCCGGGGCGGTGAAGAACACGTTGTGCTTCGGCTCGGACAGGTACTCGCCCATGAAGATCGCCACGTCTTCCTCGTCCCAGCGCACCTTGTTGAGTTCCTCTACCATCGTGGAGAGCATCTCGCGCGGGATCTCGGCCGGATTCCTGGCCGGCTGCAGTTCTGGATCGGCATAGCGGCCCGGCAGGTCGATCGAATCGGCCATGAACTGCAGGAAGGCTTCGCCCAGTTCCTGGAAGGAAGGAGAGCGGAAGCCGATCGAGTAGGTCATGCACTCGCCTTCGGCCACGCCGTCGTGGGCGTAGTGCGGCGGCAGGTAGAGCATGTCGCCGGGTTCCAGCACGAACTCTTCTTCCGGCTCAAAATTGGCCAGGATCTTCAGCGGCAGGCCATCGACCACGGTCAGGTCTTCCTGAGCGCCGATGCGCCAGCGGCGCTTGCCGTGCGCCTGCAGCAGGAACACGTCATAGGAATCGAAGTGGGGGCCGACGCCGCCGCCGTCGGTGGCGAAGCTGACCATCAGGTCGTCCAGGCGCGCATCCGGCACGAAGCGGAACTGGCGCAGCAATTCGTCGGCGCGCTCGTCGACAAGGTTGACGCCCTGCACCAGCATGGTCCACTCGCGCTCGCTGCGCGACGGCAGCTCGGGCAGCGGGCCGTGCTGCATGTCCCAGTGGCCGTCGCGCAGGGTGACCAGGCGCGATTCGACGTGGTTCTGGGTGGCGAGCTCGGCAAGCTTCTCGAACTTCAGCAGTGGCTTGAAGCCGGGGATGGCGCCGCGGATCAGCAGCGGTTTTTTATGCCAGTAGTCGCGCAGGAACTGGGCGGGAGTAATATTCCCGAGAAGCTGTAATTTTTTCATGCGCCATTATAACCAGCCAAGGCATGGCCACGGCCGGCCAAGCGGTATAATCCGCACCTCACAACGAAAGGATTTTGCGATGAAAATTGCCAAGGATACGGTCGTGACGGTGAACTACAAGCTGTCGGATGCCCAGAACAACCTGATCGAGGAGGGCTCCCAGCCGATGGTGTACCTGCACGGCGGCTACGAAAACACCCTGCCGAAGATCGAAGAAGAACTCGACGGCAAGGAAAAGGGCTATTCGTCGACGATCCAGGTCGAACCGGAAGACGCGTTCGGCGACTATGACGCGGCGCTGGTGAAGGTGGAAGAACGCAGCCGCCTGCCGGAGCCGCTCGAAGTCGGCATGCAGTTCGAAGGCATGGCCGAAGGTGAGGACGAAGAGCCGACCATCTTCACCGTCACCGACATCTCCGACGACAAGGTCGTCCTCGACGGCAACCACCCACTGGCCGGCATGGCGCTGCGCTTCGATCTGTCGGTGGTCGACGTGCGTGCGGCGACGGAAGAAGAGCTGGCGCATGGTCACGTGCATGGCGAGCATGGGCATCATCATGAGGCGGATGAGGGCGATGAGGGTGATCATTTCCGTAGTCAGCCGCTGAACTGATTGGCTTGGGTTCCGGCCTGCGCCGGAAGTCGTAGGCGCCAGTGGCGCGTACGACGGTTTTGAGGCCACTGGCCTCAGCACGTCATCCCGGCGAAGGCCGGGATCCAAGTTTGTATGAGCAGCCACTACTCAGCGCACCTGCTCCACACTGAACACATTTTTCCCCTCCGCCGCCACGCCCACCTCCACCGCGTGCGCCCCCACCGACAAGTGCCCCATATTGCCTAGCCACTCGATCCCCGGCTTGCCGTCCTTCGCCAGCCCCGCACTGTCCACCACGAGCACCTGCCCCGCGAACTTCGCCGCCCGCATCTGCACCTGGCGCCGCGTATCCGCGAACCCGTCGTAGGCCGTCGGCGCCCGCTGCAACAAGGCGCGCAGTCCGTTGGCCGGCTGCAGCAAGGGCCGCATATTCCCTTCCGAGAACAGCACCACCGCATTCACCTTGTCCTGCTTGGCGATCGCGAACAGGCGGTTCAGCCAGAAGCGGTTGGCCACCGCGCGGTCTTCGAATTCGCTGTTGCGCCCAGCCGCGGCCAGGTAGTGGTTGTTCGCGGCCGGCAGGTTGATGCTCGCGTACAGCACCTTGCCGACCTTCCAGTGCGCGTTCTCGGCATAGCTGCGAAAGCGCGGGCTGCTCGACAGGCGGGTCAGCGGCAGCTTGTCCTTGCCCAGCGATTCCGGCTCGCCGTAGAACAGTTCGCGCAGGCGGTTCAGGCGTTCGATGGCGCTGGTGCGGCCGGCCGAGTTGCGGCAGCCGGTCCAGTCGGTCCCAGCGAGCGACAGGATCACCGGCCGCCTGGCCTTGTCGAACAGGTCGCGCCGCTTTTGATACACGCGGTCGCCGCAGGCTTCGGTCGGCCCCTTGAAGCCGGTGACGACGACAAAGGCGAGGTCCTCGTCGCGAACCTCGTCGAGCGCGCTCTTCAAGCCGTCCTCGCCGTCGATGGCGGCGCGGTGGCCGACGACGGCGAAGTGGTGAGCGTCGCCGTCCTTGTCCTTCTTCTTGTCGCGCGCAGCGAGCGCGCCGCCGCTGGCGAGCAGCGCGGCGGCGACCAGCGCGGTGACAAGGAGGGGACGGCGCGCCGGCATCAGGCGGCCAGCCGCTTCAGCTCATAGAGCCGTGCCAAAGCCTCGCGCGGCGTGAGCGCATCCGGGTCGATCGCGTCCAGCGCCGACTTCAGCGCATCGTCGACAACGACGTCGGCCGCCGGCGCCTCGATCGGGTCTTCGCTCGGCGCGGCGAACAGGTCGAGCTGCGGCGTCGCATCGAGCGCCTGCGATTCCAGGCGCGCCAGGTGCTTGCGCGCGGCGCGGATCACCGCGGGCGGCACGCCGGCCAGCTGCGCCACCTGCAGGCCGTAGCTCTGCGAGGCCGGCCCGTCCTGCACCGCGTGCAGGAACACGATACTGTCCTTGTGCTCGACCGCCGACAGGTGCACGTTGACCGCGCTCGGATGGGTCTCGGGCAGCTGGGTCAGTTCGAAATAGTGGGTCGCGAACAGCGTGAAGCTGCGGCTCGTGTCGATCAAATGGCGCGCGATCGCCCAGGCCAGCGCCAGACCATCGAACGTGGAAGTGCCGCGCCCCACCTCGTCCATCAGCACCAGCGAGTGCTCGGTAGCGCCGTTCAGGATGGCGGCCGATTCGGTCATCTCGACCATGAAGGTCGAGCGGCCGTTGGCCAGGTCGTCGCTGGCGCCGATGCGGGTGAAGATGCGGTCGATCGGGCCCAGCGTGGCACTGGTGGCCGGCACGTAGCTGCCCACGTAGGCCAGCAGCGTGATGAGCGCGACCTGGCGCATGAAGGTCGATTTACCGCCCATGTTCGGGCCGGTGATCAGCAGCAGGCGCCGGTCGTCCGACAAGCGGCAATCGTTGGCGATGAAGCGTTCGATCTGGTTTTCGACAACCGGGTGCCGGCCTTCGAGGATGGTAAGGCAAGGCTCATCGACCAGTGTTGGTGCGCACCAGTTGTTGCGCAGCGCGTGGCTGGTGAGGGCCACCAGCGTGTCGATCTGGGCGATGCCGCCGGCCACCGATTGCAGGGTCGTGATGAAGGGCGCGAGCTCGCCCAGCAGCACGTCGTACAGCATCTTCTCGCGCGCCAGCGCGCGGTCTTGCGCCGACAGCGCCTTGTCCTCGAAGGCCTTCAGTTCCGGCGTGATGTAGCGTTCGCAGTTCTTGAGGGTCTGGCGGCGCTGGTAGTCGAGCGGCACCTTCTCGGCCTGGCCGTTGGTGACCTCGATGTAGAAGCCGTGCACGCGGTTGTACTCGACGCGCAGGTTGGCAATGCCGGTGCGGGCGCGCTCGCGGGTCTCGAGATCGACCAGGAACTGGCCAGCGTTCTCGGACAGGGCGCGCAGCTCGTCCAGCTCCGCATCATAGCCACGTGCGAACACGCCGCCGTCGCGCACCTGCACGCTCGGCTCTTCGGCAATGGCGCGCGACAGCAGGTCGAGGCAGGCCTCGGGTGGATCGAGCAGGTCGTGGATTTCGCGCAGCAGCGACGTATCGCCCGGAATGAAGCAGCGCGCCACCCCCTCGCGCAGCAGCGGCAGGGCCTTCAGGCCGTCGCGCAGGCAGGACAGGTCGCGCGGACGCGCCGACAGCAGGGCGATACGGGTGGTGATGCGTTCGATGTCGGGCACGTTGGCCAGCGTGCTCGACAAGCCGTGGGTCGCTTCCGCCTGCGCCAGCGCGGCGATCGCTTCATGGCGCGAACGCGCGACGCGCTGGTTGCGGCGCGCATGGTGCAGCCAGTGGCGCAACAGGCGCGAACCCATCGCGGTGCGGCAGCCGTCCAGCAGCGAGAACAACGTCGGCGACTCCTGGCCGCGGATGGTCTCGGTCAGTTCGAGGTTGCGGCGGGTGGCGGCGTCCAGGCCGATGTATTCGTTTTCGAGTTCGCAGGCCAGGCTCTTCACGTGCTGCAGGCCGCGTCCCTGCGTCGATTGCGCATAGCGCAGCAGCGCGCCGGCCGCGCCGAACGCGGCGCCGAGGCCGTCCGCGCCGAACCCGGTGAGAGTCGCCACGCCGAGTTGGTCGAGCAGGGCCTGGTGGCCCTTCAATACGTCGAAGTGCCACTCGGGCATGCGCTGGGTATGCGCCACCGGCTCGGATTCGAACAGGTCGGCGCAGTCTGCGCGCAGGATCTCGGCCGGCGCGATGCGTTCCAGTTCGTGCGCCAGGCGCGATTCGACGGCGCGCGCGTCGCCCGCGAACTCCATCAGGCGCAGCACGCCGCTGGCCAGCGACAGCCAGGCCATGCCGACCGTGACCGTCTTGCGCTGGCTGTGCATGCACAGGGACAGCAGCGGGCGGTCGGCTTTTTCGGGGAGCAGGTCGCTGTCGGTCAGGGTGCCGGGCGTGACCACCCGCATCACCTTGCGCTCGACCGGGCCTTTGGACAACGCCGGGTCGCCGATCTGCTCGCAGATCGCGCAGGATTCGCCCACCTTGACCAGCTTCGCCAGGTAACCGTCCAGCGAGTGGAAGGGCACGCCCGCCATCTTGATCGGTTCGCCGTCAGACTTGCCGCGCGCGGTGAGCGTAATGCCGAGCAGGCGCGAAGCTTTCTCGGCGTCGTCGAAGAACAGTTCGTAGAAGTCGCCCATGCGGTAGAAAACCAGCATGTTCGGGTAGTCGGCCTTGATGCGCAGGTATTGCTGCATCATGGGTGTGACTTTTTCTGCGGCAGTGCTCTTGAGTGCGGCGGCGTTGATTTCGGAGGGAGCGTTCATTTCAATGGTGGTCGTGCGGCAAAGCGGGGGCGAGGCCAAGGCTTGCCATTTTACCGCGATCGGATGAGCGCAGACCGTATATCAACGTGGCAAGCAGCTTCTTTGACACGGAGAATCAGTTTTCGTCGGCCACCATGCCATGCTGGCTCGCCCATTCAATGCCTGATCATGTCCGGCGCCGGCTCAGGCCAGCACGACCGATCCCGTTACCGCCGGATTGCCGGCGGCCGACACCGTAAAGTCTCCCGCCGACGCGTCGAGCGCCAGCACCACGCTGCTGCCCAGTGCCACCGGCGCGCGGAAGCGGCAGTCGATGGCGATGGCCGGCCGTCCCGTTTCCCTTTCCAGCGCCGCGCAGCTCGCGCCCAGGGTGTGCATGCCCTGGATGATCGGCGCGCGCATGCCCATCAGGCGTGCGCTCCAGCCGGTCAGGTGGATCGGGTTCCAATCGCCCGACAGCCGCGCGTAGCGGCGGCCGGCGGCCGCATCGAGCGTCCACTGCGCGATCGCCGTGCCATCGGGCGCGGGCGCTTCTTGACGCTTGTTGCCGCCGCCCGCACCGCGCCGGATCATATAGGTGCTCGTGCAGCTGAATACAGGCTTGCCAATTGCGCTACCGGTCGTCTCCAGCACGCAGCGCAGGGCGCCGCTGGAGGAGGGCGGCGACAGGCGCAGCACGGTCTCGATCAGCAGCGGCTCGGACGGTGCAGGTTCTTGAAACGCGCGCAGCGCGTTGTCCATGTGGACCAGGCCGGCGATCCGGAACGGAAAGCCAGGTCCCAGCATCGTCGCCAGGTGCGCGCGCTGGGCCAGCAAATACCACCACGTCAGCGGAACGCGCTCGTCGCTGAAACCGAAGGCCGCGCGATAGCGGGCGATGTCGTTCAGCGGCAGGCCGTCGAGGCGGTAGCTGGTGGTGAGTTCCGTCATCGAGCCCGGATGCCGCGCGCGCTTGAACAGCGCCCGCAGCAGCAGGGCCGGGCCCATGGCAGGCAGCGCCGGGATCAAGCCTCGGCGACGCGCTGGGTAATGTGGGCCAGCGCGGCGTCGACCTGGTCGATCAGGATCAGGCACAGGTCGCCGGCTTCCAGGCGCGACAGGGCGCGGTCGATGGCGACGAATTCGCCGTCGATCTCCTCGACGTGGGTGGCGCGGGTGGCGCCGTCCAGGCCGCGGCGCAGCAGCGCGATCACTTCGCCGTCGGCGCGGCCGCGCTGGCACTGGTCCTGGTACAGCAGCACGTCGTCGAAGGCCTTGCCGAGGATTTCGGTCTGCTGCGTGATGTCCTGGTCGCGGCGGTCGCCGGCGCCGCTGATCACCACCGAACGGCGCTTGGCCGGCATGCCCTCGACCGCATTGGCCAGGGCCGCGATCGCGTCCGGGTTGTGGCCGTAGTCGGCGATCACGGTGGCGCCGCGGTAGTCGAACACATTGAAGCGGCCCGGCGCGTTGTCGCTTTCGCCGACAAAGGTCTTGAGGCCGACGCGGATGCGGTCCCAGTCGATGCCCACCGCCCAGGCGGCGGCCACCGAGGCCATCACGTTCTCGACCTGGAAGCCGACCGCGCCGCCGCGGGTGATCGGCACTTCGTTCAGCGGAATGCGCATCTCGAACTTGCCCTGCGCCGCCACCAGGTGGCTGTCTTCGACGAAGACCACGCGGCGGCCCTGGGCACGGTGCATCGCCATGACGCCGTTGCTGACGTCCTGGGCGAAGAAGGTGACGTCGCCGCGGGTGGTCTCGGCCATGCTTGCGACCACCGGATCGGCCGCGTTCAGCACGGCCATGCCGCCGACCGCGACGTTCTGCACGATCACGCGCTTGAGTACCGCCAGGTCTTCCAGGGTGGTGATGTAGTTCAGGCCCAGGTGGTCGCCCGCGCCGATATTGGTCACCACCGCGACCTGGCAGCGGTCGAAGGCCAGGCCCTCGCGCAGCAGGCCGCCGCGCGCGGTCTCGAACACGGCGGCGTCGACGTCCGGGTGCAGCAGCACGTTGCGCGCGCTGCGCGGGCCGGAGCAGTCGCCGCTGTCGATGCGGCGGCCTTCGATGTAGACGCCGTCGGTGTTGGTCATGCCGGTGCGCAGGCCCGACGCCGTGAGCAGGTGCGCGATCAGGCGCACGGTGGTGGTCTTGCCGTTGGTGCCGGTGACGGCCACCACCGGGATGCGGCCGTCGTCGCCTTCGCCGAACAGGGTCGAGACGATGGCTTCGCCGATCGGGCGCGCCTTGCCGAAGGAGGGCGACAGGTGCATGCGCAGGCCCGGCGCGGCATTGACTTCGACGATGCCGCCATTCTGCTCTTCGATCGGTTTCAGTACCGAGTCGCAGACCAGGTCGACGCCGCAGATATCGAGGCCGATCATGTGGGCGGCGGCGATACAGCGCGCCGCGACTTCCGGATGGACGTCGTCGGTGACGTCGGTGGCGGTGCCGCCGGTGGACAGGTTGGCGTTATTGCGCAGCACCACGCGCTGGCCCTTGTCGGGGACGGAATCGGCGTTCATGCCGCGCGCAGACAGGGTGGCCAGCGCGATGTCGTCGAAGCGGATCTTGGTCAGCGAGGTGGAATGGCCCTCGCCGCGGCGCGGGTCCTTGTTGACCTGCTCCACCAGCTCGCGCACCGTGTGCGTGCCGTCGCCGACGACAAAAGGAGGATCGCGCCGCGCGGCCGCCACCAGCTTGTCGCCGATGACGAGCATGCGGTAGTCGTAGCCCGGCAGGTAGCGCTCGACCAGGATGTCGTCGCGGAATTCGGATGCCGTGTGGAAGCCCGCCGTCAGCTGCTCTTTCGTCGTGACGTTGACCGTCACGCCCTTGCCCTGGTTGCCGTCCTTCGGCTTGATCACGACCGGCAGGCCGATCTCCATTGCGGCAGCCCAGGCGTCATCGGGGTCGCTCACGCTGCGGCCCATCGGCACCGGCACGCCGGCGGCGTCCAGCAGCTTCTTGGTCAGTTCCTTGTCCTGGGCGATGGTCTCGGCGATGGCGCCGGTGGCGTCGATCTCGGCGGCCTGGATGCGGCGCTGGCGGCTGCCCCAGCCGAACTGCACCAGGCTGCCCTCGGTCAGGCGGCGGAACGGGATGTTGCGGGCGACCGCGGCCTGCACGATCGAGCCGGTGGAGGGGCCGAGGCGCACGTCCTCGTCGACTTCGCGCAAGCGCGCCAGGGCGCCCGTCAGGTCGAAGGCGGCATCCTTGCGGGCGGCCTCGATCAGCTCCTGTGCCAGTTCGAGCGCCAGGCGGCCGACGTCTTCCTCGCTGTACTCCACGACCACCTGGTAGATCCCTGGTTCGACGGTGGCGGTGGTGCGGCTGAAGGTGACCGGGCAGCCGGCTTCTTCCTGCAGCACCAGGGCCACGCGCTCGAGCACCTGGGCCATCGACACGCGGTCGTCATGGCCGAGCGGCTGCAGGTGGCCGAGCTGCGGGAAGCGCGCGCGCAGGCGCATCGGGAAGCCGGCCATGTCGCCGACCGATTCTTCTTCCGGGGTGCACGCAACGACCGCCTCGACCGAGGTGTGGTGGCTCCAGAGGTTGGGGCCACGCAGGGCCCGTACGCGAGATACTTCCATAAACCGTCATTCCTTTCGCGGCGCCCGTCGCGGTATGCGGGGCGCCAGTGCCCGACATTCGCCGGGCGATTCCAATGTCTTAGTGATGCGCCTTCTTCGGCGTCGCGTCGAAGGCGCGCAGGCCGCCGCAGATCAGGTCCGACGGCACGCCCAACGCCCACGCCGCGGCCACCGCCGCCAGCACGCTGTCCGGATGCTTCACCGTCGCCGGCTGGATCTTCGACAGCTCGAGCAGCAGCGATTCCTCGCCACCCTCGGCCAGCACGATGCGGTTGTCGCGCACGAACACCACGCGCTCGCCCTTGGCCCGATGGTCCGCCATGACCGGATGGTGTTCGTCCAGCGCGTAGAAGATCACGCGCCCGTCCGACAGTTCGGCCAGCGCCGCTACCCGCTCGTTGGCCGCGTTCAGCACGGCCGCGCCTTCCGGCAGGATGACGTCGACCTGGCTGCGGATGACGTTGACCTGGGCATCCTCGTCGCCAATATGGAACTCGGCCAGGTCGTCCAGGCCTTCCATGTCGGTGACGACGCCGACCAGGCAGCGGTCGTAGGGCAGGCCCTCAGCCAGGATGCTGCGCGCATTCGACTCGAACACCGCGGTCTGCACGGTGCGGTTGATCAGCAGGCGCTGGCCGGCGTCGAAGCCGGTGGAGTCGCGATTGCTGACCTTGCGCGCGTCCAGGTACAGGCCTTCGCCATTGGCCACGCCGACGTGCTTGCCGGTGATGTTGACCAGGCAGCCGACCAGGCGCGCGATCAGGCTCGCGCCCAGCGTGCCGGTGACGCCGACGATCGGGATGCGGCCGGTTTCTTCTCGCGCGAACAGGTTGTCCACGATCGCCTTGCCAACGTTGCGCGGGGCGCCGTTGGCCGGCTTGATGTGGGCCAGCAAGCCGGGGCTGGAATTGACTTCGATGATGGCGCCGCGCTGCTCCGCGAGCGGCCGCGAGATGTCCTCGCACACCAGGTCGATGCCGGCGATGTCGAGGCCGACGATGCGCGCGGCCAGCGCCGCCACGTGGGCGACTTCGGGGTGCATCAGGTCGGTGACGTCGTCGGCGACATTGCCGTTCACCTGGATCAGCACCTTCTGGCCGGCTTGCGGGATCGAGTCCGGCGTCAGGCCCTGGCGCTTCAGGTCCAGCATGATCTCATGGTCGTGCGGGTGGACGCGGCCAAGCGGGAATTCCTCGCTCTCGCCGCGGCGCGGGTCGGTATTGATCTGGCTTTCGCACAGCTGCAGCACGGTGGAGCTGCCGTCACCCAGCACCCACAGCGATTCGCCTTTTGCCGCGGCGACCACTTCGCGGCCGACCACCAGCAGGCGGTGCTCGTTGCCGGGAATGAAGCGCTCGACCAGCACCGATTTGCTCTCGCCGGCTTCCGCCGCGATGGCGTAGGCGGCGACGACCTCAGGCTCCGTCATCAGGTTCAGGGTCACGCCGCGCCCGTGGTTGCCGTCGACCGGCTTGACCACCACCGGCAGGCCGATGTCCCGTGCTTCCTCCCACGCCGCTTCGGCGCTGCGCACCAGGGCGCCTTCCGGCACCGGCACGCCGCAGGAAGACAGCAGGGTCTTGGTCAGGTCCTTGTCGCTGGCGATGCCTTCGCCGATGGCGCTGGTGCGGTCGGTCTCGGCGGTCCAGATGCGTCGTTGTGCGGCGCCGTGGCCGAGCTGGACCAGGTTGCCCTCGGTCAGACGGATCGACGGGATGCGGCGCTCGGTGGCGGCATCGACGATGTGGGCGGTCGATGGGCCCAGGCACCAGCGGTCGACCAGGTCGGTCAACTGCGCCACCGTGGCCGGCAGGTCGAAGGGCGTGTCGTTGATCGCCGCCATCAGCAGCGCGTGGCCGGCGTCGAGGGCGGCACGGCCGACCGTTTCGTCGCGGGTGCGGAAGGCCATCTTATAGATGCCGTGGGCGCCGGTCGAGCGGGTCTTGCCGAAGCCGGTCTTCATGCCGGCCAGGTTCTGCAGCTCGAGCACGATGTGTTCGAGGATGTGGCCGGCCCAGGTGCCGCTGTCCAGGCGCTCGATGAAGCCGCCGCGATGGCCGACGCCGCAATGGTGTTCGACCAGGCCGGGCAGCCAGGCAGTCAGCCGTTCGGTGAAGCCGGGCAGGAGATTGGAGGGGTAGTCTTCGAGTTCGCCGATGTCGAGCCAGGCTTCGAGCACCGGTCGATAGGTCCAGATGTTCGGGCCGCGCAGATGGTTTACGCGGAGGAACTTGATGTCGTTCTTCTTGTTCATGAACTTGTGTTTACCATTGGTGAATGCTCACCAAAAACCGGTATTTACCCTTTGTTTGCCTGCCTGTCGCTACGGTACCCAAACTGTGTTTACCGCAGCGCACATCATGTATACTCGCGGCCCGCAGTTGCTGGACCGAAACCTTTTCCTCCAGCACCGTTCCCTGTCATCCAAAGATTACGTTGAAACGTTATGCCTGTTTGTGGAGCATTTCACGCAAACAGGCACCTGGCGCTCTTTGTGCGTCGGCGAGCCGACCGCCTTGTCTTCCCCTACCAGAATGAAGCCTGATTTCGGGCGCACTACATGACAACTCAACAACTCGCTATTCCGTCTTCCCTGGCGGTCTCCGCCGGACTCTTGCCTGAGCATTGGCAAAATGACGTTGCGAAACAGCTTGCACCAGGGGAAAACGTTCTAGCCAGCGTGGAGGTTGACCTCGACGCGAAATTACGTTTTACCAGGGGCCTGGTGGTCGTCACCAATCGCCGCCTGCTGGCACGCACGCCAGGAGAGGAGGGGTGGCGCGACTGGTCCTACCGTCTTGACCTCGCACTGCACCATCACGACCATGCCGGCATCGGTCATCTGGAGCTGGTCGACACCGGTAGCCGGCTCGGCGCCTGGCGCTTCACGCTGGGCCAGAACCTGGACGCGGTGCGCGTAGTCGACCATTTCAATGAGCAGGCGAAAAGCCACGCCAGCGGCGTGCCGGTGGTGCCGCCCGAGCAGCACACCTGCCCGAGCTGCAAGGCGCCTCTGGAGGCCGACGACGCCGAGTGCGCGGTGTGCGCCAAGGTGCTGCACACGCCGCCCTCGACCTGGACCCTGTTCCGCCTGTGGCGCTTCGCCAAACCGTATAAGGGCCAGCTGCTGCTCGGCTTCCTGCTGATGGTGGGTTCGACGGGCGCGCACATGATCCCGCCGTATCTGACCAAGCCGCTGATGGACAACGTCCTGATCCCGTACCAGAACGGCCAGTCGATCGACGTCTCGCTCGTCTATTTATATATGGGCGGCCTGTTCGGCGCCTCGCTGCTGGCCTGGGCCCTCGGCTGGGGCAAGACCTACGTGCTGGCGCTGGCCTCGGAGCGCATCAGCGCCGACCTGCGCTCGACCACCTACGAACACCTGCTGCGCCTGTCGCTGGAATTCTTCGGCGGGAAGCGCACCGGCGACCTGATGTCGCGCATCGGCAGCGGCTCCGACCGGATCAGTGTCTTCCTGTCGCTGCACCTGCTCGACTTCCTGTCGGATGTCCTGCTCATCATCATGACCGGTGTGATCCTGTTCACCATGAATCCGTGGCTGGCGCTCGTGACGCTGGTGCCGCTGCCCTTCATCGCCTGGATGATCCACGTCGTGCGCGACCGCCTGCGCACCGGCTTCGAGAAGATCGACCGGGTGTGGGGCGAAGTGACCAACGTGCTGGCCGATACCATTCCCGGCATCCGCGTGGTGAAGGCCTTTGCCCAGGAAAAGCGCGAAGCGCGGCGCTTCCGCGAAGCCAATAAACACAACCTGGCCGTCAACGACAAACTGAACAAGGTCTGGTCGCTGTTCTCGCCGACCGTGTCGCTGCTGACCGAGATCGGCCTGCTCGTGATCTGGTGCTTCGGCATCTGGCAGGTGGCGCAGGGCGACATCACGGTCGGGACGCTTTCCGCCTTTATCGCCTACAGCGGCCGCTTCTACGTGAAGCTCGATTCGATGAGCCGCATTGTGTCGGTCACCCAGAAGTCGGCGTCGGCGGCCAAGCGCATCTTCGACATCCTCGACCACGTTTCGAGCGTGCCGGACCCGGTCAATCCGGTGAAGGTCGATAAAGTACAAGGCAATATCGAGCTGCGCGAAGTCGGTTTCCGCTACGGTAACCGGGCCGTGAATCGCGGCATCTCGCTCAACATCCGCGCCGGTGAGATGGTCGGCCTGGTCGGCCACTCGGGTTCCGGCAAGAGCACGCTGGTCAACCTGATCTGCCGCTTCTACGACGTGGCCGAGGGCGCGATCCTGCTCGATGGCCAGGACATCCGCACCTTTGCGGTGAGCGACTACCGCCGCAACATCGGCCTGGTGCTGCAGGAGCCTTTCCTGTTCTTCGGCACGATTGCCGAGAACATCGCCTACGGCAAGCCAAGCGCCACCCGCGAAGAAATCATCGCGGCGGCGCGCGCGGCGCACGCCCACGAATTCATCCTGCGCCTGCCGCAGGGTTACGACTCGATGGTCGGTGAACGCGGTCAGGGCCTGTCTGGCGGCGAGCGCCAGCGCATCTCGATCGCGCGCGCGCTCCTGATCGATCCGCCGATCCTGATCCTCGACGAGGCCACGTCTTCGGTAGACTCGGAAACCGAAAAAGAGATCCAGAAGGCGCTCGACAACCTGGTGCAAGGCCGCACCACGATCGCCATCGCCCACCGTCTGTCGACCTTGCACCGGGCCGACCGCCTGGTGGTGCTGGACCGCGGCGTGGTGGTGGAAGAGGGCAGCCACGACGAACTGATGGCGCGCGAGGGCGCCTACCACCGTCTCTACGAAGCGCAGGCGCGCAACGTGGACCAGGACCCGGACGACAAGGAATAAGAACATGACCGTCAATTTTGAACTGCGCCGCGATCCCTTCGGCAAACTGGTCCTGACCACCGCCGAGGGCGAAGAACACGTCGGCATCATCCCGGTGCGCGCCTTCCCGATCCAGGCGCCGACCCGCGGCATCTCGCTGGTGCGCGATGGCGGCAAGGAAGTGGCCTGGATCGACGACCTGGACGTGTTGCCGGAAGGGCTCCGTGCCCTGGTACAGGAAGAGATCGAGGGCCGCGAATTCATCCCCGAGATACTCACCATCAAGGACGTGTCGAGCTTCGCCACGCCCTGCACCTGGACCGTCACGACCGACCGCGGCGACACCGAGTTCGTGCTGAAGGTGGACGAGGACATCCGCCGTGTCGGCGAGACGTCGCTCCTCATCGCCGACAACCACGGCATCAACTTCCTGGTGCGCGACATGTTCCGCATCGATAAACACAGCCGCAAGATCCTCGACCGTTTCCTCTGAGCTCAGGGACAACGCGTCTCGGCCAGGCATGCTAAGGTCTCCCATCGATTCATTCAGGAGGCAGCAATGGCAAGGACAGCACTGGTCGTAGGCGCGAGCGGTATCGGGGGGAACTACACGGCGCGTGCGCTGGTGGCTGATGGGTGGACGGTGTATGGGCTGGCGCGCCGGCCCGGCAACATCGAGGGCGTGATCCCGGTCGCGGCCGACCTGCTGGACGAGGCCAGCCTGGCGACAGCACTGCTTGAGGTCGCGCCGACCCACGTCTTCATCACCACCTGGATGCGCCAGGACACCGAGGCCGAGAACATCCGCGTCAACGCCGCCATGGTGCGCAACCTGCTGGCGGCGCTGTCGGCCAAGGGCAGCGTGCGCCACGTGGCGCTGGTCACGGGCCTGAAGCACTACCTCGGCCCCTTCGAAGCCTATGCCGCATCCGGCACGCTGCCAGATACGCCGCTGCGCGAAAGCCAGCCGCGCCTGCCCCTCGAGAATTTCTACTACGCCCAGGAAGACGAGGTCTACGCCGCGGCCGCGCGCGACCGCTTCAGCTGGACCGTCCACCGGCCGCATACCGTCATCGGCATGGCGGTCGGTAACGCCATGAACCTCGGCACCACGCTGGCCGTGTACGCCACCATCTGCAAGGAGACCGGACGTCCATTCCAGTTCCCTGGCTCGGCCGCGCAGTGGAACGGCCTGTCGGATGTGACCGATGCGCGCATGCTGGCCAAGCAATTGGTGTGGGCGGCCGACACCGACGCCGCGCGCAATGAAGCCTTCAACATCGTCAACGGCGACGTGTTCCGCTGGAGCTGGCTGTGGGGCCGCATCGCCGACTTCTTCGGCGTGCAGGCCGCCGGCTTCAACGGCACGGTGCAGCCGCTGGAGGCAGCCATGGCGAACGACGGCGCGGCATGGGCCGACATCGCGGCGCGTTACGGCCTGGTGGAGTCCGACCTTGGCCGCCTGGCCTCGCCCTGGCATACCGACCTCGATCTCGGCCGTCCGCTCGAGGTGATGACCGACATGGCGCGCAGCCGCAAGCTGGGCTTCTCCGCATTCCAATCCACCGAGGATTCCTTCTTCGACCTGTTTGCCCAGCTGCGCGCCGCCCGTTTGATTCCTTGATGCCTGCCGCGCGTTTGTCCCGCCCGGGTTGACGCGCAGTGTTCGGACGCCCACATACCGGCCGGGCGATCGTGGGTAGAGTGGGTCCATCGGCCATCTCGGCCTCAAGGGGAACCCATGGACTCAATCAACCAGCAGCAGCCGGAAATGAACCGGCAAGATCTCAGCGGCGCGGCCGCCGCCAGGCGCCTCAAGGAGATGGCGGAAGACGCCGACGCCTGCTTCTTCGTCACCCAGGGTGGTCTCGGCGACAGCCGCGGCGTGCGCCCGATGAACATGCGCGAAGTCGACGACGCCGGCCAGCTCTGGTTCCTGAGCTCCAACGACAGCCACAAGAATGCGGAAATCGCCGCCAACCCGGCGGTAAAACTCTACTTCCAGAAGAACGGCCATGCCGGCTTCGTCGAAGTCGACGGCTATGCCGAGGTCCTCACCGACCGCGAGCGCATCAAGGCGCTGTGGAACTTCATGCTCAAGACCTGGTTCACCGAGGGCGAGGACGATCCGCGCATCACCGTGATCCGCGTGATCCCGCGCCGCGGTTACTACTGGGACAACAAGCATGGCGACGTGGTCGCCGGCGCCAAGATCGCCGTCGGCGCCGTGATCGGCAAGACGCTCGACGATTCGATCGAAGGCACGCTGACCTTCTAAGGCGGCATGCGCCACTTCATTGTCGTCACCATCGGCTCGGCCGGCGACCTGTTTCCCTTCATGCGCGTGGCCCTGGCGCTGCGTGAGGCCGGGGAGCGGGTCACCATGCTGGGGCCGGAACAGCACCGCCCCTACGTCGCGCCGAGCGGCTTGCCCTTCCACGGCCTGCCGGCCGACGAGGCGGTGCTCGACCATCCCGACCTGTGGCATCCGACCCGCGGCCTGGCCGTGGTGTGGCGCGCCACGCGGCCGGCGATGGCGCAGGTTCCCGCGTTCGTCGCGGGGCTGCCGCTTGATGAGCAGGTGGTGCTGCTGGTGCATCCGCTGGCCTTGCCGGAAGCGGATCTGTGCCGCACTATCCGGCCCGGCCTGAAGGTGGCTGCAGCCTATCTGGCGCCTTCGAACCTGCCGACCGTCCACGATCCGCTGTTGCTCGGCCCTTACCGCGTGCCGCGCTGGGTGCCACTGGGTGCGCGGCGCTGGCTGTGGCGCCGTCTCGGTGACGCCCTGATCAACCCGATGGCGCTGCCGGACGTGAACGCGGCGCGTGCCGAATA
>Ga0265798_10003133_pt1 | contig 23809 bp, 17 predicted proteins | sample P3T30metagenome_FD_192430 | JGI IMG/M metagenome (GOLD analysis project Ga0265798, IMG submission 192430) | Plant litter microbial communities from East Loma Ridge, Irvine, California - P3 T30 | ecosystem: Environmental > Terrestrial > Plant litter > Unclassified | place: USA: California... | reverse complement strand
GGGAATAAAATCAGGGGCGATATCTCAGTATCAATGGAACGTCTGTCTTTATCCTGCTGCTTTTGCTCTTTTGGTTAATTTTTTTAACCAAGTTATTAATCTATTTTGCTTCATGCAAACTTACCATTGGAGCGGCATCCTTTTTCTTGCGAGGGATTAAAAGCGAAGGCGAAAAAGATATAGCGGAAAGCAGGTTCCCGGCTCCTGAAAATTTTTTATGGCACCGATTTCCTTCGTTTTGAAAAATTAATTATTACAAGGTGTTTCAAAAACTTCCGCCTTCCATCTTTTAACTTCCCGCTTTTTCACTATTTTTGCAGGTAAGACGAAAAATTTATGGCAAAGCAAGAAGATGTTTTCAAGAAAGTGATTTCTCACGCTAAAGAATATGGGTTTATTTTCCCTTCGAGTGAGATTTATGACGGTTTATCCGCTGTTTATGATTATGGACAGAATGGTGCAGAACTGAAAAATAATATCAAACAATACTGGTGGAAAGCGATGGTACAGCTGAACGAAAATATTGTGGGTATTGATTCGGCAATTCTGATGCACCCGACTACTTGGAAAGCTTCGGGCCACGTTGATGCTTTTAATGATCCTTTGATTGATAATAAAGATTCTAAAAAACGTTTCAGAGCAGATGTTTTGGTGGAAGATTATTGCTTAAAAATCGAGGATAAAGAAAATAAAGAAATTGAAAAAGCTGCCAAAAGATTTGGTGAGTCTTTCGATAAAGCTCAGTTTGAAGCTACTAATCCAAAAATTTTGGAATACAGAGCAAAAAGAGAAGCTATCCTTTCAAGACTGGCAAAATCTCTGGAAAATGAAGATTTGGCTGATGTAAAAGCTTTGATTGAAGAATTGGAAATTGCTGATCCGGACACAGGTTCTAGAAACTGGACGGAGGTAAGACAGTTCAACTTAATGTTCGGAACCAAATTGGGCGCTTCTGCTGATTCTGCGATGGATCTTTATTTAAGGCCTGAAACTGCTCAGGGGATTTTCGTAAACTTCTTAAACGTACAGAAAACTTCCCGTCACAGACTTCCGTTTGGTATCGCTCAGATTGGTAAAGCATTTAGAAACGAGATTGTTGCGAGACAGTTTATTTTCAGAATGCGTGAATTTGAACAGATGGAAATGCAGTTTTTCGTTGCTCCGGGAACTGAACTTGAATTCTACGAACAGTGGAAAACGAAACGTCTGAACTGGCATTTGGCTTTAGGTTTAGGAAACGAAAATTACAGGTTCCACGATCATGAGAAACTGGCTCATTATGCCAATGCAGCAGCGGATATTGAATTTAATTTCCCGTTTGGAGTTAAAGAGCTGGAAGGTATTCACTCGAGAACTGATTTTGATTTGAAAGCGCATGAGAAATTCTCAGGCAGAAAACTACAATTCTTCGATCCTGAAAGAAATGAAAACTATGTTCCTTATGTTGTAGAAACTTCAGTTGGTTTAGATAGGCTATTCTTATCAATTTTCTCTCATTGTTTAAAAGATGAAGTGTTGGAAGACGGTTCGGAAAGAACGGTTTTATCTTTACCACCGGCTTTAGCTCCTGTAAAAGCTGCTATTCTACCATTGATGAAAAAAGATGGTCTGGCAGAATATGCAGAGAATATCTTCAATGATTTGAAATATGATTTCAACTTGTTCTACGAAGAAAAAGATGCTATCGGAAAACGTTACAGAAGACAGGATGCGATTGGAACACCTTATTGTATTACGATTGACCACGATTCATTAACTGATCACACCGTGACCATAAGAGACAGAGACACGATGCAGCAGGAAAGAGTTCCGGTTTCTGAACTGAGACGCATCATTGATGAAAAAACGAATTTCAGAAATTTGCTTTCTAAAATATAAATTGAAGGCCCTGAGAAATCAGGGCTTTTTTGTTACAATACATGTTCTTTTGTCTTAAAACAAAAGAACCAATCCCGAAGCTTCGGGACAAGACTTGAAAACTCAGGCTAAAATTTTAAACAATTTCCTAAAATTTCCAAAACTCTGGCGGAAAGGTTGATTAGTTTTCAATTACGATTTTAGCCGCCACTCAAACAGTGGAAATTTTTAACGGTAATTCTTTAAAATTTCTTAACGTCCTCGATTTCTATGTCATTTGATTTACTTAAAATTTCACTTTTACTATATAAAAGTTCAAGAATTTATGGCTTAACAATCGCAAGCAACTTATTATAAAGCGGACTGAAGTCGGCTCCTATTGACGAATTCCTAATAATCATTACGCATAAAAATATTTTCATCAACCTATTTGAAATATCCTTGAATTCACTACTTTTGGATTTCAAATAATAACTATGAAAAAAATTTATATACTGCTGTTTGGGATGACCCAAACTTTTGCCTATTCGCAAACCAGAGATCTTGCGTCTTTAGCTTCAGGACAAAACATCGGGATGAACGCCCTTTTTGACACTAAAGATAACCTGTATGGCTATGTTTCTATGTATTCTTTAGGCAAAACCGACAAAAAAAGTCAGAAATTTGAATATGTTATTTTAGATAAAAACCTTAACCCGGTTGCCAACAAAGAATTTGAAGCGGGACTTTTGGTTTCAAACTATTACGGATATGTAGATTTTAAAGGACAGATTATTTTACGCCCTTCAGATTTCAATTACCTTCAGGCTTTTTCTAAAGAAGCGGCAATGCCGGTTTCGATGGTGATTAATCCTAAAACCAATACCGTAGCTCCAAAAGTATATTATGATTATCTGGAAAACGGAACTTTTGTGGAAATCACACAGCCCAAAAGTTTTAAGAACGAAAGAAAAGAAAACCGCGCCGAGAAAAAAGACAAAGGTTACAATTATGTATCTTCAGTAGGAGAAATTAAAGAAGGCGGTTTTATTGCTGTGGAATACAATGATTACGGAAGATACGTCAACAAAAACAGCCTGATAAAATTTGATGACAGCAAAAAGGAAATCTGGAGATACAGCTACAATACCAACGGCGATAAAAAAGTATTTTCTGAACTTACCATTTTAGATAAAGATCAAAACAGCCTTTATGGAATTTTAAAGAAAGTAGATGATGACAATAAGACATTTAATCTTCTCGTCATTGATATGAAAACCGGAAAAGAAATCTCTAACAAACCCATCAGCGGACTTTCTCCTGAAACCATCGACTACATTGATGATTTATACTCGAGTGGCAGAAAAATGGCTAATGACAAAGTTTTTGACGACAGAGTGGTGCTGTTGGGACGAAATTATATCTCAAAAAAAGATAAAGGTTTTGCAAGATTCATGCTCGATAAAAAGAACTACAATGTAGATTTGAAAGAAATAAATTATAAACCGGATCTTTCTAACCATATTCCGAAATTGAGTGCAGACGGAGGCGTAGAAAACGGATATTTTCTTCAAACCAAAGATGTCTTTTTCCTGAGCGATGGAAGTGTTGGGATTTTGTCTGAAAAATTTAAACCTGAAGGAAATTACAGTGCTCCGAAAACTACTGATTTGGTGTACATCAATACCGATAAAGATTTTAAAGTAAAAGATGTACAGGTTTTTGAGAAAGAAAAAACGAGATGGGCTAACAACGATTATCTGTTTTCGCAGTATCTGAATGACAGTAAAGATGTTGTTTTCTTCTACCGCGACTACCAAAAAGATCAGGTCACGAAAGACAAAAAATGGAACCTCTTCATCAACACCATAATCAATGGTAAATTTAAGCAGGAAGTTATTCCTATTTCTGAGAAAGACAATTATGTTGTGACGCCCTATGTTGCAAAAGAAGGATACATTTTGCTTCGCGAACTCAATGAGAAAGAGAAATTCAACCAGATTCGTCTGGAACGATTGAATTATTGATATAAAAAAGAATCCTGGCCGTCGGTCAGGATTCTTTCGTTTGATAGTAATCGGCGATATTTTTTATTTCATCCAAACTTAAATTCCACATAAAATTCAGAAACTGCTGATAGCTTTCGCTTTGATTTTTTGGATCTACACGATCTAAATATCGGTTGAGTTTGTAATTTTTCCGGGCTTCATATATTTTATTGAAACATTTTCCCAGCCAGATCTTATAATAACTTTCCTCTTCCCCATCCTGCAAAAACTGGAGGCTTGTGTAAATTCCCACACCGTAACTTTCTGAATGATAAAAATTAGGCAGCGTTTCCATTCTTGCAATTTTTTCGAGAACTGCGTAAGATTCAGATGCTTTTTCGTCTGCAACTTCAGTTTTCAATTCAGGGAATATTTTCTTGAGATTATTGATTCGCATTGTGATTTCCGGATGAGATTTTAATGAATCTTTATTCAGTTTCTGATTAAAATGATCATAGTTATACAGAGAGAAATCTTCCTTTTTCAACCATTTATCCTGAAATTCCTGTTTTGGAAGGTTAAAAAATTTCTTGTAGGTTTCTATTTTCAATTCTCTTGGTGAAATGGTGTCAAAATCCTCCAGTCTTTTCAGCGCATTGATGAATTCGTTTTTTTTGAAGTCACTGTTTTTAAAAACTGCATACCCAAGAGAGTCTGCCTGCATTTCCTGTTTTCTGTTTTCTGCACCTTTCTGGTAAATTCTGTTTTTCAAAACATCAAAGGCTCTTTGGTTGCGGTTGGTTTTATCTGATTTGATATTCTGAACCACCGTTTTGTCTATTTGATCCTGGTTGATTATCTTCAGGATTGATTTTAAATTATGCTCTGTAATTTTATGTCCCAACTCATGGGAAATTACCGACGCCAATTGATCATCATTGTTAAGCCAGTTAAAGAGTCCCATATTAATCACAAACGTTCCGTCTGCAAAACAATAGGCATTCGGCGTATTATTTTTTGCGATAAGAATCTTTAGATTTTGCGGGATTTGGGCATTGTTTTTCCTCAAACGTTCAATAAGGCTTTTCACTTTTACATCAAACACAGAATTGAAAACAAAATCTTTATTCCTCACCTGTGCTTCAAAGTCTTTCCCCAGTTCTTTATAAATTTTAGGCAGCTCGCTTCCCGCTTTCCCCGAATATCTTGTTTTTAAATCTCTAACGAGAATTTCGTTGTTGGCCAGATAATTTTTAGCAAATTCTTTTCTTTGGATATAATCTGCGGTATCAAGCGTTTTATACGTCTGTGCAAAACAAATCGCAGAGAAGGAGAACAGTAAAAAGAGTACATATTTTTTCATCATAATCATCAATAATCACAAAAATAATTCATTTACTCATACATTTATTATTTTCCTTTCAAAATTATTTTAAATTTGTTACAGATCGTTTATTATGGCCATTCTATTCTATTTTATCGCTTTTATCGTTGCTTTGACAGCTTTGATTTACCTATTTGGATACGCTTATCTCTTCAGCGGAATTTCTAAAACCTATCTTCGGGGGAAATCAAGTGCGAACATTGATGACGGAAAATTTTTCACCAAAAACATCATCCACACCACGAACCCTGTTCTCTGGGACGAACATCCTGATTACAACAAAAAAGATTTACCTAAAAATATAGTCGATGACTTGATTCAATCTAATACCGCATCATTTCTGGTTATAAAAGATGGAAAATTATTGCACGAACAATATTGGAACGGCTATCATGAGCTTTCAAAAACGAATTCATTTTCCATGGCAAAAGCAGTTACGGTAATGCTTTTTGGAAAAGCTTTGGAAGAAGGGAAAATTAAAAATATTGACCAGAATTTCTCTGAATTTTATGATGAATTTAAATTAAAACCCTTCGGTAAAGATTTAAATTTAAAGCATCTGGCTCAAATGGAATCTGGCTTAATTTGGGATGAAAATTATAAAAACCCTTTTCTTCCAAATGCTCGAGCTTATTACGGAAAAAGCTTGATAAAAGCTACATTTCCAAGACCATTCAAAGAAAAACCTGGCGAAAGATTTGAATACCAAAGTGGTTCTACCCAGCTGTTAGGATTTGCGGTAAAAAAAGCAATCAATCAGTCTCTGTCAAGTTATTTATCTGAGAAATTCTGGATTCCTTTGGGAATGGAACAAAATGCAGATTGGAGTGTTGACGAAAGCGGAATGGAAAAAACATATTGCTGCATTCATTCCAATTCGAGGGATTTTGCTAAACTCGGACAGTTGTTTATAGACGACGGAAAAGTGGGAGATAAACAGATTTTAAATTTAGATTTCATTGAACAAATGAGAACTCCCACCAAAAAATCTGATGAAATTTACGGAATGGGATTTTGGATTAATAACGACAACCCTATAAAACATTATTATTTCCTCGGACTTCAAGGTCAATATATCATCATGATTCCCGAACATAAAATGGTCATCGTGCGAACCGGAAGCTATAATAATTTGCCTAAAACAGACAGAGGAAGACCAGATCAGGTGAAATTTTTGGTGAATGAAACGGTTAAGCATTTTGCTTAAAGGTTGGGGTTGAAAATATTTTTTAATTATTAGATTTATTCAGCTTGATACTAACTCAGATTTTTTAAAACTAAATCTTAAAATTTCATTTTTAAATTGAATTATGGAAAAATACAATCCCTTAGTGGATGAATATATCGATAAATCTCAAGATTTTGCAAAACCGATTCTACATTACATTCGGGAGATTGTGCATGAGTTTTGCCCCGACGCAGAAGAAACTATCAAATGGAAGTTTCCGACATTTATGTATAAAGATAAGATTCTCTGTTCAATGGTTTCGTTTAAGCAATATTGTAGCATGGGATTTTGGCTGCATGATGAAATGCAAACGATAAAAAATCTGGAAACGGATGTTGAAAAAATCAATATGTTCAGTTTAGGAAAAATAACCAAACTTGGAGATCTTCCTTCAAAACCTCAGCTTAAGAAAATTATTCTGGAAGCAATGGACCTGACGGATATGGGTGTGAAATTAAAAAAAGCAGCACCTTCAAAGGTAGAAATTAAAATCCCGGAATATTTTAAAAATGCTTTAAACCAAAATAAAAAAGCTCACGAAATTTTTGAAAAAGCTTCTCCATCATTTAGAAAAGAATATATTAACTGGATTGTTGACGCCAAAACAGAAGCTACCAGAAATAAAAGAATGGAACAAGCTATGGAATGGATTTCTGAAGGTAAAGGCAGAAACTGGAAGTATGAGAAAAAGTAAGGCGAGAAGTTGGTTGTTGGAAGCTGAATGTTTACAGATTTGAAAATATTTTTTTATTTTAAACTAAATCTTTAAGTATAGTCAATTTCTGTCTCGGCAGGTTAATTTCATGCGCCTGTGGGTACGGTTTTCTTGACGTCATGCTGACGTCTTCACGAACTAAGCGATGTGCATCGTATTTTTTCTGTTCGTCATAAGCATATCTCGGGTCAGGAATCATCGGCATTTTTGCCATTTTGTGAATGGTAATCGTGGGAAAATGATAATCTACTTCTACCGTTCCTAATAATAGATAACATCCGCCACCGTGGAAATCATACTGCTTTAAACTATCCGGAAAATGGGCGGTATCGAAATAATCTCCGTTCACATCAATCCATGTTCCGAAAAACATGGATCCTTTTTTGGTCGGAACGTGTTTTCTTGAAATCAAATAAGCCAACATTTTCACCTGTCTTTTGTGAAATTTCAACAGATCTTTTACGAAAACAGAACCGCGGTATTTGGTTTCCAACAAATCAAACGGACTGTAAGAAACGGGAAATCCAATGATTTCCAATTCATCAAAAGCATCTTCAAACCGTTCTCTTTTGAGTTCGGGAAGTTTGTAATCCTGCACTGGTTCTTCGATGAGCATTAAATTTCTGTCTTCAGGTTTAAAATTAATCAGCAGCAATCTCGCTTCTATCAGCAATTCATTTTTCTGTTTTTCGGTAAATCTGAAAGCGCCGATGAAAATAAGAATCTGAATGGTCTCAATACCAATTGGAATTCTTCTGATAAAATCTTCTAAAGACTTGTAATCACCGTTGCTCTCACGTTCTTCAGAAATCACCTGAGCAATTTTAGTTTCTAAAGACTGCAAAACCATAAATCCCAGATAAATCTCTTTTTCTTTTAAAATCGTCTGAAACTCACACGTATTTACACAAGGATTTTGCACAATTGCTCCCGACATTCTCGCTTCGTGAATATAAACTTCGGTTCTGTAAAAACCACCCTGATTATTGATCACCGAGACCATAAATTCTAAAGGATAGTAAACTTTTAAATATAAGCTCTGATAACTTTCCACTGCATAAGAAGCCGAATGCGCTTTACAGAAAGAGTACCCAGCAAAAGATTCTATTTGTCTGAAAGCTTCTGCAGTCATTTGCTCAGAATGTCCTTGCATTTTACATGATTCAAAAAAATTGGCTTTAACTTCATTCAGCTTTTGAATGGATCTTTCCTTTCCGCTCATTGCACGTCTCAGAATGTCACCATCGGCATGACTCAATCCGCCAAAATATTGCGCGATCTTGATGACATCTTCCTGATACACCATGATTCCGTAAGTTTCTTTCAGGTTTTTTTCAAATACAGGATGAAAATATTCAAACTGATTGGGATGATTGTGACGGAAAATATATTCACGCATCATCCCGCTTTGCGCAACACCAGGTCTGATAATTGAAGAAGCAGCCACCAAAATTCTATAATTATCACACTTGAGTCTTCTCAACAAACCACGCATTGCCGGAGATTCTATGTAAAAACAGCCGATGGTTTTTCCTATGGCTAAATATTCATTACACAAAGACTCATCTTTAGAAATAGAAGTATTGCGAATATCCACCTCAATTCCTCTATTTTTTTTAATGAGTTCTACGGTATCATTGATGGTTCCTAATCCTCGCTGAGAAAGAATGTCAAACTTTTCCAGACCAATATCTTCAGCAACATTCATATCAAACTGGACAATAGGAAACCCTTTCGGCGGCATTTCCAAGGCAGTGTAAGTCGTGATCGGTTCTTCAGAAATCAAAATCCCACACGCGTGCATACTACGCTGGTTTGGAAATTTTTCTAAGAGTTTGCCATACTCATAAACCTGCTTTACAATTTTATCTGAGTGATGCTCGTTAACTGATTTTGTGGCTAAAATATCCAATTCTTCTTTCGGAAGCCCAAATGCCTTTCCCACTTCACGAAATATCGATCGGTATTTGAACTCTACATTGGTTCCGCAGAAAGCGACGCAATCTTTTCCATACGTATCAAAAATATATTGGATAATCGAATCTCTGTTTTGCCAACTCCAGTCAAGATCGAAATCGGGTGGCGAAGTTCGGTTCAGATTCAGGAATCTTTCAAAATAAAGATTCAGCTCTATCGGGCAAATATCTGTAATTCCCAAACAGTAACTTACAATAGAATTGGCTCCACTACCCCTTCCAACATGCATAAATCCCATCCTATTGCTGTACTGAACGATGTCCCAAGTAATAAGAAAGTATGCCGAAAATTTGAGTTCACCAATCACTTTAAGCTCTTTTTCAACTCTTTTTCTGGCAACCTCATCATTTGAACCATATCGTTTTTCTAACCCTTCATAAGCAAGCTCAGTCAAAAGCTCTATATCTGCTTCCTGCGACCCTAGATAATATTTCTTGTTTTTATTTTCGGTACTTCCGCGTTCTTTGTAGATAAATTCGAAACTGCATCCAGAGAGAATTTCTTTAGTGTTTCTAATGATTTCAGGATAACGTTCAAATGATTTTATTAAGCTCATTTCAGACCTGAAATATTCTGATTTGCTGCAGATATCTTCTTCAGAAAGCTTTGAAATTAATGTATTGTGTTCAATAGCTCTCAGAATTCTATGAAGATTGTATTCTTTTTTTGTGCTGAAAGTGATGGGTTGCAGCACCACCATTTTATGAATTTTATTTTTAAATTCAGGGCGGATCAATAAATTCAATTCTTCTTCACGTATTCCTATAAACTCATTTTCTTTTAATGTTTCCGGAATATTGCTTAAAGGATAAATCGCAAAAACATTTTGAAACTCCGGTGCAGTTTCAGAAAGTTCAATTCCGTCACAATTGTGAGCAGTCAGCATTTTATTCACCTCTCCTATTCCGCTGAATTCTTTGGCAACAGCGATGTACAAAAGTTTATTTTCTTTCCTTATCTCAATTCCGGCGATTGGTTTTATCCCTTTATCTTCGCATTCTTTTTTAAAATCATAAATGGCGGTAACGGTATTAATGTCTGTGAGCACCAATTCTTTAATGCCAAGTTGGGCGGCTTGCTTTACTAGTTCTGTGACCGATAAAGTTCCGTAACGAAGGCTGTGAAAAGAATGACAATTGAGAAACATTTTATTAAAATTTTAAAATTATTTTCCGAAATCAAATCCGGAAGCTCTGCCGACTGCATCTGCTCCGAAGCGGTTTTTAAGATAATCCATGGTTTGATAAAGGTTCATCTGCTCTTCGGTATCTTCAAACAGATTCATCTGATGATTTCCGTGTACCAAATCGGTAAAGCGCAAACCCACGAGCCTGAGACGCATTCTTCGGGTGTACACTTTGTTGAAAAGTTCCAAAGCAATTCTCGACAACGTATGATCAGCCGAAGTATAGGCGACTTTGTGTTGTTTGGTTTCAGTATCGAAATTAGCATAGCGGATTTTAATCATGATAGTAGAAGTCAGCCATTTTTCTTGTCTCAATTGATAGGCTAACTTTTCTGCCATACCTGAAATCAGTCTTTTTAATTCCGGCAAATCCATCGTATCTGCGCTGAACGTTCTTTCTGTGGAAATAGATTTTCTTTCAGAATAAGGAACGACAAGGCTTTCATCAATTCCGTTGGCTTTTTTCCAGAGTTCTTTTCCGTTGACACCAATCATTTGTTGCAAAACGAGAACAGGAACTTCCGATAAAGTCTGAATCGTTCTGATTCCGATTCTCGATAAAAGCTGAAACGTTTTGTCGCCCACCATCGGAATTTTCTTTACCGATAATGGATTTAAAAAAGATTGAACTTGTTTTTCGACAATTTGCAATTTCCCATCAGGTTTTGATTCGCCTGTTCCGATTTTTGCAACGGTCTTATTGTTTGAAAGAGCAAAACTTATCGGCAAACCAGTTTCTTTGGTCACGGCAGCAGAAATTTCCTTCGTCCATTGATAGCATCCAAAAAATTGATCCATTCCGGAAAGGTCAAGGTAAAATTCATCAATACTCGCTTTTTCTACCACAGGAACTCTTTCCTGAATGACTTCGGTCACCAGATGAGATAGATTTGAGTAGAGTTCATAATCGCCTTTGATTACTTTTGCATCCGGACAAAGTCTTAATGCCATTCTGATTGGCATTGCAGAACGCACCCCAAATTTTCGTGCTTCATAGGAACATGACGCCACAACTCCCCGATCTCCACCACCGATGATGAGAGGAATTCCTTTTAGTTCTTTATTTTGTCGCCTTTCACAAGAAACAAAAAAGGTGTCTAAATCCATGTGAACAATTGCACGATTCATTTTACAAAATTAGATTCATTTTGTATCATTTTTAGTATATTTGTGGATACAATTTGTATCAATGTCAATTTTTTCAGATAACATCAGGTTTTTGAGGATCAAAAGAAATTTATCCCAACAGAGCTTTGCAGAAAGTCTTGGGATGAGCAGAGTGCGTTATTCCAAATATGAGGACGGTCGCTCAGAACCACCTTACGAGGTTTTGATCAGTATTTCTAAATTCTTTAATATTAGTATTGATTTACTTCTCACTTTAGATATTAAAAAATATCCTTTGGAGGAAATGTTGCAACTTTCTGATAAGAGAATTTTGTTACCAATCATCGTCGATCAATCAGGAAACAACAGCATTGAAATCATTCCACAGAAAGCTTCGATGGGATATTTATCCGGCTATAGCGATCCAGAATATATCGAAAATTTACAGCGGATCTCATTGCCGTTTCTTACCAACGGAAAATATCGAGCGTTTCCGGCGCTGGGAGATTCTATGCCACCTTTTAAAGATGGTTCTTACATTATCGGAAAGTACGTTGAAAATATTGAGGATTTAAAATCCGGTAAAAGCTATATTTTCATCACACTCGATGATGGGATTACTTACAAAAGATTTAAGGCTAAAAAAGAAAATTCTATTACCGTAAGTGCTGATAATGAATTTTATGATCCCTATGAAATCGATCTGGAAAATATTGTTGAAATCTGGCAATATGCATCAGGTATTTTCCCTGAAGAATTTGAAGCCGACAGCCCTCACAATTATAATGTAAAAGACCTTTTTTTAGAACTAAGAAAAGATATTAAAGAACTGAATCATAAAATATCGGGCAACTCATAATTAAAATCTATCCTTAATTTTTATTGACCATTGAATAAAATCATTACACTTTGTGTTTTGATAGGTAAGCGTGGCTACCTATTTAAACTAAATTTTTAGTTATAATTCCTAATTTCACTAATTCCTTTCCTTTTCAATCCTGAATTTTTATCATGATGTTTAAAATTTAAAAAAACACGTCAGCTTTTGTCGTATCCGGCATTGATATTTGCTTTTTGAAACAAATACAATTTAAAATTATGGATAAAATAACCTTACAAAGAATTGAAAGACTACATCCTTCTGTACGAGATGAAGTGAAACAAATCATCAAAGAATGTGACGAAGCACTTACAGGAAAAGCCAAAGTAAGAATCACACAAGGATTGCGAAGTTTTGAGGAACAGGAAAAACTCTATGCTATCGGAAGAATTACTTCAGGAAAAAAAGTAACCAACGCTAAAGCAGGGCAAAGCATTCACAATTATGGTTTGGCGGTGGATATGTGTTTAATCATCGGCGGAAAAACAGCAAGTTGGGACACTGCAAGAGACTGGGATAATGACAAAGTCGCCGATTGGTACGAATGCGTAAAAATTTTCGCAAAACATGGCTGGGATTGGGGTGGAAACTGGAAAACTTTTAAAGATCTTCCCCACTTTGAAAAAAAGAATATTCCTGGTAAAAAAGGTTTAGTAAAAACCAGCTGGAGAGCACTTTCTAAGCTAGAAAGGGATGGAAATGGGTATGTAATATTTGAAAATAATTGAGCATCATTAATATAACACGTCAAGTTCTGTCGCTTCCCGCTCCTACCTTTACTCTACCAAAATAACAGTAGAAAAAATGAAAAAGACAACCCTACTTTCTTTAGATGGAGGCGGAATTAGAGGCATTATCACCTGTATTATTTTACGCTACCTAGAAGAGCAGCTGCAGATTCATGATAAGCCGAGCGCAAAGCTTGGAGATTATTTTGATCTGGTTGCAGGAAGCAGCACGGGAGCATTGATAGCAGCGATTATTTTGTGTCCCGATGAAAATAGAAGAGCTAAATATTCTATTCAGAAAGGTTTAGAATTGTATTCTGAAAAAGGCGGCGATATTTTTCAGGTTTCCTTTTGGGAAAAATTGGTTAATCCCTTTGGATTGCTGAATGAAAAAATTTCTCAGGAAGCTTTAGAAAAAAACCTGAATGACTTTTTCGGAAATTTAGAATTAAAAGAACTGATAAAACCATGTTTAATAACAAGTTATGACATTGAAAACCGAAGAGCAAAATTATTTAACTCCTGGAAAGCCAATTTAAGTACAGATAATTTTTATGTAAAAGACGTATGCAGAGCGACTTCAGCAGCTCCGACTTACTTTACTCCGGTTCAGATTAAATCGATGTACGGACAGATTTTCAGCCTTATTGATGGTGGAATGTTTGCCAATAATCCTGCACTTTGCGCTTATGCGGAAGCCAGAAAAATTCCTTTTGCAGAAGTTTTAAAAAATCATCAGAAAGCCAATCATCCTACAGTAAACGATATGATTATTATTTCTATCGGAACCGGGTTAGAATCTAAAAGATATTCATTTAAAAAAATGGAAAAAGCCGGGAAAATTGGTTGGGTAACTCCTATTATCGATATTCTCATGTCTGCAAATGCAGAAACGGTGGATTATCAGCTTTGCCAGATGTTTGACACCTTAGGATTGAGAAATCAAAAAAACTATTACCGGATCAATCCTTCATTGAAGAATGCTTCTCCCGCAATGGATAATGTAAGAAGATCAAATATTGAAAATCTTATTCAGGCAGGGCTAAGTCATATTGATGACAACAGAGAAACTTTAAATCAAATTGTACAAAAATTAATCAAAAATAAAATATAAGCTTTTTAGATTATATTTGACCAATATAAGTTTATTCTATTATAATTAAAATAAATTTTTTGGACTTTAAAACACGTCAAGTTTTGTCGCTCCCGGCTCCTACTTTTGTAATATAAACAAAGACACAAAAACAATTCTTAAAAACTTTAAGCGCTTTTGAATTCATCATTCTTACATGCTGAACAGCCAAAAATATGTTCAAAAAACACTTTAATCTTTAAACATAAAACATGGAAACACCAAATCACAACACCTATACTATCTTTGATGAAGACCTCTATACAATCAACTGGAGCGACATTGAAAACGCAGAAATAGACTACAACAACTATCTAGACGAGATTGAAAATTTCTTCAGAGAAGACTTTGAAAATGATATTCTGGAGGAAGAACTCGAAATAAAGAAAGATAAAATTTAATTTTAAATACGTCAAGTTTTGTCGCTTCTCAATATTATTTTTGAGGTATAAATAAAACACAAAAAACAATCAATTTAAGCTTTCCGAAAACCTTTTAATTCAGTATTCACAAATGCTGAACAGCCAAAAATACGCTTAAAAAGACCAATTAATTCTACCGGATGATTTTCTTAATTAAAAATTAAGGTGGATATCCCTTGCCGGAAACCACCATAAAAAATAAGGCTGAAAACCTGAAGTGAGCTCTAATAAAAAGAGGCTTCAAAATTTTAATATTATAAAAAACAATTTATAAAAATGAAATCAAAAGAAGAATTAAAACGTTTTTTCGAAAACGGAGACATCCCCAAACAGGAAGAGTTTTGGGAATGGCAAGAGTCTTATTGGCATAAAGATGAAAAAATCTCTGCAGCTAAAGTCGATTACGAGTTTTCTAAAAAAGCTGACTTAGTAGATGGTAAAGTTCCGGCATCTCAGCTTCCTAGTTATGTAGATGATGTGTTAGAATATAATAAGTTAGCCGATTTTCCATTCGAAGGCGAAACAGGCAAAATTTATATTGAAATCAATACGGGTAAGCAGTTCAGATGGAGCGGGGCAAGATATGTACAAATTATTGATACCTCATCTTTTGAAGATGCTCTTCTTACAAAGCTTGAAAAACCATTGGAATCAATTAATCAACCCGACACTTATAATTATATTCCTTTATTGAACAACAATAATGCGACAAAGAAAATTACATCGCAAGATTTGGGTAAAGATTTATTTGTAAAAGTACCCTTCCTTTTAAATGATGATGAAAAAGCAAGCTGGAAATCACAAATGAACGGTGGCTGGACTACGAATACAATGAGTGTTGCATATATCTTACCTCCAATTGTAGACAAATCTGATAAAAATACATGGTTTACATTAAAAGGAGTCAATCTTAATCTTAATCCGGAAAATTTCTCAATTGGTTTAGTTACAACAGACGGACAATCAGTTTTAAATATTCCAAATAACCAAGTCCAATTATTCCAAAATGGTACAGATCTAATCTTCTATTACAATTGTGGAAACTTACTTGAAGGAGAATATAAAGTTTTGATTTCAAATGGCATTGCCTCGTATACTACTAATTCAACTATATCTGTAAGCAATAATCTCTCACATGTAGATTTATCTGCACTTCAATGGGATAAAAAACTATATAATGATACAATAAGTGATAAAATTTATGGAAGGGGAAATGTTTGTGTTTTCAATTTAGATGAGAATGTCAAACCTTGGGCAAATGATTATACATTTATCGGATCTGTGATTTCCAAACCTATTATTGGTGAAAATCAAGATTTCATGTTAAAAGGATCCATTAATATGAACATTCACAATTGGGACTATACTGGAGATCCAGAATATTTCTTTGGTCTAGTAGGAGCAAACGTTACTCCGGAGTTGACTAACCAAGCATCACCTTTCATTAAAATGAGATATAGTAATGCAGCATTAAAATGGACATCCCAATTGAATATTTCAGATTCTGTTTTAGCAAACAACAATTATGATATAGCAATTGTGGCAAATTTTAGTTTCATCAGAAAAGGAGATCAAATCATTTCATCAATTGTTTTGCCTACAGGCACTTTCACAACTATAAATCAAATAACGCAGGGAGCACTAAAGTTTGGTATGTTTTGTCAGAACAACAGATATATAACATCCATATCAACCACACTAGATGAGCTAATCTTACTTTAAACAATAAAAAAACATAAAAAATGTCAACCAACAATAAAAACAATGCTTCACAAACTCTTTTCAGGTTTGTAAGCTTAAGAAACCCTCAACTTACTGAAACTAAAGATAATAATTTAGGTTTTATTCACAGAAAAGAAACCATCTCAAGTGTTTTTGACACAGCTGTTGAACCAGAAAAAAACAATACAGCTTTTGTAAAATTTGGATTGCTTGAGAAACAGGCAAGAACATTTGCAAATCTAGCATTCAAAAGCGAAAATGAAATTGAAAACAACAGTGAGTTTACAAATGCTCTGAAGTTAGGCAGAAAAATAGCAAAGAGAGAAACGCTTGTAACAACCGATGAAGATGAAGCTATTGCTATATTCCAGGGCATTGATGATGTAATGCTATCAAAACTTTGGAGTAATTTGATTTACCAAATTATTTCACAACAGGATTTTTATGTAAAAGAGGCAACAATTCATATTTTAAAAGCTATTCATTTTGGATATGCCTGTCAGTTGCAACCGACTGACGAGCTCATAAAAATTAACGGGGAAGATTTAAAAGCGAAAGCATTAGATGCAAAAATTGTATTACCTGTTAAACTTTTTGGAGATGGTAACATGGATATCACTTCCTCGAATAACAATTCTTTCCAGATTGCTTCAGCTGCTATTGGGGAGGGAATCATTGGAGGGAATCAGCTTCCTATAGCCATTCAGGAACAGCTAAAGGCAGAAGGTGAAAAAATTTCAGAGCTTTCTCATCTCAATTTAGAAAAAGAAGGTTTGGATATACTGAAATCTGAATTGGAAAAAATTCAGAAATCGTATTATAAGCTTAAAACAAAAGCCTATGATGTTGCCTATAAAGAATATCAGGCAGAATATCAGCCTCAAATCGATGAATACAACAGGAAACTTGAAGAAATAGAATCCCGTATTACAGAAGGTATGTCAGAAGAAGAGATAAAAGCGATGTATGCTGAGTTAGGAGAATTAAATGTTCCTCAGTTTACTTTTACATATAGAGACGAACTTAATTTTCAAGACTTTAACAGTAAACTTTCTTCAGATACTTTGAAATTATTCGTTAAACTTTTCACGGATGCAGGTAACAGAGAATTAGATTTTTCAGCACCTAAAGTTATTTCTGACAGAAAGCTACAGCTTGGCGAAATTAACGTTAATATTGATGACGAATATGATACCTATGCTGAAGTTTTCGAGAAATTATCCGAAGAGATTTCTACACAAACACAATCATTGTTTGCTAAAACTTCTCTGAACGAAAGAGTATATGCCAATTTAGGTGGAGTTATGATTCCGGTGAATGACTCTGTCAGTACTTCGTCAAATACAATTCCGAGAAGCTATTATTTAAGAGCAAATCAACAAAATAGTTCCAATTCTTATGTGACTTTTTATTATCAGGCAGAAAACAATGCTTGGGGAGTAGCTTCGGCAAAAATCTATGCAATTACAGATATTAATTCTTATGATGAAGTCTATTCAAACATCAGTGTGAGTGGAAATAAAGTAACCTTCCCTTCTATCCTGCTCAATAAATTTGGGAAAGTGATAAGGGTTTTAAAAATCCAGATATTTTTCAACAATGGTGAAGAAGCCAATTTGGAAATCTCAGGTTTGTTGACGGATCAAGCATACACCGGAGTACTTTATACAGAAAGAATAAAGCAGGAAATTGAAAATCCTACTGAAGGGGGGACCACTCCAAAACCTGGAACATTCATTCCGAAACATTTTGGTGTGAAGAGATTGGGAATCGCAGATTATTTAAAAGTAGAACAAAGTGTTCATGCCTATGTTCCGGGAGAAGTTTCCAATATTGAAAACGTAATGGCTAGCGAATTGCGTCACAAATCTTCAGTTTCAAGAGATTATTCTGAAATCACCGATACAACATCAGAATCTATTGAAACAGAAAAAATTTCTGACACTACAAAAGCCGACAGAAATGAAATGCAGACCGAGGTTGCCAAAGAAATAGACAGGCAGCAAAGCATTACTGCAAGTACAAATTTCAGCTACAATACAGGAGTTTACAAATTTGACATTGGTGGAGGCTATGCCAACAATACGGCTCAGCTTGACAGCACAAGACAGGCTGTAACAAAATCTCAAGAGATCACTGAAAGAGCAATGGAAAGAGTTCTTACAAAAATCAATAAAGAACGTGTTCAGAAAATCATCAAAGAATATACAGAAACCAATGTACATGAATTTGACAACCGTGGTAAGGTAACAGACACCAATAATCCTGATGCGGCACAACCGAAACACATTACCGGAGTTTACAGATGGGTTGACAAGAAAATGAAAAATCAAATTTACAACTATGGTAAACGTACTATGTTTGAATTTATGATTCCTGAGCCTGCAAAACTGCATCGTTTGGCTGCTTTTGTAAATAAAGAAACATTCAAAGAGCCCGTAGATCCAAGAAAAGCACCAAGACCTAATACCATGGCTGATCCTAAATCTGCTACAAAAGAGTTATTGGAATATTGGGCTAATATCTACGGTGTAACATTAAGTCCTCTCCCCGATCTGACGAAGTCTTATAACGTTGGAAGACAAGATTTCAGAGGAAATGATGGAAGTATATTGATTACCATTCCTACGAATTATGTTGCCAAATCTGCAAACATTATGTTTCAGCATAGCAGGGAAAAGCATGGGATTCTGGGAAACAAATCTCAATCTTTACACTTTAGCAATTTTAATGGCGGTGAATTTCATTCTACAAGTACTAAAACCTACGAGCCAACTAGCGGAAGCAAAAGCACCGGTTTTTTTGCAGTCAATATTACCGGACAATACAATTACACATTTAGAGGAGATAATCTGAGTGGCGGTAACTTAGCCTTTAATTTTAATTGTGAACTTTCACAATCGTTTTTAGAAGCCTGGAAGCAGGAAGGTTTTGATGCTGTTATTAAAGCTTATGAAACGGCTTACGCTGATTTCCTTGTTAAGCAAAAAGAAGCAGACGAAAAAGCAAAACAGCAGGAAGCCGAAAACAAAGATCAGCTCTCCATCTTTTACAGAGATATGGAAAGAGTAATTCTGAAACACAACTGTATTGCTTACCTACTTCAAGATTACTTAAATGTTTTAGGTCAGAACTTCACTTCCGGTGATCAGATGAAAAACTTCCAGGTCATCTTAGGTGAAGAGCTGGAACAGTACGCTGCTTTAGCCAAATTTATGGAACAGGCATTTGAATGGGAAATCATGGATTACACATTCTACCCATATTATTGGGCAAGCCGTGACGAGTGGCAAAAAATGTACCTGACAGAAAATGCCGATCCTTTGTTCAGAAGTTTCTTGCAATCTGGTATGGCAAGAGTGATTGTCACTGTAAAACCTGGCTTTGAAGACGCAGTACAGTTCTTTATGACCACCGGAAGAATCTGGAATGGCGGTGAAGTTCCTGTCATCGGAGATCCAATGTACATGTCTATCGTTGATGAAATGAGACAGCCAACAGGTGAAGCTCAAGGTAAATTCTGGATTTCAAGAATTCCAACAACCTTGACGATTTTGCAGGCTCAGTCTGTAGGATTGGAAGTCGAGCAACCTCTTCCTATTTTCCCTGAAGAACATCCTGAGAATTGTGAAAATCCGAAGGAATTGGAGGTTGAAACTAGTTTTTCTTTAGATGTTGATTCTCAATTATCTCATAGTACAGATCCTACAACGTTGCCAAATACAATTATAAAACCTGTATAACGGCATAAAACTTTGTTTGAAAGTGGTGGGAAACCACCGCTTTCTTTTTTATTAACATTTAAAATTAACAAAATGAAAACAGGAAATATAGGGATAAGAAATCTTGCTGATATTGGCGTTGCTGATATTGATGTGTATGGAACGGGAAGAAGAAGAGGAACATCTTCAACCACACCAAAATTAATTATGTTTTTTAGATCAGAGGATCAAGCGAAAGGATTACCAAAAGAAGATAAAAATGCTTCTCGCACTTTAACTTATCTTACAAATACAATAAAAGATATACTAGAAGATAAAAAGTATGATCAATCTTTTGGCTTTGATTTATTTAGAGAAAAATTAATAGGAAATAACACCAAAATTTATAAAATAAATGAAGATAAGAAAGGGGATTATATCACAAATGGAACTCTTTTTTCAGAATCAGACACAGGAATTACTCTTGAAAAGCTTTATGATAAAACATCTCTTACTTTAGAGTTGGTTGATACCAAAAAAACATATTCGATAGATGAAGAATTTAATCTTAAAAAAGGAAATAGTTCTTTATCAGATAAGACATACTATGCTCCTAACATTCTCATAAAACCAGGTAAAGAAGTGAAAATTGCAGCAAAATTTTTTGATACTGATGGCTCTTCAAAACTAGGACAACAAGTAACATTTAAATTTTCTAACTTAAAAGGGATCGAATCATATACTCAAAATTATACTTTTAATAAAAATGAAGAAATAGTAGAGTTCAAAATCAAGACAAAGTTAAATGAAGTGATTGACACAAAATCAACCATCAGTGCCATAATAAAAGACGCTTCTGGGAATGATTTAGAAATAGGAAGGCTTACTGTTTTACCAAATAAAATGTATGAACCTAAATTTATTTTTGTTGATGTATTTTATAAGAAGAATACCACAACTTCAAATAGCAATTATAGCAGTTTAGCTAATAACATAAACAATAAAGCTTTTAATCAAGCATCAATAAATTTTGCATTAGGAAAAAATCAAATATTAAATGTAACAGATACGGATTTTCCTCTAAAAGATTCTTCAAATAATATAGGGAAATACTTTGTTCAAAAATCTGGAACTCAAGATTATGAAACAACTCAAAATGATTCACTGGGAAATGCTTTGAAAACAATGACTTCAAAGTTTTTTGAAAGAATGTCAGAAGAAATTTTACTAGAAATAGAAAAAAGTATGCAAAATTTTGATGTAAACGACGGGACAACAGCTCGAAAATTAATACCACAGAATAAAACATTAAAAGATTGGTTTATTCAATACTCACAAACACCAAACGCAAGTTCAACAGCAATAAAATGGTATGATCGACTATTTGAAGGGCTCTATGATTATATTGATGGAATGCGATTTGGCTTTTATCCTATGTTTATGTGTAATAATATTATTGCTACAAAAGATGAATTAGCTGTAGGTTTTACAAGAGATAAAGGTTTAATCATTCCTTCAAATGCCTTCTCAGATGTAATGACGGTAGTTCATGAATTGGGACATTGTTTAGGATTGAGGCATACATTTGATAAACCTAATTACGAAAAAGGGGATATTAAAATAAAGCCAATGAATACTCTTGAAAATACTATGGATTATCTTTCGGATAGTTCTACTCCTCCAGTTAATCACTCTAAAAATTTTATTACGTATCAAATAGATAGAATGAGAGAAAATTCTGAAAGATTGAAATATAATGTGGATGATATGAATTTTAGAATTGAAAACGAGGCTGTTGCTATTCCTCCACAAACAGTTATTAAAGATTTCCAAGGTAATAAAAGTTTAGAAATTTTCTCAAAAAATATTTGTCGTTATTTATTTGATGCTTATCAAGGAATTTATAACTTACAAGATGATACAAAATTGACATCGTATAGAGATAAAATTTTGGCTACATTTGTTGATATCATTAAAAACTATTTTAAAAATTTATAGCATGAAAAAAATAACATTAGTATATATACTTCTTTTATTTCCTCTATTTTTCTTTTCCCAAAGGAAAATAGAGGATTTTTTCAATAACAAGATTGATTTTGTTTTAGATAATGATTATGGCAGATCTTTTATGGGAAATGTAGTTAGTGAATATATTAAAACGGATAGTACCAATCATTTTTATAATAAAACAGGAATACAACCTTTTTATAGATATATAGAAAGTGATTTTTTTGATAAAAAATTTTTAAAAGAAAACGGAGAAATAATTACTGATAAAAAAAAGTCAAAATTTGAATACAATCATACTATTGATTTAAAAACACATGATGAATATAATTATTTATTAGACTTGAATAAATACAGAAGCTTCAATATAAACTCAGTTATAAGCGGCGATTATCAAGGGCTAATGATAAGAAAATCATACTACGAACCATTTAAAAATTTTGAATTAAACTTTGATACGCATAAAAAGAAAGAAAAACAAAGTATTAATAAATCATTTTACAGTAATGCCTGTATTATAGTTAATGGAATGAGTCTTTTTGAGAAAGAAAGTATTTCTGGAATGAGTTTTTACAATACTATAACTATCAATTACACTGATTGTAAGAATTGTACTAATTGCAAAAATAAAGACGAATGTATCTCGTTTTCGGTTATTGTATATGAAACTATTGGTATGAATGGACCTTATGTGAAAGTAGATAAAAATCATATAGAACATCACTATATAGGCACTTATCCTGATATTGTAATGCGAAAAGTAGAAATTACAGGCAATAAAGAAGAAGCTATAAAATATCTTAAGGAAAATAAATTAGATTATACAGAAATAAAGCCAGAAGGTTACAAAGAAGATTTTTTTAAGAAAAAAGCAAATAGATAAATGTTATATATTTAAATATTGGAATTAGTAAGTCTTCTGAATCTACTCGTGAACTTTTATACGTGCTATAAAATATGAAAAGTAAGACCCTCTTAATATTATTTATATTCTTGGGGTTGAGTCTTAAATCCCAAGAATATAAAATTTATGACTTTGAAAAACAAGTAAGACATGTGTTTAATGACTCTTCTTATGTAGCAATGGAAGTAGCTGTAACAGAATATCTTTACTTCAGAACCTTATTATACAATGTATATAGAAAAAGAAATAGTTCCATTAAAATTTATGAAGTCCAAAAAGGATAAGGGTAAAAAAATAGATTTTGATTACGAGATAGTTCTTAAAACTCCTAAGGCAGAAAGAATTAAACCTTCTATCTATTTTGATTTTTCTCCTTATGTAATTCCTACTAATAAAATGGAAAAGAGAAGCGGACCAAATTATTATTTTACATCTTATACTAATGATGTAGATATTAAATTTAAAAAAAATGGATATGGAATAATTAATATAGAAAATAAACTAAAAACATTTTCTATTGAAAAAATATCAACACCCCATGATCAATCTATTCAGATTTCTAAACATTCAGTTCAAAATCACATGTTTTCACACATGAATTTTTAAATAATTGCGAAAAATGTGATATAGAAAAAATTATCTATTCTAATAAATCAACGATTTCATCAAAAAATACAAAAGAGAATAAATTGATATTCAACATTATTATATATGAACTCGTAGAAAAAAATAATGATAAAGAACCTATACTTATTTCAAGAAAGGTGTAATCTCACCCACTTTAGGCACACTCAAAAGTAGAGTTTTTGGTTAATAATTTACTGTTGTCATTGTTGAAATTTTGTTGGAATGTGGGAAACTCGTTGGCCTTAGCTTGGGCAAGTTTTCCATA
>Ga0265798_10003132_pt1 | contig 23810 bp, 23 predicted proteins | sample P3T30metagenome_FD_192430 | JGI IMG/M metagenome (GOLD analysis project Ga0265798, IMG submission 192430) | Plant litter microbial communities from East Loma Ridge, Irvine, California - P3 T30 | ecosystem: Environmental > Terrestrial > Plant litter > Unclassified | place: USA: California... | reverse complement strand
CCTTTGGCTACAGCTACCATGGCGGCACCTATGCGCGCACTAAAGAGGCCTACCAGTCTTTTGCAATGGTATCTGAAGACAAGCAGCTTGATGCACTTAAAGTGCTGGTGCAGGAAAATGAGCGCGTGCGCAAATTTGGCTTTACACAAAGCGAGCTTGAAAGGGCTAAGTCAGAGTATCTGGCCATGATGGAGAGCCAGTATAACGACAGGGACAAAATGGAGTCTGAAAATTTTGTGCAGGAATATCAGGGACACTTCCTGGAGGCAGAGCCGGTTCCGGGCATAGAGTGGGCCTATGATGCGTTTAAGAAAGTACTGCCACAGGTTAAGCTTGAAGACCTTAATAACCTGGTAAAAGATTATGTTAAGACCGATAACCGGGTAGTAATACTTACAGGGCCCGAAAAAGAAGGCCTGGTTAAGCCTACAGAGCAGCAGGTACTTGCCGCACTTAATGTAGATACCGATGCACTTACACCTTATGAAGATAGCGAAATTGCTGCTGGCCTTTTAAGGAACGAAGTTAAGCCGGGTACCATTAAAAAGAAGGAAACCAACAAAAAACTGGGCACTACTACGCTAACCCTAAGCAACGGTGCTAAAGTGACCTACAAAAAAACCGACTTTAAAAATGATGAGGTTTTAATGGAGGCTGTAAGCTTTGGCGGCAGCAACAAGTTTAGCAATGACGATTATAAAAAAGTGCAGTTTGCTACAAACGCACTAACCGAGGCTGGTTTTAGTGGTCTTAAGCTTAATGATATCAACAAGTACATGACGGGCAAAATTGCCAGTGTATATCCGTACATAGGAGGTACAACAGAGGGCCTTAGCGGTAACGCAACGCCAAAAGACCTTGAGTACCTGTTCCAGATGACGTATGCTTATTTTACTGATCTTAACCTTGATAAAGAAGCGTTTGAAACGTACAAGCAAAAGCAGTCAGCCTTTTACAAAAACCTTTCTTCCCAGCCTAATTTTTATTTTCAGCAGGAGTTTTACGGCTATTTGTATAAAGACAACCCAAGGTTTAACGGCATAATACCTACCGATGCAACCTGGGCAACTACTGATTATGAGCTTGCTTACAACAAATACAAAGAGCGTTTTGCCAATGCTGCCGACTTTGAGTTCTTTTTTGTGGGTAATATAGACGATAAACTTATGGAAGAGTATGCCGCTAAATATATAGCGTCTTTACCGGCTACCGGGCAAAAGGAAAAAGCAAACGACCTGGGCTACCGCCTTGCTAAAGGAGAGATTAAAAAAGTGGTAAATAAAGGTGCCGACCCTAAAAGTAGTGTGACCATTATGTATTATGGCGATACCAAGTATGATGCTAAGGAGGCTGTGGCACTACAGGCCCTGGGCGAAATACTTACCATAAAACTGCTTGAGCAGCTTAGGGAGAACGAAAGCGGCGTGTATGGCATTAGTGCGCGTGGTAGCATGGGCAAAGTACCATATGGCTCTTACAATTTCAATATATCGTTTCCGTGTGGCCCTGAAAATGCCGAGAAGCTAACAGCCAGCGCCCTTGCGGAGTTGCAGAAAATTATAGACAACGGCCCGGATCCAAAAGATCTTACCAAGTTTAAGGAAGCTGAGTTGCTGGACTATAAAAAAGACATAAAAGACAACAACTTCTGGCTTAGTTATTTCGAAAAATCATTTATTAATGGCTCTAACCCCGAAGAAATTTTTGCAATAGAGAAAAAAGTAAATGATGTAACGGCCAAAGACGTTCAGGCAGTAGCCAAGAAATACCTTACTAAAGATAAAGTAGTAGGTATGCTGATGCCTGAAACAAAATAATCTTTAATTTTTGTTTTTTAGAATTGCAAAACCCCGCACGGACTATCGGCGGGGTTTTTATTTTTGTCTAATCATTGATTTTGCAAAAGCAAAAATAACGAGACTTAATCCTTATAGCAAACCGGTATAATCTCTCCCGGGGCCAGGCAATAACGCGCTACATCGTCAGGATTAATCTTTTTAGTGTAATCTTCTTCTACAACCCTAAAGCCTATGCTTCTTAGTTTGTCAAAATAATCACGGCCATAAACACGCACGTGGTCATATTGTCCAAAAATGCGCTGGCGCTCTTTCGGGTCGGTTATACTGTTGTCTTCAAAAGTGGTTTCCCTTTTTAAATCCTGCGGTATTTGTAAAATAGCCATCCCACCAGGTGCCAGCACCCTATACAGTTCCTGCATAGCCTTGGTATCATCCGGAATGTGTTCTAATACGTGGTTGCACAAAATCAGATCATACGCATTATCGTTGAATGGCAGGTTGCATATATCCGCCTTTACATCGGCCAGGGGCGAATACAAATCGGTAGTGGTATAATCCAGGTTGGCCTGCTTACGGAAGCGCTTGTAAAAAGCCTGTTCCGGTGCAAAGTGCAGTACTTTTTTAGGCGCCGAGAAAAAGTCGGTTTCATTCTTTAGGTACAGCCATAACAGCCTGTGCCTTTCTAAAGATAATGTGCTGGGCGATAAAACGTTGTTGCGCTGGTGCCCGTAGCCATAAGGCAAAAAGTTTTTAAAGCTACGGCCGTCAATAGGGTCGGTATAGGTTGTCCCCTTAAGGGCAAAGGCCAGTACCGGCCGCGCTACATAACTTAAGCGAATAAGCAGCGGACGTGGTATAGTGTTGAGTATTAATTTAAAGAGTTTTTTCATGGAAAATGATGCAAAGATGTAATTTAAGTTTAGACACGAATTTCACAGATTTTCACAAATTATAAAATAACTCTTCTGTGTGTAAGACTGTCTTCGCCAAAATTAACTAATAAGCCAAGTTTCAGTTTAGAGGCTGCAAGATAGTTTAGTGTTTGTTTTATATGGTTTTTATGTAAAGATTCTATTGCTTTAATTTCTAATATAATAGTATCAAAGACAATAAAATCAGCGAAATAGTAATGGGGTAGGATTATGTCTTTATAAATAATTTCAAATTTCTTTTCACGTTCAAAGCAAATGTTGTTTTTATAAAATTCATATTGCAGGGCATCTTTATAAACTACTTCACTATGGCCTCTTCCTAAAAAAGTATGTACTTCCATACATATTATTTGATAAGCTTCTTCTTTAAATACTATAGATTCCATAATTCGTGAAAATCTGTGAAATTTGTGTCTTAAAAATATCTATGTGACTTCTCTAGGTAACTCTGTGAAATAAAAAACTAAACCACAAATGGCTCCCTCCTGAATTCATTCTCTTCATCACTCACAATACCAAGTGCCTTATACACATAAGCAAAGGTGCTCAATAGTTCCGGCTTGCCGTCTATTATTGCAACGTTGTGCTCAAAGTGGGCGCTGGGCTTACCGTCTCGGGTTACAATAGTCCAGCCGTCTTTAAGCTGGCGTATGTTTTTAGTGCCCATGTTAATCATGGGTTCAATGGCTACCACCAGGCCTTCTACAAATAATTTGCCGCGGCCGCGTTTGCCGTAGTTAGGCATCTCAGGGCCTTCATGCATGGTGCGCCCCAGGCCGTGGCCTACAAGCTCGCGTACTACGCCATAGCCAAAACCTTCGGTATATTTTTGTATGGCGCTGCCCACATCTTCAACGCGGTTTCCGGCTTTAAACTCACGGATACCCACATAAAGCGACTCTTTAGTCACTTCAAGAAGCTTTTTGGTTTCTGGGGCAACATCGCCTATTTCAAACGTGTAGGCGTGGTCGCCATAAAATTCATTTTTAAGGGCACCGCAGTCAACCGATACTATGTCACCTTCCTGAATAGGGCGGTTAGTAGGCAGGCCGTGTACTATCTGGTCATTAACGCTGGTAAGCAGGGTGCTTGGGCATCCGTACAGGCCTTTAAAGCCCGGTACGGCGCCGTGGTCAAGAATAAACTCTTCGGCCAGGCGGTCCAGCTCCAGTGTGGTTACCCCGGGTTTTATCTCAGAGGCAATCATGCCCAGTGTCTTAGAAACTATAAGCGAGCTTTCGCGCATCAGCTCAATTTCCTCGCGTGTTTTAGGAATAATCATTTGCATCAATTTTCAGCGTACAAAAGTACAATTTTATCGCGTATTATTTAGTATGCTGTAAAACAACAAAAAGCCGCACTTTGCAGAGCGGCTTTTTATATATTTCGAATAATAAAATTATCGAACAATCGAACAATCGAACAATCGAACAATCGAACAATCGAACAATCGAACAATCGAATTATCCAATATCTAACTCACTAACGAACTCCTGTTCATCACTTCCGGTTTTGTAATACCCATCATATCAAGTATGGTAGGGGCAATATCGCCTAATATACCATCTTTAACATGTTTAATGTCGTTATCAACAACAATAATAGGTACCGGGTTGGTGGTGTGCGCCGTGTTAGGGCTGCCATCAGGGTTTATCATCGTTTCACAGTTGCCGTGATCGGCAATTACAATAGTGGTGTAGCCATTTTCAAGGGCGGTTTCAATAACTTCTTTAGCACAGGCATCAACAGCCTCACACGCTTTAACAGCGGCTTCAAAAACACCGGTATGGCCTACCATATCGCCGTTGGCAAAGTTAAGGCACACAAAATCAACCTCCTGTTTTTTAAGTTCGGGCACAAGGGCATCCTTAAGTTCAAAAGCACTCATTTCAGGCTTCAGGTCGTAGGTTGCTACTTTAGGCGAATTGCGCAGCAGGCGTGTTTCACCTTCAAAAGGCTCTTCGCGGCCTCCCGAAAAGAAGAACGTTACGTGCGGGTATTTCTCGGTCTCGGCAATGCGGATCTGCTTCCTGCCCGCTTTGCTTACCACTTCGCCCAGGGTCTCGGTAAGGTTGTCCTTGTCATATACTACATGAATATCCTTAAAGGTATCGTCATAATTGGTCAGGGTAACAAAATACAACTTCAGTTTGTGCATATTTTGCTCGTGCACATCAAACTGGCTCAATACTTCGGTAAGCTCGCGGCCCCTGTCTGTACGGAAGTTAAAAAATATCACCACATCATCGGGCTCAATAACGGCTACCGGTGTGGTACCGTCGGTAGTTATAACGGTAGGTTTTATAAACTCATCCGTTATATCGTCGGCATAGCTCTGGGCAATGCTTTCCACCGCATTTAACGATGGTGTACCCGCACCGTTTACCAGCAGGTCATAAGCAAGTTTTATACGTTCCCAGCGCTTATCGCGGTCCATTGCATAATAACGGCCTATTACAGAGGCAATTTTTACAGGAGTGTCTTTTATAAAATTTTCCAGATCGGCCATAAACCTTACGCCCGATTTTGGGTCAACATCACGTCCGTCCGTAAAGGCATGTATAAATACATTTTCTAAACCGGCATCTTTAGTGGCGGTAACCAGGCCTTTAAGGTGCTCTATGTGCGAGTGCACGCCCCCGTCTGATACCAGGCCCAGCAGGTGAACCTTTTTGTTATGTTGTTTTGCATAGTTAAAAGCATCAACTAATGCAGGCTCTTTTTCTATCGATTTGTCTTGTACCGCAAGGTTAATCCTTACAAGGTCCTGATACACAATACGGCCGGCGCCCAGGTTCATGTGGCCCACCTCGCTATTGCCCATCTGCCCCTCGGGCAAACCTACGTTCAGGCCATCGGTGCGCAACTGTGCATTTGGGTATTTTGTATAAAGGCTATTAATAAAAGGTACGTTGGCATTGTCTATGGCCGATACTTTTGGGTCGGGCGATTTACCCCAGCCATCCAGTATCATCAGGATAACTTTTTTGTTCATTTTCAACTAATTATGATTTTTTGGCATGGTTTCTGATTATTTATAACTCCGAAACAAGCCATAAAATTACTATTTTTTTGTGTTTGTTCAATATTGTAAAAGGGTTAAGTTTAATTCAGATTTTAAATTTTTATCTTAAAATTTGGATTTAGGGCAATAAGCACCTTTTTTAGCCCGTTGTATAGGGTACAAATGAAGCGAGAACGGCACAGCTTTTTGCATAAAGCCTGCCAAATGAAAATGTTAAATATTTGATTTTAACACGGTTGCTTTTGGTTATTAAGATTTCTTTAACTTATTTAGCAACCTGGTTAAAAACACACAACTAAATTTTTACAATGGTTTACAACTTTTTTACGTCGGTTATCTTTCTGTTCTTTTCTTTTAACGCAACAACAACAAAAACTACTAAAGCACCCGTAGCTACAGCTGTAGCCACTGCGCTTACCGAAACGGAATCTGTTTATAACAGTATCAAATCACACTCAGCCTCTATGCCCGGCATGGAGTGCTTTACCAAGGCATTAAATGGCTTTAACCGTTTAAAAGAGCAGGGTAAAATTAAAAAAGACATCCTTATTGTTATCGATTTCAGCAAATCATCTAACAGCAAAAGGCTTTGGATTATTGATATGGCTGCTAAAACCGTAGTTTATAATACGCTTGTAGCTCATGGCCGTAACAGCGGAGATGAATTTGCAAATGCTTTTAGCAATGATAACAGCTCTAACAAAAGCAGCCTGGGTTTTTATGCCACGGGCGAAATTTATAATGGCAAGCACGGCCAGTCGCTTAGGCTTGACGGCCTTGAGCGTGGCGTAAACAGCAATGCGCGCAGCAGGGGAGTAGTGATGCATGCAGCCGATTATGTTAGCGAAAACTTTATAAAAATGCACCAAAGGCTGGGCCGTAGCCAGGGATGCCCTGCATTGCCGGCCAACCTTACTAAAGAGGTTATTAACCTGGTAAAAGACAAGGCATGCCTTTTTATATACCACCCTACTAAGGCTTACAGGTCAGCTTTTGCCTCTTAATTTGTTATACAAAACCTTGTCAAGGTTATAAATATCGGGGCGAAATTGTAGCCCGTCTTTATCCATCCATGCGGTCCAGTACAACTGGTGCACATGGATGGGTTTTTTTATGCCTATACTTTGCGTTTCATTAGTAGCTACCATTTCCTGAACTTTTTCGGGTGTCCAGCCGGCCTTCTCATTGTCTAAAACATATTCTGCCAGCTTAAACGGATCCTGTACCCGCACACATCCTGAGCTTAGCGCGCGGTAGCCTTTATTAAAGTATTCCCTATGGTTGGTGTCGTGCAGGTATACATAAAAGCCATTTTGAAAATTAAATTTTATACGCCCCAGCGAATTATGGTCGCCCGGCGATTGTACGTATACGTAATGGTCGGCAATTGCCGAATCCCATTCGGCGGCGCTGATTTCTTCGCCTTTGTACATTATTTTCATGTTGAGGTGGCTAAAGTGGGCCGTATCTTTAATAGCGGCGGGTACCAGGTCTTTTGCCAGATAGGTGGGTGGTACTGTCCATGTTGGGTTAATTACCAAATTATTTAGCACCGAGTGCAGTACTGGGCTGCGCCTGTCTGGCTTGCCAACTATCACCTTATAGGTTTGCAGGGTATCTTTGCCATTTTCAAGTATAGAGAGTGTGTAGGTGGGGATGTTTACTAAAATGGATCTTTCGCCAAACTCATACGGAAACCACCTCCAACGTTCCAGGTTGGCAATTACCTGCTCCCTGCGCTGCTCTTTTGTAAAGTTAAGCGCCTGCATGGTGCTGCTGTTTACAACTCCGTCAGGATATATGCCGTGGCGTGCCTGGAACTTCTTCACGGCGCTGCGGGTAGCCTTATCAAAACTGTTACCGGAGGCTTTTTCTACAGTAAGGTCGCCCCAGTATGCCAGGCGTTGCTTTACAAGCCCTACAGTGGCTGTAGAATCCTCAAGTGAAAGGTTCTTTTCAAAAACTATTGCAGCCACGGCATTATCATCGGGCAGGCTGTTGAGGTAGCCCAGGCTGTTGCGCAGCGCGCCATAGGTAGCATGGCGCGGACGGCAACGTGCTACAATATCATTTATATTATGATTTTGAACGGCTTCAGCCAGTATTTTACCCGAATCAAATTTTTTAGGTGCCAAAGCCCAGTCGTAATACACCCCTGACGGTTTTAGCTTTCCTTTAAACAAATGCGTTGCCAGCGTGCGTAATGATTGCGTAAGCATCAGGTCATAGCGCATGCACTCTTCTTCCGTAATGGTTTTTAGGTTTTCAAACTCCTTTAGGTAGGTATGGTTATAGTCTTCGGGCATAAGGCCGTCGCTACCGGCATCGGCTACAGCAGCTATAATCGCAATGCGGTCGGCATCTTTAGTCCATACCGTGCGGTTATCGTGCTGTGCATAAAATTGCTGTACTTCTTTAGGCTGTTTGCTTAATAAGGCATCATCAATAGGTAGTGCGATGGTTTTAAGATAGGCGGTATTTGCTGCCTGAGATGTACTTTTCTCGTTAGTGCCGGCTGCATTTTTGCAGGATATGGCAAGCAGTAGCAGTAATGCCATTGTGGTAGCTCTAAGCATGATTGTTTGTTTTTTGGTTAAACAAAATCCGTCAATGGCTATCCACAACTAATCCGGGCTAAGGCAAATATTTGCTCCGTGAGCAACGACAGGTAATTGCCGGATGTGTGGCGAGCCACTCAAATTCTACTTAAAGGTACAAACAAAACACATTTGTTTTACTGCCTAAATGGTAATATTTTTATAATGTTTTTTATTGGTTTACAGGGGCTTGTGCATAACGTAGTGTATGCCTATATCGCCTATAGAAAACGCTATTCCGGTAGTGTCATAGCCCATTTTTCGGTAAAAACCCAGCGCAATTTCGCGGGCGTTAAACCACATGCGCTGTCCGCCGTTATTTCGTGCATAATCTTCGGCGGCCTGCACAAGGCGGTCTCCCAGGCCTTTCTTCTGCTTGTTGGGCAGTACCGCCATGCCGCGCAGCTGAAATTGCTTCTCTTCGGTAAAAAACGCGTGGCGTGCTTCAAATAAAGAGGTAACACCTAAAATTTTATCGTCTTCAAAAATGCCAAAATGTACAGTAGTCGGCAGCGTGTCGCCATCAAAAATACAGGTTTCTATAAGTTTGCCCGGACGCAAAACCGGGTGGCGTACGGCAAAAGTCTCTGTGGCTGAGATAGTTTTAATGGTGTACATAGGGCTAAGTCTAAGGCTAACAAATTAGTAATAAATATTTTAAAAATGGAGATTTTTATTGGGTTAACTTTTTTTAAAAAAAAGCTTGCACAGCCCTAAAAAAATTACTTATATTTGCACCCACATAAGCGGAAGTAGCTCAGTTGGTAGAGCTCCAGCCTTCCAAGCTGGTTGTCGCGAGTTCGAGCCTCGTCTTCCGCTCAAAAGCCTTAAACGAAAGTTTGAGGCTTTTTTTATTGCCCAGCCTGAAGTTTTATTATTTATCCTGGCTTCAGCGGGTATTATTGCCCTTGGCTTCAGCCCAGGGGAAATAAAAAAGCTCCCGTTTGTGGCGGGAGCTTTTTTTATGTTTAAGAAGGTTTTACTCTTCCTCAAATTCCTGAACATCGCCCGATGCTGCTTTGCGCACGTTAATGGCGTGGCCCTGTGCATCTACAACAAAGGCTACAAATTCAATATTAGCAGTATTGGCTATATTAGCCGAGGCAGCAACATTAAAGGTTTTTGTAAAAGTATTGCCCACCGTAGTCTCTGTAGCTGCTATGCTTTCGCCTAAAAGCGGTGTAAGCAGCTGGCGCAGTACGTGGTTATGGTGGTAATCTTCAATAACATCAACACCGTTGTAATAGTTAGTATAGTTATGCTGCTCATATAACAAGCCGTTTTCAAGTACATATACTACAAGCTTAAGGTTGCTAAAGTTGCTGCTAAACTTTACATTAACGTCAAGCGTAATGTTTCCGTTGCTAACAACCGGTGTAAGCGCCAGGCCAAGACCCGGGTTAGCGCCCTGCGTAAATCCTACAGCCTGTGCCAGGTTATCCGGCTCAGGAAAAGTCCATTGTGTCATCCTGTTTAGCATACCTTTAGGGTAGCCCGGAATGTTTATAATATCTTCCAGCTCAGTAGTGTCAAAATTATACGGGTCATACACAGAGCTGCTCTGATTACTGCTTGGCCTATGTATGGCTACGGGTACAAAATCTTCGGTAAGTGTATGCAGTTGCTCTATGGCCCATGCTACGCGCGGGCAGTAGCCGCACCAAGTACCGGTATAGTCTTCCACCAAAAGCCTCTTTTTAAAGGTGGTTTCGCTACCGTCATAAAACCTTACAACAAGCGATGAACTGATTTGACCAAGGTATTTTGCAGTTACAGTATAGTCGCCTACCTCTTGTGTGGTAAACGAGTTATCACTTATAAGGGCACCGTTGACGTAAAATTCTGACTCGGCTGTCAGGTCAGTATTATTATTATCTTTTGCTGTAAAAGTAATGGTTTCACCAATGGCCCTGGCCGATCTGTCTGCTGTAAGAATAACACCGTTTGCAGATTGCAGCACAGTGTAATCGCTTTCGCACCCGGTTACTGCCAAAACAGCAATAAATAATAATGTAAAAAACTTTTTCATTTGATAGGGTATTTACAGTAGTCTTTAAAACTTAAAAGGCTGTAAAATAGTGTGTATAGATTAATTTTTAACTATCCTTATTTTAGATGTACGGTTGTCCTGGGTTGTAAATGATGCAATATAAACCGCAGCACTTAAAGAAGACATGTCTACAGCCTGTGTACCTTGTGCTATAGTAGCCGTTTTTACAATCTGGCCGTTTATGTTGTACAATTCCATAGTAACATTGTCATCAGCAGTAACATCAAGTTGGTTTTTAACCACAGTGCTGCTAAGTGTTACGCCCATGTTTTTAAGTGATGTAAAATCAGAAACAGAAGCAGTAGGCTGATAATTGTATGTAAAACTGATAAGTTCTTGTGTAGTATTACCGCTTGCATCTACTTCTAAAAACGTAAATGAGTAGCTTACAGGGGCTCCGTCTACGCCGGCATAGGCGTTCCAAAAGTGGTCGGTAGGGTCGTTGCTAGCGCCGGGAGCAAGAACCACTGGGTTATTAGGGTATTTGTTACCTTCAATTACAGAGAAATAACAAAGTTGAGAAAAGCAAAACTGCAGGTTCATATTGGTGCCGGTTTCCGGGTTTCCGGTAATATCGTCTACCCTTACTTTAAACCTGAAAGACTCGGTAGAGTTGTTTTTTACGTGGATAAGCATTTTTGCAGTGCTCTCTGCAAGTGTTGAGTAGTTAAACACCTGGTTGTCTGCAATAGCAACTTCTTCGCCATTAGCATTTACAGTGGTAAAAGCAATGCCTTGTGCCTGTGCGAAATAAGAAAAAGCAAAAGCGGCAAGTAAAATTAATTTTTTCATGATAGTAGTAGTGTAATATAAAAAATTCAGAGTTATGCGTTAATTAAAAAGGCTACCGGAAGCAGTTATGCCGCGTCCGGTAGCATTTATATAAATATAGTTATGCTTATAAGTACAAAGCTTATTTAAGAATAACTTTTTCAGTTTTTTGAGTGGTTTCACCTTTAATCTGGGCAATATACATGCCTTTTTGCAATGAACCAAGGTTTAGGTTGTCGCCATCGTTAACATTGGTTGCAGTATAAACTACTTTGCCTGTAAGGTCAACAATAGAGATATTTACAGCTTCAACCGAGCTTATGTTAAGGATTCCTGTAGTTGGGTTAGGATACATTGCAAAAGTTCTTGTAGCTACAACTTCGTTAGCTAACGTGCCATTAGTTTTGAATGCAGAACCTGTAACTGAAGAGGTTCCAAAATTAGCAGTAGCCTGGTTGTAAAGTACATCACCGTTAGGGTTAGTAATTTCAATACCGTGTGCCGTGCTTCCAAAAGACCATCCATCACCATAGCCATCATAAAGCTCTACAGTATAACACTCAGTGCCATCGCCGGGTAGTATTGCATAATGTACTTTAGTGGTGTTAGCATCAGGGCCACCAGCTCCTGCAGCGCCTGGACCTGCTGCATACGGGCCGCCAGAAGTTACTACAGTACCTTCGCTGTTTTTAATAGCCCAAGACATTTCGCCTGGGTAATTATCTGTTTTTACGTTAATAAAAACATTATTAGCGCCTGTTTGTGCATTTATTACATCAAAACCCGCAGTTCCAAGAGCCGGGTTAGAAGGAGCACCACCGTTTATTGAAGAAATTTGTACCGTGTAGTCAAGGTCCGGGTTAAATTCTACTGCGTCAAAAATAACAGTTTTGGTACCAAAAGCTGCAATTGAGGTGGTAGTGGTTTGAGTGCCTATTACTGTATTACCTTGTTTAATTTCAATTGTAGAAGCAGTAATAGGATTTGTGCCATAGTTTTTAATGGTTGCTTTTGCCACACCTGTAGCGTCGCAAACCCTCACGTCAGATGTAGTTGCAAGCGCGTTGTTTGTAACTCCTGTAAGTGTTGTACCACAACCGCTGTTTACACTGTTTTTAATTGCTGTTCTTGAAGGCTGAGTAAGCTCTTTTGTGAAACCGTCAGGACAAATCCTGTACACTGTAGGGAAGTAATTAAGCTGATAAGCATCTGATATGCTGCCGTTTGTGTCATCGATAATTGGGTAAGGAGAACCTACAGTCCAGTCGCCTTGCGTAGTGCCATAGTCACCCGGAGGGTTAGTGCCGTAAATAGACTGTACAGATGTACGCGAGTCACCTTCTATAAACAGTACCACAATTTCGTCAGAGCCTCCTTCGCCATAGGCATAGTACACATCCTCCAGCGCACCTGTGTGGTGATAGTTCCAGCATGGGCCACACCAGGTTGCAGAAATATCTATGATTACAGTTTTACCTGCAGCAAGATATTCTGATAGAGTGTGTGATACACCGTTAATGTCTGTCGCGGTAAAATCTGGTGCAACACTTCCGTCTGCAAGTTGTGCCTGGGCCGTTATTCCGGCAAAAGCAAAAAATGCGCTTAGTAATAATTTTTTCATGTAATCAAGTTTTAACGTTAGTTATGTTTTTTTTATCAATAGTGGCCGAAAATTATGTAAAAAAATTGTTATGTAAAAAGTTTTGGTACAAAATATTGCATAAAAAATTTATTAGTAAAATATTCTCAGGAAAAGGGATTTAAAAATGCGTTTTTGGAGCTAAAACCGTGATTTTTATAATTCTACCAATTCCATAGGATTATTATTTTGCACAATTATAGCCGGAGTATTTTAAAATTTTTTTAATATTGCCGTGCAAGAATATTTACTTAAAAAAAACTTAAAATGAAAAAGCTTCTAATGCTGTTTTTATTTGTTTCGGCAGTGGCAAATGCGCAAAAAGAAATGCCTGCCGTATCGCTTAAATCCGAAAACAACAAATCGTTTAATGTAAAAACCGATTTCACCGAAGAAAACAAGCTGTATGTATTCTCGTTCTGGGCCACATGGTGTGTGCCTTGTATACAGGAACTTGACGCCATAAACGAGCACTACGAAGCCTGGAGCAAAGAGCTTAATATGGAGGTTGTTGCCATAAGTATAGACGACAGCCGTACTCAAAAACGCGTTAAGCCACTCCTTAACGGTAAAAAATGGCCGTATACCGTACTGCTGGATAGCAATCAGGACCTAAAAAGGGCTTTGGGTATAGCTAACGTGCCTTACACAATCGTGGTTAAAAATAAAAAAGTGGTTTATATACATAACGGCTACAGTCAGGGTGCTGAAACAGAGCTGTATAATAAACTGAAGACGCTGTAAACTACTGATGAAAAAACTATTTATTTGGCTGTTGCCCCTGGGCTTTGCCCCGGCGTTTGCACAGAATAATGACAGCCTGCAGGAAAAAAAAGATTATGGCCGTGTTTACGGGGGCTTTGAGAGCAACTCGGCATGGTATATTAATGATAAGGGTACTGGTGTAAATCAGGCAGATACACCCATAAACGGCAAACCCATACGCTCTAACAACTACCTGCTGGTTAACTACCAGCTGGGCGGTTTTACCGCAGGTGTACAGGTAGAGGCTTATGAGCCCAATGCCCTGCTTAACTATAATCCTGGTTTTAAGGGTACTAATGTGGGTACGTGGTATGCCAGCTATAAAACCGAAAAGTTTGAATTTACCGCCGGTTACCTTTATGAGCAGTTTGGCAGCGGCATGCTGCTGCGCGCCTGGGAAGACCGTGCACTGGGCATAAACACCGCACTAAGGGGCGGGCGCATTATCTTCCGCCCCAGCGATAACGTAAGACTGACAGCACTTTACGGCCGCCAGCGTAGTGGTTTTAATGTGTCTGATGGCGATATTTATGGCTTTGACAGTGATTTTAACCTTAGTACGCTGTTTAAGTTTGAGGAGAGCGATTTAACCTTTGGCGCCAGTTATGTAGGCCGTTACCAAAAATTACCGGAAGCTATAAATACTTTTGATGCGTTAACCAATGCCGTAAGTGGCAGGCTAAACTTTATTCACGGGGCGTTTTACGCCTCAGGAGAGTACAGCTATAAGTCTAAAGATGGAGTGCTTAATACACAGAACAAGCTGACTAACAGCTTTGTAAAGCCGGGTAATGCCATATTGCTTAATGCGGGCTACAGCAAAGAAGGCCTTGGTATAGATGCCACCGTGCGCCGTACCGAGAACTTTAAGTTTTTGAGCGAAAGGGAGCCAACTTATGTAGATGCAACATCGTCTAGCCTTAACTTTAACGATAAGGTACTCAACTTTACACCGGCACTTACTAAGCAGCACCACAGTAACTTAGCAAATATTTATGTATACCAGGCGCAAACCAAGGTAGATTATCTGGGCAACCTGATTATGAAGGCCGGGGAAACCGGCGGGCAAATAGACGTGTATTATGACTTTGCTAAAGAAACGGTAATAGGCGGCAAATATGGTACTAAGCTGGCATTCAATGCTTCAAGCTGGTATAACCTGCCCGGTGAATACCGCCTTAACCCGGCCGAGTACAGTACAAATGTATTTGGCGTTGGCGAAAAATACTTCTCAGATTACAATGTCGAAATACGTAAACAGTTGTCAGAAACCTGGCATACAGCGTTTTACTACATCCGTCAGTACTATAATAAAGAATGGCAGGAGGGTGGCGACAAGGTAAATACCAACATCGTTACCGGTGAGGCGACCTATAACTTTGCCGAGAATAAATCAATCAGGTTTGAAGGAGAGCACATGTGGGCCGATGCCGATAAAAAGAACTGGGTAGGCGGTACCATAGAGCTTAATCTTAACGATAAATATTCCCTATATGTCTGGGATATATACAATTACGGTAACGATGACAAAACAAAACAGATACACTACTACAACGTGGGCGGAGCATACCGCATAGGAGCAACCCGTATTGCGGCAAACTTTGGCCGTCAGCGTGGTGGCCTTGTATGTGTGGGCGGTGTATGTCGCTTTGTGCCAGAGAGTACGGGCCTTACGCTAAGCATCAGTACAGCATTTTAAGTTTTTAACCCAAACTTAACCAAGTGGAAATCCCCGGCCAAGGCTGGGGATTTTTATTTACATCCGGAAACATAAAATACCGATATCTCTATGAGATAAAAAAGGCTAATTTTCTTACATTTTTGTTTCAAAAAGTGCTTAATTTTTCACTTTCGGACTTCAGAATTACTTTAAAATTCAGGTGCCGGTAAAGCTTAAAAATTCCTTTGTGGCAAATTTATATCAAAACGCAGCGGCTAAAATTATTTCTACGGGGTCAAACCCGTATTCATGATTTTGCGTTTTTTACGATATATCGTAAAAAACGGTGAATAAAAATCAAATCCAAAAGTGAAAAATTACCCATTTTCAAAAAAGTCTTCCGATTCTCATTTTGCGGCCTGACTTTTTAATTTTTGGTATCAATTTTTAAACAACGCCTGACTTCTATTTATTTCAGCCCACTCAGGTCAGCCCCAGTTTCCAGTTCCTCGGGCTCCTTTCCCTGACGGAACAGCCTTGCAGGCAAATGGCCCTTAAGGGTCACCGTTTTTCCGTGCACCTCAAGCCAGCTGCCTTCGCGCAGGCCCAGTACGGGTAGCGTATTAAATGCGTGAAACTCTTTAATCCTGGTTTCGCGCGTTTCGCCCATGTGGGTGCTGCCCGGCTGCGGGTCAAGGTAGTGCGGGTTCAGGTTAAACGGTATAGCGCCCAGCGTTTTAAAGCTGGGTGGGTATACAATGGGCATATCGTTAGTGGTTTGCATGGTCAGGCCGCAAATGTTGCTGCCGGCGCTGCTGCCCAGGTAGGGCGTTCCGTTAGCAATGGCATCGGCCAGCGGGGCCATGGCACCGGTTTTGTACAGCTGGCTTACCAGCAGAAAAGTATTGCCACCCCCGGTAAACAGGGCTTCAGCGTCTGTTAACGCCGCCGCGGGGTCGTCAAATTCGTGCAGGCCTTTTACCGCAATGCCTAACTTTATAAAAAATGCCGCCGCCCGCGCAGTATATTCCTCGTGGCTAATGCCTCCGGGGCGGGCATAGGGTATAAAAACAAGCTCCTTGCATCCGGCAAAGTGCTCTTTTAGTGTGGGTAACAAATACTCTAGGTAGCCTCCGCCGTGCAAAGTGCTGGTACTTGCAATAATTAATTTTTTCATCCGTTTAACTAATTGTAAGAAAAGGTAAAGGTACATCTTTTTGTGCTCGGCAGTCAAGTCAGCATCAGGATACCAAGCCCTTTTTTTACAGCCACAACCACCTTATTATGCTTTTTAAAAAACACCTTGCCCTGCTGCTTTGCCTTGCTGCTACAAGCATTTTTGCGCAAAACCGCACAACCCTTAACGGAAAAGTTATAGCCGATGCCGAAGACCTTTCGAGCATCTATGTTATCAATAAAACATCCGATGCCACCGTAAAAACCACGCGTGGCGGCTACTTTACCATCGATGCTAAAGTAAGCGATACCCTGGTGTTCTCTGCCGAAAAGCTGGGCACAAAACCGGTACTGGTAACAGAGGAGAGCTTTAGCCCCGACCTGTTTTTTGTGGCGCTCGATGGCAGCAGCTACCTAATACCAGAGCTGCTCATTATAGATTACAGTTATATTAACGAAGAGTCGCTGGGGCTGGTGCCTGCCGGCAAAAAGCAATACACCCCGGCCGAGCGCAGGGTGGCCACGGCATCGTCCTGGCGCATGAACCCAATGGGGTTAGACCCTGTTATAAACCTGTTTAGCGGCCGCACCGCAATGCTAAGAAACGCCGCCGAGATTGCCAAAAAGGAGGATTTGATGCAAAAAATTGGCTATCTTTATACAGAGGATGATATTGTGGCAAAGCTAAAAGTGCCTGTAGATTATGTAAAGGGCTTTGTATACTATGCCGTAGAAAATAAGCATTTTGTTAAGGCAATGGACGATAAGAACCAGGATATGGCAAAATTTTTGCTGTCTGCTTTAGCACAGAAATACATTAAAATCCTCGCTGAAGATGAATAGACTGGTGCTGTGGCTTTTACTGCTTGCTTTTACCGCACATGCGCAGGATTTGCCCATGCTTAGCGGCCGCATTACTACAGATACCGTGGGTATGGGTAATGTGTACGTAATAAACAAAAAGCTGGGCACAGAGGTTAAGACCGATGCCGATGGCAACTTTAGCATAGGCGTAAAGCCCGGGCAAACCCTGGTGGTATATAGCGATGTTATAGATCCAAGGGAGTTTTACATCAGCGCAGATTCGTTTACAAACCCGCCTTATATAATGGCTGTAGAGCTCAGGGGCTTTAATATAGAAGAGGTGGTTATAGAGCAAACCGTAACCTCAGAAGGCCTTGGGCTGGTGCCAAAGGGGCAAAAGCGCAATTCGCCTGAGCAAAAAAGGGTAATGGCTTACCAGGGCAATACAACAGGGCTTAGCGGGGTGGTCAACTTTTTAAAGGGCAGGCTGTTTTTAGAAAAGCTAAAAACCAAATATGCTATTAAAGAGATGCACCTCTTTGCCTTGCAGCGTTTGTATACCGAGGCGCAGCTGGTGCGCGATTTCAGCATCCCGGCCGAGTATGCAAAGGCTTTTTATTTTTATGCCGTGGATGATGAGCGTATCGCCGTGGCGCTTAACGCTAACGAGCCCGGTGCTGCTAAGCTGCTCCTGGCCGAATTATCATTAAAGTATTTAGAAATCCTTGAACAAGAATGAAACAGCTGCTATACATACTATTGCTTTTTACGCTTTCTGCAATAGCCCAGGAACGCCAAACCCTGTTGGGCAAAGTTATGGTAGATGATGCCGTAGTGCCGGATGTTTTTGTAATCAACAAACAAACCGGCACAGAGGTTAAAAGCGATGCGCAGGGCACGTTTAGCATTGCCGCAAAGCCCGGCGACAGGCTGGTGGTATACAGCAATAAGATAAACGTGCGTGAGTTTTTGCTGGGGCAGGCATCATTTGTAAACATGCCCTATATACTGGCTGTAGAGGTTAAGGCAGAGCAGATAGAAGAGGTAGTGGTAAACCGCCCAACGGTAACCAGCGAGAGCCTGGGGCTGGTGCCCGAAAACCAAAAGCGCCTGACCGTAGCCGAGCGAAGGCTGGCGGCTGCTAATAGCGGCCCGATCGATATATTGCTTAACCTGCTCAGCGGGCGCAAAAAAATGCTGGAGCGCGAGCTGGCTACCGAAAAAAAGGAGCTGGCCATGGAGGCGCTTAACGGCATTCTTAACGAAGATGAAATTGCATCAAAATATAAAATCCCGATAGACCAGGTACCGGCCTTTTTGTTTTATGTAATAGAAGATCCACGCATTATAGAGGCGGTTAAATCGGGCAATGATGCCCGGGTAGACCTCTTGATGATAGACCTGGCAACACCGTTTTTAGCACTTAAAAAAGACGCCGGAACACCCGCCACACAACCCATACCCGTAAGTGAAGACTAAGCTTATTGCCATATTGCTCCTGTTTTGCCTGCCTGCCACAGCACAGCAGCGCGACACGCTGCACGGGCATATCAGCGTGGCAGAGGCAAGTGCGCCGGGTATCTTCGTCATCAACAAAAACACGGGGGCAGAGGTTAAGACCAACAATAATGGCCTTTTTAAAATACCCGCCCGCAATGGCGACAGGCTTGTGGTGTACAGCGATAAAACCGTAGTGCGTGAGTTTTATATTGATGCCAATGCATTTAAAAACCAGCCTTACGCCTTAGAGGTAGAACCGCAGGGTTATGAGGTAGAAGAGGTATTTGTAGACCATACCCTTACCGCCCAGTCGTTAGGCATTGTGCCGAAGGGCCAAAAACAAAATACAGTGGCAGAGCGAAGGTTGTATACGGCTGCGGGAGACAGGCCGCTATGGGTGTATGCCCTGGGGCTGCTGGCCGGCTCTATGCCTGTTGACCCCTTTATCAATGCCATAACGGGCCGCACAAAAATGCTTAAAAAGGAAATGGCAGGAGAGCGGGGTGGGGTAGTATTCAAAAAAATAAGCGGTGTGTATACCCCGGATGAACTTACCCGGCTGGGCATACCTCCCGAAAAAGCAAATGGCTTTTTATACTTTGCCGCCGAAGATGCAACGCTTAACAACGTCCTTTCAGAAAGTGACGAACGCATAAGGCTCGAACTTGCTGTTATAGCAAATAAATACCTTCTTTTGCAACAGGAACCTACTGCCGAAATCAAGGCGCCTGCCCAAAATATAATAACAAATGAAGACTAAGCTCACAGCCTTGTTAATGCTTTTGTTTTGCCTGCATGCCGCCGCACAGCAGCGCGACACGCTGCAGGGCCGTGTTACCGTAGCCGATGCTAATGCGCCGGGTATCTTCGTCATCAACAAAAACACTGGGTTAGAGGTTAAGACCAACAATAAAGGCCTTTTTAAAATACCTGCCCGCAATGGCGACAGGCTTACGGTATACAGCGAAAAAACTGTGGTACGCGAGTTTTATATCGATGCCAATGCGTTTAAAAACCCTCCCTATGAGCTGGCGGTAGACCCACAGAGCTATGAAATTGAAGAGGTGGTAGTTACCCAGGGCCTTAGCCCCGCTGCCTTCGGCTTGCCCGAAAACCAAAAACGCTACACCGTAGCCGAACGCCGCCTTAAAACCGCCGGCGAGTTTAAGCCGTCACTGCTGTTTTTTTTAGGCGGGGGTATTTCGTTTCCGTTAGATCCCATTATAAATGCCATAACCGGGCGCACAAAAATGCTCAAAAAAGAGCTGGCTACAGAGCGCAGGCAAATGGCCATGGAGGGCATTACCGATATTTATAACGAAGAGCAAATAGTAAGCGTGCTGGGGATACCTTCGGATAAAGTGCAGGCTTTTTTGTTTTATAGTGTAGAAGACCCTGTACTGATGCAGGTAATGAAAGAAAAAAATAACGAACGTATAAAGCTGGAGCTGTACGTACTTGCCCAAAGATACTTAACTTTACAACAGGAAGAAGCCGGCCCTGCCGAAACCCCGGCACAGCAGCCCCAACAACCTGCCCATGAAGACTAAGCTATTATACATACTGTTACTGGTTACCCTGGGCATGTCAGGGCAAAACCGCACTACGCTAAAAGGTATTGTAACTGCCGCCGATGTACCCCTTGCCGGTGCTTATATTATAAATACAGCCACAGGGGCAGAGGCAGAAACCGATGCCAAAGGCAAATTCAGCATTGCGGCTAAAAATGGCGATAAGCTGGCCGTATACAGCAAAACTACCGAAGAGCGTAAGTTTTACGTTAGCGATGAATCGTTTAAAAATATGCCCTGGGTGCTGGCCGTAGTGCCAAAAGCGTCAGAGATTGAAGAGGTTATTGTTACCGATACGGTGGCCATAATTCAGCCCGTACAGGGCGTAGCCGTTAAAACCGTAGCCGAACGCCGTTCCGATATCGGCGCCGAAACAAAAATCAGGGATATGGGCGAGCTCGGCGGTGGGCTGGCAGTGCAGCTGGATCCCCTGTTTAACGGTAAAAAAAGAAAAGCGCTGCGCAGCCAGCTCGAAACAGAGAGGCTGCTGGGTATTATAGACGGCATCGGCAAAGTATACAACAAAGAAGATATTGTAGAAATCCTGCACATCCCCGCCGAAAAAACGGAGGCCTTTGCATATTATGCCGCCGAAGACCCTGAACTTGCCCATGCCATTACAAGTAATAATAACGACCAGGCCCGCCTGCTGCTGGGTGTACTTGCCGTAAACTACCTTAAGCTGCAGCAGGAAGAAACAACGCCGGCTGAGCCGAAATAATATACTAACTTCCCAAATCATGAAAACCAGGTTTTTGTTTGTACTCATGTTGTTTACGCTTTGCATGTCAGGGCAAACGCGCACCAGCCTTAAAGGCCGTGTAATGGCCCCCGATGTGCCCGCCCCCGGTCTGTTTGTTATCAATAAAAACACCGGCACAGAGGTAAAGACCGATGCCCGTGGCGAGTTTACAATTCCTGCCAAAAATGGCGATAAGCTTGTGGTGTATAGCACTAAAGTAGAAGAAAAGCAATTTTATGTGGGCGATGACTGGTTTAAAAACATGCCCTGGATACTGGTGGTTACCCCAAAAGCAGAAGAGATTGAAGAGGTTATCGTTTCCGACAGTATTAAAATAAACGACCAGCCGGGCAGGCTCGCGGTATATACCCCTGCCGAAAGGGCTGTAAATACCGGGGCTAAGATTAAGGCCAACACCATGGAGTACCAGGGTGGCGGTGTTGCTATTGGCATAGATGCCGTATTTAACGGTTCTGAAAAGCGCAAACAGCTGCGCCGCGAACTCAAAACTGAACAACTGCTTAAAAATATTGAGGGCATACAGGGCATTTACAGTAACGACCAGATTATAAATTACCTGGGCATTGCGCCCGATATGGTTGATGCATTTTTGTATTATGCCGCCGAAGACGAACTGATAGCTGCCGCCTTAAAAGAAAAAAATCCTGAAAAGGTAAAAATGCAGTTGCCCGTGGTGGCCCTGGAATACCTTGACCTTCAGTATGAAGAGGCTGCGCCCGAAACCGATAAGCCAATCAAAAACTAAGCAATATGAAGTACATTTTATTTTTCGTAGCCTTATTTTCCTTTAACGGCCTTTGGGCTCAAAACAACACGGTTAAGGTTGATACGCACAGCCAAAAAGCTGTTGCCGTGGCTGTTGAGTGGACAGCGCTGCTTACTGCCGGCGAAAACGTCGAAAAAATTATGACCCTTACGGCGCTCCCTTTTGTAAATGATGGGGATGAGATATTTCTGACAAAACAGGAGGTATTGGATTTTTATGAAAGCGTTATATCAAACAAGGGTAAGCGCAAAGTGCCTCAAATGAAAGGCAGTGTGCTGTCTGAAAGGAATGAGATACTGGATCATTGCATACCGGTTGCGTATACCGTGGTGGCGGTAGATGTTGAATTTGAGGGTAAAAAAGAACGTATTGTTATCAGTGTTTCAAATGTAAACGGCGAATATAAAGTTGCCGGCTATAACGACTAAAGTTTATAATGGCCTAATTTCCTACCTTTGTTAGGCTAACAAAAACCAAACCCTGATGGACATTTTTCATATCACGGCGCCCACCGCGCCAAAGGTTCCTATAATAATAAGTTCACCACACTCCGGTACCTTTTTTCCTGATGATATCAAGCAGCGCTTAAAGCCGCAAATGGCTGCCGCGCCCGATGATACCGACTGGTTTATAGACCGTTTATATGATTTTGCCCCGGCAATGGGCATTACTGTTATCAAGGCCAACTACAGCCGTTGGGTTATCGACCTGAACCGCGACCCGCAAAGCAAACCCCTGTATACCGATGGCCGTGTAATTACCGGCCTGTGCACCACTACTGATTTTAACGGCAACCCGTTATATGAATATGGCGAACCCAATGCCGCCGAAATTGAGCAACGTGTAGCACAATATTATAACCCCTACCACAACCAGTTAAACGAATTGCTCGAATCAACCAAAAACGAGTTTGGCATTGCTTTGCTGTTTGATGCGCATTCTATCCGTAAAGTGGTGCCCGGCATCCGTGCAGAGGCTTTCCCTGATCTTATTTTGGGCAATAACGACGGGGCTTCGGCGTCTGCCAATATAATAGATGCCGCTTGGGATGTTTTGCAAAACAGCAGTTATGAGGCACAGCACAACCACCCCTTTAAGGGCGGGCATATAACGCGCCACTTTGGGCAGCCGCAAAACAACATCCATGCACTGCAGCTTGAAATGGCCAAAACCAACTACATGGATGCTACCGAAACGCAGTATGATGAGGCAAATGCCAATCGTATGCGCACCGTGCTGCAAAATGTATTTACCCAACTTATAAAAACCGTTACAAAATAATGGCTCAATACACTTTTAAAGGCCTGCTTACCCAGGAGGGCTGGATAAACAATGCCGCCGTAACGCTCGATGCCCTTGGCAATATCGTTTCTATAACGGCTGTTGCTTCGCCGCAGGGCGAATATGTAAACGGCTACGCGCTGCCGGGCTTCCAGAATGCGCATTCCCATGCATTTCAATATGCCATGGCCGGGCTGGCCGAATTACACAGCGGCACCGGGGTCCAGGATGATTTCTGGAGCTGGCGCAACGCCATGTACGGCCTGGCATTAACGCTATCGCCCGATCAGATGCAGGCCGTAGCAACCATGCTCTACAGCGAAATGGCGCGTCATGGCTATACCGCCGTGGCTGAATTCCATTACCTGCACCATGATAAAGACGGCAGGCCTTATGCCAACCTCGCCGAAATGGGGGAGAGGCTGGTAGCTGCCGCAAAAACAGCTGGCATACGCATTACGCTGGTGCCCATGTTTTACCAGCAGGGCGGCTTTGGGCAGGCTCCTGTAGAGCGCCAAAAGAGGTTTATTTCAGCCACTGTAAACGATTATTATAAGCTGCTCGAGGCAACCGAAAGAGCCGTCAAATACCAGGAGCATGCTAATGTGGGCATTGGTATACACTCACTACGGGCAGTAACGCCTCAGGATGTTATAAACATATGCCAAAATTTAGAGGGCAGCAAACCGTTCCACATCCACGTGTCAGAGC
>Ga0265798_10003131_pt1 | contig 23816 bp, 19 predicted proteins | sample P3T30metagenome_FD_192430 | JGI IMG/M metagenome (GOLD analysis project Ga0265798, IMG submission 192430) | Plant litter microbial communities from East Loma Ridge, Irvine, California - P3 T30 | ecosystem: Environmental > Terrestrial > Plant litter > Unclassified | place: USA: California... | reverse complement strand
GTCCATTCGGCCAGTCCGGCGCGTGCCAGCAGTGCGCCGTAGCTCTCGCGCCGCGCTGGGTCGGCGATGCTGGCCACGCCACCATCCTCCAACCGCACTTGGTTGGCGCGCAGCCCTGCCAACGGCCCCGCCTTGCCGCCCACGCGCAGCAAGTCTTCAATTAACTTGTCGGCCGCCGCCGCGATGGCCGCCGCCAGCGACACCGTCTGCGACGAGCCGCCCGCCATCGAGGCCGCCGGCAGGCTGGAGTCGCCCAGCTCGAAACGCACCTTCTCCAGTGGCAAGCCGAGCCGGTCGGCCGCATGCTGGGCCTGCACGGTCGCCGTACCCATTCCCATCTCGTGGGTGGCGCAGGCCAGCAGTGCCGAGCCGTCCGCGCCCAGCGTCAGCCGCACCGAATTGCCGGGCATGCGGGCATACGGGAAAGTGCCGGCCGCGCAGCCGACGCCGACCAGCCACTCGCCGTCGCGCCGCCCACCCGCCGCCGCGCGCCGCGCTTCCCAGCCGAAGCGCGCAGCGCCGTCGCGCCAGGCTTGTTCGGCGCCATGCTGCGAGAACGGCTGTCCCGAGATCGGATGCCGCTCCGGCAGGTTGCGCAGGCGCAGCGTGACCGGGTCCATGCCGAGCGAGCGCGCCAGCTCGTCGACCGCGCTCTCGACCGCAAAGGTGCCGATGGCTTCTCCCGGCGCGCGCATATAGGTGTTGGGCACGATGTCGAGGTCCAGGTGGCGCTGGACGATCTCGAAACTATCGGACCGGTACTGGGTGCGGGTGCCATAGGTGTATTGCTCCGGACAGGCGCCATAGGTTGGCATCACCGAGTAGCCGGTATGCAGCAGGCCGCGCAAGCGCCCGTCACTGTCGGCCGCCAGCGCCACCCGCTGCTCGGACGGCGAGCGCCCGCCGATCATGCGGTACACGCCTTCGCGCGTCAGCGCCAGCCGCACTGGCCGCCCTGCCAGGCGCGCGGCGGCAGCGGCTACGATCTGATGATCCCACAAGCCCTTGGCGCCGAAGCCGCCTCCGACGAAGGGCGACACCACCCGGGTCTGGCCGTCCTTGAGGCCGAACACCCGTGCCAGCCCCTTGGCGCTGGGGCCGATCGCCTGGGTGGTGTCGTGCACCAGCAGCGCCTCGCCGTCCCAGGCCACCGTCACCGCATGCGGTTCGATCGCATTGTGGTTCAGCGGCGCGGTGCGGTACACCTGGTCGACCCGGTGCGCAGCCCGCGCCAATTCGCCCTCGACATCCCCCACCGACACGTGGTTCTTCTCGAACAGCATCGACGGCGGCACGCGGGCATCGGGTTTGGCAGCCTCGAACACGGTGCGCGCCGGCGCCGCCTCGTACTCGATGTCGAGCAACGTCGCCGCGTGATCCGCCTGTTCCTGGGTCTCGGCCAGCACCGCGGCCACCACCTGGCCGTTATAGCGCACCTCGGCATCCTGCATGATCGGCAGTGCGCTGTTGCCGGCTGCGGACAGGTCGGCGCTGCCGATCATCGGCAGCTTGCCCAGGCGCGGCATGTTTTCCCAGGTGAGCACCAGCGCCACGCCGGGCGCCTGGCGCGCCCGCTCGGCATCGATGCGCACGATGCGGCCGCGCGTGATGGTGCTGTGCACCAGGGCCAGGTAGGCCAGCCCTTCCATCGGGACTTCGGCCGCGAAGCGCGCCTGGCCGCCTACTTTCAGCGGTCCGTCGACCCGCTCGGCCGCGCTGCCGACGGCACGCTGGCGTTCCAGCAGCGGATCGGGCCGGCCACCCGGCAGCCAGGCGGCAGGGGTCCAGCCCAGCACCGTGCGCACGGAACCGATGATGACGTTCTGCAGTTTGCTCATGATGCGCTCCCGTTCGATGCCGGCGCAGCAGCCAGCGTGTCCAGCATGAGACCGAGCGTGCGCCGCGCCAGTTCGATCTTGAAAGCGGCGCCCGCAGGCGGCGAGGCGGCGCCGAATTCGGCGTCCATGGCGCGCGCGACTTGTGCTGCGTCGACCGGCCCGCCCAGCAGCAGGGCCTCGGCCCGCAGCGCGCGCCACGGCTTGGGCGCCATGCCGCCGAAGGCGATGCGGATGTCGGCAATGTGGCCATCCCGCACTTCCAGGCTGAGTGCCACCGACACCACCGCGAACGCATAGCTGGCGCGATCGCGCACCTTGCGATAGCCGGAATGAGCGGCGCGGTTGGGCGGCGGCAGCTCGATCGCCACGATGACCTCACCCGGCACCAGCACCGTTTCGATGTCGGGACGGTCACCCGGCAGCAGGTGAAAGTCGGCCAGCGGCAACCTGCGCGCGCCGTCCGGGCCGGCCAGGTGCACGATGGCGTCAAGGGCGGCCAGCGCCACGCACATGTCCGACGGATGGGTAGCGATGCATTCTGGCGAGCCGCCGATCACGGCGTGGTAACGGTTGAAGCCACCGTGCGCGTCGCAGCCGCTGCCCGGCTGGCGCTTGTTGCAGCGCGAGCCCACGGCGTCCTGGAAATACAGGCAGCGGGTGCGCTGCATCAGGTTGCCGCCGACGGTGGCCATATTGCGCACCTGGGCCGAGGCGCCGGCCAGGATCGCGCGCGCCAGCATCGGGTAGCGTTCGCGCACCAGGGCATCGGCCGCCACCCGGCTGTTGCGGGCGGCGGCGCCGATGGTCAAGCCGCCGCCTGGCGTAGCCACGATTTCCCGAGACAGGCCGCTGACATCGAGCAGCGCGGCCGGGCCCTCGACACCTTTGCGCATCAGGTCGACCAGATTGGTGCCGCCGCCAAACAGGCGCTGCCCCGCCATGGCGCCCTGCACGGCCAGTTCGAGCGACGCCGCGCGATGGTAGGTGAGCGGCTTCATCGCGCGCCCTCCTGTGCGACCTGCATGATGGCGTCGACGATGCCGTTGTGCGCACCGCAGCGGCACAGGTTACCGCTCATGCGCTCGCGCACTTCTTCACGCGTAAGTACGGGCACCGCACGCAGGTCGGGCGAGATATAGCTTGGCATGCCGTCTGCCACCTCGCGCAGCATGGCAGCCGCCGCGCAGATCTGGCCGGGCGTGCAGTAGCCGCACTGGAAGCCGTCGTGTTCGATGAAAGCCGCTTGCAGCGGATGCGGGGCGTCGGCGCCCAGGCCCTCGATGGTAATCACCGAACGGCCTTCGGCCTGCACCGCCAGCGTCAGGCAGGACAGCACGCGCTCGCCGTCGACCAGCACGGTGCAGGCGCCGCAGGCGCCCTGGTTGCAGCCAACCTTGGTGCCGGTCAGGTGCAACCCTTCGCGTAGCAGGTCGAGCAGGGAAACGCGCGCATCATCCGGCGCGTCCACCTCGACCCCATTAATAGTAATCCCCATCGTTGCCCCCTCAAAGCACGAGCGGCGGCGCCGCCCTGCAAGGAATTATACAACGAACTTCGGAGTATTCAACTATCGTTTTGTACGACTTTCGTTAATATCTGAATGAGTGTGTCCTGTTCGCTCGGCGTCAGCGGATCGAGGAACTGGCGATACATCTGATGATAGGTGGCCTCCAGGTCGCGCACCTTGGCCTGCCCGGCTTCGGTGAGGCGCAATGCCACCGCGCGCCGGTCGCCGGCCACGCGCTCGCGCGCCAGCAAGCCGCGCTTGACCAGGCGGTCGGTCGCCGATGTGAGCGTGGTACCGGCCACGCCCAGGTAGCGCGCGATATCGGTCGGGCCGCAATCGCCGTGGCTGGCGACGTAGAACAAGGTCTGCTTGTCGATTTCGTTGAGCGGCTGCTCGCCACCGCATGCTTCAGCCAGCTTAAAGCGGCGTGCAAATCCATCGAAAGCGGCCCCGAGCGCAGCGAGTTGCGCGTCAGTCGGCGTGGTCATAGGTGTTTTCCTGCCCTGCTTGCGTCGCGCGTCCGTGTGGAGTCAGGCCGCGCAGGCCGCGAAAGTGGTTTTATCGAGTGCAGATTGTAACATCGGCGCCCCGGCGCCGCGCCGTCAGTACAGGCTTCGGCTCGGCTTCATTTCACCAGCGCCGACGCCCGTGCATAGTCCGTTGGCGTAACGCCCGTGACGCGCCGGAAGCGGCGGGTAAAGTAACTCTGGTCGGCATACCCGACCAGCCACGCAATCTGCGCCAGCGGCAGGCGCCCCTGCCGGATCAGCTCCTGGGCGCGCCGCATGCGCGCGCTTTCGAGATACGCGATGGCGCTGGTGCCGGTGCTCTGCCGGAACAGGCGCGCGAAGTGGAAGCGACTGACGTTCGCGACATTTGCCAGCATCTGCAGGTCGATCTCTTCATGCAGGTTGGCGGCCATGAAGTCCTTCACCCGCTGCAAGCTGCGCGGACTCAAACCGCGCGGCGCATGCTCGCGCGGGGCGTCCTGATGATTGAAGCGGCACACCAGGTGCAGCGCCAGCGCATTCGACAGCGCCTGGCTGACATAGGCCGGGGCCGGATGCGGCGGGCGTTCCAGCTCGTCCAGGAACAACGCCGCGATGCGTTCGACGAAAGGATCGCGCGTGCCGAAGCAGTTCACCAGCACGGTGTGCGGCGCCGCGCCGCGCAGTGCCGTCTCGGCCGCCAGCGTGAGCAGCGATGGCGGCACCCGCATCAGGATGATGGACCCGGGGCCGTCCCAGGACCAGGCCGACGGCATGCCTTGCGGATGAATGCCGATATTGCCCGGGCCGATGGTGGCGCTATGCGTCTTGCCATCGCGGACCTGGGTCAGGCGCACGATGCCGGACAGGCGCATGCCGATCACGTCGTCGTGCAGCACGCCAGAACTGACGCTGCCGGCAGAAGTCCATTCGTAGCGGCTGACGGTCACGCCATCCCATGGCCGGTCCCGGGTGCTTGCCGCGGGCGTCGCCAGAAGCCCGTCATTTGCAGCGTTGGAAGCTTCCACCTTCTCCTCCACACAAAGCACGTCAATACCAAAGATGCGCAATAAGTTACCACGCCGGCGAGCATCCCTTGCACATAATAATTGGCAGGTGAAGGCGATCGCTACCTCCACCTGCCCGTCCTTAGAACTTTGCGACACCGCCAAACCAGGAGGATTCCAGCATGGGTATTAGCAGTCAACAGGCGCAAGCCGCCATCGATGGCGCACTGGCCAGGGCCAGGGTGCTCGGCGTCCCGGTCAACATCGCCGTACTCGACAGCGGCTGCCACCTCAAGGCCTTCCACCGGATGGATGGCGCCTTCCCGGGGTCGATCGACGTCGCGCAGCGCAAGGCCCGCACCGCCGCCCTGTTCTTCTGTAATAGCGAAGACCTGTGGGAATACTGCAAGCCAGGCGGAGTTGGTCCCGGTCTCGAACGCAGCAACGGCGGCCTGATGACTTTTGCAGGCGGCATCTCGCTCAAGTCGCCCGACGGCGCTGTGGTGGGCGCGATCGGGATCTCGGGCGGCGCGGTGGCGCAGGACCAGGAAATCGCCCGCGCTGGCGCCGCCGCCTTTGCCGCGCTCTAGCAGTCCCCTTCCCTTCACATCACACAAGGAGCATCACATGTCCAAGACTATCCTGATCACTGGTGCGGCCGGCGGCTTCGGCCGCGGCGCCGCCCTCGGCCTGGCCCGCGCAGGCCACCAGATCATCGCGACGGTGCACGTCTCGTCGCAGGTCACCGCCCTGCGCGAACACGTGCGGGAACTCGGCCTGGCCGACCGCATCCGGGTCGAGCGCCTCGACCTGCAAGACCCCTACGATATCGACCAGGCCGTGGGCTGGGATGTCGACATCCTGTGGAATAACGCCGGCATGGGCGAAGCGGGCCCGGTGTGGGAAATCCCGCTCGACCTGGTGCGCAACAACTTCGAAGTCAACGTCTTCCTGCCGCTCGCGCTCACCCAGCGGGTGGTGCGCAAATGGATCGACAGCGGCAGTCCGCGCGGCCGCAAAGTGGTGTTTACCTCGTCAATGGGTGGCCTGTTCACGCCCGCCAACTGGGGCACCTATGTCTCGACCAAGCACGCGCTGGAATCGATCGCCGAAGCGCTGCAGCAAGAACTGGCCACCTACGGCATCCAGATCCAGACCATCAACCCCGGCGCCTACTACACCGGCTATAACGAAACCATGGCTGACACGCCGTTCCGCTGGCTCGACGAGCGCCAGCACCTGACCAGCCGCGCGGCGCTGCGCAAGGGTTTCGACGACTTCTTCGCCACGCCGGAAGGCAAGATGGATGCGCAAGAGATGATCGACCGGATGATCGAGATCGTGCCGCAGGATACCGGCAAGTTCCGGAACGTGATGCCAAAGGTGATCGAGGACATGCTCAAGCAGCACCAGATCGACGCCTGGAACAACACGATCTAGTCGCATCATGCCGTTCTTCTCAACCCTGCTGTCCATGTGCCTGGCGGGCCTGCTGCTCGCAGCGTCTCCAAGGACTCGGGCACAACCACACCATCCGACCATGCATACCGAGACTGAAACCAGGAATAGTCAACTCGTCCAATCCGCGTTCGATGCATGGACCGCCGGCACCGGCGGGCCCTTCGCCTTGCTCGCCGACGACGCCCAATGGACCATCGTCGGCGGATCGCTGGCCGCGCGCGCCTACCCTGACAAGGCTGCGTTCATGAACGAGGTGATCGGGCCGTTCAATGCACGGCTGCGCGCACCGCTGCGTCCCACCCTACGCAAGCTGTACGCCGATGGCGATACCGTGATTGTCTTCTTCGACGCCGCCGCGACCGCGCTCGATGGCCAGCCCTACCTCAACACGTATGCCTGGATCATGGAAATGCGCGATCACAAGGCGGTCAAGGTGTGGGCCTTCTTCGATTCACTCGCATTCAATGCCTTGTGGACGCGGGTGCAAGCGGCGCCGGATCGTTAGACCATCTTTCATGCCAATGTCACAGGCCCGCGCTACACTCCATAGCGCGGTTTTTTTTTCGCCCCCGGATACCGGATTTTTATCGCCCTTTCGTCTACCCATGTAATACATGCCCAACGATCTAGACGAGTGGTTCGTCCACGAGGTCCTCCCGCCGAAGGCGCCCTGATGCGCTACCTGCGGCGCAACTGGCGCGACGCGTCCGAATGGACCGATTTGCGCCAGGAGGTCTACGCACGCGTGTACGAATCGGCGAAAGGCGGCTTGCCCGAACGGCCGGCCGCCTTCGTGCTGGCCACCGCGCGCCATCTCCTGATCGACCGCGCGCGCAAGAGCCAGGTGGTGTCGATCGAGGCGTTCGCCGAGCTCGATGAGATGGCCGCCGACGAACTGACGCCGGAGCGGCATGCCAGCGGGCGCGCCGAACTGGGCGTGCTGATCGACGCGCTGGAGGCCTTGCCGCCGCGCTGCCGCGAAGTGGTGGTGCGGCGCAAGGTGCATGGCATGTCGCAGCGCGACGTCGCGCACGAGATGGGGATTGCCGAAGACACGGTAGAAAGGCAGATTGCGAACGGCATGCGGGCGCTGGCCGACGCCCTGTTCGCGCGCGGGGTCGGCGCCGGCATCATCAAGCTGGAACGCAAGCTGCGCAAGCGAGGTACGGATGATTGATATGCACAAGAATGCAGGGACGATCGAGGCCGAAGCGGCCCACTGGCTGGCGCGCCAGGACGGTGACGACTGGAACGCGGCAGGCCAAAACGATCTCGATGCATGGCTGGCCGCGGATACCCGCCACCGGGTGGCCTGGCTGCGCCTGCGCGCAGCGTGGCGCCAGGCCGACGCGCTGCGCGGCGAGCCGACCGCCGCAGCGCCGCCCCGTGTCCCGCTAGCGCGCTTTTCCACCTGGCGCATCGCTGCCGGGGTGGCGCTGGCCTGCGCCCTCGGTGCCCAGCTGGTGCACATGCAGGGCGACGCCAGGGTCCAGCACTATGCAACGCGGGTCGGTGAAAGCCGGCTGGTCGCGCTCAGCGACGGCTCGCGGGTGACCCTCAACACCGACACCCGCCTGCGCACGGGCAGTAACGACGCGCGCACCGTCTGGCTCGATGGCGGCGAAGCCTATTTCGATATCGCCCACGACCCGCAACACCCATTCGTGGTGCAGGCCGGCGCCAGCCGCATCACGGTGCTGGGCACCCGCTTCACGGTACGCCGCGAGGGAGACGCTACCCGCGTGCTGGTCGCGCAAGGCAGCGTCAGGCTGAGCGAGGGACCTGCCTCGATCGACCTGGTGCACGACCAGGAAGCGTCGGCGCACGACGGCGCCATCGTCAGGCGCAGCCATGACCGGGCCAGCACCGAGCGCCAGCTGGCGTGGCGCGAGGGCCGGATCGTGTTCGACCAGACCACGCTGCAGGACGCGGCTCGCGAATTCAACCGTTATAACGACGACCAGATCGTGGTCGACGACCCTGTCGCCGGAGCCATCGTCATGGGTGGCAGTTTCGCGCCTACCAATATCGACGGCTTCGTACGCCTGCTCGAACAGGGTTTTGGGTTGCAGACCAAGCGGCGCGGCAAGGACATCGTGGTGTCCCGCTAGATCTTTTAAGACCGAGATACCGGATTTTGACCACTCGGCCGTCCTTGAAGGGGAGCAGCACAATCACAAGCCGCAAGGCTTCCCCACAACGCAAGGAACCATGACCATGGCACATCCCACCCTCATCGGCGCCCTCTGCGCCGCCCTGTTCTGCAGTGCGGTCCAGGCCCAGACGCTCCCTATGCATATCCCGGCCGGCGAGCTGAAGACGGCGCTCGACCAATATGCGGCGCAGACCGGCGTGCAGCTGCTGTACCGGGCCGACGATGTGCGCGGCCGCCACAGCCCCGGAGTGCAGGGCCCGATGGAGCCGGCGCAGGCACTGTCGGCCCTGCTGGCCGGCACCGGCATGAGCACCCGCAAGGACGGCAGTAACGCCCTGCTCATCTTTCGTCCCACTGCCGTCGAAGCCCAGGCCGCAGCCGCCGACACGGAACTGACCACCGTCACCGTCACCGCGCAAAAGCGCACCCAGTCGGCCCAGGCGGTGCCGATCGCCATGACCGCGCTGTCGGCCAAGACCCTCGACGTGCACCGGGTGCAGGGCCTGCAAGACCTGGCGCGGCACACCCCAGGCCTGCTGGTCTCCGCCTTCAGCCAGGCCAATCCGACCATCGCGATTCGCGGCATCAGCAATACCTTCTCGCAGATCGGGGTCAACAAGCCGGTCGGCATCGTGGTCGACGACGTGTTCATTCCGCGTAACAGCGCGGCCAGCTTCGAGCTGTTCGACCTGGAGTCGATCGCCGTGCTCAAAGGCCCGCAAGGCACGCTGTTCGGGCGTAACGTCACTGGCGGCGCCATTGTGATCACCACACGCCAACCGGATCTGTCGCAGTTCGCGGCGGAGAGCGAAGTCAGCGCCGGCAACCATGGCGAACGCCAGGCCAAGGGACTGGTGAACGTACCGCTCGGCGCGAACGCCGCCCTGAAGCTGTCCACTTCATTGCGCCAGCGCGATGGACTCGGGCGCGACCGCCTGAGCGGGCGCGAACAGGACGATATCGACAGCCAGAACTTCCGCGCCCAGGCCTTGTTCCGGGCCGGCCCTGGCTTCGACGCGACCATCAGCGCCGACTACGGCGACGACCGCAATGGCGGGCGCACCCTGTCGTCGGACACGCTGGGCAACGACGGCGATGTGCGCACCTCGGAAGTAGGCGCCGAACAGCGCTTCGCGCGCATCATTGCCGGCCTGTCGGCCAAGCTGGTGTGGCGTCTGCCGGCGGGTGAGATCACCTCGGTCAGCGCCTGGCGCAAGTCGCAGTCGGGCGAGGATTACTCGGGCGTCGGCGCCAGCTATACCTTTCTTACCACGGGCAGCCAGAGCCTGACCCGCGACGCCGACCAACTCGACACGGTCTCGCAAGAGCTGCGCTATGCCAGCCCGAAATGGGCCGCCGGCGATGTGGTCGCCGGTGTCTACTTTGCCGACGAAAAGGGCGACCGCCAGCTCGGCACGCGCGGCCTGGCCGCCGGCACCGGACTGCTCGCCAGCAGCACCCTGGCCGAGCAGTCGGTCGACAGCCGCAGCGTGGCCGTGTTCGCCGATGGCGTGCTGCACCTGCCGGCCGATGTCGATCTGACGCTGGGCGCGCGGTATACCCGCGAACGCAAGCGCGCCAGCCTGGTGCGCACCGACAATCTGCGCGCAGCCAACAGCTTCGCAGTGGCCGGCCTGTCCAATGAATGGAGCGAAACCACGCCACGCGCGGTGCTGAGCTGGACGCCGCGCACCAATCTGATGACCTACCTGAGCGCGACCCGTGGCTTCACCAGCGGCGGCTACAACGCCGACGCCTCGAGCGCGGTCGCGTTTCGCACGCCGTTCGATCCCGAGACCGTCAACAACTTCGAACTTGGCCTCAAGTCGCAGTGGCTGCAGAACCGCCTGCGCGTAAATGCGGCCGCGTTCCGGATGAAGTACCGCGACAAGCAGGAACTGGTCAACAATACGCGTACCGGCATCCTCACCATCGTCAATGCCGGCAAGGCGACCGTCGATGGCTTCGAGGCCGAACTGGCGTACAAGGCCGCGCCGTGGCTCGACCTGTCGGCCAGCTTCGGCTACCTGGATGGGCGCTACGACCAATTCGTGGTCGCCACCGTCAACAACAGCGGCAATCCGCTGTCGAATTCGCCGCGCCGCCAGGCCGGCCTGGCGGCCAACTTCAGCTATCCGGTGGCGTTCGGCTACCTGGTCGGCGCCGCCAGCTACGCCTGGAAGGACAGCTATAACACGGGCGCGGCCAACGACCCGAACCTGCAACTGCCGGGCTTCGGGCTGGCCAACCTGTCGGCAGGGGTCGAGTCGCCGGACCGCAGCTGGCGCCTGCTGGCCTGGGTCAAGAATGCAAACGACACCGAGTACCTCTTGACGCGCTCGACCCAGGTGGTGCGTGCCCGCTATGCCGGCGAGCCGCGCACTTTCGGCCTGAGCCTGACGGCGCGCTTCTGATGGCGGCGCCTTCGATGGGGCGGCGCGCGCTGCTGGCGGCGCTGCTGGCTGGACCGGCCTGGCCGCTCGCTGCCGACGCCGCGCCGCAGGAAGACTTGCCGGACCGGCCTGGCGCGCCGCTGGCGCCCAGGCAGCCCGGCCGGCTGGACATCCACCACATTGCGACCGGGCGCGGGAATGCCACCTTTGTCCTGCTGCCCGACGGGACCAGCCTGCTGATCGATGCTGGCGCCTCGCTCAATGCCCTCGATGTCTCGGTAGCGCCGCGGCCTGACGCCAGCCGCCGGCCCGGCGAGTGGATTGCCCGCTACGCGGCGCGCCACCTGGCGCGCGCCGGGCTGGACGGCATCGATTATCTGGCCGCGACCCACCTACACCCGGACCACACGGGCGACGTCGGACCGGATGCGCCGCCATCAAGCAAGGGGCCGTACCGCCTGGGCGGCGTCACCGACGTGGCCGAACAGCTTGCAGTGCGCACGCTGCTCGACCGGAGCTACCCGGATTATGACTATCCGACACGTTTCGATGCCCCGTTCGCCGCCAACTACCGCGCCTTCGTCGCGGCGCGACGCGCAGCTGGCCTGGCAGTCGAGCGCTTCCAGGTGGGCAGCGCCCGCCAGATCGCGCCGCGCGCGCACCGCGCGGGCGCGCCCGCCTACGAGGTGCGCACCGTTGCCGCCAATGGCGAGGTTTGGACCGGGCAAGGCGAAGCGACCCACAAGCTGTTCCCGGAACTGGCGCGGCTGCCGCGCGCCGACTGGCCGAACGAGAACCAGTGCTCGGCCGCGCTGCGCATCGGCTACGGCCCGTTCAGCTACTTCACCGGCGGCGACCTGACCAGCTACACGGCCGATGGCGCGCTGCCGTGGCAGGACGTGCTGGGCCCGGCGGCGCGCGCGGCCGGCCCCGCCAGCGTGGCGACCGCCGACCACCACGGCATGTTCGATGGCCTGGACGGCGACATCGTACGTACACTGCGCCCGCGCGTCTGGGTCATCCAGTCGTGGCATATCGCGCATCCCGACATGCTGCAGCTCGAACGCGTGTTCAGCGAACGCCACTACGCTGGCGCACGCGATGTGTATGCCACCAGCGTGATGCGCGAGAACCTGCTGGCCAACGGCCGCCTGACCCGGCGCATGCGCAGCCACGAGGGACACGTCGTCGTGCGCGTCGCGCCGGGCGGCGCGCAGTTCCATGTGGTCGTGACTGACAACGGCAGCGAATCCGATATCGTCCGGCTGGTCAGTGCGCGCATGGCCGCCTAGCGCGTAGATCCACGTCATATGGATGACATACGGAAGGGCTAGACTACGTCCGTCTCTCCGTGCGTTTCCTCTTGAACGAACGTTCATCCGCCACAGCTGCACCCGGCGGATTTTTTTTTGTGGAAGCGGCCATGCCATCGCCCCGGGCCTGTCTAATGCGATTGGGACCGGGCCTTTATCCGTTGCCAGACCGGAGCATTCCATGACTACTTCAGACCAGACCGATCTCGACCAGCGCATGCAACGCGACCTGGCCGATAGCTACGATGAAGAGCTTGAACTCGAGCTCGACGACCGCGACCTCGATCCCGACACCCTGCTGCCGTCCCCGACCCGCAGCGAGCAAGAAAAAGAATTACGCCGCCAGTACTTCCACGAGCTGTTCCGGCTGCAGGCCGAACTGGTCAAGCTGCAGGACTGGGTCGTGCATACCGGCCACAAGGTGGTGATCCTGTTCGAAGGCCGCGACGCCGCCGGCAAGGGCGGCGTCATCAAGCGCATCGCCCAGCGCCTCAATCCGAGAGTCTGCCGGGTGGCCGCGCTGCCGGCGCCGAACGACCGCGAGCGCACCCAGTGGTATTTCCAGCGCTACGTCTCGCACCTGCCGGCGGCGGGCGAGATCGTGCTGTTCGACCGCAGCTGGTATAACCGCGCCGGCGTCGAGCGCGTGATGGGTTTCTGCACCGATGACCAGTGCGAGGAATTCTTCCAGACCGTGCCCGAATTCGAGCGCATGCTGGTGCGCTCTGGCATCCAGCTGATCAAGTACTGGTTCTCGATCTCGGATGAAGAGCAGAACGCGCGCTTCCTGAGCCGCATCCACGATCCGCTCAAACAGTGGAAACTCAGCCCCATGGACCTGGAGTCGCGCCGCCGCTGGGAAGAGTACACCAGGGCCAAGGAGATCATGCTCGAGCGTACCCATATTCCGGAAGCGCGCTGGTGGGTGGTGCAAGGCGTCGACAAGAAGCGCGCGCGCCTGAACTGCATCCATCACCTGCTCGAGCAGATGCCGTATGTCGAGGTCGACCGCACGCCGATCCAGCTGCCGGAGCGCGAATATCACGACGACTATGTGCGCCGGCCGGTGCCGCAGGAAATCATCGTTCCGGAGGTGTACTGACCGGGCACCGGTGGTCGCCAGCGCGGATGCGGGTATTAGCGCCGCTCGATGCTGGCAACCTGGCCCCTCCGGCCATTGCGGTCGAAGGCAGCAGCACGGATCGTCCCGCGCGCGGCGATCGGGCCAGCCACCAGCGGGCTGGTGGCGGTCGGCATGCTGCCATCGACCGTGTAGCGCAAGGTCATCCCGGGCAGTACGTGGTTCACCTTCACCTGTCCGCCCTCCTCGATCATGCCCGGCGGCGCGATGCGGTAGGCCATTTTGCTGCCGTCCAGGTCCAGGCGCGGCAGCACACGCTGGCCCAGCGCATTGACAAAGCCCGACCAGGCCGTGCGGTGCAGCGATTCCGCCCAGGCAGGATCGGCTTCGCGCGCCCAGGCGGGATCCGCCGCCCAGCCCCGTTCCGCGACCGCCACCAGGCGCGGCATCACCAGATAGTCAATGCGGGCCGGGTCCATCGCGGTCTCGGCGAACAGATTGGCCTGCAACCCACGGACGCGGCGCTTGCCGTAGTCGGTCAGCCGGTCCTTGCCGATGCGCGCGGCTGCGGGCGCGTTCTTGTTGATGTCGAGCGGGATGAAGTCGTACACGGTATCGAGTTCCACATAGGCGCCCCAGTTCACGCCGTGCTCGTCGGGATTGGCGTTGTGGGCCATGTCCATATACATGCGCGTCACCGGCGTGAGCACGATGTCGTAGCCAGCGTTGGCCAGGCGGTAGGCCAGGTCTTCGTTGCCGGTGGTGTTGTTCCAGACATAGGCCAAGAAGCCGCGCTCTGTGAAGCGCGGGTTCGGGATCAGCTTGGGATGGCCGTCGAGCATCGTCTGGCGCGCCGCCAGCTCTTCCCAGCCTGAGGTGAACAAGCCATGCTTGCGCATGATCTTGTCCACACGGTCGTAGAAATAGTCCCACAGGTCGGCCACCGTTTCCAGATTGTGCTTCTTCATCATGGCCAGGCTGACGGGCGACTTTTCCCAGGCGCCGAGGGCCAATTCGTCGCCGCCCATGTGGATGGTGGACAGCGCCACGCCCGCCTCGCGGTGCATGGCGACGACCTCGCTGACCACATGCTCGATGAAGGTGTAGCTCGATTCGTGGCCCGGATTGATCACGTTATCGCCGAAAAACTGCGGTGACTGGTACTTCGAGCTGTCGTCGAAGTCGCTGAGAAGGTATTTGGCGAAGTCCTTGTCGCCGCCCGCCTTCAGCCGGTGGTAGCGCGATTCCATCGCCTGCACGGCGGCGCGCGCGTGGCCCGGCATCTCGATTTCGGGAATGACCTCGATGTGGCGTGCGGCCGCGTAGCGCAGCACTTCCTGGTAGTCGGCGCGGCTGTAATAGCCGCTGCCGCTCGGATTGCGCGGGTCGGGCCCGGAACCGTAGGCCGGCTGCAGGCGCACGCCGGGCTTGGCCGCATGGCCGCGCACCGCGCCCACCGCGGTCAATTCGGGCAGGCCGGCGATCTCGAGGCGCCAGCCTTCATCGTCGGTCAGGTGGAAGTGGAATTTGTTCAGCTTGAAGCGCGCCATCAGGTCGAGCCACTTGAACACGACGTCCTTACCGTGGAAGTTGCGCGAGACGTCGAGCATGAAGCCGCGGTAACCGAAGCGCGGCGCATCAATGATGGTCAGTTCAGGCAGGCTTGGCGCCTTGGTCCCGGGCAGCGGCATCAGGTCGCGCAGGGTTTGCACGCCATGTGCCACGCCGGCGGCGCTGTTGCCGACGATGGCGATGCCGGCGTTGGCGGCGATGCTCAAGCGGTAGGCTTCCGGCGAAGACTGGCCCGGCACGCTGCCGATGCTCAGCGCCAGGGCCGGACCGCCGCTGGCCGCCAGCTCCACGGGGAACAGCGAGCGTGCCAGCACCGCCTCGTTGCTCAGGTTCGACGACGCCGTGACCGTGGGGCGGCCTTTGAGCACAAGCGCGCCGCTGCCGGCGTCGAGCTGCAATGGCGTCGGCAAGACCTTCGGCACCGCGTCAGCCGGCAGCAGTTCAGCGCGCGCGTTGCGCTCGTAGGTATCCTGTGGCGTGACCAGCGAATGCGGGCTGTCGGCCACGCCTGCCTGCGGCGGCTGCGCGAGCGGCGCTACCGCAAACTGCAGCGCGACGCCGGCATCCGGCGCCGCGTCATACACCAGGTACGGCCCGTTCGGTGCTCTGGATGCGGTATAGACCGAGTCGGCATGCCGGTAATTGAATTCGACTGTCTGCCCTGGCGCCAATCCCTTGAAGTCAGGTCCCGGATACAGGCGCAACAAACCGCCGGCGACCTGCTCCAGCAGGATACCGTTCGACTGCGCACCCTTGGGCATGCGGTCGATCGCATTGAAGTACAAGGACCAGCCGCGCGCGGGCAAGGCGACGGTATCGCCGTTGGTCAAGATGAAGCGGGCCGGCGTTGACCCATTCGGCAGCTGCGTGGTGGCCGGAGCGCGCTGGAGTTCCCACTGCAGTTGCAGCTTGGCCCCATTTGCCACCACGGCCGCAAGCGCCGGCATGGACAGCGCGACCAGCGCTGCCATCAGGATCGGCACAAGCAGGCCGCTCAATTTTGTTGTTTTACCCAAAGAGGTTCTCCCTGTTTCGCGAATTTCACCGGCCCTGTCCGTGCGTCGCCTTGGGCGCCGCGAACAGGCGCTCGATCTCTTCCAGCGATTTGCCCTTGGTCTCGGGCAGGAAGAAGGTCGCGGTGATGAAGTACACCGCGGTGCAGGCTGCCCAGAACAGGAACATCATGTGGAAGCCGTAATTGCCCACGATCGGCAGGAAGGCGCCCGCGATCAGGGTGCCGGTGCCCTGGTTGATCAGCAGCGCCACGCCCATGCCCACTGAACGGATCCGGGTCGGCATCAGCTCGGACAGGGCCAGCCACACGCACACGCCCGGCCCGATCGAGAACGAGGCGATGAAGAAGCCGATGAACAACGCGGCGAGTTGGCCGCTGCGTTCATCGGGCGTCGGCCCCAAGGTAGCGCGCACGACCTCGAGCGGCGCGCTGGTACCGTCTGGCGTCTGGATCCTGATCCGCTGCGCCATGTGCACGCGCCGCGCGGCGTCGACCGTCGCGCGCGCCTCGGGCGCCAGCCCCGCGATCATCTGCTGGGCCGCATCGAGCTGCTGCGCATCGCCGCGACCGCTCCAGGCAGCGCGGGCGCTGTCCAGCAGCGCGCGCCCCTCCGGCGACAGTGTCGCGGCCAGCGCCGCCTCGCGTGCCAGCACGCCTTGGGCTTCGGCAGTCGGCGTATAGGCTTCGGCCACCTGCTGCTTCTCGCCATACTGGTACAGAATAGTCAGCTGCTGCGGCCCCGCGCTGCTGCCCAGCTTCGCGTCGACCAGGTTCAGGTCGAGCGCATTGGCGCGCACCAGCGCCGCGACGTCGGCGCGCACGTCGATGCGCTCCGACTCAAAGCGGTGGAACAGCAGCGCCAGCGCGCACAGCGACACCATGATGCCGGCGGTGCCGATCTTGAGCAGGAACACCCTGCCCTTGCGCTCGACCAGCATGATTGCGCCGACCGTCATCACCATGTTGAGGATCTTGATCGCGGTGCCGTGGCTGGCCGCGCTCACCGGGTCGAGCCCGGCATGTTGCAGGATGGTCGACATGAACTGCAGGATCGAATTGATGCCGGTCGCCTGGTTGCAGCCCAGGATCACGCAGGCCAGCACGAATGGCAGCACATAGCGCCGTTCGGTCAGCATGTCGGTGATGGCCGCGCCCCGCGACAGCCTGGGCCGCGCGCGTTCCTCCGCCAGCGAGGCGCCGATCTCGGCCGCCTCGGCCTCGCAGTCAGCGGCGGGACGCAGCCGCGCGAGCACGGCGCGCGCCTGAGCGGGCCGGCCCTGGCGCATCAGCCAGCGCGGCGACTCGCTCACGAACAGGCAGCCCAGAAGGAACAGCAGGCCCGGATACAGCACCGCCAGGAACATGCTGCGCCAGGCGCGATCGGCCGCCGCGATCACGGCCGCGGTGTCGCTCCCCGCAGTCTGGATCGCCAGTTCCGCATTGCCCAGGTAATGGTTGCCGATGAAGGCCGCCAGCACGATGCCGGCCGTGAGCGCGAACTGGAACAGCGCCAGCCCGCGGCCGCGCCCATTGGCCGGCAGGCATTCGGCCAGGTACAGCGGCACCACGACCGCAATCACGCCACCGCTCAGCCCCTGCAGCAGGCGGCCCAGCATCAGCGGGATGAAGGATTGCGACAGGTAGATCACGGTGACGCTGCCGACGAACAGCAGCGCGCTCACCATCAGCATGCGCTTGCGGCCCAGCCAGTCGGCCAGCATCCCGGCCACCACCGAGCCGAGTATCGAGCCGGCCATCACGGCCGCCACCACCAGCGACAGCTGGGCCTCGCCCAGGCTGGTCGCGCGGTGCAGATAGGGCAAGGCGGGATCGATGATCCCGATATCGATCCCGTACAGCAGCCCGCCAAGGCCGCAGATCGCCGTCAACAGGAACAGGTGCATGCGTTGTTTGGTGTAAACCGACATTGCTCGCCTTGAATGTCTAAGTTGAAATATATTACCAACAATCACAGTGTGACATAGATGCCGCGCCGGTCCATGGCAAACGCGACGACCCAGCAGGCGAGCGTGTAGCCAAGTGCGAACAGGAAGGACGCCAGGTAGGGCGCGGTCCACGGCAGGAGCGCTTCCTGGAACAGCCACCGATAGAGCGACATGCCGCCCGCCCGCAGGCGCACCAGGACGACGACGCCGATGGTCGACAGCAGGTAGATGAACAGGGTGTTCTTGCCGAAGACGATGAAGAAGCTGGTACCGGTGCGCAGGCCTTTCAGGTCGATCAACCACACCAGGGCGCCCAGCATCATCAGGTTGTAGCCGACGCTGCACACGACATAAGAGCTGGTCCACAGCTTCTTGTTGATCGGCAGGGCGAGGTCCCAGCCGTGCGCCAGCAGGACGCAGGCGGCGCCTGCCGCCAACAACGCAAGCACCGTCTGCACATTGAGTCCCTTGCGCTGCAGGTAGGTAACGGCAAGGTAGCCACCCAACACATTGACGACCGACGGCAAGGTGCTCAGGATGCCCTCCGGGTCGAACGGGATGCCGTCGCCAGTGTACATATGCGATTCCCCCAGCACGGCCAGGTCCAGCGTGCGCACGGCATTGCCGGCCAGCGTGTAGTCGCCGAACTGCCACAGGATCCACCAGTAGCCGAGCGGCGCGACGACGCTTGCCACGACGACGCCGCGCACGCCGCCGTCACGCACGACAAGCGCCGCGGCCACGTAGCACAGGCCGATGCGCTGCAGGACACCCATGATGCGCACATCCTCGAACGGGACGAACTGCCAGTCTGGCGTGAAGAATGGAAACCAGTACAGCAAGAAGCCGCACAGGAAGATCAGCGCGCCGCGCTTGAACACGGTGGAGAGAAAGCGCGGAGCCTCCAGGCTACCCAGCTTCTTCATGCTCAGGGCCAGCGCCCCGCCGACCACGAACAGGAACGACGGGAAGACCAGGTCGGTGAGCGTGTAGCCATGCCACGGCGCGTGCAGCAGCGGCGCGTAGGCCGCACCCCAGCTGCCGGGAGTGTTCACGACAATCATCAGGGCCAGGGTCAGGCCGCGCAGGACGTCGAGCGACAGATTGCGGGTTGGGAGCGTGGATGGCATCTCAGGGGTTAAGGTCATGTGACGGTAGTGACCGTAACACGCGCAAACACCGAGTAGCAATTGGCAAGCCCTTCAGGATGCCAGGGCTTACCCTCCTTTACACAGGCTGGTATCAGCCTCCATCGTCACCGCGTTCCCCGAAGTCAGCCAGCAGGCCATCGCGCAGCGCGACGAAGTCCTGGTCGCGGCGCTGGCGTGGGTGCGCCAAGGGGATGTCCTGGATGCGCCGCACCCGCCCGGGCCGCGCCTCCAGCACCACCACGCGGTCGGCCAGGTAGACCGCCTCCTCGATATCGTGGGTCACCATCAGCATGGTGATGCCCTCCTCCTGCCACAGGCGCCGCAATTCCTTCTGCATATGCAGGCGGGTGAGCGCGTCGAGCGCGCCGAGCGGTTCGTCCAGCAGCAGCACGTCGGGCCGCCCCACCAGCGCGCGGGCGATCGCCGCGCGCTGCGACATGCCGCCCGAAAGCTGGTGCGGGTACGCGCCGGCGAAACCATCCAGGCCAACGCGTGCGATCTCGGCCGCCACCCGCCGGCGCCGTTCGGCGGCCGGGACATCGGTATTGGTGAACGTCAGCGCGACGTTCTGCTCCACCGTCAGCCACGGAAACAGACGGTGGTCCTGGAAGATCAGGCCGCGCTGCAGGCTCGGCGCCCCGATCGGCGCGTCATCCTGCAGCAGCCGGCCCTGGTAGTCCAGGTCCAGTCCCGCCAGCAGGCGCAGCAAGGTGGACTTGCCGCAGCCGGACCCGCCGACGATGGCGACGAACTCGCCCGGCGCGACCGTCAACGAGATATCGTCGAGCACCAGCAGCGATTCTCCTTTGAGCGGAAACGACTTGCTGACATGCTCGATGGAGAGGCCGGCGCCACGCCTGGCAGCGCCGGCGGGCGGACGTGCTTCGGCGCGTGGGAAGGGAGTGGCAAGCGTCATGAATTTCTTCCTTGTTTCAGATGATAGAACAGCCAGGCGGCCAGCCACGGCAAGGGCCACAGCAGGAATACATTGCGCAGGCCGACCAGGTCGCCCAGGTGGCCGGCAGCCAATGCACCGAACGTGCCGGCCGCCATGCCGAACAGCGTCAGATGGGCCGACACACGCGCCTTGTCGACCGGTGCGTGGGCGATGCGGCTGGTGTTGACCAGCGCATTTACACCCAGGCCCAGGCCGAGCAGCACCGATGCCGCCAGATAGCTGGCCGTCGTGGGGTACAGGCCAAGCAGCAGCAAGGCCGCCATGATCGCCAGGTGGGCAGCGCCATAGATGCGGTCACGATGGCAGCTGCCCAGCACCGCATTGCCCAGCCCCAGCAGGACCAGCACGAAGGCCAGGCCCTGCACCGCCATCAGCCACACCGCGTGGGCTTGCGGCCAGTGCAGCACCTGGATCGCGAGCAGGATCGAAAACACGCCCACGCTGGAGGCGGTGAAGCTGGCCAGGATTTCGAACAGATACGTCGTGCGCACCACGGGCAGGCGCAGCAGCTCGCGCCAACTCGATGCATCCTTGCCGCCCTGCGCGCGATGGCCGGCCTGCTCCGGCAGCACCTGCCATCCCAGCACCGCCAGGACCGCGAACATCAGCGCCGACACATAGAAGCCACCCGTCAAGCCGAGATGCGCGATCACGTAATTACCGGTGAGCGGGCCGGCGAACTGGATACCGAGCATGAGCGTACCCTTGTACCAGCCGGCCTTGCCCTGTCCCAGTTCCGGCAGGCGCACCAGGAACACGGTGCTCATCGCCACGATGCGCAGGGCGATGCACAGGCCAACCAGGAACATCACGACCGCCACCCACTGCCAGCCCGGCATCCACGGCAGGATGCAGAACATGCCCGAGAGGCTCAGGCTCACAGCCGCATACAGCATCTTCGGATTACCCCGCGCCAGGATGCGCCCGGCCGGTAGCGTGCCGATCGCCATCGCGGCCGTCTCGGCGCTGCTGATCAGGGCCAGCTGGAAATTGGTGACGCCCAGGTGCAGGCCGAACATCGTGGCCAGCACCTTGTTCATCCCGATTGTCATCCCGGACAGCATGGTCAGGCCGATGAAGCCGACCAGAAAGCGGCGCAGCTCCTGGGGCGCGAACAGCGGCGCCGCGGCGGGACCGGCGCCCGTCACGCCGACCGCCCGCGCACCAGCAGCCGCGCAGCGCGCGTGAACATCAGACTGAGCACCTGCGCCAGCAGCGCGATCACCAGCACCGACAGCAGCACCACGTCCATGCGGCCATTCTGCTCGCTCGTGAGCAGAAGCGACCCAATGCCCGGCGCCGCCGCGAACAGCAGCTCGCCGCCCAGGCAGGCCAGCCAGGAGAATACCTGGGCGTGGGTCACGCCAGTGATCATGGCCGGCAGCGCGGCAGGCAGCAGCACGCGCCGGAACATCTGGCGGCGCGTCAGCGTCAGCATGGCGCCGACCTCGCGGTAGCGCACATCGACCTGGCGCATGCCCTCGAAGGTATTGAGCACGGTCGGGTAAAAGGCCGCGATCCCGATGATGAGGAGCTTGGCGAATTCACCGCTGCCCGCCCACAGCGCAATCAACGGCACCAGGCCAAGCAGCGGCACCTGGCGGATGCTGTGGTACAGCGGCCCGATCAGGCGTTCGGCCACGCGCGACTGGGCCATCAGCGTGCCGGTGGCGATGCCGATCGACGCGCCACATACCAGGCCGGTCATTGCGCGTTCCAGACTGGCGCCCACGTGCAGCGCCAGCGTGCCGTCGGTCAGCAGCTCGCGCAGACCGTCCCACAGCTGCTCAAGGGGAACGAAGACGTAGGCGGCGCTGGCGCCTCGCGTGGATGCCCATTGCCAGGCGAGCAGCGCCAGCATTGGCAACAGCAGGCCGCGCAACGGTGCAGTCACGATGGGGAGGATCGGTTTCATGGTCGCTTTCGCATCAGCGGCGCTGCCAGCGCATCAGGTAAGCCTCGAGCAGGCGAAAGGTCCGGTCCAGCGCCAGCCCGACCAGACCGGTGAGCACCACGCCGACCATCACGATATCGAGCCGGAACATCTGGCGCGCCATCTCCATCATCTGTCCCAGGCCGTTTTCGGCAGCCAGAAGCTCGGCGCCGACCAGCACCATCCACGAGCGGCCCAGGGCGATCCGGATGCCGGTCAGCGTCGCCGGCACGATTGCCGGCAGCACCACTTTGCGGATCACCTGCAGGCGCGAGAAGCGCAATACGGCCGCGACTTCGAGATAGCGCGCCGGCAGGCTGGCAATGGCGTCATGAACGCTAAGGGCCACGATGAAGAAACTGGCCTTGGCGACGATCACGACCTTGAAGGTCTCGCCAATGCCGAACACCAGGATGAATAGCGGGATCAGGGCCACCGAGGGAATCTGGCGCAGCACCTGGAAGCTCGGCGCAAAATAAGCGTCGAGCCGCGGCGACAGGCCGACCAACAGGCCGAAGGCGATACCGGCCACGGCGCCAAACCCGAAGCCAGACACCAGACGCGCCAGGCTGACCGTCACGTGCTCGCGCAGCTCGCCGCTCTCGATCAGTTCCCAGCCGGCCGCCAGCACTTGCAGCGGCGGCACCAGGATCTGCTCAGGCGCCAGCTGCAGCGCCGTGACGGCGATCCAGACGGCCAGCACCAGCAAGGGCGAAGTCCAGGCCGACCAGCGCCAGGCGAGCCAGCGTTCGACCGGGGAGTGTCGAACCGGTAGCGGCATGGGCACGGTCAGCGGCTCCGATGGAGCAGGCTGCAGCACCTTGCGCGCGTTCTCGGCCAGCGGCAAGCCGCGCGCGCCGGCCGACAGCACGCCCGGATTCATCGGCTCGCCCAGCGGTTCTGCAGCTTGAGCTGCACCAGCGCCTGTTCGACGAACTGCGGCGCATACAACCGGCTGGTGTCGAGCGGCCGTCCGATCAGGCGCGCCTGCTGGGCGTAGGCGGCGCCGGCAGCGTAGTGGGCCCGCAGCTCGGGCGTGAACAGCGGCGCCCAGCGCGCGTTCCAGTCCGTGTTGTCGCCTTCCCACTCGCGCTCGATCAGCCTGCGCGACTGGCCGGCCGAGACTTCGTGCTGGATATAGGCTTCGCGGCCGCCCTCGCCCGCTACGCTCAGGTGCGCCTTGACATAGGCGGTCGCCACCAGCTGCGCCAGTTGCGGAAATTTTTTCAAAAAGGCGCTGTCTCCCCACAGCTCGGCGCGCATTTTCCAGTCCTGGGGCGCCTGCTTGCTCGACCAGATGATCTTGCCGACTTTTTTGTCCTCGAGCAGGAAGGCGTCGCTCAGGGTGAAGAAGGCGTCGGCGCTGCCGCTGGCCACCGCCGACGCGCCGGCCTGCGGGTTCAGGTTCAGGATGCGCACGTCCTTCTGTGTCATGCCATTCGCCGCCAGCAGGCGCGAGAACGGGAATTCCCATGGCCGGCCGCGGTGCAGCGCGATCTTCTTGCCTTTGAGGTCCTTGATCGAGCGCGCGTTCGAATTGGCCGGGACCACCAGGTAGGTGTTGTTCATGCTGCCGCCCGGGACCACCAGCTGCGTATGCAGGCCCGAGGCGTTGGCGATGATCGACGGCAGGTCGCCGTACTGAGCGAAGTCGATCGACTTGTTGGCGAAGGCTTCATTGACCTGCACCGCCACCGAATTGGTGGTCACCGGCACCCACTCCAGCTTGACGCCGAGCTTACCCAGTTCGGCGGCCAGCCAGCCCTGCTCCGCCACCAGCGCGGACGAACCGGCGAACACGGTCTTGCCCGACGGGCCGGTGCGCGAGACGGCGGCGATCCGCAGTGCGTCCGGCAATGGCTCCGCGGCCTGGGCATGGGCCGAGGATAGCAGCGCGGGTAGCGCCAGGGCGAACAGGCCGGCCAGGCGGCGCTGCTTGTCAATGCGTGAATCTGGCTTCATCGGATCCTCTTCGCTGTTCTTGAACATATGCGGTGC